>Ga0209941_1000034_pt1 | contig 340991 bp, 327 predicted proteins | sample ThiBiot_300_plan_FD_183945 | JGI IMG/M metagenome (GOLD analysis project Ga0209941, IMG submission 183945) | Wastewater bioreactor microbial communities from Cape Town, South Africa - Thiocy_solids_1 (SPAdes) | ecosystem: Engineered > Bioremediation > Thiocyanate > Unclassified | place: South...
TCCATCGAAGAGGAGGAGGTGCAATTGTAAAAAATCATCGGCAATACCATTAATACCACAGATGGGTGTATCAAATTTCAATTGCCGATTCCGAAAAAACTGTATCAGTTTTAAATTGCCGTTGACATCGGGGCGGGTCTCTGGTGGGTTCGAGTGGGGAAAAATCAGATGGCGATGCCAGCACTCCAGCCGGTGGCCTTGTAGGCTGAAAGCACCCCCTCGTCCTCGATGAAGCAGGTCCAGCCGATCTTCGGGGTGTAGAACGACCATCCCGCCTCGATGCGCACTGCGATCTGGCCGGTTTTTCCGACCCACGCGCCAGAGGGGCTGGGTGCCACGATGTACCGGTCGCCGTTCGCTGGTGTGGTCGGCGGCGCTGCCAAGGTACGCGACTTCGCCGACAACTGCAGCACTGCATCGAGCAGCTTTAAGTTGGTATCCATTCCGGTGTTCCAACCCGACTCGCGGGCGGTCCAGCCGTAGTTCACGCCCAAGTTCGGGCCTTGCAGTGCTGCCATGTCATTCTCCGTAGGTTGCGCCGTAGAACATGCCGTAGCCCCGGCACTCGGCGATGTCGATTCTCTGGGCCTGCCAGCTGGTGTAACCGTCGCGTACTGCCTCGACCTTGACGGTGAGTTGCTCGTTCGGTCGATTCAGCCCGCTTTCAGAAATCTCGGTGGACATCGGATAGGTCCAGCTCGTGCCAGTCAGTCCTGTTTCCGTGTGCTTGAGCGTGCCTGCCTCTCCGTAGATCCGCACGGTGTAGGTCGTGCCGGGTTCCGGCCCGATATTTGATTCCCCCTGCGTCACCAAATAGGCGGTCTGCTGCACCCGGCTGCGGTGCGCCCAGCTGACCGTCACCTCCCCGGTGATGTAGCTCACGCTGTAGTCGAGGTTGTTGACCCGAAACTTCCCCGGTGGATACGGGCGGATCTGCCGCTTGGCGAATGTGTAGCTGATCGTCGGCGCCGACGCCTCTGCCAGAACACCCATCCCGGTGGCAGGCAGCACCTTGGTCTGCACCGCTTCACCGCTCAGGTACTGGCTCGTGTTATAGAACTGCCCGTCTTCAACGAAGTACAGCCGCGCACCCGCTGAATGATTCGCCGGCACTGTGTCCAATACGCCCCGATCCATCGTCACGGTGCCGGTGGCGATATTGACCGCCTTCACCGCGACCAGCTCGCCGCCGACCTGCGCGTAGGTGTTGAGCGTGACCAGATCCAGATCGACCCCGTAGAGCACGTTCAGCACCGTGTTGGTTTGTCCGATGTCGTTCGCCAGCACGCAGGACGGGATGAAGTCACCGACGCCGATCTTCTCGAAGGCCGCCGATCCCTGCCTGGTCAGCACCGCGTAGTTGATCGCCGCACCCGAGGGACGCACGACGGAGACGGATAGGAACCCACCATTCGGATCGATTTCGGCCTGGGCGGCGGCCGACTCGCCCGTCATCTCATGAACAATCGTCCAGTACGGCAGTTCGCTTACCGACACGAAGTTCGCGGGGATGGGCGCTTGCCGGGGATCGATCCAGCCACTCTCGGCGGGCGCCAGATAAACGGCATCGGGCAGGCCGAACACGTCCTCGACGCAGGTGATCCGCACCCGGCCGTCGGCCAACGTCCCGTAACTAATCTGCGCCACCCGCAGGATCAACTGCTCGATCCGCAGCTCGGGCCAGGAGAGTCTGAACACGTCGCCGATGTTGAGGCTGGCGGCGGTGCGGTTGGCCACCAACGTGATCTTCGCCAGGGTGGACGACAGCTGCCGCAGATCCCGCATCGCCAGGCGCGCGGCCAGGGAACCATTGGCCACGCCCTCGTAGCTGACCTTGGCGTCCTTGATTTCGCCCAGGGATCGCTCGATGCCGGCGATGTCCTGCACCGAGATCGACACGCTCTTGTCAGTCGTGCGGTCGTGATAGGACAGCGTGACCTGATTGACCAGCTCCTCGGGCAAGGTGCGCTCGAAGGACTCCAGGCGGATCACGTTGGTCTGGTTCAGATCCAGCAGCGTTGCCGAGTCGTAGTCATCGCGGGTCAGTTTGAGCGTGAACAGCCCTGTGCGCGGGCTCACATAGATCGAGCCGTCGATGTGCTGCAGGATGCGTTCGATGAAGGCCTCGATATCCTGCTGCTGGTCCCACAGGATCGACAGGCCGAAGTTCTCGGCGTAAAGCGTGTCGGCGGCGGCGCGAAACGACGCGTCGTCGATCTCGGCCGAGCTGTAGCCCCGGCCCCAGGTGCGGTCGGTCAGGCACTCGTAGATGATGTGGGCCGGGTTCATGTCGCCGTTGATGGCGGCCTTGTCCGAGTACCACTGCGGCGAACCGTCGGATCGCCGGATGATCCGCGTGAGCTCGGCGCTCCAGGGCTTGATGTAGGGATTCATCGCCGACAGTTGCGGCTGGCGCAGCACCAGCGACACCACGCCCCGGAAGGCCGGCACGTTGGTACCCAGCTTGGCCACGAGATAGTCGTTCTGACCGTCCGAGGCGTTGCCCATCACCAGATCCACGGCGCCGACGACGCCACCCTCGCGGTCGTCACCGCCGAACAGGTTGGGCTGGTTGACCGCAATCTGGCCGCTGGACGTCAGCGTCCCCGACCACGCCGTGCGCTCGCCGACGACAATCTTGTTGAGCGAATCGACCGGGCCGTGGCACAACGCCAGATGCATCCCCGCGTAGTAGCGGTAGCCGACGGTGACGCTCTTGCTGCCTTTGCCGCCGCCGCTCATGCCTTGGCTCCTTCACGCGTTACAGAATCGGCTTGCTGCTCCACGTGCTCTGCCAGCCGGATGGCCATCGCATCCCCGGTGGCCCGCAGCCAATCAGTGCTCACGCCTTGCTGCCTAAAATCATCAAAAGTCACGCTGTCACGCGGAAACCATCGGCGCAGGCCAGCATTGCAATAGCCGAGGGACTTGGCATCGAGGTGGGTGACGATCTGCCGGGTAATGTGCTGTTCGCTCATTTCTTGCCTCCTCCCTTGGACTTGATCGTCGTTGTCCGCACATCGCCGAACCAGACGCAGTTCGGCTGCTTGATCGTCCGCGTGCCGAACAGCACCGGGATCGGGCTGTCGGTCGCGGCGAGCGGTGCATCGACATCGCCGGGCTGCGGCGTGGTGGTCTTGGGCTTGGGGGCGAGCAGCGACGACAGGACCGTCGTGATCACCCACACGATCAGGTATTGCCACATGGAAAAGCCTCAAACGATGGCGTCCCCGGTGAAGGGATTCTTCACCGGGATATAGGGAAAGCCGCTGTAGTTCAGCTGGTTGCCGAACTTGGCGGCGCAGGTCGCGAGCGTGTGGTCGCAGCCCGGATAGGCCTCGAAGGCGTCGCCCGCCTTCAGTCCCGGAATCGGCGCTGAGAGGGTCACCGCGCCGCCGGAACTGGCGACGATCATCCGTTGCGCCTCGGCGGCCATCAGCCTGCCGCCGACGAACCAGGCGATGGGCTTGGGCAGAAAGACAGACGCAGTCACCTCCAGCCCCGCCACGCTCTCGACGATACCGGCCGTCTTGTAATCGGCCGCGTTGACCTTGCAACCGCCGTGGTAGAGCGGATGGCGGCAGTTGATCTGGTAGTTCGCCCGCCGCCCCGAACGCTTGAGCGTCGTGAAGATCGGTTCGCAGCGCATCTGCACCGTGATGCCGCCGAACACCACCGACACGACGCGCCCTTTCCACCAGGTGATGAATTCCGTCCCCAGGTCGGACAGGTGCTGGCGGAAGATGGTGAGCGACAGCACCCCATCGGGCGGGGTCACGATGAAGGACTGCACCAGCAAGCGCAAGGGCATGTGGATGGGCGGCGTACCACCGCTGGGCTATGACGTCGAGAACCGGCGGTTGGTACCCAACGAGCGCGAGGCCAAGCTCATCCGGCACATCTTTCAGCGCTTCGTTGAGCTCGGCTCCAGTACGACGCTGGTCAAGGAGCTGAAACTGGATGGCGTAACGTCGAAGGCGTGGACCACGCAAGACGGCAAGACGCGCGATGGTAGACCGATCGACAAGGGCCACATCTACAAGCTTCTCAGCAACCGAACCTACCTAGGTGAGTTGCGGCACAAGGGTCAGTGGTACCAGGCCGAACATCCGCCCATCATCAGCCGCGAACTGTGGGGCAGCGTCCACGCGATCCTGGCCACCAATGGCCGGGTGCGCGGCAACGCAACGCGGGCAACCGTGGCGTATCTGCTCAAGGGCATCGTGTTCGGCAACGATGGCCGAGCACTGTCTCCGTGGCACACGACTAAGAAGAATGGCCGTCGGTACCGGTACTACGTGCCTCAGCGGGACGCCAAGGAGCACGCGGGCGCCTCAGGCCTTCCGCGACTGCCGGCCGCCGAACTCGAGTCGGCCGTGCTCGACCAACTGCGCGCGATCCTGCGTGCCCCGAACCTACTCGGCGACATGCTGCCGCAAGCGATCAAGCTCGATCCGACCTTGGACGAGGCGAAGATCACCGTGGCCATGACCCGGCTCGACGCGATTTGGGATCAACTTTTCCCGGCCGAGCAGACCCGGATCGTGAAACTGCTGGTCGAGAAAGTCATCGTGTCACCCAACGACCTCGAAGTGCGGCTGCGCGCCAACGGCATCGAACGCCTGGTGCTGGAGCTGCGCCCCGAGCCGGTCGAGCAACAAGTGGAAGCACTGGCATGAGCGACATCCGCATCCAGAAGACCGGCGAGCCCGACATCCTGCAGACCAGCGACGGCAGGCTGACCTTGTCCGTGCCGATCCAGATCAAACGCCGCAGCGGCCGCAAGCTGGTCACCTTGCCAAACGGCGAAACCGCGCCGGTTAGACCGTGGGACGTAGCACCGACCTCCATCCAACTGGCGCTGGCCAGGGGCCACCGCTGGCTGGCGATGCTGGAGTCAGGAGAGGCGAAGTCCTTGAAGGAGATCGCCACGCGGGAAGGAATCGACAACAGCTACGTCAGCCGGATGGTCAACCTGACCACGCTGGCCCCCGACATCGTGGCGGCCATCCTGGACGACGCATTGCCGAACCACGTCACGCTGTTTGATCTGGCGGTTGATCCGCCAGCACTGTGGGATGAGCAGCGGGCCAGGCTCATGTAGACCGAGCGGGGGCATAGGGGTAAAATTGTTTGAGGTGCCCACCTTACTTGCACACGAGTAAAAAAAGGCGTTGCCTCACTGTCACTGAAAACCTCTCTTTGAGCCTCGTCGTCGGGGACTTAAACGTGTGCGCCTGACCCGAAATCGGCGTGGCATTGAGGAAAGGTTTGTCATGACAATCAAAGAACTCGCGTATTCCGCGCAGCAGCACCTTCAGGCCAGCACTGGTGGCTCATTCAAGCGAGCCCACGTCTACGAGCTGTTGGCAGCTTCCTTCGGCTTCAACTCTCACGCCGCGTTTGGCGTTGACACCGTACTCACGGAACTTCGCCAGAACGATCGGCGGGTGGTCCCGCAAAGTGCGCTCATCAAGCGGCGTTGCATCGAGCTTGGGTATCAACCTGACACCGTGATTCTGGCGTCGTCGGCGTTGGAATCTTTCCTGGCAGAGCGCCAGATCGGTGTTGCCAGCATCTCGTCATTGGTCAGTCGCCTGAGAGGGGAGTCGTCCAGCCAAGACGAAGAGCTCGAATACGACCCGGATGAGCTTTTCGACCCCACCGAGGCGTTCGGACCGATCCTTTTGGATGGATTGGCTGTGGCGGCTAGTAAGGGCAATGCCCTGGCTCACTACGCGCTGGCGCTGATACACGCCCCTGACGATGAAGACGACCCAGACGCTGGAAGTTCCTATTGGTACTCCCAGGGGCAGCAGGGCCGTGTTCTTACTGGGGTGGAAAAGGAGTGGGCCGAAGCTTACGAGGCTCGTCTCGCTCAAGCCGAGAAGTACTCGCGGCACCTGAGGGAGGCCAGTCGACTGGGGAATCAGGATGCACTTCTCGAATTGGCGGATCGATTTGACGATCCTTCCTTCTTCGAGCAGCCGCGCCACGGCGTCGATGCTGACCCGGCGGCGATTGCGGCTGTCGCAGAACGCATGGGCCGCACTTCAGACGCCAAGCATTGGCTGACCCTTGCTGCCGAGAGTGGAGACACGGATGCCATGCTCCAGCTCATTGAGGAATACGACCACGCTGACCTGCAGCGATGCTGGACGTGGGTGTACCTCTCCAGGCTGGTTGGAACGGATCTGACCCAGGACGCGCATTACGCGATCAACGAAGACGGTTCGGACTATGACGATGACGTCGGCGGTCCAGCCTATGTCGCAGGTCGTGACGGGGTAGATCTTGAACCGCTTGCTCCGGCGCAAGACGCCGCTGCCAGGCTCGCTGCGCAGAAACTGTTTGAACAGATCGAACAGAACGCAGGGTAGGTCTGCTGGCTCTACGCGAGGGCCGTTTGCTCACTCTGGTGGCCAATGCCGCAATCCAACCGATTGATTCGTCCGCGCGTAACTCTTTGATCCGTATGGGTCTGTGTTGCGGCCTTTGCGGACTTCGGGCCAGTTCCAGGGAGCGAGGTCGGAGCGAGGAATGTCCAGGAGAGAGTGGAATGTGGCCCGGAACGGGCAATTCGGGCGGCAGGCGAAGTCCGCAGGCGTTCGCAGGAACCCCCAACAACACGCGGGAGTCGGCGCGATCAGGCAAGAAAAAACCCCAACCGAGAACGGTTGGGGTTTTGATATTGGTGGAGGCGGCGGGAATTGAACCCGCGTCCGCAAGTCCTCTACAGGCAGTTCTACATACTTAGCCATGTTTTTTAATTTAACCTGGCATCCGTCAACCGGCGGACTGATGGCAGGCGAGTTACCTATTGTTTAACGCCCTGTAAAGTAACCCTACCGGACGCGATCCTCGTTAATGGCTCCGCTGCCTGTTGCCAGACCCGGCGTTGAGGCCCACCGGTGCGGAGTCCAGCCGGATTTAAGCGGCTAGAGCGTAGTTTTCGTCGTTTGCGACTATTGGTTTCCAGATGTATTTACGAGGTAACTGGTCCTCGGTATGCCCTGCTCTGCTTTGCAACCCACGTCGAAGCCAGGTCGCCCCCGGCATTCTGTATTACTGTCGGTTAGATGACTGCGAACCGGAAGAGTTCAATGGAGAGTGCTGCCTATTGGTCCCAGTCCCGCGGCACGCCTCAAAGATTCTCCTGATTCGCAGCAACACTATGGCCGGGATTATACCCAATATTATCCGGGGAGAGAACTCAAACTCATTCCCTGACTTTGTCGTTACCGGATAGCACGTCTTCAGGAACGAATCCGATGCGGGTTTTTGCACCGTTCCCCTTCGACAAGCTCAGGATCAGGGCAAGCGGCGATGAAAAGCTAAAAACACCCTCCCCCTGCCGGGGAGAGAGAGCATTCTGGGCGGGGGTTTCTTCTGCGAACGGATTTCTTACAAATACCCGAGCAGTTCTTCCGGGTGGTCTATGAGGTATCTTGCACCCCAGGTTTCAGGGTCGCCTACATTGCCGAGATAGCCGTACCTGGCAATGATGGGTTCCATGCCGGCGGCGAGGCTGGCCTGGACATCGCGCAGGTCGTCGCCCAGGTAGATGCATTCTTCCGGCGGAACCGCGATTGCTCCGCTTGCAGTCAGCAGGGGCTCGGGATGGGGCTTGGAGTGCGTGGTATCGCCGCCGCTGATGATACAGGCGGCACGGTTGCCCAAACCCAGCGCCTGCATGAGTGGCACGGAAAAACGGGCGGGTTTGTTGGTGACGATGCCCCAGATCATGCCCCGGTCATCGAGCTGGTCGAGGAGATCTGCGATACCCGCGAATAAAGAGGTTTCGCGGCAGAGATGTTCCGCATAGAAGTCGAGGAATTCAGCGCGCATGGCGTCATATCCGGCGTCCCCCGGCTTGATGTTGAATCCCAGGCCCAGCAGGCCGCGCGCGCCCGCTGAAGCTTCGGTGCGGATGAGCTCCAATGGCAGGGGCGGCAGTCCGCGGGCAATGCGCTGCCGATTCAGGGCGTACCCGAGATCGGGTGCGGTATCGGCAAGCGTTCCGTCGAGATCGAAGAGGATGGCGTTAATCATGAAAGAGGCATGGACACGAACCGGGGAATAAAGAGGGGACGCCCTCCAGATCGATGATGTAACCGATGATGGAGAGGCAGAAAATTGATTGTTTGAGTCTGGCCCTTGGAGCGTGAGGATTTCAGGCGCGCAGTGCCATGATGTAGTTGACGTCGGTATCCTGTCCCAGGGAGTACACTTTGGTGATGGGATTGTAGCTCATGCCGATTACTTCCTGCACATCCAGCCCTGCTTCGCGGGCCATGCGCGCAAGTTCAGACGGCTTGATGAATTTGGCATAGTCGTGCGTCCCGCGCGGCAGCAGATTCAACACGTATTCCGCGCCGATCACAGCAAACAGGTACGATTTGGGGTTGCGATTGATGGTCGAGAAGAACACCCAGCCACCGGGCCTAGTGAGTTCCGCACAGGCCCTTACCGTGCTGACCGGATCCGGCACATGCTCCAGCATTTCCATGCAGGTGACCACATCGTAATGATGGGGCTGCTCCGCGGCGAGCGCTTCCACTGCAATTTTACGGTAATTGACTTTATTCCCGCTTTCCAGCAGGTGCAGTTTTGCCACCTTCAGCGCCTTGTCGCCCAGATCGATGCCGGTCACAAGCGCGCCACTCTCCGCCATGCTTTCAGACAGGATGCCCCCGCCACAGCCGACATCCAGGACGGCTTTGCCCGCCAAGCGGGCATGGCGGTCTATGTAACCCAGCCGCAGCGGGTTGATCTCATGCAACGGCTTGAACTCGCTGTTGGGATCCCACCAGCGATGCGCAAGCTGGTTGAATTTTTCCAGTTCCAGCAGATCAACATTGACACTGCTATTTTCGATTTCTTTATCCATTATCTTTCGTGAACTGCTATCACGCCCGTTGCCATTTGTTCCCGCCAGAATTCAGCCCTGTGCAGCAATTCTTCCCGGTCCAGCGTGGTCAGTTCCCCGTCACGCAGCAGCATTTTACCATTTACCCACACATGACTCACGTGTTCACGTCCGGCAGCATAGACAAGATGGGAAACAGGGTCATAGCAGGGTGCCAGATCGAGACTGGAGAAATCCACGGCGGCAATGTCCGCGGCCTTGCCTGGAACAAGGGAACCGGTACGGGCTCCCAATCCTAAAGCCCTGGCCCCGTTGAGGGTGGCCATTTGCAGCACCTGCCACGCAGGCAGCACTTCCGCCCTGCCGCTTTGTCCTTTTGCCAGCAGTGCCGCAAGCCGCATTTCCTCGAACATCTTGAGGCGGCTGTTACTTGCGGCGCTATCTGTTCCTAATCCCACATTGACGCCTGCTTCGGCAAGAGCGGCAACGGGTGCGAACCCGCTGGCATGTTTCAGGTTGGAAGAAGGGCAATGTGCTACGGAACAGCCTTGCTGCGCCAGCAGTTCGATTTCCCCCTCGGTAAGATGCACCATGTGCACCGCAATCAGATTGGGGCCGAGCAGCCCGAGCTTGTGCATGCGCTCAAGAGGGCGCATTCCGTGGCTTTTCAGGCTGTTGCTGATTTCATCCCCGGTTTCGTGCAAATGAATGTGAATAGGCACATCCAGTTGCTCTGCATAGGTGAGAAGCCGGGACAGATTTTTGTCACCTACGGTGTAAGGCGCATGCGGAGCAAAACAGAATGACAGGAGGGGATGCAGGTTGTAATCGTCGCGCAGCGCCAGGCCCTTGGTCAGATAGTCGTCAGGATCGCTTGCATAGGCGGTGGGAAAGTCGATTGCGAGCATGCCGATGCCGGCGCGCATGCCCGAGGCCAGGACGGCGCGAGCCGCTGCTTCCGGAAACAGGTACATGTCATTGAAACAGGTCACTCCGCCCTGCAGCATCTCGGCGCACGCCAGGCGGGTGCCATCGAAAACAAAACCCGCGTCCACGTGCTTCGCTTCCGCCGGCCAGATATGGTTGGTCAGCCACTCCATCAAAGGCAGGCCATCTCCCATCCCCCGCATCAGCGACATGGCCGCATGCGTATGGAGATTTATCAAACCGGGAATGAGCGCGTGCCTGTTCAGCGCAATACGTTCGCGCGGCTCGAATTGCAGGCGTGCCTCCTCGCGGGGCAGGATTGCGCGAATCATGCCCTGGTCAATTGCAATAGCATGATCGTGAAGCACCGCACCTGCGGGCTCAACCGGGATTACCCAGCGCGCTTCCAGCAAGGTATCGATTTTTAACGGATCCACCCTCATCGCCGAAGCTTAGCAAAAAAAAACCCTGCCGCGACGGCAGGGTCTGATTTTTTTGTATTTTTTGTATGTGAATCGAATTATTGTATTGTTTCCTTCATCGTTTCCTTGGTGCCGGCGACTTCAACTTCGACGCGGCGGTCGGGTTGCAGGCATGCAATCAGGGCCTTGGTCCTCTTGTTACCCTTGCAGGTATCGCCTGTTACAGGATCCGCCTCGCCCTTGCCGTCGATGAAGATGCGATCAGCGGGAATGCCTTTTTCGTTGACCAGGTAAGCCTTGACGGATTCAGCGCGGCGCATGGAAAGTTTCTTGTTATACGCGTCGCTGCCGAGGCGGTCGGCATATCCGATGGCAACGATGGTGTCATATTGGACGCCGCCGAGCTTGGCCGCAAGATCATCCAGGGTCTGCTTGCCTTCGGGCCGCAGGTTGGCCTTGTCGAAATCGAACAGTTGATCGGCGGAGAGTGAGATTTTTTCAGGTTCGGTGTAAACAGGAGCAGGGACAGGAGCGGGCGCTGGGGCAGGGGCTTCGACTTTTTTCTCGGGTTTTGGCAGCAAGTCAGGATCGCACTCGTAGATCGCCATTGCAGGCGTCCAGTAACCGGTGCGCCAGCAGTCTCCGGAAGAATCTCTGACTACCTCGCCAACGCTGTCGACCGCGTAGGCCTCAGGTATCTCCTGAGCCATAGCGGCGCCTGAAAACAGCATTGGCAAAACAGCCGCTCCAAGCAAGAATTTTTTCGCTACCGTATTTTTCATGCTATGCCCCTTTTTTAGAAAAACTAAGATTCAAGATCAGATCATCCCTGTAAGTCATGCAAATGAAAGACTAAGCCACCTTATTATAGCAGGCCCATCATTGCATAATCGCGCTTCGATTATGTATTCATATATTTGTCCTTGTCAAATCGAGGTGTTGCAATCAGCATGAAAACGGGGCTTTCCGGATGACTCCCATACGGGTGGCATGCTAAAATGGGGGGCTTTACATGCCGATATCAGGAAAGAGAGATATCTCGATATGTTCCCGCAAGTTCCTGCCCCCCTTCAAAAGTAATGGATCAATTCGCGAAAGAAACCCAGCAGATCAGCCTCGAAGAGGAGATGCGCCGCTCCTATCTCGACTACGCCATGAGCGTCATCGTGGGACGCGCATTACCTGACGTGCGCGACGGCCTGAAACCGGTGCACCGCCGGGTGCTATTCGCCATGCATGAACTCTCCAACGACTGGAACCGTCCCTACAAGAAATCGGCGCGCATCGTGGGCGATGTCATCGGTAAATACCATCCCCACGGCGATACCGCCGTATATGACACCATAGTAAGGATGGCGCAGAATTTCTCGCTGCGCTACATGCTCGTGGATGGACAGGGCAACTTCGGCTCCGTGGATGGCGACAATCCGGCGGCAATGCGTTATACCGAGATCCGCATGTCGCGCATCGCGCATGAAATGCTGGCCGACCTGGATAAGGAAACGGTTGACTTCGGCCCTAACTACGACGGAACCGAGAAAGAACCGCTGATCCTGCCGACCAAAATCCCGAACCTGCTTATCAATGGTTCGTCCGGCATTGCGGTGGGCATGGCAACCAATATTCCGCCGCATAACCTGAATGAAGTGACGGACGCCTGCCTCGCTCTGCTGAAGGACCCCGAAATCGGCATTGACGATCTGATCGACCTGATACCGGGCCCGGACTTTCCCACCGCCGCCCTGATCTACGGCGTGACGGGCGTAAAAGAAGGCTACCGCACGGGCCGCGGGCGCGTGGTCATGCGCGCGCGCACTCACTTCGAGGATATGGAAAAAGGGGGCGGGCGCCAGAGCATCATTATCGACGAGCTGCCCTACCAGGTAAACAAGGCCAATCTGCTTGTCCGTATCGGAGAATTGGTGCGGGAAAAGAAAATCGAAGGCATTTCCGATTTGCGCGACGAATCGGATAAATCGGGGATGCGTGTGGTTATCGAACTGCGCCGCGGCGAAGTACCCGACGTGGTGCTGAACAATCTCTATAAAGAAACGCAAATGCAGGACACCTTCGGCATGAACATGGTGGCCCTGCTTGACGGGCAGCCGCGCCTGCTGAATTTGAAGCAGATGCTGGAGGCATTCTTGCGCCACCGGCGCGAGGTTGTTACGCGGCGCAGCGTGTTCGAGTTGAAAAAGGCGCGTGAACGCGGCCACGTGCTGGAGGGGCTCGCCGTCGCATTATCCAATGTGGATGAAGTGATTGCCCTGATCAAGGCAGCGCAGACGCCTGCAGCAGCCAAGGACGCATTGATGTCGCGGGTGTGGCGCTCGCAGCTGGTGGAGCAAATGCTGGCGCGCGCCGCAGGGGAGGCGAAACAATTCCGTCCCGAGGGCCTGGCACCCGAGTACGGGTTATTTGATGGCGGTTATCACCTTTCCGACGCGCAGGCGCAGGCTATACTGGAATTGCGCCTGCAACGCCTGACAGGGCTCGAGCAGGACAAGATCGTCAGCGAATATAAGGATGTAATGGAAAGAATAGCCGACCTTCTCGACATTCTTGCCCGGCCGAAGCGCATTACGGCCATCATCACCCAGGAACTTGTTGCCATGAAGCAACAGTTCGGCGATGGACGCCGCAGCGAGATCGTCATCAATACCCAGGATCTGAGCATGGAGGACCTGATCGCATCCGAGGATGTGGTCGTGACGCTATCGCACAATGGGTATATCAAATCCCAGCCGCTCGATGACTACCGCGCGCAGAAACGGGGCGGCCGCGGGAAGCAGGCCACGGGCACCAAAGACGATGATTTCATCGATAATCTGTTCATCGCCAATACGCACGACTACATCCTTTGCTTTTCCAGCCGGGGAAGGGTCTACTGGATCAAGGTGTATTCCGTGCCGCAGGGGGGGCGCGCTTCCCGTGGCAAGCCTATTGTCAACCTGATGCAACTGGAATACGGTGAGAAGATCAATGCCGTTCTTCCGGTAAAGATATTCGATGACAACCGTTATGTATTCATGGCAACTTCCCTGGGCACGGTGAAAAAAACACCCCTGTCGGAGTTTTCGCGACCGCGCGCGAGTGGCATCATAGCGGTAGGTCTGGACGAGGATGATTTCCTGATCGGCGTAGCGCTGACCGAGGGCAAGCATGATGTGATGCTCTTCTCCGATGGCGGGAAAGCCGTGCGTTTCGACGAGAATGACGTGCGTCCGATGGGACGGGGCGCGCGGGGCGTGCGCGGAATGACGCTGGGCAAGGGGCAAAAGGTGATCTCGCTGGTGGTGGCCGAGAGCGAGGAGCAGGCAGTGCTGACCGCAACCGAGAATGGCTATGGCAAGCGTACTCCCATCAGTGAATTCACCCGCCACGGCCGTGGCTCTCAGGGCATGATCGCGATCAAGACGACCGAGCGGAACGGGAGGGTGGTGGCGGCGCGGCTCGTGCGCGAGGATGACGAGATCATGCTCATCACGACCGGGGGCGTGCTGATCCGCACACGCGTGAAAGAGGTTCGCGAGATGAGCCGGGCAACCCAGGGTGTGATACTGATCAATCCGGACGAGGGTGAGAAGCTTGCCGGGCTGGAAAGAGTCGTGGAAACTGACGAAGCGCCAGGATTAGGGGAAGGCCTGGCCACGGATCAGCCGTGAAACGGCCAGGGTAAGGAACGCACGAGGAACTCACAAGGAACTCCGATGGAACCCATCTATAACTTCAGCGCAGGTCCCGCAGTATTACCGAAGGAAGTTTTGCAGCAGGCGCGCGACGAAATGCTCGACTGGCACGGCAGCGGCATGTCGGTGATGGAGATGAGCCACCGCGGCAAGGAATTCATGTCCATCGCGGCCAGGCTCGAGGCGGATTTGCGGGAATTGGCCGGCATCCCCGCCAACTACAAGGTGCTCTTTTTATCCGGCGGCGCTTCCAGCCAGTTCGCGATGGTGCCAATGAACCTGCTGCGCGGCAAAAAAAGCGCCAGCTATATCAATACTGGCCAGTGGTCCACGAAAGCGATCAAGGAAGCGAAAAAATATTGCACTGTTCACGTTGCGGCTTCCTCGGAAGATGCAAATTTTACGTATGCCCCCACCCAGGATAAATGGAACATCGATCCGGAGGGGGCTTATCTGCATTACACGCCCAATGAGACGATTGGCGGAGTGGAGTTCAACTGGGTTCCGGATTTGCCGGATACCGGCATGCCCCTGATTGCGGACATTTCTTCCGCCTTTATGTCACGCCCCCTGGATGTAAGCAGGTTCGGGCTGATTTATGCCGGCGCACAGAAAAACGTAGGTCCCGCGGGCTTGTGCATCGTCATCGTGCGCGAGGACCTGATAGGAACAACCGTGCCGGGCACGCCGACCATGTTCGATTACAAGATTCACGCCGATAACGATTCCATGTACAACACGCCGCCGACTTATGCCATGTATATTACCGGGCTGGTGGTGGAATGGCTGAAACAGAAGGGCGGCCTTCAGGCAATGGAGAAAATCAACATTGCCAAGGCACAGTTACTTTACGACTTTCTGGATACTACGGATTTTTATCATTGCCCCGTGGCAAAGCCCGACCGGTCACGCATGAATGTGCCGTTCACTTTAAAAGATCCGGGGCTCGATGAAGCGTTTCTGAAACAGGCGCAAACCCGCGGCCTCATCCAGTTGAAAGGCCATCGTTCCGTCGGCGGAATGCGCGCTTCGATATACAACGCAATGCCGCTTGAAGGCGTAAGGGTCCTGGTGGAATTCATGAAAGAATTTGCGAGCAATCATGCCTGAACGCGCCCATAAAATTTTCCGGATACTGACGCTCAACCAGATTTCGCCGCTGGGCCTCAAGCTTTTTGATCCCGGCCACTATAAAGTGGGCAGCGATACAGCCGAGCCCGATGCGATTCTGGTGCGCTCCCATAACATGCTGGACATGGATATTCCTTCCAGTGTGAAAGCAATAGGCCGGGCTGGGGCAGGCACGAACAACGTACCGGTCGGCGCCATGAATCTGCGCGGCGTGCCTGTTTTCAACGCTCCGGGGGCAAATGCCAACGCAGTCAAGGAACTGGTGCTGGCGGGCCTGCTGATCGCCTCCCGCAATCTGATTCCGGCGATTCATTTCACCGAGAAACTGGAAGGCGATAACGAGACCTTGAACAGACTGGCCGAAAACGGCAAGAAACAGTTCGCGGGGACCGAATTGCCGGGGCGCACCCTGGGCATTGTCGGTCTGGGCGCCATAGGGCGACTGGTGGCTGATGCAGCGCTTCGGCTCGGCATGAAGGTGATGGGATACGACCCCAATATCACCGTGGATGCAGCCTGGAACCTGTCTTCGGAAGTCAGGCGAGCGGAAAGCATCGAAGCCCTGCTGCGCAACAGCGAGTTCGTAACACTGCACGTGCCCCTGGTGGATTCGACCCGGCACCTCGTCAACCGGCAGGTTGTGCAAAGCATGAGAAACAGTACAATTCTGCTCAACTTTTCGCGTGACGGCATCGTGGATGAAAATGCCGTGCTCGAAGGAATCGAGATGGGGAAGATAAAATATTATGTAAGCGATTTCCCCAGCGAAAAACTTCAGCATCATGCAAGGGTGATCACCTTGCCGCACCTGGGCGCATCCACGCAGGAAGCGGAAGAGAATTGCGCGGTGATGGTGACGAGGCAGGTAATCGATTATCTGGAGAATGGCGGTATTACCAATGCAGTCAACTTCCCCAACATAGCAATGGAGAGGGAATCCCCTTACCGGCTGGCCGTTGCGAATGCCAACGTACCGAACATGGTGGGGCAAATTTCCACAGCCATGGCGAAAGCGGGTCTCAATATCCACACCATGGGTAACAAGTCGCGCGGCGAAATGGCCTATACCCTGGTGGATGTCGATAGTCCGGTACCCCAGGAAACAATCGACGAGATTGCGGCGATAAAGGGTGTGCTGAATGTGCGCTACCTGCCCATACCGGCCAAATAGCCGCCCTCTCAGGCTATGGCTTTGGCAGGCAAGGTTCAAGCAAAAATTATCCCGCGATGACCGCTCAACTCAAACAGCTCCGTGACAAGATAGATGCAATCGACAGCGAACTCCTGAAACTGGTGAGCGCGCGTGCCGATCTCGCACGCGAAATCGGAGAAATCAAGAATGGCACCGCGTACAGGCCCGAACGCGAAGCTCAGGTGCTGGCGCGGATGCGCGAACTGAATCCGGGGCCCCTGGAGAATGAACAGGTTGCGCGGTTATTTACGGAGATCATGTCTCTCTGTCGATCCATGGAAGAACCCCTGACGATCGCGTATCTTGGACCGAGAGGCACGTTTTCCGAAGAAGCCGCGCTCAAGCGTTTCGGTAGCACTGTCACTTCCCTGCCGTGCAATTCGATAGATGACGTATTTAGCAAGGTGGAAGCCGGCAAGGCAAATTATGGGGTTATACCGGTGGAGAACTCGACCGAAGGTGCTGTGGGCAGATCGCTCGATCTGTTGCTGCAAACCCGGTTGAAGGTGTGCGGCGAAGTGGCGCTGGCCATACATCAGCTTCTGCTGGCGCATCATGCCGACCTTGCACGCATTCGCAGGATTTACTCTCATCCTCAATCGTTTTCCCAGTGCCATGAGTGGCTCAATGCCAATCTGCCCCATTTACCCGCGTCGGCAAGAATCAACGCCGCAAGCAATGCGGATGCCGCGAGACTGGCGGCGGAAGATGAAAGCGCTGCGGCAGTGGCAGGAAAAAAGGCAGGAGAGGTATATGGCCTCACTGTCTGTGCCGAGAACATCGAGGATGATCCCAACAATACGACGCGCTTCCTGGTAATAGGCGAGCAGGAAGCTGCACCTTCCGGCAGGGACAAGACATCGCTGGTAACGTCGGTCAGAAACCAGCCGGGCGCCATACATGAGCTACTGGCCCCGTTCGCCCATCATGGAGTCAGCATGACCCGGCTTGAATCGCGTCCGTCCCGCGCGGGTTTATGGGAATACGTGTTTTTCGTGGATGTCGAAGGCCACCAGCAGGAGCCGAAAGTCTCCCAGGCGCTGCGCGAGCTGGTGGAAAAAGCAGCGTTTCTCAAAGTGCTCGGCTCATATCCGGCAGCCTGACCCTCCTCTTCCGCTTCTCACAAACTTCCATGCGCCACCACGAAATTCCGTACCCGTAAAGTGAATCCGCGCGATGATCCTGTTACCCTGCGAAAAATTCGACGTCATATCATTGCGGCTCCGAATCCCGGAATCCCTGGTATCCCTGGTATCCCTGGAGCGCGGCAATGACGAAGATTTGCCCATGGCAAGAAAACGGGTTATTGCAAGCATGAACCCATGCTTTTTGTGCGATTGCCTGTCTCGTTGACAGTTATTATTTTCTGCTTTTTCTTCCCTCTGCAATTCACGATACCATCTTATGAATATTTGCGATCTCGCTCCCGCGTATATCCGTGCCATCAGTCCCTATCAGCCCGGCAAGCCTATTTCTGAACTGGCCCGGGAGATGGGGATGGATGAACAGTCCATCATCAAGCTTGCGTCCAATGAAAACCCTCTGGGGACCAGTCCAATGGCTCTGAACGCAATGAGCAGGGCACTCGGCGAGGTTTCCTTGTATCCGGACGGAAGCGGTTTTGAACTGAAAGCAGCTTTATCCGAGCGCCATGGCGTGACCAGCGATCAGATCGTGCTGGGCAACGGTTCCAACGACGTTCTGGAGTTGGCCGCCCGCGTATTCCTGAAACCGGGAGCTTCGACCGTTTATTCGCAGCATGCCTTTGCGGTTTATCCACTGGTGACGAAAGCGGTAGGTGGAATCGGTATTTCCGTTCCCGCCAGGAACTATGGACATGATCTTGACGCCATGCTGGATGCTGTCGCGCCTGAAACACGGATTGTATTTATTGCCAATCCCAACAATCCCACCGGCACCCTGCTGCCTGCCGATGATGTACTGCGCTTTCTCGAACGTGTGTCCCCGGATGTGCTGGTCGTGCTCGATGAAGCATACAACGAGTACCTGCCACCCGCCCTCAAGGGAGACAGCATTGCCTGGCTGAAGCAGTTTCCCAATCTCCTCATTACCCGAACTTTCTCCAAAGCTTACGGCATGGCAGGCGTGCGCGTCGGTTTCGGTCTTGCTCATCCTGACGTTGCCGGTCTGATGAACCGCGTGCGCCAGCCATTCAACGTCAACAATATCGGCCTCGCCGGCGCGGCGGCTGCGCTGCAGGATGAGGAATTCGTAAAGCGCTCTTATGCGCTCAATCAGGCAGGCATGCTGCAGATTGTCACCGGACTGCGTCAGATGGGAATCGAGTACATTCCATCCTACGGAAATTTCCTGAGCTTTCGGGTGCAGGGCGATGTAAAGGCAGTAAATGAGAGCCTGTTGAGGCAGGGCGTGATTGTCCGCCCCATCAGCATCTATGAAATGCCGGAACATCTCCGGGTGACTGTCGGGCTGGAACCTGAAAATGAAAAATTCCTGAAATCACTCGCCATAGCGCTGGAGACGGCGGGAGGGGCAGCAGCAGACACAATACCGGAGATGACGGCGAGATTTCGTCAGGTTGCATCGGAGGGATCAGCGTGATTATTGTCATGAATAACGGCGCCACCGAAGAGCAGATCGACACGGTGGTTGCAAAAATTAGAAGCTTCGACCTCGACGCGAATGTTTCGCGCGGCACCGAGCGTACCGTAATCGGCGCAGTTGGCGATGAGCGCAAGCTCAGCCCCGAAATGTTCGATACCCTGAGCGGCGTCGAATATTCCATGCATATCGTCAAGCAGTACAAGATCGTGTCGCGCGAGTGGCACAAGGAAAATTCGATAATCAATGTGGGGGGTGTGCCGATTGGAGGCAATCAGGTGCAGGTGATCGGAGGCCCCTGTTCGGTGGAAACGCAGGAGCAGATGGATTCGGCGGCACAACATGTCGCGGATGCGGGCTGCCGGTTGATGCGTGGCGGCGCCTTCAAGCCCCGCACCAGTCCATATACCTTCCAGGGCAATGGTGAAGAAGGATTGAAAATGTTCCGCAGGGCTGCGGACAAGCACAACCTCCGGATCGTTACGGAATTGATGGACGCCCGCATGCTGGACACTTTCCTTGAGTATGGCGTGGATGTGATCCAGATCGGCACACGCAGCATGCAGAACTTCGAGCTTTTGAAAGAAGTGGGACGCATCAACAAGCCCGTGATACTGAAGCGCGGCATGTCCGCAACCGTTTCCGAATGGCTCATGGCGGCGGAATACATCGCCGCGGGAGGCAACCATAACATCATTTTCTGCGAACGCGGCATACGCACCTTCGAAACCGCTTATCGCAACGTAATGGATGTAACCTGCATCCCCGTGCTGAAAAAAGAAACGCACTTGCCGGTAATCGTCGATCCCTCCCATGCGGGGGGAAAGTCATGGATGGTGTCCGCCCTGGCACGCGCCGCAGTCGCAGCGGGAGCGGATGGCCTGCTGGTGGAAATGCATCCCAACCCATGCGAAGCCTGGTGTGATGCAGATCAGGCATTGAACCCCGAAGAATTCCGTGATCTGATGGGATCGCTGAAAGGAATAGCGGCAGTAATCGGGCGGAATCTTTGATGAATAGCTGGATGGCAGGCAGCAGCCATGCGAGGCTCCTCGTGACATCCCATACGAACCGATTGATTCCGGCGACGATCTTACCGTGATCCACAAACTGGTGGTTATCGGCGTGGGCTTGATCGGTGGCTCATTCGCGCTCGCATTGCGCAAGGCGGGGATGGTCAGGCATATCACCGGCGTTGGCCGCAGCAGGGAAAACATGCGACGGGCCATTGCGCTGGGCGAGATAGACGAGATTGCCGGCGACCCTGAATCAGCCTTGAAGGATGCAGATCTGGTGTTCCTCGCCGTGCCCGTCGGACAAACCGTTGAAATCATGGCGCAGATATCCGCATATCTTGCGCCCTCCACCATCGTGACAGATGCGGGCAGCACCAAGCAGGATGTGGTAGCGGCAGCACGTTCCCATCTCGCCCCTCATCTGAAAAATTTCGTTCCCGGACACCCCGTCGCCGGTGCTGAAAAGAGCGGGGCAGTCGCAGCCAGCGCGGATTTGTTTCGCGGAAAAAATGTTGTACTGACCCCCCTTGAGGAAACCCGCCAAGAAGCGACGCAAAAGGTAACGGAATTATGGGAGGCTTGCGGCGCACGGGTTTCCCGGATGAGTGCGAACCGGCACGACGAGATATTGGCCGCTGTCAGCCATCTCCCCCATGTCCTTGCCTTTGCGCTGATGAATCATGTCGTCTCTGCCGGAGCCGATGGAAGCGATGGTGCGCATGACAATGAGTTGCTGCGCTTTGCCGGCAGCGGCTTCCGCGATTCCACACGCATCGCCGGCAGTTCTCCCGAGATGTGGCGCGACATATGTCTTGGCAACCGGGAGGCGCTACTCAACCAGATCGATGGGTACCAGAAGGAATTGACAGCCGTGCGCGAAATGCTGGCGCATGGCGAGGGTGATGCGCTCGAAAGATTTTTCGCGAATGCGCGCAGCGCAAGGGAATGCTGGCTGAAAAGCTCGCCCGGATAAATCGATGGGTTCCCCATTGATCATGATTTGTGGGCAATGGGTTTGTCAGTGAACAGGTAGTCTCTCATTTCCATCGAAAAGATCGGATCCTTGCGGCGAATCCATTCGAGCAGCATCGCCGCGTGCTCCTTTTCCTCATCACGGTTATGCGTGAGGATTGCCTTGAGTTCCTCGTCCTTGCAGGAATCCATGCGCTGGTTATACCAGTCTATCGCTTCCAGTTCTTCCATCAGCGAAACGATCGCCTTGTGCATTTCCCGCGTTTCGCCGGAGAGTTCCTCAATCGGTTCGTGGTAACCTTCATTAGCCATTCTACCTCCTCGACTTGATCAATAAAATTCTACCGGTATCAGATTGCTGGAGTCAGCGGCTGGCAGCACTCCAATTCCGCGAGTACATATTACCCATAAAAATCTTCCTTGAACTGATTTCTGATCTGTTCCAGTTGCGACCGGTTCCCGATGAGCGCCTCAACACAGTTCGGGTCCAGTTTGTTCCCCGCCAGCTTCCGCAACTCTCCAATGGCATCGTCAATGCTCCATGCTTCTTTATAAGGACGCCGGCTGGTGAGTGCATCGAATACATCCGCTACCGCGACGATACGTGATTCCATGGGAATCCTGTCACCGCTCAACCCCTGAGGGTAGCCTTTACCATCCAGCGTTTCATGATGATGCTCGGCAATGTTGCGCAGGATGGAAACGTATTCGGATTCGATCCCGAAGTCGACCAGCATCCGGTCAATGACCTGCCGGCCTTTGCCGGTATGCGTTTTCATGATCTCCCGCTCACTCATGTCAAGAAGTCCGGGTTTGAGCAGGATACTGTCGGGAATTCCGATCTTGCCGATATCATGCAGTGGCGAAAACAGAAACACATATTCGACATATTCGTCATTGAAGGCGTACTTCGGGGCCAGTTCCCTGGCCACTATTCTGGCATAACGCGACATGCGATCGAGGTGCGCGCCCGTTTCAGTATCGCGCAGGTTCGCAATCTCGCGGGCAGCCTGGACAGTGGCAATCATGGTGCGAACAGCCGAGAATTCATTGATTACGACCAGCGAGATCAGATGAGCGAATACATGCAGGAAATGCAGAGTCTCTGCATTAAATACATTTTTCCGATAGGAATTGAAGAATACAAACCCGAAAAACTCCCCGTTCAGGTACATTGGCAGGGTATAACTCGCTCCATATCCCTGGGCGGCGATCCGCCTGGTATGTTCTTGCGTCCCATTCCCGAAAATCGACAGGTCATTGACGACCCGAGGTGCGCCAGTCTTCAGGATTTGACGTAATGATCCGGCATTGTTTAACTTGGCTTCATACAACACGAGTGGAGACGATCCGCCACTGCTATGAATGAATGTCTTCAGGTCATCCGTTTTGGAATCGTAGAGGACTACCGAGATGCGATCTATGAATGGAAATCTGCTGTGAAGGGTTTCATGCAGACTCTTCAGCTTATCCGAAAGTGGCGCGGAGCGATTGAGCGCATCGAGTGTATCGGGATATTGGGACATGAAGATTTCCGGATTCCGGGAAAGGCAGTGCTTGTATTTATCGTAGCATAACCCGCTGCACAGAATTTTCAGGATTCCGTTTCCGAAAACGGTTTACCGGGGGTGCAGTTCTCCTGTTATTTCTTTATTTCCCGACCGCGCGCTTCTCCAGATCGTCAAAAACGCGATTGACGATATTTTCCAGGTCGTTCGGACCATCACGTCCATACGTAACACATTTTTCATAGCCGGCCACCGCGAAGCAGATGCGTGTGCTCCCTGCATCCATCATGCGCAAGGCAGAAGTCGCAATCATTCCATCGTCCTTGAGAAAGACGGAATAGCGCGCGGTGTATTGCGAAGGAAGTTCAAAGAAACGAATCCTGTAAAGCTCGTTCAGGAGGGCAACCAGTTCGGTAGCGGGGTAGGCAATTTGCAGAAGTTCGTCGCCCCGTTCGAATGCAGCCGTTCCCTTGCCCGACAGGCTGATCCGCCGAATTGGAAAGGCCGCATTGCCGGGCTGGCGGATCAGATGGAGATTGACCTCCTGGACAGGATAAGCGAGTGGAGGACCATCAGGTCCCAAGGCGCGTTCGCCTGCCATGGACGCTGACCCGGCAAAAAACAATATGAAAACAGGGAGCAGCCTGACGGGGAAAATCCAGTGCGGTAATGACCGTACTCGGCAAGCCAGGAAAATCAGGCCGCGGAATCGCCGCAGGGCAGCGGCACGAAAAATTATTCCGGCGGAATCACTGATCATGGCGCTTTTTGCGCCGTGTTATCCAGCCCAGCAATCCCAATCCGGCCAGCATCATCGCGTAGGTCTCCGGCTCGGGTACAGCCGTTACCGTATATCCAATATCATGGAGAATACCGATCTCGACTGCGCTGTAGTCGCGGGTATAAGGCCCCGTATCAGAGGCGGCCAGCATCAGCATTCCCGCATAAGCGCTATTATTATCATCCAGATGAGAAACGCTGCTCCCCTCCTCCCACGGGGATGGGGTATACAGACCTACTGGATTACCCCCGTTTGCCGCTACGGCGTTGGGTCCATCGAAGAACAGGCCCCCGGCAGGACTTCCTTCCCCCACGCTGCTCGCGTCCCAGACCGTCTCGTTGATCGCGAAAGTCGCAGGATCAATGACCGGGGTGCCGTTCTTGTCCACTATATGGCTATCGAAGGCGCTCCAGCTTCCAGCGTGCCGTGTACCGAGAAGCGGGTCGCCGAACTCCCCTATGGACGAAGCGAAACCAAGCGTATGCGTAAATTCATGAAACATCGTAGAGTAGAAGTCATACTGCTGATTCGAAACGGGCGCATTGAAACCAAGCTGCCACTTATTCCCAAAGTTGATGTCCAGGGAGCCATCGGGACTGCTTCCGTTAGGATCAATGCCTGTCTGAAGTTTCTCGCGCACGACTTCGTCAAGATTGAAGCCTGCTGCTCCACGATCGACATATTCGCTTCCAGCCGAGGCCAGGGTGTCACCCTGAGGATTATTAGTGGCCGTCGCTTCCAGAACGATAGTGCCTGAGTTGGTGAAGTGGCTGCCAAACATTTTAGAGAACTCGGTGGCAGCGGTGTTAAGCGCAGCTTGTCGAGCAGGGCCATTTACGGGATCAAGGAACCCCGTACCCTGCGCATCCTTGTATACAAACTGGAAGTTGATGTCCGCATATGCTACGAAACTGAACGACAGGCAGCCAGCAAACAATCCTCCATTAACTACCGCCCGCGTTATCTGTGCAATCGCTTTCTGTTTTTGATCCTTCATATGACGATTCTCCCGCATATTGTGATTCAGTAAATCGCGTTCCACCTCGGTAATAAAGACGAATAATACTGCTGTTCTACCATTTTTCAAGAAAAAACTGCAAAATCGGGGCAGATTTGATCAGATACCATTAAGTTGACCGGATAATTCCACGTCCCCGTACAGAAATAAAATCAAGAAAGCGCTGGACAGACGGTGCACCGTTAGCAGGCTGCATGAGTTGCACTTCCGCTTCTTTCAAAGAGAGGCCGGATCGATATACCAGCTTGTAAGCACTTTTCAGTGCGCGAATAGTGGATTCGGAAAACCCCCGGCGCTTGAGTTCTCTCCAGTTGAGGCCGTAAGGCACGGCTGGGTTCCCTGCCGCCAGGATATAAGGCGGCAAATCCTGAGTCAGCACAGTGCCTAAACCGGTAAAGCTGTAGGCGCCTACACGAGCGAACTGATGAACCGAGGTGAATCCGCCGAGTCCCGCGTAATCGCCCACCTGGACATGACCGGCCAGAGAAGCGTTGTCGGTAAAGGTCGTGAAGCTACCCACCTGGCAATCATGCGCCAGATGGACGTAAGCCATCATGAAATTGTCATTCCCGAGGCGGGTAGCACCTGCGCCCTGCGTGGTGCCGCGGTTGAAAGTGCAAAACTCGCGGATCGTATTTCGATCGCCTATTTCCAGCCGGGTAGGCTCGCCCCTATATTTCTTGTCTTGTGGCTCATCCCCTAGTACCGAAGTGGGAAGATGTAGTAATTGGCAAGCGGAAGGGACCACAAAAAATAAGCAGATAAATTTTTTCCGCTAAAATTTTTATCGACCGTCACAACTTATTGATCTTTAAATGAATCCAAAATTATCAATCCTGTTTTTTATCGGATTGGGGAAAATCTGCGAAAAGTCCTTATTTTCCACCCTAGAATACCTAGCCCTGCCAAAAACATAGCGTAAGTATCGGGTTCAGGAATAGGAGAAACCGTAATAGGATGAGTTATTGGGAAGGCTACATTGGTAACACAGGCGCATATCGAGAATGTGTCTGAATTTGTTTCGAATGACACGCTTTGTGTAGTGGACTCAGAAGAGTGTGCATCTGCCTCATCAATACTATCTTGGAAAGTGTTTGCTGCATTAGCTATGGAGACAGCAGTGACGCTTAGAAGAATGAAGGTTGCGTATTTTGCGAATGATAGTTTTGTTCTTGTCATGGTTACGCCTTTAAATATTGAAATGGCCGATACTATTTGTGCTAAGCAAATTCAAGGCCAGATCAAAAAAGCATTATATTTTATATACATATTTTACAAGCTTAAGGAAAAAAGCTTTATACCAGAAAAATTTCCGACAAAGCTAAACTAACTTTATTCTTCTCAATACACATTGCAACTGACGTTTCCCCCCAAACCGGACAGTTTGAAACTACAGGCGGGGCGCTTCGTGACGTTTCCCCCCAAACCGGACAGTTTTACACTACAGGCGGGGCGCTTCGTTGGTTTGGACTGACCTCTTTTTGACGAACTCGCTCGGGGTCAGGTGGCCGAGTGAGCCATGGGGACGGTAGTGTGAATCTCGATTTCTTCATCACTCTTCTCCTTGCCCCACCCGGGGCCTTCGGAAGCAATCCTACCTCCAGTTTTAACCTATACCAATTTTCCGCGGAAACGTCATCGACCGGCGTGATGTGGTTCGATGCTGTTCGTTAGATAAAGATAAGAAAAAACACTTTTAGATTTTCACATCCTTATATCCTTGCACTAAACCCAAAGCACTCAAACCTGATCCACATCCTCTCCCATAAGCAGCGGATGTCATTTAAACGCGTTACAGCCTCTCCGTTACGTTATTGGAACCGAAGAGCATCCCAAAATACCGAGAAAAAATAATTTATTGCGGACCTTCTAAAGGCGTTAAAGTTTTGCCGGATAAATCATCATTTAATTTAGCGCGGCGAAGCTTTATCCTTATGCCATCGGGCCCATCAGGGTATCTGCATAGGGCGATATCGCCGGACGTAATAGCCATTTGAGCAAAGTGCATTTTATCTAGGGGAGAGGAAATATGGCAGGTAACGAACAAAAACACCAGCTTGTTCCAGTACAACCGCGAGAAAACAAACCGAAAGAAACCGTGACGCGGGTTTATGAGATAGATGGGGTCAGATACGTGGAGACTCAGGAATTCGGTTGCCAGCTGGTTAGTCGGGAGAGAAAAAGACCCCAGGTCACTATTGATAATGGAAGACAAATCCTGGGGGAGAAGTTTATTCCTTTGCACTCCGAAAGGTCGGGATTATTTGAATACAAAGTTTTCTGGTGTCTCCGATTCGCCAGGGATGATCAGGGACGAAAGATCAGCAAAACACAGCTGTTCAGAAATTTATTCCTAAGCTAAGGAATTCGTAAATGTTTTAAAGTTTGGCTGGCAGTCAGGCGACCTTCCTTGATCTCCTGAGAGCGGCTTTGTGCCATTGCGCGGGAAATGCTGAAGCGATGGAAAATTCGATTCACCAATTTATCAAGACCCTCTCGACTCGAAGAAAAAGGTATAGGGCAGGGGTAATTTATGGGGTAGCAATGATTAGTTAAGAAGTGTTTTTTATATAACATCCATAAGCGCATTTTTTCTTCAATTTCCGATCAATCGAATTTGATCCCATCGATTTGAATCATCATTTAATTTATCGAGCCGGTCAAAAAATACTGTGAATCTCGTCATTCCGGGCTTGACCTGGAATCCAGCCCCGACCAATAATGGCGTGCTTTGAACATCACTGAAAACCGCTTTCGCCGGTATGACGTTCGTACTATTTGCTCGCTGAATTAATAGCTTGGTGAACTTTATCCTTATGCATGGCGAGTTGCCGCACTCCCTGGTGTCTGCATGGAAAAGCGCGCAATACCGCGGGATGTAATAAGTTATTTGAACAAAGTGTATTTTTATCTAAGGGAGAGGGAGGAGATATATGGCCAAAGAACAGAAACATGAACTTGTTCCAGCACAACCGCAAGAAACCAAACCGCAAGAAATAGAACGGGAAGAAGCCGTAACACGAGTCTATGAGATAGGCGGTGTCAGATACTCGGAGACTCAAGAATTCGGTTGCCAGCTGGTTAGCCGGGAGAGGGACAGGCCCCAGGTCACTATTGATAACGGAAGACAAATCCTGGGGGAGAGTTTTGTTCCTTTGCACTCCGAAAGGTCGGGGTTATTTGAATACAAAGTCTTCTGGTGCCTCGAGTCCATTAGAAATGATCAGGGGACTAAGGACCAGCAAAACAGGGCTGTTCAGAAGTTTATTCATAAGTTAAGGAATTCATAAATGGAGGTGTCTTCTCCGCTTTCGCTTGCCTGATTACCATCGGCCGCGTAGTCATTATCGAGAGAATGACGGAATCCGTCCGGAATGAGCAATCTTGCATCTATTTCAAACAGGAACGGCAGCCGCTCGGTACAGGCTGTTTTAAAAACTGGCAATCCGGGCGGAAGTGGCTACAGGTATTTCCGCTTCAGGTATGCAACGAAGGGTTTCGACGATAAGTCGTGACCGGTCACATGGTGGATCAGTTCTTGCGGGAAGAGACTCGAGCCGTACTGATAAATGTTTTCCTTCAGCCACGAATGAAGGGTGCTGAAATTTCCCTGCATCATCGCCTCCGGAATTTCCGGATGGGCCTCAAGAGCAGCTTCGAAGCACTGTGCGCTAAAGAGATTTCCGATCGTATAGCCTTGGAACATTCCACCAACGCCCCCGTAATACCAATGAACATCCTGAAGGCAGCCCTGAGCATCGGAGGAAGGACGTACGCCAAGGTCAGCCTCATACCGGTCGCTCCAGGCCACAGGCAGATCCTTCACCTGGAGTGAGCCATCCAGAAGCTGCGATTCGATGTCGAAGCGGATCATGACGTGAAGGTTGTAGGTCACCTCATCGGCCTCGGTTCGAATCAACGACGGTTCCACGCAATTAATGCCGCAATAGAATTCTTCCAGCGAAACATCCCCGAGAGCCTCCGGAAAGCAGGTCTGCAGGTGGGGATAAAAGTAGGTCCAGAATTCCCGGGACCGGCCCACCTGGTTTTCCCACAGCCGGCTCTGGCTCTCGTGAATGCCGGCGGAAGTGCCGTGACCCAGGATAGTGCCGTCCAGGCTTGGCGAAAGCCCCAGTTCGTAAAAGGCATGACCGGACTCATGAATGGTGCTGAAAATGCCATCACAGAGATTCGTCTCGTTGATTCGGGTGGTGATGCGAACATCTCCGGCGCCAAGCTTTGTCATGAACGGGTGATGGGTGAGATCCTGGCGGCCCCGGTTGAAATCATAGCCGATATTCCTGGCAAGCCAGTTCAAAAACTCCACTTGCCGGGACTTGGGATAGGCCCGTGACAAAAAATCGGTTCGCGGCCTGCCGCGAGACGACAACTCCCGGACCAATGGTACGAGATCACGTCGAAGGTCAGCAAAAAGCGTCTCGAGACCCGCAGTGGTCATGCCAGGGTCGGCGTCTTCGATGTGCGGGTCCATCGGATGCGTCCATGCGGTTTCCCCGGTATTGAAGAAATCCGAGAGGGCGCGTGAGTATGAGATCGTCTTTTCCAGAAAGGGCGCGACGGCGTTGAAGTCGTTCAATTTTCGTGCATGGATCCAAACTTCGTAGGTCTCGGCCATGTGCTGAAAAAATTCGGCCTTGAAACCGGAAGGGATTTTCGACGCACGGAGAAACTGGCGGCGGGCCAGGCGCAGGAACGCCCGATCGTCTGCCGACAGGATAGCATCGGGCAATGCTGCTGTTTCCTCCAGAAGCCCGGCCACACCGGGTTCGATGAGTTTTTCGTGAGCGGCCTTTTCAACTGTGGCTATCATGCGGCCCCGGGAGATTGTTCCGTCCTGAGGCATGTGGGTGGACATATCCCAATGGAGCACGGAAGCGGCCCGCCTCAGATCATCGATTTCTGCAAACCGGGACTTCAACGACTGGAGGGCTGGATACATGGCAGCATTGTCCTTTCTGAGTGCGAAGCGCCAGGAAAAATAAAAGCTTTTTTAATGGGAATGCAAAATGAAATTACATGGAAATAGTTAAAGGTGCAATCGGTGAAACAGGACGGCAAAATAGGGTGTGCGGTACTGGCTTATTCTTAAAACGGCAGCAAGGCCTGAGCCGGCGGTTGCCGGTTCTTTTTCTTACGCGGCATACTTGCTCCTGTCAACTCTCAGCATAATGTGCCTCACGCACAAAATTCAGGACAGGCTCGCCCGCTCCTCATCATGTTATACTGCCCCAGCCTGAAGCCCGAGTGAGTCCTGAAATCCAAGCTGATCGGATTTAAAAACCCTTTAAGATCAGAGAGGGACAATGTTGGGTGGTGGAGATTGTAAATTCCCGCCGCCTCCACAATTAAAAGGCACCCTTGGGTGGTCTTTTAATTCCAGAGTATCCAATCGCCGATTAATCTGCTCAAACCGTTGCAACCTGCTTCAGGTTGCGAATTTCAATCTCTGCTGGTGGAGATGAATGCCGCCGGCCGTCAATCCAATAGTCTAAACCGAATCTGAACGAAATGTTTACGCAATAGGAAGGGAAAAGTACCGTGTCCGGTGGATATACCCACGTTACCCTGGCTCAACTTGCCATTGAGGAGGTTCGTGCCAGGCAGAAAGACTTGTTGCACGAGGAAGCCAGGCAGGCACTCGGTTATTGGAAAAAGTTCTGCATTGTCGGGGCGGTGGCTCCTGACTATCCATATCTCGACATACTGGATAGTCATTCATGCGGGTGGGCCGATGTCATGCACAAAGGTCATGCCATCGCATTGCTCCGGAATGGAGCGGCAAGGATACGGGATATTGCCGACCTGAACGTGCGCCAGAAGTGCGCGGCATGGCTGTTCGGTTTTGCCACTCATGTTGCAACTGACGGTACCATACATCCGGTTGTGAACCTGAAGGTGGGTCCTTACGAGGAAAACAAGGCCGAACACCGCCGCTGCGAAATGTCGCAGGATGTATATGTCCACAGGCGGCTCAATCTGGGTGTGCTGGATTTCAACCGGCAAATATCGACTAACGTAGCCGATACGGCTGACGAGAACAACCCGAAGTTAATGGATGCGGATGTGGCGCGACTATGGCAGGAAATGCTGACCGAAGTTTATTCTTCCACAGTACAACAGCTTCAATCCCCCAAAGTACACGATTGGCACAATGCGATGCTGAGTATGATGAAGATTGGTGAGAGCGGCAACGTGCTGTTCCCGTTTGCTCGCCACGTTGCGAGTCATCAGGGCCTTGTGTATCCCAAGGAGCCGGAAATTGAATACCTCCAGGATCTTGAAGTTCCTGGCGGATCGGCAATGTCTTTTGAAGACATATTTCAGAAAGCCAAGGGAAACGTGGTTCAGTTATGGGGTTGGCTGGCCTTGTCGTTGCAAGATAAGGAATCTCCACTGGATACTCTTGCGAACTGGAGCCTGGATACAGGCATCGACGAAAACGACCGCATGATTTATTGGAGTTAACATCGTGAAATCTACTGCATTGCTTGGTCTTGTAGCCACTTTAGTATTAGGTGCCTGTGTCACTGCACGTGATGGTGTCCCGGATGCTCAGGAGCGAGCCCGACTATCCACCAAAATGGTAAATCTCAGTTCGGCGGTAGACACGTATTTTTCGGGCTTGCCTCAGGCGCCCAACGACAGGGACTCCACCATTTTGCGCAACGCCACCCGGCATGACAAGCGCTTGCTGGCGCCCGAATTCGAACCCTACCTGTTGAAGGTACAGTACCAGGACGGAAAGGCAGTGCTGTTACTGTGCACCAAGGATGGCGCGCGCGCCATTATGGAAGATGCCGGTTGCTCCGCCCGCCTCGATCGCCAAGTGATTGAGACGCAGCCTTGTCAATTTATGTTGCGAGTCATGGAAGGGTGCCGAGTGAAGGGAGCGGACCCCGGGGTTTAGGCGATGTCACGTTCTTCCAGAAACTCATAACGGTGGTTATCCGCGATCCAATGTAGCGCAGCCAACCGACCGCAAGTGCAAGGTCTGGCCGCTTCTCGGCAAAATTGCGGGCGGTGCGGGTCAAAGTGCGCAGTTCGATAGAACGCGTGCAGCCAGTTCAGCAGTAATGGCGAAGACTCGCATCCTTGGCGACGGCGGTGAACCATTTGCCCTCAATGGTACGCTCGCAATCAAGTTGCACAGAATACCCTCCAGTAAGTAATAACTCCTTGCAATTGCTTCGACGAATCGTTCTTTCTCCCTCCCTCCCTCTCTTCCTTCTCATGGAATTTATCCCAGATATTTCCCAGCTTGACAACAGCTGTTTGTTAACATATTCTTCACAAAAACATAACAAAAAAATCACAAACCGAGGGAGAAACGGAATCGATCCGTTGTATGACCAGGTTGAGCTGTCCGCTGCAAAGCGGTTTCGTCGTTTCTAAGACTGAATAACTGAATACCTTCTTTGAGGAAAAAATGGTTGAATTGATCGAGTTTTTGAAGCCTGCTCTTTTTGGAGCCCCGTTGATGACCGTGCTGTACGGAATCAGGCAGATATGGGAGGAAGCGCCCAATCAGTCTAGCTGAGCAGACATTCGAAGAGGTATGCCTCGCAGGAGGCATATTCCTGGTGATGTCAGTCGAGTATGCCTGCCCCGCCTGCATCTATCGCTTTATGCTGTCCCCGGGCCTGGAGTTCAAATCTCCCTCAAATCCAGGCTCCTCTGATTTTCAACCCTGAAAACAGGGGAAACGATGCCCCGGATAGAAATGCGTCCAATTTTCCCCTGTGTTTGTAATAGTCGGTTGACAATCACCGATAGTCGCCATTGGAATACCGGATCTGACCTGCCGATTACCTGTTGATTGAAGGGAAGGGCTTCAACAGAAGCCCTTCAGGCTGACCCTCAGTTCAGACTGCTGCTCCGGCTGGGGGAATGCCGGGTGCGTTTTTCCCGGTCGGCTCTGTCATATCGACAATGATGGCAGCCGGAGCGTTTTTCTTGACTGATTCTATCCCGCCATTCCGTGCTTTTTCCGTCTCATAGGATTCGCTGGTGCCAATCACCTGATTGTTGCCTGATTTGAGATTGAACCTGTATTTGCCACTTTCAGTGGTTTTCCGTTCATACCGGGTGTCATCCGGCGCGTTTTTCCGGACAGACTCCACTCCATTCATGCATCCCGCTCTGGCCTTGTAGCCTTCACTGGCAAGAATGGTTTGCCCATTGGTGGCTTTCAATCTGAACCTGAACTCACCTGCCTTATCTTTATAAATCTCGAATTTTGCGGCCATGAAATTTCCTTTCGTATGTTAGACCCGTACCGGCTCTTGATCCTTTCCATCCTTTTGGATAGAGACAGCATCCGTACGGCTTGCGACGCTGCTGCTGCTAGTTTAACGCCGGAGCAGAAGGCGTGCGGAGAGATCGTTAGCGCCTTCTTTTTCCTCATATCACATTTAGAGGTATCTTCAGGTACGCAACGCCGTTTTCTTCCGGCGGGGGCATCTCCCCCGCTCGCACGTTGACTTGAACCGAGGGCAGCAGCAGGTTAGGCACCTCCAGGGTTTTATCGCGCGCGGTGCGCATTGCTACAAAGTCGTCTTCGGTGACACCGTCGTGCACATGGATGTTGCCTGCCCGCTGAGCGGCAACAGTGCACTCCCACTGAGGCTGCCGGTTAGCAGGCGGGTAGTCATGGCACATGAACAGTCGTGTTTCGGGCGGATTGGCGAGCAGCCGTTTTATCGAGCGGAACAGCTCTCGGGCATCCCCACCCGGGAAGTCGGCGCGTGCGGTGCCCAGGTCGGGCATGAACATCGTGTCGCCGATGAAAACGGCATCGTCGAACTGATACGACAGATCGGCGGGCGTATGGCCGGGCGTAAAAACTGCTTTAGCGGTCAATCTGCCTACCGTGAAGATTTCCTCGTCCGCAAATACATGATCGAAATGCCTGCCATCGGGAACGAACTCTGCTCCCAGATTGAACATCTTCTTGAAGATTTGCTGCACGGTTGAGATCTGCGGGCCTATGCCCGTCTTTCCGCCCAGGCGTTCCTTGAGATAGCTGGCCGCCGTCAGGTGATCGGCGTGCACGTGCGTTTCGAGTATCCATTCCACCTTCAGTTTCTTCGCTTCGACAAACGCAATCAGCCTGTCTGCGAAAGGACTGGTTGTTCTGCCAGCCTTGGGATCGTAGTCCAGCACGGGATCGATGATTGCGCATGATCCACCCGTCTCATCGTAAACCACATAGCTGATCGTGGCGGTCACAGGTTCGAAAAAGGCCTCGGTATGGGGCTTCATGTCAGTTGTCTCCAGGGGTCCGGTGTAGATTCATTATTAAATCATAAATAATATATTTGACTAGAATATATAATAATATATATTATATGTCAATAGAACGGTATTCATGTCTCAGTGTCAAAACAGCAATGAGATGGAAGCATGATTTATTGAGGAGCGGAGGAGGATTCGGCATGTTGATCGACTGGAATGCATTTACGCCCTGGGTTTCATTGGCAGGGGGCGCACTGATCGGTGCGGCTGCCGCGTTGCTGATACTGTTCAATGGACGCATTGCCGGCATTTCCGGCATTGTCGGGGGGTTGCTCACCCTGAAAAAAGGAGACATGGGCTGGCGCTTTGCATTTGTCGGTAGTTTGGTCGCGGCGCCTCTCATCTGGCAACTGTTTGCAAGTCTGCCGCCAATCAGGATCGATGGCAGCTTTTTGATGACGGCGCTCGCCGGTCTGATCGTGGGCATCGGTACGCGCTACGGTTCCGGTTGCACCAGCGGACATGGAGTCTGCGGCATTTCCCGCAGGTCTCCGCGTTCGATGGTGGCGACCTTGCTTTTCATGATGATGGGCTTCGTCACGGTTTACGTCATCCGGCATGTTTTGCAGATAGCGGGTTGAGAGGAGGTTTGCATGGTCAATGTGATTGCATCGGTTTCGGGCCTGATTTTCGGTCTGGGCCTGATCCTCGCGGGAATGGCGAATCCTGCCAAAGTTCTGGCTTTTCTCGATCTGACCGGTGAGTGGGATCCTTCGCTCGCCTTCGTCATGGCGGGCGCGATCGCAGTGGGATCGGTGGCTTTTGCCCTGGCGGGAAAGTTGAAGAAGAGTTATCTGGGAACGCCGATGAGCTTGCCCGCCTCGCGCACCATCGATAAAAGGCTGCTTCTGGGTGCGCTGGCGTTCGGCGTTGGCTGGGGGATTGCGGGCATATGTCCGGGCCCTGCTCTCGTCCTGCTGGGCGCGGGCAGCGTAAAGGGCATGGTGTTTGTAGCGGCGATGCTCCTGGGGATGGGAGTTTTCGAAATCCTGGAGCGGCGCCGCAGTAATCCCGAGGTTCAGCGGAAATCGATCGCGGACCGGGAGGCGGGCGAGCAGATAGCCCTTCAGGATCATTGAGAACCCTATAGGTCTTGTCGGACTCTGCGCGACTTGCGGCACAGCCCTCTCTCGCTTGCGGGAGAGGGAAGGCCAAAGCGGGCTAAAAAGGGAAGGCCTCAAAAAGTGGATGAGAGAGCAGATTGAAGCTGGAAAAGGATCTTCATAAGGATTTTCAGATTTCTGAAATGCGGGACTCGGCATCGAAAGCGTGCACGATGCTCAAAACGCTGGCGAACGAGGATCGGCTGCTCATTCTGTGCCAGCTCATCGATGGCCCAAGAACCGTGGGTGAGCTCGAATCCTTGCTGGGCATCCGCCAGCCCACGCTCTCGCAGCAGTTGACCGTGCTGCGTCAGGAAAGCCTGGTTTCCACCGAGCGGAACGGCAAGTACATCATCTACAGCCTGGCGAGCAGCGAAGTAGTCCAGATCATGCAGACGTTGTACCGGCTGTATTGCGGGACGAAGGGCGTGGAAAGCGGGGAAGGCAGCGACAGCGATCGGCTGGCAAGAGGGAAGCGCGGGCAGGCGCGATGACAACGTCCCGCCGGCGAATGGATGGGTTGTTCAGGATATTTTTGAGTCTCGAATCATTCGAGTCAGGCAAACCGATCATTAATCCGGAGGATTAAGTATGCAGGCAAGTGTACGGCAGGAGACGGCGCAACCGGTGGATGCAGCGTGCAACTGGAGCGATGCGTTCGATGTTGTCATAATCGGTGGAGGGGCGGCGGGAATCGGCGTGACCGCGAGTCTCCTTCGCAGGCGTCCGTCGCTGCGCATCGCGATCATCGAGCCCAGCGACAGGCATTACTATCAGCCAGCCTGGACACTGGTCGGCGGAGGCGTTTTCGACATTACCAAGACGGTGCAGCCGATGGCTGACGTTATCCCCGAGAAGGCGCAGTGGGTACGCGGCGCCGCCCGGCGGGTGAATGCCGAGGGCAATTTTGTGGAACTGGAGGACGGCCGCCAGGTTGGCTACCGACAGCTTATCGTATGTCCAGGGCTTCGTCTGGCGTGGGAGCGGATAGAGGGCCTGGAAGAGGCATTGGGCAAAAATGGCGTAACGTCCAATTACCGTTTCGATCTGGCACCCTATACCTGGTCACTGGTACGAGAGTTCAGGGGTGGGAAGGCGATTTTTACCCAGCCTCCCATGCCCATCAAGTGTGCCGGCGCCCCGCAGAAGGCGATGTATCTGTCATGTGACGAGTGGTTGCGCGCGGGCAGGCTGAACGATATCGATGTCGAGTTCAATACCTGTGCGCCGGTTCTTTTTGGCGTATCCGCCTTCGTCCCGCCGTTGATGGAATACGTGAAGCGCTATGACGCTGACCTGGTATTCAATTCAGATCTCGTCAGGGTCGACGGCGAAAACAGGGTGGCCTATTTCGATGTGAAGCATGCCAGCGGGGAAGTCGAGCGGGTGGCAAAGCCCTTTGACATGCTGCATGTCGCTCCGCCCCAGGTCGCGCCGGCTTTTATTGCCGAGAGTTCGCTTGCGGACGCCGCCGGATGGTGCGAGGTGGATCATAGAACGCTCCAGCATCCCCGGTACCCGAACATTTTTGGTCTGGGCGATGCCTGTTCCTCTCCCAATGCCAAAACCGCAGCGGCTGTCAGGAAGCAGATTGTCGTGGTCGCGGAAAATCTGCTGGCGGCGCGCGAACACCGGGAATTCAAGACGTTCTATGATGGTTACGGTTCCTGCCCGTTGACGGTGGAGAGAGGCAGGGTCATTCTTGCGGAATTCGGCTTTGGCGGAAAGCTGCTGCCGACCTTCAAGCTTGATCCGACCGTGCCGCGTTTCCTGGCCTGGCTGCTCAAAGCGCGATTTCTCCCCTGGTTTTACTGGCACGGCTTCCTCAAGGGCCGCGAGTGGCTCGCGCGGCCTGCGGACTGACACCACATGGAGCACCTTCATCTGCCGCATGCACAAGTATCTTGGAATAATGGCCCTGGCCATGATGAGCTTCTATAACATTATTGAGCCGGATTTCGAAGACTGGGTGGAAGAGACCGGGCTGGGCGACTTGGCGGAAGACTTGGGCGAAGTCGCATTTTCCGCGCTGATGGCGCTGATCCTCCTGAGCTGGGTCAAGCGAATCCCTCGCATCCACCGGGAGAGCCGGAGGGGTTATATTGATGGGGTGGGGCATCAGGCTGCTCTTCGGGACATAATACCCCCTTACCCGCTCTGGGTTAATAATGCGCAATCGACCGGCAAGCTGTTCTGCTTGCCTGATAGTTGCCGCATCAGAAATCAGTCGTTTATTTTTTTCAGCGCCTTGCCCTTATGCATCGCGATGTGATCGGTCTTGTCACTCTTGATTTCGTATTGCGGTTCGTCATCGCTCGCGTGATGGGTATAGCCCTTGTAAAGAACATTCCTGGTATGCACCCTTATGATTTTTCCGCTGACATGCCCCGCCTCCGAATTCCACGTGACGTGATCGCCCACCTTGAACTTGCTGGTCATGATCGTTTTCGCCGATTGGTCATTTCTTTTCCGACTGCATTGACGTCCGCTGCTGTCTATTGACGGGCCTGCCCCTCCCGCGCCACACTTTACGAATGGATCGTCATCCGTCAAGGATTGCGATGGTGCACATATTGGAAGTCATTATCTGTGCGATTCCCCACTTAGTGCGTCTGCAGCGAGGGCCAACTTTCACCTGGAATGAGATATGGCACAAACTTATGAAATTTCTGCAGTGCCGCCCTTTCGCCTTGACCTGACGGTAAATGCGCTTCGCCGGCTGCCGACAAATATCGTCGACTTCCTTACACCTGAGGGAGATTACATGCGCGCTTTCCACGCGAACTCCAGATGGGCCGTTTGCCGCGTGTCACAGGTTGACGAGAAAACGCTTTCAGTAAGAATCGGGGGAGACCAGGGGCGGGCGCAGCAAATCTTGCGTCTGGTGCAAAAGGTATTGGGCACCGAAAAGGATATTTCGGATTTCAACAAAAATGCCGTTCATATCCCGTGGCTCGCTCCCCTGATCCGGCGCATGCGCGGGGTAAAGCCTCCCTGCTATCCCAGCTTATGGGAAGGCTGCGTGAATGCGGTCGTGTTTCAGCAACTGAGCATACGCGCAGCGAGTGCGATCACGCGCCGCCTGATCGTGGCCTTCGGAGATCAGGTTGAAGTCGACTCCGTTCCCGTTCCTTTATATGTGTTTCCTTCCGCTGAGCGGGTTAGGGAAGCAACAGAAGACGGATTGCGTGCAACCGGACTGAGCGCAAGCAAAGCCGCAACCCTTCAGCGAGTGGCCGAAGCCATTGTGTCAGGCGCGCTCGACGCCAAACGACTGGAAGAAAGCGCGAGCCAGGATGCGATGAAGATGCTTTGCGAAATCAAGGGAATTGGTCCCTGGACGGCGACGATCATTCTGCTTCGCAGCATGGGCCGGCTTGACGTCTTTCCCATGAATGACAGCGGAGTCTTGAGCAATCTCGTGCTCGTGTCTGGAGCGGCACCAATTGATTCCGACGTACTGCTGGACGCACTCGGTTCACAGCGCGGAATGCTGTATTTTTATCTGTTGCTCGCCCGTCTGGAATCAACCGGGGAAATCGGCCGCCCTTCGTTCGAGCTCACGAGAGGATCCTTTTGAGAGCATTTTAGAAATACAGTGTTACTGATTGATTACCGCCTGCTAATGTTCGAGCACATGGGTTGCGGACCTCACCGGTTTATCGCATGAATTGATGAGAATGAGCTCGTCATTAAACTTCCAACTGTATTGACGATGATGCATAACAAAACAGTTCCACAGGTCAAAGGCGATTTTTTGCTGGGTAATTTAAGGCAGATGGCTGCGAATCCCCTTCAAGCCTTTTATGACTGGCACCGGGATTATGGGGATCTGGTCAGCTTCAGATTGGCTACCCGCCAATTTTATTTATTCAGCCACCCAAAACTGATTGAACAAGCCTTGATCAGGCAAAGTGATATTTTCAAAAAAATCTACAATCCTGAAAAACCAACCGGTATCGCGCTGATTTTAGGTCAGGGATTAGTAACAAGCCAGGGCGATTTATGGCAAAGGCAACGGCGGTTGATGCAGCCCGTTTTCCAGAGAAGTAATGTAACTACGCTGCTGCCGCTAATGGTTACCGCTGGCAACAATATGTTGAATCGATGGCGGCAGCTGGGTGAAGGTGCACACCTCAACCTCTCTCATGAAATGACGCGGCTTACACTGGAAGTCATCACCCAGACCATGTTCAGCACCAGTGTGCTCGACAAGATAGAGCATATCTCTCCATCTTTGGATACCTTGCTTCGCCATGCCATTAAAAGCATCGTGAACCCTTTGACTCTTCCGTTATATGTCCCCACCCCGGCGAATCAAAAATTCAAACGGGCGTTGGAAACAATGGATGATGTCATTTACGGAATCATCGATCAACGCCGCACTGCACTCTCGGGGCAGAATGACCTGCTGGATATGCTGCTAAAAGCACGCGATGACAGCAGCGGTGAGAAGATGACCGATAAGCAGATTCGCGATGAAGTTATTACCATTTTTAGCGCAGGCCATGAAACGACCGCGAACTGGCTAAGCTGGACCTTGTATTTACTGGCCCGGCATCCGGGTGTACTTGCCAGAGTGCGTCAGGAACTTGACGGTTTGCCGCAAGGAAGAATCCCGAATGCCGAGGATTTGCAGCAGCTTGCCTATACCAGGGCCGTGCTCAGTGAATCGTTGCGCCTCCGTCCGCCTGCGGGTTTCTTGCTGCGTAAAGTCGATAAGGATACCGAGGTTGATGGGTTTCTTTTAAAGGCTGGCAGGTCTGCGATATTCAGTATTTATAATCTTCATCATCATGCCGATTTCTGGCAGCAGCCCGAGCAGTTTGACCCTGACAGATTTTCATTGCCTCAAAAGAAGTATTCGTTCATACCTTTCGGTACAGGTGAACGGATCTGTATCGGTAGTCATTTTGCATTAATGGAAAGCCAGCTTTTGCTAAGCATGATAGTTCAGCACTGTGATTTACAGTTGCTTGATCCGGATGAAGTCGGGATTGAGATGGCGGTAACCCTGCGGCCCAAAGGTGGAATTCCGGTCCGCATAAAGTGGCGATGAAGCCGGATAAAATAAATCTTCAGTTCTGCGGCTTTGTCGTCTATCTACAAAAACCTGCGAGGTTATCGAGAAGATTGACTGTGGGATGACTGTCTCAGCATTGGCTTTATATTGATCAGTTACAGGCAGCGACTTGCTGGATACGGTTCTGCGGCCCAGGGGCGACACCGCCTGTGTTGGCTTGAAGGTAAGCTTCAAGGGCATCCAGATCGACATCGCCCCCCAGCTGACCGGTACCCAGGTTGAATACGCTGAAATTGTCTCCGCCGCTGGCCAGAAAGGAATTCATCGCCACGCGATAGCCGGCTAATTTGTCGATTGCGGCGCCGTTGAGCTTCAATGAGCCATCGCAGACATAGTTCACACCGAGTGGGCTCGCATTTGGAATGAAGGTATGCTGGTAAGTGAAGCCGTTGGAAATTTGCAGAGTTCGCCCGCCATCGCTGAACTGGCCGACGGCCCACTGCTGGTTGAGCAGGTCATAGAGTTGCTGACCGGTTAGCGTTTTTACTGTCAGGCTGTTACCAAAAGGCTGTACAGTAAAAGCTTCGCCGTAGGTGACCTTGCCATCGCCTTCGCCAGCCGGACTGCCGGCATAGATCAGATTGGCGCGAATGCCGCCGGTATTCATGAAAGCAATTACTGCGCCGCCCTTGTTTGCGGGAGCTGTGGCGGCAAGTTGGGAATCGGCGATGACGTCGCCCAGTGCCGATTCGCCCGCGGCATTGCGGGCAGTGCTGATATCGGCGGTAATGCTTCCGATGATGCGATTGGCGATCGGTGCGGCAAGGGCATTGTAGTTGTGAACGATGGCGCTGATTTCAGCCACGGGCTCGATCGGAGCGGCGGCGTGCAGCACATTTTCGCGGTCCACAAGCTTGTTCATCGCACGGACAGCAATGATGTCCTTGCTGCTGGTATCGAGGGTGAGGTCGATGCTGGTAATGATGCGGCTGAATGAGCCGGCACTGGTGACGGGAATTGCCCGTCCTTTACTGTTTGGCAGGGCGCAGTTATACGCCTGGTGGGTATGACCTGAAACGACCATGTCTACGGCATCATCCAGACGCCTGACGATATCGACAATGGGTCCGGTGACTCCGTTACAGCCGTTTATGCTGCCGGGGGCCAGTCCGCCTTCGTGGATCAGCACGACGACAGCATTGATTCCACGCTGCCTGAGCACCTCGATCAACCGGTTGGCGGTGTCGGCTTCGTCCTTGAACGCGAGGCCTGCGACACCGGCAGGTGTAACGATGGTGGGCGTGCTTTCAAGAGTCATGCCGATGAAGGCCACGCGGTTGCCGTTGAAGTTCCTCACACCATAGGCAGGGAACAGGGTTTTGCCGCTGGCGGTATCGATTACGTTGGCAGCGAGGAAATCAAACCGCGCACCCTCAAACGGGTAAGGAGTGCCAACACTGGCGCCCTGGCAGCTATTGGCATCGGTGGGATGGCAGCCGCCATTCTGCATGCGCAGCAGTTCATCGCGGCCCTCGTCGAATTCGTGGTTGCCTATGGCATTGAACTCCAGGCCAAGGCGATTCATCGTTTCTATCGCAGGCTCGTCATGGAACAGAGCCGAATTGAGGGGACTGGCCCCGATCAGATCGCCGGCTGACACCACCACGTTGTTGGGTGCGCCTGACTTGAGTTGATTGATCAGGCCTGCCATGTAGTCGATGCCCCCGGCGGGCGTGCGGGCGGGGATATCATCCGATGAGCTGGTAAAGTTCAGATTGGTTCCGTCGATGTTACCGTGGAAGTCATTGAAGGCGATGACGCGCACCTTCAGTGTCTTGCCTACTGTGGATCGTGCGCCGGCGGCTCGCAACTCGGCGCCCTCGTTCGGACTTATGATATCCTGTCGGACCCACTCCGTCACCTGTCTGGAAAGGCGAGCGAGAAATTCTCCGTGGTTGCCATAGTTGGCACCTTCCCCTTCGGTATCGATGATCAGATCATTGAGGCAGTTACTTCCGACGGCTTTGTTTGCTACCGAAGTGGCGATTGCCGAATTGCTTTCGCCAATAATGACACTGCCGATGCAATTTGCACTGCTTGCGCCGGCCAGAACGAGGCCGATAATGGCGGCAGCAGGTTTAAGAATGGAAAGCATTATTGTTCCCTGGGCATCAAAGGTTGATCAACTGCGCCGATGCCATCTTCGTTTCGTTCCGGCTGTGGCGCATGCGCGAATCTGATCTCTGCCAAGCCGGAAGTCACATTTCAGGCCACAGGTCGCGGCAAGACAGGGTCAATCATGATCGTGATGCTGCCTGCGGGGTTTTTCGCCAGCTTCGCAGCGGTTGGCACGAATTTCATTTTTTTTACGGCGATCATGGTGAAAGCCGGGGATAGGGGTGGCGAGGCGGATTTTCAGCAATTCAGTATCATCCGAGGCCAGTTCACGGCCACCTCCATAGGGAAAGTTATTGTCGTTGATGACCAGCAGCGTCTCGGCGTCGAGGATCAGCAAATCCTCGATGGTGACGTACGGGAAGGTAAACGTCATCTTCCCATCACCGTTCAGATCGTCCGGATCAGCGATATTCATCAGGTCCACCAGTTCGGTCTTCTGCAGCACGCCGCCACTCGGGGCGGTGCTGAGATCGATCATGAATATTTTTTTGAATGGCGCGCCACTGGTTGCCGTGCCGCCGTTACGCTCGATGACCAGGAAGCGATGGTTGTCGATGCCTGTCATATCGCCGATAGCACTGCCTTCGGCATCGAGCGGATACAGGTAGCTCACCCCGGTGTATGCCTCGTCGTCGATATCGAACTCATTGATCCGTAGAGTCCTGTCCGGATCGCCCGTAACGCTTTTCTCCAGCAGGGTATATAGTTTGTCGCCGTTCCTGTTGATAGCCATGCCCTCGAATCCTCCTGAGCTGGCGAGGTTGGCGGTGGCAGTGCCAGCCGCGACATCTTCGTGCTGAGGAGCATAGACTCCAGGCAAGGAGATCTTGCTGCGCAGAACCGTGCCGGACGTGTCAGTCTTAATGAGGTAAGGTCCGAACTCGTCACCGAACCAGAGATTGCAGTTCTTGTCGCGGCGGATTGATTCGATGTCCAGATCAGCGCCGGTCAGAAGGCGGCCAAACTTTATGCTCGGATCGACGTTCGGCTTGGCGGGATCGCCATAATAATTATCCAGATCGGCCTGGAGGGTTATCCCAAGCTTGCGATTTATATCATTGAGCGTGATCCGGCTGGGGCTGGAAAACTTGCTCAGCCCGGTGCCCAACAGGAAATCGACTGCGGAAACCGTGCCGGTACCGCCGGATGCGGTTTTGAAGTCCGGCTTCAGGGCGTACATGCGCAGCAGGGCATCCGCCGAGTTGCTCTGTGCGCCGAATCCATTATCGGTCATCACCAGGAAGGTATCCTTCTCAGGCCCGGTAAGCACGGCGGACAAACCTTGAACCGGCTGCAGATCGGTATAAGGCGGAATATTCGTTCCGTAGGGATTGGCGCTGGCGAATTGACCGGATGTCGGACCGTCGGCAAATGTGGCCGCAGGAAGTCTGGCCCATCCGATCAGCGTATTGCCGGCAGCCAGCGCCGGCATGGCAAGGGTAGTGGCAAGGGCGATGGTCGGAAGCTTGATGGCAGTTTTCATGGTTTATTTTCTTTGGGCGGTGAAGTGGTCAAATGGTGAAGTGGATCACTGCTGCATGGAATAATGGGCAATTGAAATTCTCATTCGGATCAGGAGCGGCTTTGGAAGTCCCACGGCCCACAGAAGAAGCAGTGATTCATTGGGTGCCTGCTGCGCTGAACTCGAGAGACTATGGACTACAGGACACTCGCAGGGCGCGTCGTACTTCCTGTTTTCTGCTGCTGCTTGCTGCTTACTGTTGAGGGGTCGTGATAACGACGCTGAGAGGAATATAAAGAGCAAACATGACATTTTGACAATTCGATTGGATGGCAGGCTGGTACAAAAATACCATGCGGGATTATTTCCCGAAAAAACGGCCGCCCGGATTCCCAATGATTCCCCAGCGGATTATCATGGGTGCCTTCTGCTTATTCTTGGATTCCGTCAGCATGACGATGCGAATGCGCGGAAGCGCGCGGAATGATGTGCCGATCCGGCTCGTGATTCACGGCGGTGCCGGAGAAATGAAACCCAGCGGCCAGCGGCGGGAACGCGAGCAGGCTTACAGGGAGGCGCTCGCACAATCGCTGATCGCTGGCCATGCGGTGCTTGCAGCAGGCGGCAGCAGCATCGATGCAGTGGTTGCGGCCATTGCGGTGATGGAGAATTGCCCCTTGTTCAATGCCGGCAAGGGCTCCGTGCTGACCCATGAAGGTCGCAACGAACTGGAAGCCTCAATCATGGAAGGGGCCACTCGCGCGGCAGGCGCCGTTGCGGGAGTGACGACGATTCGCAATCCGACTCGCGCCGCACATGCGATAATGACGAAAAGCGCCCACGTGATGCTCATCGGCCAGGGTGCGGAAGCCTTCGCTGCAAAGCGGGGTCTGGAAATCGTGGATCCGTCCTATTTCCATACCCAGCACCGGTGGAATCAACTGCAGAAAGCTATCGCAAAGGAAAGTATTCTGCTCGACCATGATGCGGAGCTGGATACACTGCCGGGTGAGGATGAAAAACGCGGAACCGTTGGCGCCGTGGCGCTGGACTGTCATGGCAATCTGGCAGCCGGCACGTCGACTGGCGGGCTCACGAACAAGCATTCCGGCCGGGTAGGAGACTCGTCCATTATTGGTGCTGGAACCTACGCCGACAATCGCTCGGCTGCGGTATCAGCGACTGGCACAGGCGAAATGTTCATTCGTGCTGCTGCCGCTTTCAACACAGCAGCGCAGGTGCGATTTCTGCATACCCCGCTTACCGAGGCAGCCGATAATACCCTGGCGGAAATCGCCGCGATGGGTGGAGATGGTGGCCTGATCGTCCTGGATGCGGACGGCAACTATACGATGCGCTTCAATACTGGCGCCATGTTTCGCGGCACAATCGGGGGGGATGGCATAGCATGGACAGGTATTTTTTCCGGACCTGAAACACCGGTTATGTCGAGTTGACAGGCTGCCGACTTTCGGGTCCAGCTTCTCATTTTTCCCCATGCGCAGGAATCTGGATAATTCGTCAGGATGAGGTGAGTTGTCGGAAACAACATTGGGAAAGAAAAAGGTGGCTGGCTGATCTATACTTCCAGAGGCGGGTCTCGGCGTAATACAGGTCAGGGTATTTGGTAGGCGCGCTGTAAGGCTATGCTGCTGTCAGTAAAATTATTTCAATAGACCTTGTGGAGATTATGTCATGAGATACATATCAGCAAGTTTTGCCATCGGTGTTTTGGGCGTTCTTCTGGCGACGCCGGCGGTTGCCGATCATCACACTGCCCAGGCGATCGAACATGCCGCGATGGCAAAGGCGCATGGCGAGGACGGTCACGCAAAAGTGCTGCTCAAGCACGCGGAAGAAAGCCTGGACCATGCTCAGGCGGCGGAGAAAAAGCACGCCGAACAACATCAGCATATGACCGACTCCATCAAGGAACTGAAGCAGGCAATCGAGCATGCCAAAGCAGGACATGCCGACATTGCTACCAAGCATGTTGACGAAGCCCTGATGCATATGCGCAAGTCCACAGGCGACTAGACCGGGGATCAGGCTCGATTGATTCGATCCCTGGCAGAAGGATATCAATCCGGAGGGACAGGTTCAATCGAGTCTGGCATGATGCAGGGACTTGGTCTTTTGAATACCATGGAGGCACTTTGAATGAGCGGGAGAGGTTTTGTACACCCCCGTATTCCCCTTCCCGGCTACCGCGCTCAGAACGCCTCAGACTGTTTCTCAAAATAAGCGGCAGCATCGAGAACCGGCTTCGGGTCGCAGCCTTGCTCCCCAAGCATCTTCGCAGTCTCCCTGTAGCCCTTTGCCAGGGATTTTGCCTGTTCCGGAAATAACGATTCGTGCCCCCTCAGTTTGAAATCGTTCAACTGCAGCGTCTTTTTTCGATTCTGATCTTCCGCCTGCTCTTTTCTGGTTGTCTCGTCAGTCTTCTCCGCAGTCGTATTTGCCAAGTCCGCGGCGCTGCCAGTACCTGAAAAGGAAAACAAGAACAGCAGGGAGAGGAGAATGCCCAAGCGACTGCCGCTTATTCCCGGAATTCTCCCTGGTTTGTCCTGACTGCTTGCAAAAACCTGGCAGTTGCCGACATTCATCGGGTCAACCCTCTGTCGACCTTGTACGAAGTGGCTTTCGTACCCACGCTGATGTTTCCAATGAGCTGACCGCCATAAACCTCCCCCCGGGAAAGACCGGTGACACGAAGGTGAGGCACCGCTTTGTTTGCCGATAAAATAGCCCGGTTGGTTGTTCGGTTCCATACTCCATCGATCTTTGCGGACCTGGCGTTGAGGCTTTCGGCTGTGTAGTCGCCGATTTTATAGTAAGGAAGATTTTTGACCGGCAGGTTGAAAAGTCGCTCATATTCAGTGAAAACTGCATCGAGCCAGTCAAATTGAAGCGTACTTCCGTTTTTATCATACTGAGCAAGATTCGACTGATGAAAAAAATGCGGCCACCGGTTAAAGCTCAGCATGTGCCGTACTGCGATATCCGCTTCGATTGCGAGGATTTCGCGGTAGCTTCGGGGAGAACAAGCCATTGCCGGCGCTTTGCACGGATCTTCTCCGGCACTGATAAATTTCTGATAGTACAGATAGTTATACTCGTCCTCCAACTGGGAAGGATTTGCCACGTTATAGAAAATATTGGTTGGCCAGCGCGGCAGCATGAGTCGATCCGTTTTGCTGCCATCTTCATACTGGGTGATGTACTGCTCAATGTTTTGAGCCTTTTGTGACGTATCGGCAGCAAGATATGCCACGCCTGCGGTGGCGGCCGCCTGAAGCAATAGCGGATTGGCGCCGCCCGCATCAAAAGCTATGTCATCAGCCTGAAGATTGAACATGTCCGGGTGTAAGGCAGGATTATCCGTGCATTTCTGATCTTTCAGGCCGGAATGGGCGCCGGTGACGAGCACGCGATTGTTCTCGTTTCTCTCGGGAAGATCCAGTAGCGCCCACACATTCTGGTTGGCAACGATTTCAGCCCTGATTGCCTCTGCATTCGTAAAAGTATGATAATCGCAGGGCGCATCAGCCGGAACTGGTGACTTGTCCATATCCGCGTGCGTGAAGGTGTGGTTGATAAAGCGGAAGTGCATTTTGTTGGATACTATTGCTGCCACCAGGTTATCTTTCAAGTTTGCAGCGAGCGGCATCACCCGGGGATTCACTACCGCTCCCGCGCCATTGAACGCGAAATCCAGCTTGAAATTCCCCGCCGTCGGATGTGAGGCCCGGAGGGCAGCCTGTTTGTCCACCGCATTGGTTATGTCCGCGCCGGTCAGGCGATAAGTATCGCCGTTCTCCTTATCGAGAGCAGGATTCCATTGACTGTTGGTACGAAACAGATCGTCCACATGCGCAGCCAGGTGGATGAAGCGCGCCCCGATGAAAACTCCCTGGGTTGCCCAGTTGACGAACTCATAAGCCAGAACTTTCGAATGCATGAGGAACGATGCATTCGTAATCGTCGAGATAAGCACTTCGCGCACCGGCGCGGATTGACCGGGCTTCATGTACCGCACGATGGACAGCAGTGCTTCATCCTGTCCGGTTCGTAAAAGTGGCTCGACATAGGGTATGGAGCCATCTTTCAGGTGTTTCATATCGTTTCGGGGACGGGTCGCAAAGGCAAGGGATGTAATTGGAAGAGGATTATTCCTGTTTACGTATTCAAATATTTCCTTGCTGTACCTCCCCGGTATTGTCCACCGCGCATCATGATTGTATCCGCTTGAGGAGTAGGCGAGACCATAATCCAGATAGATGCTATGAGGCGCCTTCGGATCCGCATAGGTGACTGGCCACCCTGACAATACCGCTTCCCGGACCCGGAAGTTTTTCTCGTAATCGTGCAGCATGTCCCATTCGGCTGGAGTGAAGCCTGGAACCAGGTCTGCGTCGGTGAGGATGACGCCATTGTAGTTGCCGATACAACCTGCCTCTTCGGCCTTGCAGGCCATCCCCTGCGAAGAAGCAGCCAGAAACGCGGACGTCAGATCCTGTGTCCTGGCATTCAGCACGACATATGGAACGCCCATTTCATCGAGAACAGGCTTGATATAGGCTAATCCCAGGTCTTCCGCCATCTCTCCTGTGGCAATGACCAGTGTTCTCAGTTTGACAGCATTATCAGCATGCGCTGGAGCTATGGCAATTATGGTAAACAGCATCGCTATTGCTGCAAGAAGCTTGCGCTTCATGAATGAAGTCTCCTTATCGTGAAACAAAATGTAACGATTTGACAAATCCTCTGGTTATTTAGGTTCCTCGCAAGTCATCTTCATACCTCCCTGCCTGGTTGTTCCCGCTGTTTTAAGAAGTTTGAAAATCATTTTCCTCGCAGATGGAATCTGTTACGGTTTCAGTTCTCAACCTGAATAACGACCAGGAGATAAGCATGCAAGACATCCAAAGGATTACCCCCTGTTTGTGGTTTGATAATCAAGCCGAAGAAGCAGCGGAATTTTATGCGAGCATCTTCAAAAATTCCAGAATTACAAAAGTGAGCCACTATGGAGAAGCCGGGCATGAGGTTCACGGACAAGCGGCGGGAACGGTAATGACTGTAGCATTTGAGCTGGGCGGGCAGGGATTTGTCGCTCTCAATGGCGGCCCGACCTTCAAATTCAACGAGGCTATCTCGTTTCAGGTCAATTGCGAAACCCAGGAAGAAGTGGATTACTATTGGGAGAGGCTTTCTAAAGATGGAGACGAAAAGGCGCAGCAGTGCGGCTGGCTCAAGGACAAATACGGCGTTTCCTGGCAAATCGTTCCCCGGATTTTATCCGAGATGATCAGCGATCCCGATTCTGAAAAATCCGGGAGAGTCATGGAAGCAATGCTTCAAATGAAGAAAATCGACATCGATAAAGTCAAGCATGCATTCAATGGGTGACCTCTTTGAACTCCACCTGGCGAGAGAAGGAGCCGATGTCTACGGTGCGTACCGTTTCCGCACGTAAAACACACGGGATCAGTGACTGAATTCAGCCTGCTCTGAGCTTGACCGAGAAATCCGCTATGCCGATTTTGAAGAGCAGTTTGGCCGCGGCGTCGAGTGTCTTGAATCCGCCCGTTTCGCGTTTGGAGGTCTCAAGGGGCTGGCCGTCAATCACGACCATGTATCCGGTCGACATCACCGCGTAATGCACCTGTACACGCTTTATCGCGTTAGCATCAAGCAGAAGCTTCACTTCGCGCTCTATCATGCTTTCTTTCCTTTTGACGAAGCATCGGTAAGACCCGATGCAACCGGTGTTTCAAACAGATCCGGCTGATCGATCATCACAAGCAAATCGCCCGGCTTCACCTGCAAAAAATTGCAAAGCTTTTCCAATACGGCACGATCGAAACTGTTCGCGCGGTCATAGTAGTAGCGATCCAGTGTGGCGCGAGCGATACCGGTTCCACGACACACATCCGCGACTTTGATGCGCTTGGCGCCGAGGATGACAGAAAGCCGACAACTGATCATTTGATAGTATTATTTGCTCTGAATCGAGCAAATAATACCATTATAGAAGTAAGTTAAGTTAACGGCTTATTCAAAATCAAAGTGCCATAGCCAGCATAAGAATCGCTGTTGCCATCGACCATAGCCTATTCCGGGAGGAACGAATTCCCTCAATTCCACCTTCTCTACTCCTGTTTGATACAGTAGAAGTGTCACAGGAAAGCAGATCAGCTTGAGAAGGCAGTGAGCGACAATAAGTAATCAATGCCAGGGAGCGCCGATTTCAGCCGTGGCAATAAAAAACAACACTAAACAAGAATCTACAGCCAATAGAGGGAGGCATATCGTGAAATTCATTATCCTTGCCCTACTTGCCGTATTCATTTCCCCCATAGCCCAAGCTGACCCGCCTCACCTCAGGGACCGGCAAACCGGAAAATATCTGGGCAATCTGAGTGCCAATCCCTACGATCCAGATTCGGTCAACAATCCCTATGGCCGGTATGGCAGCCCATACAGCGCGGATTCCATCAACAATCCCTATGGGCAATATGGCAGCCGCTACAGCAACGACAGCCCCAACAATCCTTATGCCACCAATACGCCGGGGATATACGGCAGTAATAATGAGGGGCACGGTTATTGACGATGGAAACTGCTGCTCAGAGTGAACAAGACAAGTTATCAATTGAACTGGATTTAACATGTCGTGGAGATCGTGGCGAGATGATTCCATTTCGCATAAGCCTTCATGCCGATGCCATCACGCTGCTGATTTCCGATGCGTTTCGTGGCGATCGTGTCTACGAGTTTTTTTCAATACGCCGCCGGGGCGACATCAAGCGCTACCTCTGGGTGCGTATTGTTGAAATTGCCGAGCGGATCAGGGAACGTTATCGATATGCACGAGAAGACATGGATTGGCCGGAGGACGAGTGCCCATTTCCAGCATGGGACCACGCTCTCTTTTTGACCTGGGATGAATACCCGGAGGAATGCGCCTGGCATCGGGGAAAGACTTTGTCTGCATTCAAGGAATTTATCGATTGCTGGTTTGCTCATGTGCGGCAATCCCAAGGGGATCTCAGGCAATCAGAAGATATCTTTATCCGGAGAGAAATTCAGTTGATCGATGGTGGCCGGCATGACTATGAGTATGAAACGACGCCGCCATTTACACTCACGCCAATTGGATTTCTGCGAAAAAAAGTGGAAGACCAATACCCGGAGTGGTTTTACGAGGAACTGGCCGGAATCCTTGGCTGGCCCGACACTGGTTCTGCTGCCTGTCGCTCTGCTGATCTCAGAACGTTTCGCCTGTTGTGCATGGAGCAATTGAAGAGGTTAGCTGTCACCCATGGTACTCCGAGAGACGTGTTCAGTATCAGCGTGCTGGACCTGTCAGTCGATGGAACGATGGATAACCGTTTTCCCAGAGCGAGCCGTTGGGGCGGCTACGCCCGCTACTCACAGGAAGGTCTGGGGCATGGCGATTTATTCATCGATATGGATCGGCGGGTCGGATATCCTGCTAAAGTGCTGGTCGAGCAGTATCGGTGGCACGACGAACTGCCTCTCTACATTCTCACGGACGAAGACTTCGGGCAAATCAGGGGGTATCGGCAGAAAATACTGGCGGATGGGTTGCTGTTGCTTTACAAAAAGGTATCGGGGTAGCTGTAACAGCCGAGTTTTACAATTCTTTCCCCCACCCCAGTTCGTATCGCGATGGAAAGGCGGAGAAGGTGGCAAAGTCAGGCTGAATTCAATTCCAATCCCAGCTTGTATGCATGTCAGATCATTGATCTAGAGTCATTCGGACTTACTCTCCTCTTGATCCGGCCAGAAATACATGAATTCCGTCATTCCGGACTTGACCTGGAATCCAGCCTGGACCAATAATGGCGTGCTTTGAACGTGACTGATACCGGCTTCCACCGGTATGACGTTTGTACTGTTTGCTCGCAGGATCCATAGATGCTCTTCGAAAGGTCTGTCCTGAAACTGCCGAGGAACTCAGGGACCCAGGTTCCTAGGGGCTCAGGGCGAACGGAGACGAAAGGGCCTAAGGCAAACGGGATGGCTCGATCAAGAATGATTGTTCTCCTCACCGTTGATCGTCCGTCTATGCCAGATCAACCTGCCGTTCCTGTACACTTCCCGGATACGGTGAAGAGGGATCTCGCGAGTGTGTCCCTCCTGATCGGTAAAGCGGAAAAAGAAATGATCATTTGGTGCGAGTTGCATCTGCTGTAGCGGAATCTGGATAATTTCCCCGCTCTTGCGATCATAGTATCCGATCACGAAATTATCTTTTCCGAATGACTCATCCCAGCGAATCTGGCCGATCAGGTCTTGTATGGGAGTCATGAAGCTTCCTTTTCAGATAGATAGCCAGCCGCGTCAGTTTCCCGAAAGAATTGCATCCATTCCGGTCATGAGATTTTTGATGCTACGTTGAATTGTAGGTCGAAAAACCTGTTGTTCCTGGCCGTATCAACCAAAGAGGTCGAAATGCGGGAGATCGATGGTTCCTATGGAGAAGGCGGGGGTCAGTTGCTCCGCACGTCGGTCGTGCTTGCGGCGATAACGGGATTACCGGTCCGGGTGTACAACATTCGCGCAAAACGTTCCAGCCCCGGTCTTGCACCTCAACACCTTACCGCCGTAAAGGCGGTGGCAGCGCTTTGCAGCGCGCAGACGGAAGGGGTGGAAGTCAAATCGCAGGAAATCATTTTTCGCCCCGGCCCCTTGCGCGGGGGAGAATACGACTTCTCCGCGGGAACGGCAGGCAGCGTTACTTTGGTGCTTCAGGCAGCGCTTCCGGCTGCCATGGCATGCGGAGAAAAGCTGCGGATGAGCATTTCCGGTGGCACCGATGTTCGCGCTGCACCGCCCCTGGATTACTTCCGCTACGCATTACTGCCGCTGATTTACAGCATGGGCGCCAGGGCGAAGATCGAAGTACTGCTGCGGGGATATTATCCCCGCGGCGGAGGAAGGGTGGTCGTGGACGTAGAACCTTGCCTGCCTTTGCGTCCGCTGATCCTGGATACATCGGAAGGGCTGGAAGGTATAACCGGTTTTGCACACATTTCAAACCTGCCCAAGCACATCGTTCATCGCATGGCTCATGCGGCACTGGCGGAACTTTCGACCTTTCCCACGCCAGCTGTTGGCCTGGAGGTATTCGGAAAGGACGAAGCAATAGGCGAGGGTGGAGCGGTGCTTCTGATCGCGCACAAGGAGCATAGCCGCCTGGGGGCGTCTGCCGTGGCAGAAAGAGGCGTGCGAACCGAACGGCTCGGTGCTGAGGCGGGAAAGCGTTTGCGCGAGGAAATCCTGTCCGGCGCAACGCTGGATATTCATGCGGCCGATCAGGTATTGATCTACCTCGCGCTGGCAAGCGGCGCGTCCTGCTTTCTTACGAGAGAACTCTCGTCCCATGCCGCAACGACCATCTGGCTGCTGGAACAGTTTCTGCCGGTGCGCTTCCAGGTCACACGGGAAGCGCATTTGATTCGCGTCCGTGCAACGCCGGAATTCAATAGCAGATCAAGCTTTCTGTGGCGATAAGAGGATTTGCCGGACGAAGCCCGGCCTGCTACTGTCGGTAAGCTTTCGGGTCATCGGGAGGCACATTTGATCGCATCAGTGCAGACCAAAAAGGAGTGGCGCCAGCAGCAGGAGCAGGCCGGGTTTCGCCTGGCGCCAGCTGGACAATCTCCATGCTAAGGACATAATTCATGCGGCATTCTGCATCCGGCTTGTTGACGTTCATGCTTTACGTGCTGGCCGGGCCGGCGCTTGGCTCTTCTGGCATTTCTGATGAAATCACCTATATTGAAAACACCAGCTCGTCGAGCGGGCAGCTTTTGGCTTGGAACAATACATGTGCGAGGAAAAAAATGGCGGAGCAGCGCGAAACTTACAAGGGTCGGGAGATTGTCGTTCGCACAGGGGAGGACGTACCGGCGGAAGGCGCCGCGGGATTGGAGGTCGCGGGGGCGGGAAGGGCAGGTGGAGAGGCGGTAGACGTCAGGATTGATGGAAAGAACGTTTTCGTTATAAAGAATTCGTCCGGCTCGTATATCGCATCCGGCTTCGCTTTCGATCCGCAACCTTCACCTATGGACCTGGCACGGAAAATTGTCGATTACCGTGAGGCGGGGAGATAAAAATGGGAATCCGAAAGAATCAATCCACCCTGACAGCCGCGGAGAAGGCGGCCTTTGTGGCGGCGGTAAAGGCGCTCAAGGCAAATGGCGCCTATGATGTATTCGTGGCCCAGCACCGTACCGCCTTTCTTGCCGGTGTGAACGATCCGGCACACGGCGGTCCCGCCTTTCTGCCCTGGCACAGGGAGTATCTCCGCCGGTTCGAGCGTGCCCTTCAGCAGATCGATCCCAGTGTTTCCATCCCGTATTGGGACTGGACAGTTGACCGCACGACGAACGCTTCCATCTGGAATGCGAATTTCATGGGTGGAAATGGAACGGGCCCTGGCGGACGTGTGATGACGGGTCCGTTCGCCTTTTCCACGGGAGAGTGGACGCTTACTGTCCTGGACCCCGGTGACACAGATAATTTCCTCACCCGTGTCTTCGGCGCCATGGGGGCGCTACCCACCCAGCAGGGAGTGAATACCGCCATCAATATCGTGCCCTATGATTCAGCGCCCTGGAATCGCAACAGCAGCATGAACACGAGTTTTCGGAATCATCTCGAGGGTATTATCCACAATCCCGGCCATATGTGGGTAGGTGGCTCGATGATGGCAATGTCATCCCCAAACGATCCGGTGTTCTGGCTGCATCATTGCAATATCGATCGGTTGTGGGCAGTATGGCAGCGGGAAAATCCGGGACAGAATTATCGTCCACCGAGCGGCACGGCGGGCGTGGTGAACGGCCATGGACTGGATGACCCGATGCCGCCATGGAACAACGAAGCTTCGCCGCCTGCGCCCCGGGATGTTCTCGATCATCATGCGCTTGGCTACACCTATGATGACGAGGAAGAAGAACCTCCACAGGTCGTACCGCTGACCATTGATGCGGCTCCGTTTGCCGCTTCCATAGGCCAGGCGGGAGAAGTGGACGCATACAGCTTCGTTGCCTCCAGCCAGGGGAGTTATGTCATCGAGACCGAGGGTTCCACCGATGTTGTGGCAGCCCTGTATGGTCCGAATGATGCCAGCGCACTCATTGCCGAGGATGACGACAGCGGCGCCGGGCGGAATTCCCGGATTGCACGGGACCTGGCGCCGGGAACATATTATGTTCGCATAAGACACTATAGCGGCTCATCTACTGGAAGCTATCGTATTTCAGTGCGAGGATCAGGAGGGCCGCAGCCGGGTGTTCAGATCATTCAGATAAATGGCCCGGCAGTGCAGGGCACACTCTCCGCCAACGAGAGGGACTTGTACACCTTTACTGTCGGGACGTCGGGATCGCATACCATAGAAACCGCGGGTAGCACTGATTGCTTCCTCACGTTGTTCGGTCCCAATAGTCAGACCGCCGTCATTGCCCAGGACGATGACAGCGGCCCGGGAACCAATTCAAGGATCGTGCGAAACCTTGGGGCCGGCGTCTATTATGTTCAGGTCAGGCACTACAGCCCGACCGGTACAGGAGCGTATAGCGTTTCCGTCAGAACGTGACAGGAAACGCGATCGGGTTCGAGCGGGTTCTTTCAACTTCCTGCGGCGGTCTTGAGTGAAAGGCGTTCTGGGACTCATCGTTCTTCTTGCCGGCTGCAGTTCGACAATTGCATCCAAATTTGGCGGAAATGGTGACAGCCCAGGCATCTATACCATCACAAATTTATATGACGGCAGTCAGGCATCAAAAGACAGGCTTGCAGGGTGGATGGATACCGAGGCGCAAAAGGTATGCCACTCACCCTACTCACTGATCTCGGAAGAGTCAGTTCCAGTTATCAACCGGTTGGGTGAAGCGACGTTTTCACGCCTTGTCTGGAAAATCAGGTGCCGGGGGCAAGTGAGCGAATGAGGTTGAAATAATCCTCACTCGCTACCCTCTGGCAGGCAACTATTGATCCGGCCAGAAAATATTATGAATCTCGTCATTCCGGGTCTGATTCTGAATCCAGTCCCTTATTCCATCCCCCCTGACTGGCAACCGACCCCGCCTGTTTCTCCCGATCTGTGCAATGACGTACATACCAATTGGATTATTTCACCTATTGTAATTCATAGCGTTATTTCGGCTCTATGGATAAATTCCCGCTTTCCGGCTCGCATTTCTGTCTCAACACCTGCCTGACAGGAGGGCAGAGGGCAAAAAGGGGAGAGGAGGACAGCATGAATATCAGGGGGGCAGGGGCTCTCGTCAAAGCTTCTTTTTCGTCCTGGCTGGACGATTATGCGCCAAGCATGGGCGCGGCATTGGCCTACTACACCATGTTTTCCATCGCTCCGCTTTTGCTGATCGTCATTTCGACGGCAGGACTTGTTTTTGGCGAAGAAGCGGTGCGTGGGGAAATCTTCGGACAATTGTGCGACTTGATGGGTGATCAGGGGGCAGGTGCAGTGGAAAGCTTGCTGGCAAGCGTCAGCAAGCCGGAAGAGGGGGCGGCAGGCGCCGTGGTCGGAACGGTTTTACTCCTGATTGGCGCAACCACTGTATTTGGCGAGCTGCAGAACGCCTTCGACCGTATCTGGCGCGCACCCGGCAAAGATACGAAAGGCGGGGTATGGGAGCTTATCAGGACCAGATTGCTGTCGTTTGGAATAATACTGGGAATAGGCTTCCTAATGATGGTATCCCTTGTTTTCAATGCCGCCGTATCCGCATTGGGAAAGTGGTGGGGCGGGTTTTTCTCAGGACTTGAAATTCTGGTAACAAGCCTGAATTTCATATTCAGCTTTGTTTTTACCACCGCTGTTTTCGCGATGCTTTACAAGTTTATGCCTAAAGTGAAAATCCAGTGGAGGGACGTGTGGCTGGGGGCAGGCGTTACCGCACTGCTTTTTACCATCGGTAAGTTTCTGATCGGTCTTTACATCGGAAAAAGCGCGATCAGTTCCGGATTCGGCGCAGCCGGATCGCTGGTTGTCGTGTTGGTATGGGTTTACTACTCGGCCCAGATTTTTTTACTGGGTGCCGAGTTTACATGGGTATATTCCCATGCCCGTGGCTCGCGAAAAAACCAGGAGATTCCACCCAAAGCCCCCTCTGCTATCCCGTCAGCGGCAAGGAAGGTTGGAACAATGGAAGGCTCTCTGCCGGAGAACCATCAGGAACGCGCTTCTCGATAGCCTTTTGCCGTATCCGCATCGCTTCCTTTGATACCGCCCTGGGTAAGCGACCGCAATAATTGCGCGCTCTGGACGACGATGTCGCTCAGGTCGAACTTTTCTTCGACTCGTTTTCGAGCTGCTTCCCCATCAGGATACGGGTCGAATTGCCCGTCATCAGGGTGACGACATCATTGGCCAGGCCTTCCGCATTTCAACGGCCTTGTCCACCTGCGTCCGATCCAATGCCTGTAGAACGTCATCTACTTTTTCGTCCCCTGAACAATGATGAGCGTCTATTATCATGCTCGGTCACACTGCGGTTTTGTCGGCAATGCGTTCTTCGCTGCCAGAGAATTGACTGATAGCTTCTGCTGCCTTTTTTCCTGCCAGGAAAGCATGATCGGAGTTGTAATATTCCCATTCGCTGTAGCGCCCGGCCAGGATAATATCGCGCTCCGAAAGCCATTGCCGGATGGTTTCAACGCTCTGCTTTCTCGCATGGTCATATACCACATAGGCGTACGGCATATCGACCGGATGGGCCGTAATCAATTTATCGTCCCGCGTAAACAAACCCACCTTGATGCAGTCTTCCACGCAACGGTCGATTAACTCCTGGCCGTCGAGTGGCAGCGGCTTGGCCGGCGAGTAGGATATTTCACAGGTGAGACCAAATCCGCCCGGCGGATTGCAGGCAGGACTCGCATTTCCCTGGAGGAAAACCCGGTGGAAGATGGTGTCTTCCGGATAATAGATCCAGTGCTTGTCTGAAATGTTTTCCCTGCCGATACCCAGGTTGACGCAGCGTACCGAAACGTAACGCAACGCGGCCGCTGCTTTTTTGATGGGCGGAGGCGCTTCATCGCCAATGCTGCGGATCAGTTCGGGCAGCGGGATCGTGCTGAGCAGGTACTGGTACCGGTAGCGCCTTCCATCCGCCAATGTAATCAAGTGGTGGTCCGGTGAAATGCGGGCGACATCCGCATTCAGTTCAATGGCGCCTTTGATGTGGGGAACAAAGCCGGACATCATGGCCTGAAATCCACCCCGAAGAGGGTAACCAAAGCGCGCATTGAGCCCCATCGGTTTGGAGACAGGCTGGAGTGCGCCTTCTATGATTTCCTCCAGATCGGGCAGGGGTACCCGGCCCCCAAGCCAGGAAGTTTCCATTTCTGTCAGTGGAACTGTCCAGAGTTTTCTGTTATAAGGTATCGCAAAATGTTTCGCGATACCTGCCCCCCACGCCCGGTAGATGAAATCTTCGAAGTTTTCCGGCTTGCTTCTTTCAACCACGTCCTCGGCGGATCGTACTTTGCCGGGCTCGGTCGTTATACTCCCGGTCCCATCCGCGCAGCAGTCGGGTACGACGGCAGCGGCGCCATCCGTATCCTGGCAGGTTCCTTCCATTGATTTTGCGTGTGGAGTCTTTGATGCGCCATAACGCGCTTCCATCGCGCCGACAATGCATTCCCTGATTACGTCCGGCGGCAGCCCATGGAGGGCACTCTGGAATGGATAGCGGGTATGGATGCCTTTGCTGTAAATCCAGGCTTCACGGTCCTGCCAATGAACGTTATTGCCGAGCAGAACCTTGTAGAGCTGATGAACATAGGCATCGTTTGAAAACATGATGTGACCGGCGTGATCAAAGGTGAAACCCTTGTCTTCAATCGAGCGGCACCATCCGCCGACAGTCGAATTCTTGTCCAGCAGCAACGTCTCTTCGTCAAGGTGATAAGCAGCACTCAATCCGGTAGGGCCCGCCCCGATAATGACAAACTTTCTGTTTTCGGCAGGGACAGGTTCCATGTTTCGCTGGATGAGGGACTCGGGTTCCATGAACCGGCGCACACCCCTCGGTGATCCTTCATTTTGCAGGGCGGCCACCTGCATGATCTCATGCATTTTTTCAGCAGTTGTATTCCAGGAGGTTGCCGATACCATTTTCCGCATTCTCATGATCGTTTGCGTATTGTCTTCGGGTGTGGTCAGCAACGCGTTCTCACAGGCCAGTATGAAAGCCTGCTGGGTATCTGCAATCGATACGACTTCTCCATACAGTTCCACCACATCCGCAACGGGGGTGCTGACTATGGGCAATTCGGCGGCCATGTACTCCAGCGTCTTGGTCGGGCTGATGAAGCATGTGGATTCGTTCAGTGCAAAAGGCAGCAGACAAACGTTCCAGCCAGCCAGAAAATGTGGAAGGGCCTTGTAGGGCTGTTGACCCAGGTAGTGGATGTTATGCCGTCGTGGCAATGCGCTTCGGCTGATCTTCGCGACGGGTCCAACCAGGACGATCTGCCATTGCGGATGCACCTCCGCCAGACGACCGATGAGTTCCAGGTCGATCCGCTCGTCTATCACCCCATAATAGCCGAGCCGGGGGCCGGGTATGTCCTCGTGGGCCGGATGGTGATTGCTTCGGTCCCTTGCCTGTTCAAAATGGTCGATGTCTACACTGCTGGGAAAGCAGTGCACGTTCGGATGGCGTGCTCGCTTTGCACGGTAGAGGCTGGGCCCGCCGGTAAAAACGAGGTCCGCCATTCTCAGCAGCGCGTTCTCCCGTTGAAGCATTTGTTTTGGCGGATTCTTGAAGGCAGCGAGTTCATCCATGCAATCATAGATAACCAGGGAGGGTTGCAGCTCCTGCAGCAGGGGTAGTGCCATGGGCGTATAAAACCAGACGATGTGCTCTTCTTCCAGAACAACGAATTGCTGCATCAGTTTGATCAGATGTGGCAGTTGCTCATCGTGAAAACCCGGCGCCGGGACCGGAGTATGAGGTTTGAGTACAGTAATGTTCGGACCGGGGTGGGAGTATTCGATGAAACTGTCATGCTGGTGCAGAGTGGGCTCTTCAATGAAAACAATTTTGTAGTTTTCAGCAAGCCGGGAGAGAAGATGCTGGGGGCGTTGATATACGAAGTCCCAGCGCAGGTGGGAAAAAACAATAATTGTCGTCATTGGGATTCCTTGAGTGTCGGGTGGGACGAACGTAGTTCGACCGATGAAAAATCGAAGTGGCCGTCTTTTTCCGCTGATCGCCAACCCACACTTTCCCGGATCGGCCGGAACCTGAAATCCTCCAGCAGGAAGTAATCGTGATATGCCAGAGCCATATGCCGGATCGCATGATTCATGGATAAAGGCAAGCCTGCGCCATTAATCCGCATCTCCATAGGCTGGTCACCGAAAAGAACGAAATATCCTGTTATTACGCGCGCTCATCCCTGATCGCGCGCTCATCCCTGATGCCCGAGATAGAGAAACTGTGCAAGTCTTGCGTCAAGTGCGATGCTTTTAGCATCGTTTGACTGCTAGGCAGGGCATATGGCTGCCGCTATCATCGGAGTTTTTATGGAAGACTACTGTGCGATAACGAACATTCCTGCATCACCCATACAGCACTTCGGTTCTATGGCGAGATCATTTATCCGATCCTTGAAGGAGTGCAGGGCAGAACGTCTCTTCTGCGAAGCGTCATGCTGACATTCGAGCAACTGCTCGGTTTTCTTCCTGCAGCCATCCTCATCACGGCTTCCCCGGGTCCGGACAGTCTGATGGTGCTCGGGATGGGGATTTCAAAGGGCCGCAAGCAGGGAATCGCATTTGGTCTGGGGTGCGCGCTTGGCTGCCTAAGCCATACGTTTCTGGCCGTTGTGGGTGCGAGTGCACTCATTGCGGCATCACCTGCGGTGTTCACCTTGCTTGAGGTGGGTGGCGGGCTTTATTTGATATTTCTGGGGTTCAATGCGTTGCGTAGCACTGGGAACACAAAGGTAGAGGCATTACAGGCGGCTGACCAAACGCTATCGAAACTGTTTTTCAAGGGCGTCTTCGCAAATGCAATCAACCCCAAAGTGGTTCTGTTCTTTCTTTCATTCCTGCCCCAGTTCGTCATACCGGCTAATGGGAACGTGGCATGGCAAATGGCGACACTGGGCCTGGCCTTCACTGTTCAAGCCGCCGTATTGTTCGGTCTTCTTGGCTATTTTTCAGGGGCGATCGGTCAGTGGTTCAATACCAACCCAAAAGCAGGCGTAATTCTTGACCGCATTGCCGGCGCTGTGTTCCTTGTATTAGGCTTGCGGCTGATCGTTTCTCTCTGAGCGGGAGCGTGAGACGCTCTTCGACCTGTACGGGGGTGTCAGGGCGTCAGGACAACCTTGCGGCAGTCGTCTTCCTTTTTTTCGAAGATTTTATATGCGGTAGCTGCTTCAGAAAGGGGCATTCGGTGACTCTCGCAGAAGAAGCATTGTTCGCAGGCGATAACGAAGGGGACACCACCCGATCGTCTTTTTGCAACCCTGTAACCTCCGAGCCCGTATCGACGACTGTTCCCATAAACTCATGGCCGGGTATGTCGCCATTCTTGAGTTCCGGCATTTTTCCCCGATACAGGTGCAAGTCCGACCCACAGATCGCAGTAGCGGTAATTTTTAGAACAATGTCGTCCGGTTCCTGAAGTATCGGGTCGGGTACGGTATCCACGCGAACGTCGTAGCTCCCATGATAGGTGACTGCGCGTATTGATTTCTCCTTTGAAGGACGAGTGGCGGTTTGCCAGACGTGCGGGGACAGCGTTGGCTGGCTCGAGGATCGGATAATCCTCGAGCCGGATTTACCTTGTTATTTCGGCTAAGGGGAACTTTGCGGTATCGTGGTGGCTTCTTCCGGACTTATTATTCCATTTCGATCCAGGTCCGCCCCTTCCCGATTTGCACGATTGAGCCTTTCCTTCATCGGATCGCGTCCACTCATCAAGCCGCTTGGTGGAGGACCAGACTGTACCGGACCGATCTGGTTGGGAGCGAGCGGTGGCGTCGTGATATCGTTTTGTCTCACCGAGGGCTGTGACGGCATGGGGGGGGGAGGTGGTTGCCCGATGATATAGCGGCCCCCCTGGGTGTAGTCGCCCCCTTGGTAGCCGCCTCCTTGGGGGTAGCTGCCTTGGCTAGGGGGTTGCCCGACAATGGAACCTCCCGGTCCCGGCGCAACCTGCGCATGAATTGTTACTGGCGCCAGAAAAACCGTGCCCGCCAGAAGCAAGGATTGAGTCACAAATTTTGAGGGTTTCATGGCTGCTCCCATATGGTCTCAGGAAATTACCGACTGATCGAAAGCGGGATTCTATTTAAGGAAGGCATGATTTTCGGTGCGGAATCGCACTAACAGCACGAGAGAACTACCCGGTGACTGAATCCGCTGCCGTGGGCGAGTTGTGAAGCACCTCTATTGCTGCTTCCAGCAGGCGTTCAGTGGAAGCGGCAATGACTCGTCCATCCGAATTCAGAGTGAGGGGGTTTCCTGCCCAGTCTGTAATCCGTCCGCCCGCACCGTTGATTATCGGCACGAGTGGCAGATAATCGCAAGGCTCCAGGTTGTCCTCGATCACCAGGTCGCAATAGCCGGAGGCGAGCAAGCCGTATGCATAGCAGTCGCAAACAGGACGAGTGATGGCGGCGACGCGGGACAATGTCTCGACTCCTGCATATTTCACATCAGGATCGGCCCCTGGCGGGGCCGTGATATAAAGCCGCGCTGCGTCAATGGAACGGCAGCTGCTGACATTCGCCTGGCCATTACTGACCCCATCCGTGAATATTGTCCTTCTGCCCGTTCCGCCCCACCGCTCTCCCATTGCAGGAAGATCGACCAGGCCGGCAACGGGCTCACCGTCATCCAGCAGGCCAATGAGTGTCCCGAACAGCGGGTTTCCCATTGCAAAGCTCTTCGTCCCGTCAAGCGGGTCCAGTATCCAACTATAGCGTCCGCCAGGAGTACGGTCATATTCTTCCCCGATAATGCCATGGTCCGGATATCGGTCACGTATTACGCTACGCAGCGTACTTTCAATCTTGCAATCTGCAATCGTCACGGGGCTTGCGTCTTCCTTCCAGCGGATATCCAGTGAAGTACGAAAATATCGCAGCGCGATGGAACGGGACACATCAGCCAGGTGCTGGGCAAACTCCAACGCTTCCTCTTGATCCATCAGGTTTCCTGTACGGTCTTTTTACTTCTATGCTTGCCCGGTGGGGTTCCATTCCCCCTGCCATCGTGCAGCAACACGCTGATTTCGCCGTCTTCTTCAAGATACGCGATTTTTACCTCCCTTAAATCTTCGATGCCCTGTTCCCGTAATTTGGATTCCAGTTCTTCGACAGTGATCAGCTCCCGGCGCATCGCTTTACGCCGGATTTTGCCATTTTGTATGAGAGCCAGTGGAGGCGGCTGAACAATGCGGCGGATGGCGGGAAAATGAAAACTCAGCAAATCCAGGAGATAATTCCAGCCGGCAAGGGTAGCAATAAGAAGGCAGCCATCCGTGATGGAGTCGTAGTTCCCGGACATGCCGTTACTGGCTGCATCCGCAATCAGGACAAGCAGCATGACATCGGCAATGGCAATGGCGCCTACATCGCGGTGAAGTATCAGCCGGAACAGCAAAAAGATGAACCAGTAGATGACTGTTCCTCGCAGAATGATTTCGGCGGGATTTACGGAAAAGCCAAAAAGACGAGACCAATCTATCATGCCCTTGCTTTGATCAGGGAACTTTGGGATGCGGGTCAGAAGCGAATGTGGCAGCGAAATGAAATCACTGCCATTCCGGCGGTGCAGACAGGAGACCAGCAATGAAATATAGGGAATCGCTGGGGTCGCCTCGGTGCGATAACGTACATTCCGGGCCGCTGCCATTGGAGTAGAGTGGTAACAGAGAGGTACGAATCGCTGCTGATTCATTCAGTTGTCAGGGATTGGGGAAAGCGACTTCAGTGTTTCCTGAATGAAGGGGTTCGTGACTTTCCGCGGTTAGCGCTTATCGGCGATGCAAATTGCTTGCGGCATACCTCGGCGGGGAAGCTTCCGGGAGAACAGGACAGTCGCGGCTAATCCGAGTGCGAAGGCTCCATAGACGATGAGCAGGGAAGGCTGGGAAAGCCGATGCTCGAACCCGGGCGTCAGCCGTTTCGGTGTGAAGTGAAAATCGACGACGTAAGCCGCGGCGGTCGTTGCGACAGCAGGTGCAAGAACGGCCGCAGTGCTTTCGGCAGGCGGGATCTGCTGACGAAGCTTTTCATACCAGATTGCCCAGAATACGGATGCGGCGTGGTGTATCGCATAGCCGATAAGGGTGTATCGAAGACTGAAGCAGTCCTGATAGAGGGCAGGTTTCCCCCATATCCATTGACTGGGCCCGTTGACAGGGGCGGCAGACTTGTCCAGTTCAGCCTTGCCGAGGATCAAAAGCGCAACGGTCGACACCACGCTTGCCACAGTACCGGAAACGAGGCCGCCAAGAATTGCGCTGCTCCAGGTTTTTTCAAGGCGCCTCATGGCTGAAACTATACTTTATTTCGATCTTGCAAAGATATAGGTATTCCGCACAAAAAATACGGTTGATCTGTCTGTGCGGGTTTTAATTCCAGTGTATACGATATGTCCACCATTTTGATTACCGGCGCTTCCGGCTTCATCGGCAGTCATCTGGTTATGGCATTGGCTGCTGCGGGACACAGAATCGTATGTGCCACGCGGCGCAGCCAACCGGAGGATATAAAGGATTTGAAGGAATCCCGGCTCACTTATATCGCCGCAGATTTTACGCGCGATTTCGATACGGAGATCTGGAAAAAACGCCTTGCCGGCATCGATGTGGTGATAAATGCGGTTGGAATATTGCGGGAGCATGGGAGCCAGACCTTCCAGGCACTGCATGACCGTGCCCCAAGGGCGCTATTTGCGGCTTGCGAAGCAGCAAGTGTGAAGGTCGTGCAGATATCCGCGCTCGGTGCGGACGAAAATGCGCGCAGCCGGTATCATCTCAGCAAGAAAGCCGCAGATGATGCATTGCTTGCTTCTTCGAACAATAGGACCAGGAGCGTGGTCGTACAGCCATCGCTCGTATACGGGCAGGGTGGGACAAGCGCGCAACTGTTCAATCTCATTGCGAGCCTGCCGGTTATTCCGCTGCCCGGATCGGGAGATCAACGGATACAGCCGATTCATATTGACGACCTGACGCAGGCCGTGGTGATGCTTGTCGAAACCGATCGGTATCCTGGCCAGCGTATCTCCCTGGTGGGGCCGGAACCGATCACTTTTCGAGACTATCTGGGTGAACTGCGGCAGCTGATGGGACTGAACCCTGCCAGGTTTCTGCCGGTCCCTGCCGGATTTGTCGAGTTCAGTGCGCGCTGCTCAGGCCAGTTAAGCCAGCGGTTCGGGAAGGGTTTGCTGGATCTGGAAACATGGCAGATGCTTCAGCGGGGGAACATCGCCGATCCTGCCCTGACGCGCATATTGCTCGGCCGCAATCCCCGGCCTGTACGGGAATTTGCCTCAAAGTGGGAGGTGAAGGCACTGCGCCTGTCGGCGCTCCTTGACTGGCTGCAGATCGTGCTGCGTGTGTCATTGGCAGCCGTGTGGTTCGTGGCAGGTGCGGTATCGATGGGGATTTATCCGGTGGAAGAAAGCTATGCTTTGCTTGCCCGTGTGGGAATCACCGGCAGTCTTGCGCCAATAGCGCTTTACGGTGCCGCTGCAATGGATATTGCCTTTGGGTTCGGAACCCTTTTTCTTCGTAACCGCCGGTTACTCTGGATAGCTCAGGTCGCCCTCATTGGTGTCTACATGGCTGCCATCACCCTTTTTCTTCCCGAGTTCTGGCTGCACCCCTTCGGTCCGTTGATAAAAAATCTGCCCATCCTTGCAGTCATCCTGTTGCTGTACGAGCTGGAGAAACGATGATCGAGTTGGAGGGGCAGTGAGCGACTACATTATTGTAAAGTGGCTGCATATCCTTTCATCGACATTGCTGTTCGGTACGGGCATAGGCACAGCTTTTTATATGTTTTCGGCGAGCCTGACGCGCGACTCCGCCATTGCTGCTGCGGTTACCAGAAATGTCGTTACCGCCGACTGGATATTCACGGCGACGACCATCGTCATTCAGCCGCTTACAGGTTTTTATCTCGTCTACCTGGCAGAGATTCCTGTGACCAGCAGGTGGGTGATGTGGTCGACAGTTTTATATCTGATCGCGGGAGCTTGCTGGCTTCCGGTGGTGTGGCTCCAGATACGGATGCACCGGCTCGCTGCCGATGCGAACAACAGGAAGGACGAGTTGCCGCTCTTGTACTGGCAGTACTTCCGGTTCTGGATCGGATTGGGTATTCCCGCGTTTGTTGCACTGATTGTTGTGTTTTACCTGATGGTGGCCAAGCCGATATGACGACGGTTCTGAGCGATGAACGATAGCTGCGTACTGTTTACGCAACGATGCCTATCTGCGGGGTTTTGATATCCACATTCCTTCCGGCTGCCGCGCAGCGATAAACAAAAGCAGACATGCGGACGCTCTGGGCCAGATGCGGCGAACACCAAAGGCTGCCACGGCGGAATCAGTCCGCATCGATCTGGAACGATTACCGGGTGACAATAGTCAATAAATAAACTGGTATTGTCCTCGGGAAGAATCCATTTCCTGCCGCCCACGCTCTCTCGCGTCGCTGCAACACGGTGTTTTCCGCCCCGTTTTCCCGGGTTCCTCCGAGCTTCCGGAAAGCACATAATTTCTTGACTAACCGTTCATTTAGCTATAAATTTCCGTATCCCTTCTTTCCGGCAATTACCGCTTCTCCCCGTACTTACTCTAAAGGTCGCAAACAATGACTCTAGGTCTTATCGACTTGCCATGGTGGGGTTATATCGCCGTTACCCTCGGCCTTACTCATATAACCATAGCCAGTATCACCATCTTTCTGCATCGTCATCAAGCTCATCGCTCGCTGGATCTTCATCCCCTGCCGAGTCATTTTTTCCGCTTCTGGCTGTGGCTTACGACCGGGATGGTCACCAAGGAGTGGACCGCAATACACCGGAAGCATCACGCCAAGTGTGAAACTGTCGATGATCCCCACAGTCCGCAAATAGTCGGGATCGCCAAAGTGCTGAGGGAGGGGTCGGAACTCTATCGCGCAGAAGCCCAGAACATGGAAACCATGGAAAGATACGGCCATGGTACGCCGGACGACTGGCTGGAGCGGAATGTCTATGACAAGCACAGTCGCAAAGGTGTGTCCTTGATGCTGATCATCGATGTCATCCTGTTCGGGCCGATCGGCCTTACCATCTGGGCCATCCAGATGGCATGGGCGCCCATCATGGCTGCGGGCGTGATCAACGGGGTAGGACATTACTGGGGCTACCGCAATTTCCAGGCCGAAGACGCCAGCACGAATATCGTTCCCTGGGGAATTCTCATTGGCGGAGAGGAACTGCACAATAACCATCACGCTTATGCCACTTCCGCGCGCTTATCCAACAAGTGGTATGAATTCGACATCGGCTGGATGTACATTTGCATTCTCCAGTGGATGGGGCTGGCACAGGTGAAGAAGGTGGCGCCGAAACTGCGTCTTGATGCCGCAAAGACAGAGTGCGACGCAGATACGCTGCAAGCTGTCATTTCCCACCGTTACGAAGTGTTGGCAAAATATGCCCAGTCTCTCAAGCAGACGCTGGCAAAGGAAATTGATCATCTGAAAGAAGCGGCGACAAATCTGGGTGTTGACCGTTCCACCCTGAAGCGTTGGGTGCTTGCGGACTCCAAGACCCTGCAGGAAGACGAGCGGGCGAAGCTCAATCTGGTGCTGAGCAAGACGAGCACTCTGGATAAGGTTTACAAGATGCGTGAGGAATTGATGACAGTGTGGCAGCGCTCCACTTCATCCAGGGATGATCTGGTCAAACAGCTGGAAGACTGGTGTCACCGCGCCGAGGAGAGCGGCATCGAAGTGCTCCAGAATTTCTCCCGCAGGCTGCGTTGCTACGCTTAAGGTTTTTTAAAGCTTAAGAAAAAAACAGAAAACCCGCCATTTGGCGGGTTTTCTGTTTTTGAGCCTATATTTTCTTGAGCTTATATTATTTGAGCTTGGTTTCCTTGTACTTGACGTGCTTGCGCGCAACCGGATCGAATTTGGTAATTTCTATTTTTTCCGGAGTGGTGCGCTTGTTCTTGGTTGTGGTGTAGAAATGACCCGTTCCCGCCGAGGATTCGAGCTTTATTTTTTCTCTCATGGCAATATCCTTATCTTGTCCTTAGATTTACCTTGCCGTTACCTTATCGATACAGCGAAGTTGCCTGCTGAATGCGCTTTAAACTCTTAGATGCTGTCGCGTCGGGCGCGCATTTCAGCCAATACCGCATCGATGCCATTCTTGTCAATGGTACGAAGCGCTTCATTGGACACGCGCAGGCTGATCCAGCGCCGCTCGCTCTCAACCCAGAAGCGGCGACGTTGCAGATTGGGTAAAAAGCGCCGCTTTGTTTTGTTGTTCGCGTGGGAAACGTGGTGGCCGGTCATGGGCTTCTTCCCGGTGACTTCACATACTCGTGCCATGATTGATCCTGTCCGAAAGCGGAAAAACGAATATTATATCCCGATTTTCGGGATTTCCTCAAATCAAATCAATCCTCTTTCGGCAAACGACATGGTCGCACCCCTTCCAACAATAAAATGATCCAGCACTCTCACACCGACGAGCAGAAGAGCCTGCTTCAGGGATTGCGTGAGAACTTCATCTGCGTGGCTCGGCTCAGCCGCACCCGAAGGATGATTATGTGCAAAGATCACAGCTGCGGCATTATGATGAAGCGCCCGTTTTACCACTTCACGCGGATAAACGCTGGTCTGGGTAAGGGTGCCCTGGAACAGTTCTTCGGTTGCAATGACCCGGTTCCGCGCATCGAGAAAAATGCTCACGAAGACCTCGTGCTCCTTCCCTTCGAGGCTGAGGCGCAAGTAGGCTCCCACAGACTTCGGCGAATTCATCGCATCGCTGCTTTTCAGTTCTTCTTCCAGCGCGCGACGCGCCATTTCCAGCACCGCCTGCAACTGCGCGAACTTCGCAGGACCCATTCCCGGCATCTGGCAGAGCGCGCTTTGGTCTGCGGCAAAGAGCCCAGTCAAGCCCTTGAAATGTTTGAGCAGTTCTCTTGCCAGATCCACGGCACTCTTACCGGCTATACCCGTACGCAGGAATATCGCCAGCAGTTCCGCATCGGAAAGGTATGCGGGCCCGTTCTTCAGGAGTTTTTCTCGCGGACGCTCGGCTTCGGGCCAGTCTGAAATCGGCATAATAATGAATGTAGCGATGTAGCAAGGAGTTGTTCAGAGGTTCCTGAGCTTAAACGTCAGTTCGCCAAAAAACTGTAGTCGAAGAACATGGAACATGCTCACTTGTGAAGCGGTACGGGTTTTAGGTTAGACTCCTGTTTTTTTTGGGAGTGATTCGGTTGGGGACGACTGGCAGGCCCACGCGTGAGGCAAAGCGTGTGCTTTTGGGATTAACCGGGGGAGTTGCGGCATACAAGGCTGCGGAACTGGCACGCCTTTTAATAAGCAGTGGCGTGGAGGTGCAGGCAGTCATGACGGCGTCAGCTTCCCGTTTTATCGGTACGGCAACGCTACAGGCCCTGACCGGTAGACCCGTATTTACCGGGCTGTGGGATGCCAGCGTACCCAGCAACATGGCTCATATCGACCTTTCACGCAACGTCGATATAATTGTCATTGCGCCTGCCAGTGCCGACTTTATTGCCAAGATTGCCCACGGCCTCGCGGACGACCTGCTCTCCACATTATGCCTTGCGCGCGCCTGCCCCTTGCTGATCGCTCCCGCAATGAATCGGCAGATGTGGGAAAACCCGGCGACCCAGCGCAATCTCGACATGCTGCGCAGGGATGGCGTGACAGTGCTGGGTCCTGCCAGCGGGATGCAGGCGTGTGGCGAAACCGGCATGGGCCGCATGCTCGAAGCGCATGAACTCGCGGAAGCGGTGCACGCCTTTTTTCAGCCCAAACCGCTGCTGGATAAGCGCGTACTCATCACTGCCGGACCTACTTTCGAAGCGATCGATGCAGTCCGGGGCATAACCAATTCAAGTTCCGGCAAAATGGGGTATGCAGTGGCGCGTGCCGCGGTTGAGGCGGGAGCGGAAGTAGTCCTCATATCCGGCCCTGTGTGCCTGGAAGCGCCATCTGGTGTCCGGCTCGTCAGAGTGACAAGTGCGCAGGATATGCTGCTCGCCGTAAAGAGCGAAGTTCAACATGCCCAACACGCCGATTTTTTTATAAGCGTCGCTGCCGTGGCCGATTATCGCCCCAAAAGCGCCAGCGAACACAAAACGAAAAAAAATGACAGGAATATCATGCTGGAGCTCGTTCCCAATCCCGATATTATTGAATACGTGGCAAATCTGTCCGATCCGCCGTTTTGCATCGGTTTTGCCGCGGAGACTCAAAATCTGGAAGAGAATGCCGAAGCCAAGCGGCGCCGGAAAAAGCTTCCGCTTCTTGCTGCCAATCTCGCCCAGGAGGCAATAGGCGCGGAGGAGGTTGCGTTGACGCTCTTCGATGATGCCGGCAAGCACTCCTTGCCAAAATCGTCGAAAATCGAGCAGGCGAGACGCCTCATCGCTCACGCAGTATTGCTTTATGATAGATGGCGGAATTTTAATTCATGCAAAAAATAGACATCAGGATTCTCGATCCGCGCCTGAAAGACCGGTTGCCCGCCTATGCGACCCCCGGCTCCGCGGGTCTCGACTTGCGCGCCTGCATCGAGCATGTCATGACCATTCAACCGGGGGAAGCCCATCTCATCCCCACCGGAATCGCGATGCACCTGGCCGATCCCGGGCTCGCCGCACTGGTGCTCCCTCGCTCCGGCCTGGGTCACAAGCATGGAATCGTGATGGGAAATCTGGTGGGGTTGATCGATTCGGATTACCAGGGACAGATATTCTTATCGTGCTGGAACCGGGGGCAAGCGCCTTTCCTGTTGAACCCAATGGAGCGCATTGCGCAACTCGTAGTGATACCCGTCGTGCAGGTTGGTTTCAACGTAGTGGATGACTTCGAACAAAGCGGGCGGGGAGCGAACGGTTTTGGCAGTACCGGGAAGCACTGATGCGCGTCTTCGCCTTCATTCTCGTTTTCCTTTTATCGGCGCCAGGCAAGGCAGAAATGCCGGTACGCCAGCTCAGGATATCCCACCACACTTTTTCGGTTGAAGTGGCGCATACGGAACCTGCCCGGGTCCAGGGATTGATGTTTCGACAATCCCTGGGTGAAAACGATGGAATGCTGTTCGTGTTTTCTCATCCTGAACGCTACAGCATGTGGATGATGAACACGGATATTCCCTTGAGTGTTGCTTTCCTGGATGAAAAGGGGGTGATTCTCAACATTGCCGACATGATGCCTCGCACCGCCACGACGCACGGTTCAACCGGCGCGGCAAAGTATGCGCTCGAGATGAATCTCGGCTGGTTTGTCGCAAGAAACATCAAGCCGGGTCAGCGGATCGAAGGTCTCGAAAAAGTACCGGCGGCGGAATGACCTGAGGCAACACAGCGTCTCTCACACCTTCACGCTTGCTCGGCGCTCCTTTATCGCATTCCGGGCAGCATTCCCTTCATGCTTCGCAGCATTTTTGTCATGCCCCCCTTATTCATCATTTTCATCATTTTTTGCGCCTGCTCGAACTGCGCCAGCAGCCGGTTCACCTCTTGTACCGTGACACCTGCGCCAGCAGCAATGCGGCGCTTGCGCGAGGCTTTGAGGATTTCCGGTTTGAGGCGTTCCTGGGGAGTCATGGAATTGATGATGCCTTCAGTGCGGCCAATCACCTTGTCATCGACTTTCACATTCTGGGCAGCCTGGCTTAATTGAGCCGGCAATTTGTCCATCAGCGCGCCCATGCCGCCCATGTTCCTCATTTGCTCAAACTGCATCTTGAAATCGTTCAGGTCGAAGCTCTTGCCCGATTTCATCTTTTTGGCGAGCTTCTCGGCCTCTTGCTGATCCACGCCGCGCTGGGCTTCCTCGATCAGTCCCAGTACGTCGCCCATTCCCAGAATCCGTGACGCCATACGGTCGGGGTGGAATGGCTCCAATCCGGTCAGCTTTTCAGCGACACCGGCGAACTTGATCGGTTTTCCCGTTACATGAAGCACGGAAAGCGCCGCTCCGCCCCGCGCATCCCCGTCCAGCTTTGTCAGTATTACACCGGTCAGCGGCAATGCTTCCGAAAATGCCCTGGCGGTATTGACAGCATCCTGTCCTTGCATGGCATCCACCACGAACAAGGTTTCGACGGGCTTCAGCAATGTTTCCATCTGGCGAATTTCTGCCATCATTGCTTCGTCGATGGCAAGGCGCCCGGCCGTATCCACGATCATCACATCATGGAAGTGCCGGCGCGCGAAGTTGAGTGCAGCGGCGGCGATCTCTTTCGGCTGCTGTCCTGCTTGAACCGGAAAAAACTCGGCGCCCGTTTGTCGTGCCAGCAGTTCCAGTTGCTGGATTGCGGCGGGCCGGTAGGTATCGCAGGAGACAAGCAACACTTTTTTCTTTTTTTGTTCCATCAGCCACTTTGCCAGCTTTCCGCTGCTCGTGGTTTTTCCGGCGCCTTGCAATCCCGCCATGAGGATCACTGCGGGTGGGACAGTGGCAAGGTTGATATCTGCCTTCTGGCCTCCCATGAGGGCGATCAGTTCCTGGTGGACTACGCCCACCAATGCCTGTCCGGGCGTAAGGCTGCCGATAACCTCCTGGCCGACGGCTTTTTCCTTTACCCGCGCAATAAATTCCTTGACTACGGGCAGGGCGACGTCAGCTTCCAGCAGCGCCATGCGCACTTCCCGCAACGCTTCCTGTATATTGGTTTCGGTCAGCCGCGCTTCACCCCGCAAAGTCTTGATGACGCCTGAAAGCCGGTTGGTAAGATTATCAAACATGCAAAATGCCTCTCCGGAAAAATTGGTGTAGACTAAATGAGGGTTTCATTTAATCTGCAATATCAATGTCCGATATTTTAGCCTATCTCGCTGCCTTCCTGCTCTATGCACTGATCGGCTGGCACTTCTGGCGCACCCGGTGGAATGTTCCCGCAAGGTCGGCGAGGCCTGAGGCTGTCACTGCGGGATGGGAAAGGTATGTCATTGTCGCGCCCCTGGCATTGCATGGCTATACGCTGTATGAAGCGGTGTTTGCAGGGGTAGGATTGAATTTCGGCGTGGGCAGCGCGGTTTCTTCCATCGTATGGCTCACCGCCATGATTTACTGGCTGTCCGGATTTTTTTATCGGCTGGAGGGGTTGCAAACACTGGTCGCCCCGGTTGCAGCCGTAGCGGTACTGCTGCCGCTGGTATTTCCTTCCCTGCGCCCTCTGGCCAATACCGAGTTCCCTGCTTTCAAGGCGCATATCTCGATTGCCATGCTGGCTTACAGCCTGCTGACCATTGCCGCGCTGCATGCGTTGCTCATGGCAGTGGTGGAGCGGCGATTGCATCACCACCCGACCTTGCCCTCGGTACTTACCAACATGCCGCCACTGCTGGCCATGGAAAACCTGCTGTTTCGCGTCATCTGGGTGGGATTCATACTACTCACGCTCACGCTCATCAGCGGTATCGTCTTCTCGGAAGAGGTCTTCGGGCAACCCCTCAAATTCACGCACAAAACCCTGTTCGGTATCATTTCATGGTGCGTGTTCGCGGCACTGCTGACGGGCAGGCAGTTATACGGCTGGCGCGGCCGCATCGCGATTCGCTGGACACTGAGTGGATTCATCATTCTCCTGCTGGCTTATCTCGGCAGCAAGTTTGTACTGGAAGTGATCCTGCAGCGCTAGCAGCACCTGTATCATAAAACAGGTATAGTTGGGGTGGAAAAAGTGCATGGAAATCAGGAATGAAATTTCCGGTTATTATTCTGCCTTCTTCCGGTCCTGAGTTTTTGTCTACTTGCAGAAAGGTTTTTTCTTGGAAGACATGCCGTGGTATGTGCTGCTGGCAGCACTGGCTGTTCTGTTGATTTTATCCGCATTTTTTTCTCTTTCCGAAACCAGCATGATGGCAATCAACCGTTACCGGTTGAAGCATCTTGCAAAAGAAGGCCATCGCGGCGCACGTCTTACCAGCCAGTTGCTGCTGAATACAGATCGCCTTCTGGGGGTGATTCTGCTCGGCAATAATCTACTGAATGCAGCGGCGGCCACCCTGGTCGCGGTGATCGTATCCGTTTTCTTCGGCCACAGCGACGCGGCGCTTTTTATCGGAACAGTAGGGGTAACCTTCGCCATTCTGGTATTCAGTGAGATCACTCCGAAAGTTGTCGCCGCTGCCTATCCCGAGCGTATCGCCCTGGCTTCAAGCTACGTGTTGGCGCCACTACTGAAGGTCTTCTCGCCAGTGGTATGGTTCATCAACCTGTTTGTGAAGGCGCTGCTTATCCTCCTGCGCCTGAAACCACGAACCGAGGACCTGACCCAGAAAATCAGTCTTGAGGAACTCAAAACACTCGTGCTGGAAGCAGGTCAGTTCATCCGGCAAAAACATCAGAGCATGCTGCTCAACCTGTTCGAACTCGAGAATGTCACAGTTGATGATGTCATGGTGCCGCGCGGCCAGATCGAGGCGATAGATCTTGAAGACGATGATGAGAGCATCCGGGATCAACTGCTCACCTGTTATCACACACGTCTGCCGGTATACCGGGGTACGATGGACGATGTTACTGGAATAATTCATGTGCGCAAGGTGCTCAACCAGATGAGAAGCGAGGAAATCACCGCTGCGACGCTGGAGAAAATCATGCGCGAACCCTACTTCATTCCCTCTGGAACACCCCTGTTTTCGCAGCTGCAATTATTCCAGGAAAACCGCGAGCGCATCGGCCTGATCGTGGATGAATATGGAGAATGGATGGGTCTGGTGACACTGGAGGATATTATCGAAGAAATCATCGGAGAATTCACCACTCATGCACCTTCGCAGGCTGGGACCTTCCTGAAACAGGAAGACGGCAGTGTAATCGTGGAAGGCAGCAGCCTGCTGCGCGACCTCAACCGCAAGCTGGGTTGGGGCTTGCCTCTGGGCGGCCCCAAGACGCTGAACGGACTCATTCTCGAACATTTTCAGGACATTCCTGAAGCCGGCACCAGCGTGAAAATCGCCGGTTACCCCATGGAAATCGTCCAGACACAGGATCGCGTGGTAAAAGTGGTACGAATCTTTCCCCCATTAGTGCCGGTCGAAGAGAAAGTCTCCGACTCCTATGCGGAATCCTGATCCCCGGGGATGTCTTTTCGATGTCATTTATCTCCGTGCTGCAGCATTCTCCGGTGCTCTTTGTTTCATTCTGCTCTCTCATTGGTCTGATCGTCGGCAGTTTTCTGAATGTGGTTATCTACCGTCTGCCGAGAATGCTGGAGCGGGAATGGCGGCAGGAGTGCGCCGAACTGCACGCCGAACTGTCCGCTGGAGCAAACGGAACGGAGCAGGCACACGAACCGCATGAAGCCCTGGCGCATGAAATCCTTGCTGCGGAACCGGCTTTCAATCTCATTACGCCGCCTTCCACTTGCCCCAATTGCGGGCACAGGATTACAGCGCTCGAAAATATTCCACTCATCAGTTATGTCGCGTTGAGAGGGCGTTGCTCACAGTGCCGCACCGCCATTTCCATGCGCTATCCCGTTGTGGAAGGGTTAACCGCAGCCCTGAGTGGTCTTGTCGCGTGGCATTTTGGTTATGGATTCATCGCTTTTGCGGTGCTTGCGCTTGTGTGGGCCATGATTGCGCTTGCTTTCATCGACCTGGATACTCAATTGCTGCCCAATGACATCACCATGCCTATGTTATGGGGAGGGTTATTGATCAATCTGGACGGTGGTTTTACTGATATTCATTCTGCTGTGATTGGCGCCATGCTGGGGTATCTTGCCCTCTGGTCGGTGTATTGGGGCTATAAACTTCTGACCGGCCGGGAGGGAATGGGTTATGGGGACTTCAAGTTGCTGGCTGCCATTGGTGCCTGGCTGGGATGGCAAATGCTGCCCCTGGTGATTCTGTTTTCATCCATCGTGGGAAGCATGGCAGGGCTTGGCCTGATGCTGATAGCAAAGCACGGACGTCATGCCCCTATTCCGTTCGGACCTTATCTGGTGTGTGGAGGAGTCGTGGCGTTGCTTTGGGGAAGCGAGATCAACAGCGCTTACCTGGGATTGTTTTAGCTCATGCTGGTAATCGGCCTGACAGGAGGCATCGGCAGCGGTAAAACCAGTGCTGCCAATATTTTTTCCACGCTCGGCGCCGGTGTGATCGATACCGACGAGATTGCCCATGAACTTACCCAGCCGGGGGGTGAAAGCATTTCCGCTATCCAGCAAGTGTTCGGGGAGAAATATATTACAGCGGAAGGAGCCCTGAATCGCGAGGAAGTGCGTAACCTCGTATTCAATGACACTGACGCGCGTCGGAAACTGGAAGCTATTCTTCATCCGCTCATCCGGAATGAAGTGTCGCGGCGGATAGCGTTTTCTCAGGCACCTTACCTGATAGTCGTGGTTCCGCTGCTGCTTGAGACCGGCCATTATCAGGAAATAGTCCAGCGCGTTCTGGTGGTGGATTGCAGCGAAGGTATGCAGATCAGCCGTGCCGCTGCACGCAGTGGGATGGATGAACAGACGATACGGGCCGTCATGGCAGTCCAGGTTTCGCGCGATGAACGGCTGAGGCAGGCGGATGATGTGATTGTCAACGATGCCGATCTTCCCGGCCTCGAGCGGCAGGTGTGGGCTTTGCACAGGAAATATATGACGCTGGCTCAGGGAGATTGATTTCCGCAGGTAAGCACGTTCCTGCAAAGCCTTCACATTTGTTGCCCGCCGGTTTGGCTGCTAGAATAAGAATTTGGAACAACGCCTCTACAGCCGCCGTTCCCTGTTCCTGGCCTCTCTATCCTATCCGTGATCCGTTACGAACATCCTCTCAATGAACGTGTCCGCACGCTCCTGCGCCTTGAAGACTTGTTTGACAAGGTAGCGTTCTTCTCTGCGCAGGAAGAACCCTATGATCACCACGCTGCACTTGTCATCCTGTTCGAGATCCTGGACGTGACAGGCCGCGCCGACATGAAGTCGGAACTGCTGCAGGAATTGGATCGGCAGAAGCAGGCGCTGGAATTGTTGTGTAAAAGCCCGGAGAACCCGGAAGGCGAGCTGGATCTGGACCAGATACTGGACGATATTCAGACCTCTTCCCAGGACCTGCGGACCGCTGCCGGAAAAATCGGAGAAAACATGCGCGACAACGAGTGGCTGATGGGCATCAAGCAGCGTGTCGGCTTACCCGGAGGGGCATGCGAATTTGATCTGCCTTCATATCGCTACTGGCTGCATCTCGACCCTGAAGTGCGGCGAAGCGACCTCAATGGATGGGTCGCGCCGCTGCTGCCAGTCGAGAAAAGTTTCCGTATCCTTTTGCATTTGCTGCGGGACACCGGGAAAACCGAAAACTACATCGCGAACAAGGGTATGTTCCAGCAGATGGGAGCGGGGAAGACAGCGCATCTGCTATCCCTCAAGCTGGACGAGAGCCTGCCCTGCGTTCCTGAGATCAGCGCGCACAAATTTGCCCTGACCATTCGCTTCGTCGTTTCCAGCTCCAGACAGAAAACCAGGATATACGAAGAAGATGTGGAGTTCGGCTTGACTTCCTGTACTCTATAGGAGAAATGGATTCCCTGCCCGTTTCTTTCCATTTCCTCGCTTTTCAGGCGCGCTATATTGTTCATGGCTGCTTTCAGGAGAGGGAATGGGAATCTGAAGGCAGGAGAATCAGTGTTCCAGAAGGAGCTTGCTCTTGCTCATACTATGCTTTTTCAGCAATTTCCCGAACGCGCGGCGGTCTTTTCCGACAAGGCTCGCAGCTCTCGTCACGTTACCTTGCGCTTTGACCATGGCTTCGGCAAGATAATATTGCTCAAAAGCTGCTATGGCGCGGTTTTTGGCCTCGGTGAAGCTCAAGCCGTTCAACTCGGGAAGGCGGCGGTCAAACCCCGATCGCCGTTCGACTACTGTGGGCACGAGCGATACGATATTTATGACAGATCCGTCGGCGAGAAGATACTCGCGATAGATCAGATTTTCCAGTTCCCGTATATTTCCGGGCCAACTGTATTTATCAAGCCAGGTGAGAGTATTTGGGTGCAAGGTTTTGTTGCCGCGGTTAAAACGCGCGGAGCATTCGCGCAGGAAGTAGTCTGCCAGCAGAACTGCGTCACCTTGACGCTCACGGAGTGGCGGCAGGGTGAGATACATGATCTTAAGGCGAAACAGAAGATCAAGCCGGAATTCGCCTTTCTCGGCCAGTTGCCCCAAATTTCTGTTACTGGCGATGATTATCCTCACGTTTGCAGAGCGTGCTATACCACCCCCCAGCGGAAAGTACCGCTGATCCTGAAAGAACCGGAGCAGCGTAGCCTGCGCTTTGGAAGATAATGCGTCCACTTCATCCAGGAACAGTGTGCCGGACTGCGTGTGGGCAATCATATCTGCGTGTTTCGATTGCGCTCCGGTACAGGAGTCCCGTCCGTGCCCGAACAGTTCGTTTTCCATCAGGGTATCCGGGATGGCGCCGCAATTTATAGGCACAAACGGCTCGTCTCGCCTCGCGCTGCTGTCGTGAATTGCTCGCGCGGCCAGTTCTTTTCCTGTGCCTGTTTCGCCTTCGATAAGAACAGGTGCGTCGCAACCTGCAATTTTCTCAATGAGCTGGGTAACTTTTGCGAAGGCAGGGGATTGTCCAATCATGTTCTCTGTACCTGGAGGCGGGAAGATTAATCAATTCTTATCAGTTCTTACATAGGGGATTCAAAAAAGCCCGTATGGAGCTCATCTTTCAGCATGGCTCGTGGTACAAGTATTAAAGGACAAGATTAAATACGCCGGTAGCTGTAAAATCTTACAGGGTAAAGGTACCCGGTCAGTCCGGGTACCTGGTCAGCCCGGTGCTTCCTCGCAGCGTTTCCATCGTATTCCCATGCTAATTTTCACGGTTTAACGCATATTCACCCCTGTTTTCGTTTGATCCATCAATTCAGCTGCTTCCTGTAACACCCATGCAAAATTTCTTCGCACTCATCCCGGCGGCAGGTTCAGGCTCACGCATGGGCGATCCGATGCCCAAGCAATACTTGCCCCTGGCAGGAAAACCCATGATCCGTCATGCGCTGGCAACGTTATGCAACTCGCCGCGGCTTTCCCGAGTCTTCGTTGTGCTGTCCCCTGGAGATAGAGAGTGGGTGCGGCATGACTGGTCGGAATTCTCAAACAAGCTGTCGATGCTCGAATGCGGGGGAGCTACACGAGCCGAGACCGTGCTGAATGGTTTAAAAGCAGCGCGGGAAGGGATGGCTATCGCGGATGATGACTGGGTGCTGGTTCATGATGCTGCACGGCCCTGTTTAGGGGAGAAGCTTCTGGATAAACTGATGGATGAACTGGAAGAAGACGAAGTGGGCGGATTGCTTGCGGTTCCGGTCGCAGACACCTTGAAGCGAAGCGGTTCCGCTTGCCGGGTTGAACGTACAGAATCGAGGGAAAGCCTCTGGCAGGCCCAAACACCGCAGATGTTCCGGTACCGAACGCTGGTGAACGCCCTGAGCAGGGCTGGAGGTGTAACCATGACGGACGATGCAGGCGCGATCGAAGCGCTGGGCTTGCATCCAAAGCTGGTTCTGAGCGATGCGCGCAACCTGAAAGTTACTTATCCTCAGGACCTCGCACTGGCGGAGTTGATACTGAAAAATCTATAAGTGGTAGTGAAGTGATGACGGTCAGTGGTTTATTCCCGATCTGAAGTAGCGGGACATAGGCGTTGGGTGAACAAAATATCGGGCAAAGCCCGGGAGAGTCGCGCAAAGCACCGGCTACTAGCACCAGCTGCTGTTTTCTCATGCGCTTCCCTAATTAAACAAGAAGAGGTGATCGTGGGCGGGTTCAGAATCGGGCAGGGCTTTGATGTACACCAGCTGGTCGAGGATCGCAAGCTTGTTATCGGCGGAGTGACCATTCCCTACGAGCGAGGCTTGCTGGGGCATTCTGATGCGGATGTGCTGCTGCATGCAATCTGTGATGCGGTACTGGGTGCTGCGGCATTGGGTGACATCGGCCGGCATTTTTCTGATACTGATCCGCGTTACAGGAACATTGACAGCCGCGTGCTGCTGCGGAATGTGGGCAGCCTCCTTGCGGAGCGTGGCTACAAGGTGGTGAATGTCGATGCCACCATCATCGCACAGGCGCCTAAAATGGCGGCTCATATACCTTCCATGATTGCGAATATTGCGCAGGACCTGGGCATGCAGCCTGGGGACGTCAACGTCAAGGCCAAGACGGCTGAACGTCTTGGTCCGGTAGGGCGGGGCGAGGGAATAGAAGCGGAAGCGGTGTGCCTGATTACCCGAATAAATCAAGCGCATGACTGAGCGAAAAACGATCGGGACGTAGATGGAAAGTGACCGGCAGGTGAGCGGGTAGATGGATGGCGACAAGATGTCTGAAGAAGCCAGCCAAAAGGCAGTACGCCTGTTTTTTGCGATATGGCCCGACATGGAAACCCGCATGCAACTGGGACGGCTGACCGGACGGTTGGCATCGGTTTGCGAGGGGCGGAAAACAAAAACGGAGAACATTCACCTCACGTTGGTTTTTGTAGGAGAGGTGAATGCAAGCCAAATGGCTGCTTTATACAGGACAGCGGATGAAATCAAGGACTCCGGGATGCGTGCTTTCCATCTTCCTATTGAAAGAATCCGTATGTGGAAACGCAAGAATATCGTTTATGCGGAAATCAGCGAAATTCCCCAGCCGCTCATCGATCTGGTCGAAGCTTTGCAGAGCAGACTTTCATCGGCAGGATTTTCATTGGAGGAGCGGTCTTACAAGCCCCATATCACCCTCATGAGGAATGCATCCTGTAAAACGCTGCCTGAACTGGCAGAACCGATGGTGTGGCGGGTGCGGGAGTGGGTATTGGTTAAATCGGACCGGACCAGCGGCGGTTCGGTTTATACACCGATCGACCGCTGGTCTCTGGAAGGATAATCAGGTCATCCTAAGTAGATGAACCATCAAAGATAAATGCAGCTCTCCAGTTGTTTTACCAGGTTTCTTTCATTGGCCCTGGTGTAATCCTTTTCAAAAGTATCGCTTACGAGGTTGCGCACCTGGCTTCCCAGATTGCTGTTGATGAGGCCGATAAATGGGGCCGATACAACCAGGATCAGGCGTTGATAACTGTTGGTTTTACGCCCATTCTCCAGTTCCCGGGCCAGCTGCGAGGCGAAAGTCCATGCCTCATGCTGCTTTGGATCGGTGGCGGGTATATAGGAGCCGCGCCCATTCCCGTTACTTCTGTTATGTCCCGGGCGATCGGTAACCAGGTCCACCCGTTTCTCCCTGCTGGCGTCATGCCGGAATTCCCTGAGCTTCTGTAATCCTTTTCTTGGTCCGTAGTTTGCGTAAAGATATGCTGCACTTGCGTTTGCAACCAGAATCCACGTGATGCTCATGACTCCTCCGTGCGATTAGTGATAAAGTTAAACGAACTGGAGTGTTGCTCAACAATAGACAATGATTTTTCCGCCGAAGTTTCCATACGGCAGTTGTCATTGTACTGACATTATGCTCGATATTTACTCGACTTTGCCTTGAAAATTCTCGCTTTCGATACGTCCAGCGAATACTGTTCCATTGCGCTGCTGCTGGAGCGTGGCATCCTCGGCGAGGAGGTTCTCGCGGGACAGCGTCACTCCGAACTGGTTTTACCGATGGTGAGTCGAATACTGGATGAAACCGGGCTGACACTGGCACAACTGGATGGCATCGCTTTCGGCTCGGGTCCCGGATCCTTCACCGGGCTGCGCATTGCTTGCGGAATAGCGCAGGGACTGGCTTTCGGGGCGGGGCTGCCAGTGATCGGAATAGGTACATTGGAGGCATTGGCACAGCAAGCCGGTGGAACACGGGTCATCGTCGCGCTGGATGCGCGCATGCAGGAGATCTATCATGCCGCTTACAGGAAGGTGCTGGACGGATGGCAGGCCGTGAGCGGGCCTACACTCTGCCTGCCGCAAGATGCGCCCCCGATACAGATACAGATACAGGAGCAGGACTGGACAGGTTGCGGCAGCGGGTTCGATATGTATCCCGAAGTGTTGCGCTCGCGCTACGAAGGCCACCTCAATCACATCATCAGCGGTGTCCGGCCGGATGCGCGTGCAATGGCGCAACTGGCTGCACCCCGATTCGCGAGGGGACAGGGCATCGACCCGGCTGATGCCGCTCCGCTCTATATTCGGAACAAGGTGGCCCTGAAGGAAAAGGAGCGATGAGTGCCCTATTGCAGGAAGCGCACCGAATAAGGCGAATGCTCCCGTCGGATCTCGACGCGGTAGTGACGATTGAAAGGGAGGTTTTTCTTTTTCCGTGGACTCAGGGCAATTTCAGCGATTCGCTCGACGCAGGCTATCATTGCCGGGTATTGGAGCAGGATGGACATATTTTTGGATATGGCGTAATGACAATAGGGGCGGAAGAAGCGCATTTGCTGACGCTCAGTATTGCGCCGGAATCACAAGGAAAGGGTTGGGGTGAAAAATTGCTGCGCCATTTCATCGGGATCGCAAGGGAGCAGCTGGCGCTCACCATGTTTCTGGATGTACGCGAATCCAACCATGCTGCTGCCAGGCTGTATGAGCGCCTCGGATTCAGGCAGATCGGGAAGCGCAAGGACTATTACCCCGCGATGGGCGGGCGTGAAGACTCGCTGGTAATGGAGCTGGTGTTGTGATCAGCAATGATAGAAAACGGGTCAGACGTGGGAAGATACTCAAAGAATTGGGGTTGACGCCGGTATGGCGCGCCAGGGAGCATACCGAAGATGGGAGAGTACCCGCAGTGCTGGAATCGACTGAGGTGACGGCAGCGCCGGTTGTTGCGCATCCCGAATTCGAAGAACAGATAGAACAGGTTTGCGTGGGTTCTGCCGACGCGACAGAGGACGTAACAGAGAAGCGTCGGGCGACGATTCTGCGAATGGACTGGGATCAGCTTAAAGAGAGTGTGGAAGGCTGTGTGGCCTGCCGGTTATGCAACTCGCGTACGCGCACCGTGTTTGGTGTGGGGGATCCGGATGCGGACTGGCTTTATGTGGGTGAAGGGCCGGGCGCGCAAGAGGATGCTCTTGGTGAACCCTTTGTAGGACAGGCAGGCAAACTGCTGGATAACATGCTGATGGCCATCGGTTTGAAGCGCGGCCATGATGTTTTTATAGCCAACATCGTAAAATGCCGCCCACCGGGCAATCGCGAGCCTTCCGATGATGAAGCGCAAAGTTGTGAACCGTACCTTGCGCGGCAAATCGAGCTGATCAAGCCGAGGCTGATTGTCGCGCTCGGAAAAACCGCCGCCAGGAATCTGCTCAATACCGATGCAAGCATAGGCAGCCTTCGGGGCAGGCTCCATCAGCACGAAGGTATTCCGGTGATCGTCACCTATCACCCGGCTTATCTGCTGCGCACGCTGGTGGCCAAAGCGAAGGCATGGGAGGATCTGTGTTTCGCCCAAAGCACCATGCAGGCTTTGAAGGCTCCGGAATAAATCGCAGAATCCGCGCGCAGCACCGTCCGTATTTCTGTTCTTATGGAGTGGCCAGGTAATTTCGAACACCGGGATAATCGGGATGACAATTTTTAGAATTCGGCATGGACTCTAAGCCCATAGATATTCACAGGACCGCGATCGGCATTGAAACCAGGGTTGGTAATATGCTGATAGTCGGCGGTCACCCAAAGGGAACTTAGCACATTGGCGCTATAGAAAATATCCACTACGTCCTCCGCGCGCGCCTTGATCCGGCCATCCCCGATAAATCCGTCGACACCCCCCATATTCAAGTATCTGGCATGCTGACTCGAAATCCAGCCCGCAGCGAACCCGATGCCAAGCAAATCTCTGTCCCGCCCCCAACGGAAACCGTTAACCAGAGCGCCAAGTGAAATCGATCTGTCGGTAGAGGTATAGGAATACACTTCAGTTTTTCCGTCGCTGTACATTCCGCGAAAAAATAAACCGACGCCATCCAGCACTTGCTGCTCAATATTGATCCCTACGCCCATCTTGTCGTTCGGTTTGCGCGCCCAGCATAAATCCGGTGCTCCTGCATTACCTGATCCGTAATTGAAGCCCGTACAGGTGGTGGCATTTTTATTGGGATCGGAACGGAAGGCGGCAATGGCATCGCTGAATTTACCCATGTTTTCATGATTGCGGTAAGCCAGTATCCTGACAGCACCGGGACGGTCATTCAACAAATGGCGGCGTTCAACTTCAACCTGCTGTCCGTAATATTTGAATACCCTCATGTCGAGGGGTATCTGGTTGGGATCGATGGAGGCGGCTACATGGGCGAAACGTATCGTCCAGCCATCATGAAAATATTCGGCTGCTCCGCCCCAGGTATATCCTCTCGCGTCCGCAGCGAAATCGAAGGCTGCGTAGGTCATGAAGGCCATATTTAAGAATTGCCTGCGAAGATCTCCGGAATACGAATTCTTGTCAAAGAAATCGATCACGCTGAAATTGCCAAACCTGACAACGAGGCGCCTGCTATCCACCGTTGTTCCAAGCTGCATCGGATCGGAAGCGAGTTGTATGCGCTCTCCCCCAAATCCAAAAGTCTGTTTGAAAAACAAACGCGACTGGTAGAAGATCGGGGTCTCGCTACCGCCTTTTTGCAGTTCGAAATTCTGTATGACTCCACCCAGCCCTTTCAAGTCCGATAAGGGCCGCATGGATATCATTTCCGGCACATAATAAATCTCGCCGCCCTGCCATGTCTTGAGCCCCAGGTACAGCGTCGCCGTTCCGGTAAAGCTTCTTTCGCTTCCCGGCAATAATGAGTTGATACTTCCGTTCAGGTTGGTATACGAAGCCGGAAATCCACTTTTCCAACTCGAAATGTAGGTGAACTGGCCATAAGCATTCCAGCGCTCTTCCTTCAGGTCGTGGAGCCCCTTTTTCGCCAGCACATTCATGAAGTCGAAAGCGTCCTCCAGGCGCGGGTTTGGTTCCGTCACCCCCGCCCGTACCAGCATGACCGAAAATAGCAGGTAACAGGCAAGAAGTATCTTGAATAAAAACACTGCTGTTCCGGGATTTTCCGAGCCTGGGCTAGCTCGACAGTCTGGCGGGTGTTCGCTCGGTAATCTGCGTAGAAATTTTTTGCAGGATATCATTGCCCCTATCGCTTCGCGGCAATTTATAATTTTAATTATGCTGATTAATTATGTCGGTCAATGTCGCTATCAGATGAGCATCGATCAATTGCAGCACTGATCGAGGGTCCCTGGAACCTTCATTGGTAGGTAGTTGGATAGCCTGGCACGGTGGCTGCTGCGAGCACTGTTTCACCCTCGGGCAAGCAGATATCGCGCGGTGTGTGTCGGACCATAGTCATATGGAAACCTTGGGTATTAAAATCCAAGATTCAACAATCAATAGCCGTATTTGGGTAAACCAGAATGTTAACGGCAGGCGTGTCGCTACATCGAAATGATCCACCCATCGAGGTGTCTGTGCAATTAAACCACTATATTATTCATGAGTTCGCCTATACTTATCCGTATATCTGCAATTTCTTTCAGGAAGGTTTTCATGAATAACCTGCTGCGGTCTCTGATATTGTTTCTGGTGCTGAGCTTGAGTGGCTGTGGATACAATACCTTGCAGTCTACGGATGAACAGATCAAGGCAAGCTGGGGCGAAGTGCTCAACCAGTATCAACGCCGTGCCGACCTCGTCCCCAATCTGGTGAATGTTGTAAAAGGCTTTGCTGCCCAGGAGAAAGAGGTGCTGCTGGGGGTAACCAATGCACGCTCCAGAGTGGGCAGCATCCAGGCTACGCCGGAGCTTCTCAATGACCCGGAGGCGTTTGCGAAGTTTCAGAGTGCCCAGGGGGAATTGTCGGGAGCCCTGTCGCGTTTGCTGGTCGTAGTGGAGAAATACCCGGAGCTGAAATCAAACGCCAATTTCCGTGAATTGCAGGCGCAGCTGGAAGGTACGGAAAATCGTATTGCCGTGGCCCGTAACCGTTACATCAAAGCGGTTCAGGAATACAACATCGTGGTGCGCTCCCTCCCCACCAACCTTACCGCAATGGCGTTCGGCTACAAGGTGAAGCCCAGCCTCACGGTTGATGACGAAAAAGCGATTTCAACCGCGCCCAAGGTGGATTTCGGCAAGCCCTAGGCGGAAGAGACGTTTGCTGATCCTGGAACTTGAAGCTGGCTTCAATTTTCATTTGCATTTATTTTGATTAGTATTTATCAGGTTGAATTCTTCATCCTTTCGCTCTGAATCTCTGTGAGCAGGATAGGTGGAGGCGGCAAGCCGTAATCCATCATTTGTTCGATGGGTTACGCCGCGCTTCACCTGCCCTGCTCGGTACCGGACAGAAATGGCAAGGGTTTATTTATGATTCATGCCCGGAAAAAAATCCTCGTATTCATCGCTCTGCTTATTTCCGCCTCCCTGCCGATGGCGGATACCGCAATTCCGCCTCTCAAAGCGCGCGTTACCGATCTTACCGGTACACTTTCTGCAAGCGACACTGCCCGGCTGGAGCAGAAGCTCGCCGCATTTGAAGCAAAGAAAGGCAGCCAGATTGCCGTATTGATCGTTCCCACCACCCAGCCTGAGACCATCGAGCAGTATTCAATCCGGGTAGTCGATGCCTGGAAGCTGGGACGCAAGGGTATTGATGACGGGGTTCTGCTGCTGGTTGCAAAGCAGGATAGAACCGTGCGCGTGGAAGTGGGCTATGGTCTGGAGGGCGTTCTCCCGGATGCCGTGGCAAAACGCATAACCGACGAGATCATCGTGCCGGAATTCAGGCAGGCGCGCTTTGCGGCAGGCATAAATGCCGGTGTCGATCGAATAATAGGGGTAGTCGAGGGAGAGTCCTTGCCGCCGCCTCCCGCTCGTTCCACCCGTGGCGGCGATTCTTCCGCTGCTGCCGATATCCTGATGAATAATATTATTTTTGTCTTTATCCTGCTCTTCATTGCCGCCAAATTATTTCAGTCCATTTTCGGCCGCTTTCTCGGTGCGACAGTGATGAGCGCAGCGGCAGCCATTATCGTCTGGCTGGTATTCGCTTCGATATTACTTGCCTTGATCGCCGCTGCCTTTGCGTTTTTCATCAGCCTGTTCGGTCACGCCGGCAGCGGAATTCACAGAGGAGGGCGCGGCTGGCCGGGTGGCTTTGGAGGTTATGGAGGATGGGGTGGCAGGAGTGGCCCCGGCGGCTTCGGCGGTGGAGGGGGATTTGGCGGAGGCGGAGGCGGCTTCGGTGGAGGCGGCGCCTCAGGGAGATGGTAGATGGATTTCACGCGAGTACTGCGGCATCTTTTTACAGGACCACTGGCAGTGCGCAAGGCATTTCCCGCTACGGCCCTTACCGCTATCGAATATACGATCGCACAGTCAGAATTCAGTCATCGGGGAGAAATCCGCTTTGCAGTGGAGGCGGCACTGGATATGCTGCCTCTGGTGAGAGCAACATCGGCACACGACCGGGCTGTCGAAGTATTCTCGCAGTTGCGCGTGTGGGATACCGAGCATAACAATGGTGTCCTGATTTATCTGCTTCTGGCCGATCACAATGTCGAAATCGTTGCTGACCGGGGCATCGACGCGAAGGTCGGCCATGAAAAGTGGGAAACCATCTGCCGTGAAATGGAAACCCATTTCAGTCAGGGACAGTTTGAATCCGGAGTCGTCAGTGGAATCCAGTCAGTGGGTCGTCATTTGCAGGAACATTTTCCGGTCGGGCAGGAAAATGGGGAAAATGAACTGCCCGACAGACCAGTTATCCTGTAGGCACACTACGGCCGATAATTCTACATGGCCTTACTGTTTTACCCTCTTATCCCCTTAATCTCCTCAGTGCCCCCTCAGTGCCCCCTCAGTGCCCCTTATGCGCGCCAATGAGATGGAGAGAGTCCTCGATGCTCTGGTTGTGCAGGTGCCACTGACGTATCACCGCCATGATTACGGCTACGAACAGGCCGAACAGAATAATCACCGTATACACATGCACGTCGAAGCTCACCAGCAACGCATACAGTCCGAGCATGGTGAGAATACTCAGATTCTCGTTGAAATTCTGTACAGCAATGGAGTGACCGGCGCCCATCAGGATGTGGCCGCGGTGTTGCAGCAGTGCATTCATTGGGACGACAAAAAATCCGGCAAGTCCGCCAATCAGCATGAGAAGCGGAATCGCAATCCATAGCTCGCGGGCAAAAATCATTGCCATTACTACAATGCCCATGGCAATGCCCAGGGGAATCACCTTCACGGATTGCCGGAGTGACACTATTCGTGCTGCAATGACTGCGCCTATGGCAATGCCGACGGCGACTACGCCCTGGAGTTGCGCCGCCTTGCTCAAAGGATAACCGAGGGCAACATCTGCCCATTTCAGCACGATGAATTGCAGTGTTGCACCGGCTCCCCAGAAAAGGGTCGTCACTGCCAGTGAAATCTGTCCCAGCTTGTCTGCCCACAGCAACCTCATGCAATGACCGAATTCATGCACGAGAAACATTGGATTTTTCCTGAGAATGCGGTGATCGACTCCCGTGTTGGGGATGTAAAGATTGAAGATGGCCGCAGTAGTATAAAATATGGCGATGAGCAGTATGCTTGCCTCCGGTACAGTGTCCACACCGGTATCGATCAGGGGAAAATCGAATGACAGCAGGACGGCGGAGATGGCTGGCGAGATCAGCAAGCCACCCAACACCGTGCCCAGGATAATGGAGGCCACGGTCAAGCCTTCGATCCAGCCATTGGCGATGACGAGTTTTTCGGGCGGCAGCAGCTCAGTCAGTATCCCGTATTTTGCGGGGGAATAGGCGGCTGCGCCAAGCCCGACTACCGCATAGGCGGCCAGCGCGAAGTACTGGTGCGTTGCCAGGAAAAGCAGGCTGCAGCCCGCAATCTTGATCGCATTGCTGATGAACATGACGCGGCCCTTGGCCATGGAATCCGCGAAGGCCCCGACGAAAGGCGCGAGGATCACGTAAAAGAGAACAAACACAAACTTGAGCATCGGGGTGAGATAGGCAGGCGCGTGCAACTCCACCAAAAGGGCAATGGCAACAACCAATAATGCATTGTCGGCCAGCGAAGAAAAGAACTGGGCCGCCATAATGGTATAAAATCCGCGTTTCAAGCGTTTTCTCCTAGAACTTGACCTTCTTTTTTAACGATGAGGCGTGGCATTATACAACGGTCGCCGGACCCTCTCCTGATGGAAAATTTCAAGCTGGTGATGCTACCCCAAAAAAAGCCTGATCCGGAGCACTCATAACAGCTCTCGATTTCCGCAGAATCCCTTCAAAGAAAATCTTCAAGAAAAACTTCCGGATATCCCTGAATTACCATGTCGCGTCCCATTCAGGCGTTGATTGATCCCTCCGCGCTCGAGTACAACCTCGCTATCGTTCGTCGCCATGCGCCGCGTTCACGCGTGATGGCCGTCATCAAGGCGGATGCATACGGCCACGGATTGCTGCGCACTGCCGAGGCCCTGGCGGAGGCGGAGGGATTTGCCTTGCTCGAACTGGATGCTGCCGTGCGTTTAAGGGAAGCGGGCTATCGCCAGACGATCCTGTTGCTGGAAGGTTTTTTCGATGCAGACGAACTGCGCTGGATCGAGCAATGCCGTTTAAGTACCGTGGTGCATCACCCCGAGCAGCTTGCCATGCTGGAGGCGGTTCGAAGGCGTGCAGCGCTGGATGTATTTCTGAAGCTCAATAGCGGCATGAACCGGCTGGGATTTACGCCCAGGGAATTTCCCGCTGCGCTGGAGCGCCTCAAGGTGAATCCCGCGGTACGGCAAATCACTCTCATGACCCATTTTGCATGTGCCGACGAACCGGACAGAAACGACAGCATTACAGCGCAACTGCAATGTTTCAACCTGGCTGCGGGAGGGAGGAATATGCCCCGTTCGCTCGCGAATTCTGCCGCCGTTCTTCGTTTTCCCGAAGCGCATGCTGACTGGGTGCGTCCCGGCATCATGCTTTATGGTTCCTCGCCGCTTGCTCACACAACCGCAGAGCAGCTGGGTTTGCAGCCCGCCATGACTGTATCGAGCAGGATTATCTCCGTGCAAACACTCAGGCTGGGCGACGGCGTGGGTTACGGTCACGCTTTTCGGGCTGACCGATCGATGCGAGTGGGCATTGTTGCAGGAGGCTATGCTGATGGCTACCCCCGCCATGCTCCTACCGGTACCCCGATACTTGTAAAGGGAAGACGAACACGGGTCGTGGGACGCATCTCCATGGACATGCTGCATGTGGACCTGAGCGAGATCGAGGATGCGGGCGTAGGCAGTCCGGTAACGCTGTGGGGGAAGGGCATGCCGGTTGATGAGGTTGCGCGGGCCGCGGGTACGCTGGGCTACGAACTGTTGTGCGCGATCGCGCCGAGAATGCAAAGGGTAACGTAAGTTTTTTCTCTTTCACCGGAGTACAAAAAAGGCAGCCCGGGCTGCCTTTTTTGTACTCCGGAGCGATGCGCCGCCGCCGGATAAAAGGAATAATGAGGAAATAAAGCTTATGGGAAGAAGCCTACTCGACTTTTGCCTTCGAGCGCAGATCATTGACCGAGGCTGCAAACTGACGCTGCAACACGCGCTGAGCCAGGTTTTGTTTTATTTCCTCGAACGGGGGAATTTTCAGGGGTCGCACATCATCCAGACGGATTACATGCCATCCAAAAGGGCTTCTTACCGGCTGATCGGTGAGCTGGCCCTTGCGCAGCCTGGTCAAGGCCTCGGCAAAAGGTTGAACGTAGTTTGCAGCCGGACTCCAGTCCAGTTCGCCACCCTTGCTCTTGCTGCCCGTATCCAGTGATTTTTCCTCGGCAAGTTTGTCAAACTTTGCGCCTTTTTTTAACTTGGCGATAATGTCCTTGGCTTCCTCTTCTGTAGGCACCAGAATATGGTGCGCCTTGTATTCCTTGTCCCCCATCTGCGCCTTTACCGTTTCATATTCCTTGTGCAGCTCTTCGTCGCTTACCGGGTGGTTCTTTATGTAATCGATCTGGTACGCTCTGACCATCGCTGTCTGGCGAGCCATGTCGAGCTGGGTGATAAAGTCCGGATCCCTGTCCAGCCCCTTCTTCTTCGCTTCCTGGGCGATCACCTCTTCAGTGATGAGGTCCTCGCGCAAAGCTTTCCTCGCCTCCGGCGTATCCGGCTGACCCTGGCTGGCCCGCGCCTTCATTATGAATTCGAGGCGCGATTGAGGAATCGGAGTACCGTTCACCTTTGCCATGGTTGAGCCGGTTTGGGCCTGAACGGCCGCCGCGGCGATCAGCCCGGAGATACCCAGTGCCGCAAGTCGAGTAAATTTCATAAAATGCATGAAGGTTCCTTCTCAGTGGATCGAATCAAATTCCTCGGGAGTATACGCTTTTACGCTTAAGGCGTGAATATTCTTGTGCATCATCTCGCGCAGGGCATCGTAAACCAGCCGGTGCCGCGCCAGGGCAGACTTGCTGATGAAGCGATGTGAGACGATGGTCAGTAAATAATGGCCACCCCCTGCTTTGGCGCCTTCATGTCCCGCATGGCGCGCGCTTTCGTCCGCAATCCGGATTACCGCAGGTTCCAGAATGGCGAGCTTCTGCTTCATCAATTCAATGGTATTCATCCGGTCTCTGGCGAGGTTATGCCGGTAAAACCTTTTTGAATGGCTTCACCATCACTTTTGCATAGACGCCCGAAGTGGCATAGGGATCCGCTTCCGCCCACGCCTGGGCTGCTTCGAGCGACTCGAATTCGGCTACGATCAGGCTCCCGGAAAATCCCGCCGGCCCGGGATCGGGGCTGTCAATCGCGGGATACGGACCGGCTAAAACAAGGCGGCCGTCTTCCTGCAACGCTTTGATGCGTTCGAGATGCGCGGGACGCACCGCCATTCTTTTTTCAAGGCTGTCGGGCACATCCTCGCCACTTATTGCATAGAGCATCATGCCTCCTTATCCTCGTCGGTCGCCATGTATTTTCCCAGCATCAGTCCCTGTAACACGACAAAAACCAGCATGAAGCCCATAAAGCCGAACAGCTTGAAGTCAACCCAGGTTTCAGTGGAGTAATTGAAGGCGACATAGAGGTTGGCAGCCCCCATAAATGCAAAAAAAGCTGCCCAGCTCGCGTTCACCCGGGCCCAGACCGGTTCCGGCAGGGTGAGCTGTTCTTTCATCATCGTCCGGATAAAATTTTTTTTGAAAACCGCCTGGGCTATCAGCAGTGCGGCTGCGAACAGCCAGTAGAGCACGGATGGCTTCCATTTGATGAATGTTTCATCCTGCAGAATAAGTGTTGCGCTGCCGAAGACGACTATGAGAACCAGGCTGACCCACAGCATGGTGTCGACTTTGCCATGGCGGAACCATACCCAGCCGATCTGCGCAAAAGTGGCGCCAATCGCTACGGCAGTGGCGGCATAGATGCCATAAATCTTGAAAGTTATGAAAAACAGGATTACCGGAAAGAGATCGAAAAGAAATTTCATCGCGATGGAGTTTGAGCGGACACAGTTATTTGAGAGCGCGGGCGCAATTGGCAAAGCGCATTGCGTTCCATTTATTCAGTCTTCGAAGAATCTCGATCGAGCTTGAGGGAAGCGGAATTGATGCAGTAGCGCAGCCCGGTCGGAGCGGGGCCATCCTCGAATACGTGGCCGAGGTGCGCGTCGCAGCGGGCGCACAACACTTCCACCCGCCGCATGAAATGGCTGCTGTCTTCCTGGTTGACGACATTTTCCGATCGGGCAGGCTGCCAGAAAGAAGGCCATCCCGTACCGGAATCGAATTTGGTCTCCGAGTCGAACAGGGCGGCGCCGCAGCAGGCGCAACGATACACCCCCTGATCGTGGCAGTTCCAGTATTCCCCTGTGAACGCCCGCTCTGTTCCTTTTTCGCGGCATACATGATACTGCTGCGGAGTCAGCTGGTTTTTCCATTCCTGGTCGGATTTAGCAAGCTTGCCGCTCATGATTCCTCTTCCGGAAAAAATTGATGTTCCTGAACAAGATGATGAACATTCTCAATGCAGATGTATGGGCGCTACTTCACCTTCTTCCGGGAATTCCGCATGCACGATTTCGCCATCCGCATTGGGAAACAGCGGTCCCCCGCATTCTTCGCAGTACTCCAGAAGAAAATGCTCTTGCAGCAGGAGGGTTTGCGTCACTCCGCATTCCTGCAGCGCTGCCTCGATCTGAGCGACGCTATCGGTGTTTTCATCCTCATCCCCTACCAGTCCCCAGATAATGCCGTAGAGCACGTTGTCCCGATCCTTGAGGGTGAAGCCGATGCGGTATTCCTCCAGCCACTGATCATAGAAAGGCGCGATCACCGCGCGCAACCTGTCCGGGGAAACACTCAGAGTGGTTTCCAGAAAATCAACCGTGGCCCGGACCGAATAGGGGCGGGCCAGACGGTCCGCAGCGCGCCATGCTGAAAAAAAGCCATCCGGCATCAGCAGTTCAAACGCACAGCCCTGGAATAGCGGCAGCAGCGCTGCGGTACCATGAGTCTGCCATGCGTGCAGTATCTGCTCTTTGGAGAACTGGAGAGTGGAGACCTTGCTGTCCTTGTGCTCGCCCGTGTCTCCCTGCTGCCAGCGGAACATGGGTTTTCCCTGAGGTACCGCGACCCCGCCGAGGAGATAGCGGGTATCGGAAAGAAACCGCCCCGTTTCGGCAAGCTGCTGTGGGTTCATATGCAAATCGCGTTGTCCTGTCACTGCTGCCGACCAGAGTTTGCGGGCCAGCTCATGCGTAAGGCGATAGCCTCTTGGCAATTGATCGGGGCTGAAAAGACAATCCGCCAGCGCAAGCCTGGCATCGTCCGCCAGCACCCGCACTTGCAACTGCCCGCGAAGTTCGGAAAGCACGGATTCTGCCATTGGTCCCGAAGGAATCGAAAAACGTGACCAGGTGAGCACAGGTACAGCAAACATTAAAACGTCGTAAGTGTGGTCGCCTCGCGTGAATACGCCGCATTCTATTGCAGCTTCGATAGCATACATGAATTCACTGTAGCCTCCGGGATCAGCGTCATAAAGCTGATCCAGCGCAGCTTCGAGATTCTGATCGTCCCCCGTACGCAGTTGGGCATGTATTTTTGCCGCAAGGCGGTTCTCCCAGAAGGCGTCTTCTACGCGACTGCCGGAGCTGGCAAGCCCCGCTGCCAGGCGCACGAGCTCCTGAACCATGCGCGCAGACTTGGTGCGATGAGGGACGCGAAGTTTTTTCATCAGTGGCGCCCTGGATGGTTAAAGGATTATTCTAACCTAAATCCCGAATTCCCTGATATCTTGAAGCACTTATTAAGTCGGCGAGCAAACAGGATTCGACAGGTGACAGGTGCTGGATGTTGCCGCACTGGTACCGCAGCCAACCGGATCCGGAATATGGTAACCGCCGGCATTATCTCAAGTTGCACCGGCGGAATCGGGATCAGACACATCTCTTCCATGGGCGAGCCGGTACAGCACCGGCAGTACCAGCAGTGTCAGCGCCGTGGATGACAGAATTCCTCCAATGACCACCGTCGCGAGCGGCCGCTGCACTTCCGCCCCGATACTTGTAGCCAGGGCCATGGGAACAAACCCGAGGGCAGCCACCAGGGCTGTCATCAATACCGGGCGCAATCTCGCGAGCGCTCCTTCCTTGATGGCATCTTCCAGTGACCGGCCCTGCGCACGCAAGTCCCGTATGAACGACAGCATCACGAGGCCGTTCAGCACGGCCACACCCGACAGGGCAATGAATCCGACTGCGGCGGAAATGGACAAGGGAATGTCTCGCAGCCACAATGCCACTATCCCGCCGCTGAGGGCAAAGGGAACCCCCGTGAACATCAACCACCCGTCCCGGAAATTACCGAACATGGTATAGAGCAGCATCAGGATCAGCCCAAGCGCCAGGGGAATTGCTATTTGCAACCGCTTCGCCGCGGAAACCAGTTGCTCGAACTGCCCGCCCCAGGTGATCCAGTATCCGGAAGGAATCGGCACCTGTTTCACCACCAGCGCTTCCGCTTCTTCGACAAAGGAACCAAGGTCCCTGCCTCGTACATTTGCTGTAACGACAGCCCGGCGCTTGCCGTTTTCCCGGCTCACCTGATTGGGTCCCGGGAGGACTTCGATAGCGGCAACTTCGCCGAGGGTAACGTAGGTCATCATGCCGACGGGTGCCTGGCTTTGTGGACTTCCCGGATTTCCGGCTGATGTCTGACCTTGCGGACTTCCAGTGCGTGTCAGGCTTTGCGGATTTCCGGTTGACGATCCCTGCATGGGAATACCGATGGGCAATCGCCTGAGTGCATCAGGATCGACCCGCAACTGTTCCGGCAGCCGTACCTGCAACTCGAAGCGGCGGTCGCCTTCGAAAATGGTTCCGGCGTTTTTTCCACCAATGGCAACCGCTACTGCATCCTGTATATCCGCCACATTCAATCCGTAACGGGCAAGCTTTACACGGTCAGGCTGAACGGTCAGCACCGGCAGGCCGGTAAGCTGTTCGATTTTCACATCCGCCGCGCCAGGAACGGTTTCGAGCAGATGCTCGATCCGGTCTGCCACCCTGAACAGCGTGTCCATGTCATCGCCGAATACCTTTACCGCGACGTCCGCTCGCACACCGGACAGCAATTCATTGAATCGCATCTGGATGGGTTGGGTGAATTCATAATTGTTGCCCGGTACCTGGCCTACCGCCTGCTCCAGTGCAACGATAAGATCTGCCTTGGTGGAATATTGTTTCCGCCATTGCGACTGGGGTTTCAGTATGATGAAGATATCCGCCACATTCGGCGGCATGGGGTCGGTTGCGATCTCGGGAGTTCCGATCTTGGTGAAAACACGCTCCACTTCGGGAAATGCCTTGATCGTCTCCTCCACTTCATGCTGCATCTCGATTGCCGTGGTCAGGCTGGTGCCGGGAATGCGGATCGCATGCAGCGCGATACCTCCCTCATTGAGACTGGGCACGAACTCCGTACCCATTTTTGTGGTCAGCAGGCCGCTCAATGCAACAATCACAACAGCGGTAGTGACGGTGAAGCCCTGGTTCCTCATGGCGGCGTCGAGAACCGGCAGATAGGCTTTCTTCGCCCACGCAACCACCGCGCTTTCCTTTTCTGTCACTTTTCCCGTCAGGAAGAGCGCAATCGCCGCCGGGATAAACGTTATGGAAAGAATCATCGCTCCCAGCAGGGCGGTTAGTACCGTATAGGCCATCGGGTGGAACATCTTCCCTTCCACTCCTGAAAGCGTGAAGACGGGAAGATAAACCACCATGATGATGAGTTCGCCATAAATGAGCACACGCCGCGCTTCCCTGGTCGCGTCGAATACCACTGCGAGCCGCTCGTTCAATGAGAGTTCCCGTTTCAGCCGTGCCTGCTCATGAGCCAGCCGGCGCATGCTGTTTTCCACGATGACGATGGCGCCGTCCACGATGAGGCCGAAATCGAGTGCCCCCAGGCTCATCAGATTGGCGCTGACCTCATTGGCTACCATTCCGGTAAAGGTGAACAGCATCGAGAGGGGAATCACGAGCGAAGTGATGACGGCCGCACGCAGGTTGCCAAGGAAAAGGAACAGCACGACGATGACCAGTATCGCGCCTTCGAGCAGGTTGGTGGCAACGGTCCTGATCGTCTTGTCCACAAGCGTCGTCCGATCATAGACGGCGATGGCTTCTACACCTTTCGGGAGATTCCGGTTGATTTCGTCAAGTTTTTTTGCGACCGCCTGGGAAACGACACGGCTGTTTTCCCCGATCAGCATGTGGGCGGTGCCGATCACAGTCTCCTGCCCATTCTGGGTCGCGGCACCCGTGCGCAATTCCCGTCCTATCAGTACATCGGCCACGTCCTTGATGCGTATGGGAATCCCCAGGCGGGATCCCAGGGTGATATTGCCGATCTCTTTCAGGTTTGCCACTTGTCCCGGCACTCGCACCAGGTACTGTTCGCCGCTTTTCTCGATATATCCGGCGCCGACATTGAGGTTATTGAGGCGCAGTGCGACGATGACGTCATTCAGTGTCAATCCGAAAGAAATCAGCTTTTCGGGATAGGGCGCGACATGGAATTGCTTGACGAAACCTCCGACGGCGTTTACTTCCGTAACACCCGGTACCATGCGCAGCTGCGGCCGGATGATCCAATCCTGGATTTCACGCAGGTCGGTGATGCTGTAGGGTGACCCATCAGGTTTTCGCGCGTCCTTTCCTGCATTGATGGACCACATGAAAATCTCGCCCAGACCGGTCGAGATCGGTCCCATGGTCGTTTCCACATCGAGCGGCAAACGCCCTTTGGCTTCCTGCAGCCTCTGGTCGATCAACTGGCGGGCGAGGTAGATATCCGTGCCATCCTCAAAAATAACCGTAACCTGCGAAAGGCCATAACGGGAAAGCGAGCGGGTGTATGCGATGTTGGGGAGTCCCGCCATGATCATCTCGATCGGGAAAGTGACGCGTTGTTCAACCTCGATCGGTGTATATCCCGTTGCCTGCGTATTGATCTGTACCTGTACGTTGGTTATGTCGGGCACGGCATCGATGGGGAGCTTCTGGTAGCTATGGATTCCCACGGCGCCCATCATCAGCACGGCCATCAGGACCAGTACGCGCCGCTGAATGGAGAGTTCGAGGATGCGCTCAATCATGATGCCGGTGGAACTGACCTATTTGATCGAAATGAATAAAGCCATTGCCTGGCCCGCATCTAGTGATCATGGGTAGCCCCCGATTTGCCCAGCTCGGCTTTGATCGCAAAGCTGTTGCCTGCCGCGTATTGCTCTCCTGCCCGCAACCCGTCGAGAACCTCGACCATCTTGCCGTCGCTGCGCCCCAGTTCCAGCGGCCGTGCTTCGAAATATTCACCATAACGCCCGAATACTACTGTCGAGTCATGGAGTGTCTGGAGCGCGTTGGCAGATACGGCAACAGGTACGGGAATTTCCGCGGCCACCATTTCGGCGGTTACGAACATCCCGGGACGCCATTTTCCCTCCTTGTTTTCCAGGGCGAGCCGCGCAGTGGCGGTACGGGTCTGGCCGCCGATCAGCGTGGTGATGTAGATAACGACACCTTCCCCCTCTACATCCGACGCCGTTGATCTGACGGTTGCTTTTTGCCCGACCTTGACTATATCCAGATCTTTTGGATAAACCGTGATGCCGGCCCACACTGTCGAAACATCGGCAATAACAAAAATATGTTCATCTTCCTTGAGCGTCTGGCCGAGAGCGACAGTCTTTTCAATGACGAGTCCGGATATCGGTGCAGGGACTTCATAGCGGGCCAGATTGCCGGAAGAAGCAGCCGCTTCCGGCTGCACGCCAAGCGATCGCAGCTTGACCGCAGCCAGATCCACTGCAATTTCGGCTTCATTCAGCAGTTCCTGGGCCACCAGATAGTCCTGCTTGGCGGAGATTTTTTCTTCCCACAGTTGCCGTTCGCGTTTATAGGTGGTTTCCGCCAGCGCCAGCCGTTTCCTGGCTACCCGATACTGACTACGCAGTTCAGCCAGCATCTGGCTCTCTATCACTGCAAGAATCTCCCCTTTCTGCACCTGCTGACCATGGTGACGCTTCACCGCCGTAACTATTCCCGGCAGGCGAGGCACCACCTGCACGATGGTATGCTCGTTGAAGATGATCTCCCCAGGCAGCTTGAGCAAGGGTTTAATGGTTGCCGGGCCGGCAGCGCGTATTTCGATGCCGATGCCTTTCAACATTTCGTCCGGCATCTCCACCCTTGCCTCGACCTGGCTGTATTCCCAATGGATTGTTTTGCCTTTCCATTGGACGGTAATCACGGCATCAAACGAATGAGGTTCTTTCACTATCTGATCGCTCACCAGGTAATCAGCTTCCGGCGTGAACCTGAATATCTGCGCAGGCGCCCCGAGGCGGGACAGCGTCATGGTGACCTTGGCGGCGGGCGGGAGGGGCTTGCTCTTTTCATATAGATAGAGCCTGAAGCGTGGCGGTACGTTGGTCTCAAAAATAGTCACCTCCACGCCAAAGCCATCTGTTCCGCCTTCGGTAAAAAACTTTCCGCCCCTGGGCCCCTCTCGATAGTTGGATGGTGCCTTGCCTTCGACCGCAGGTGCTTCATGAGCGGGATGAGCTTTGGAATCCCCGGAGATGGATTGCGAAGTCTTGTCGGAGCTGAGTATCAATCCGCCGAGTGCAATTCCTGCGGCGATTACGGAAAGGATCGGAATCAGTTTCTTCCTGTTGTTCACTTCTACTCCTTATCATCCGTAAAATTGGTATAGACCGGTTCATCGGTATCCTGCCTTGCCGTCCCATCGAGGGGTGCCGCAATCAAGCGTTCGATTTCGTTGACAAGGCGGTGGTAATTGGCGAACGCACGCACATACAGAACCTGGTTCTGGAATAGAGTGCGCTGCGCGTCGAGCACTTCAAGAAAGCCGAATTTGCCGAGTTCGTAGCCCTTGTTGGTGACTTCGAAGGCGCTCTTGGCTGCGGGTAATATCTCGTCGCGTAAAATGCCGGTTTCCCTCTGCGAAGCGGACAGTGATTCATAGGCCTGTGTAAGCTCCGTTTTAAGCCGTAACGCGAGAGCTGCCTGCTCGTCAATGGCCTTGTCCACGCGTTGATGGGCTTCCCGGATATTGCCCTGGTTGCGGTCGAATAGCGGCAACGGCATCCCCACGCTGACCATAGGCGTGGTTCCGCCGAGTGCCGCATGGTGAATCACGCCTCCACTGACGGTGAGATTGGGTATGCGCTTTGTCTGCTCCACTTCCAGTTGCGCCTTACGCTGCTCAATGTTTTTCATGGCGCGTAGCGCCATGGGGCTGGCCAGAGCACGATCCGCCAGCGCCTCGAATTTCGGCAGAACAATGGATGATTCCAGGTCACCCAGTGCCTTGGTAAATTGTGGAGTACTGTTGCCCCATAGCAGCGTCAGCCGTTTGCGCGCCGCCGCCAGATCCCGCTGTGCCTGCTCCAGCTCAATTTGGGTGGTGGAAAATGCTACTCCGGCCCTGGTTTCCTCAATGGGAGGCACCTTGCCGGCCTGAACGCGCTTCGCGACCGTGCTAACCACCTTTTGAGCCAACTGCCGGCTCTCCTCCGCAAGTCGCAGACGCTGTTGTCCCGCAAGTACCTCAGTAAACGCGTTTGCCACCCGGGCGATGAGTTCCACGCGTCGGGCTTCGTAATCTTGAGCGGCCAACTCCTGGTTGAGTGACGCAGCCACCACCCGCGCCGCGCGCTTTCCACCGAGCTCGATCAGTTGACTAATGCGAATCGTCGTGATTTGCTGAATGACTTCCTGGGCAACATTTTTTTGGGAATTGATGTCTCCCAAAAGCGGCTGAATATTTCCCGTGTTGTCCACGTTCACGGATAACTCCGGATTTTTCAGCAGCCCGGCTTGGAGTGTGGCTCCTTCAAGGGCGCGTATTTCCTTGGTAAAAGCCGCCAGTTCGGGATTACGCTGCAGTGTGAGAAGCGCGGCATCGCGCAAAGTGAGTTCTTTTTTTTCCTCGGAAAGTGATGGAGCAGAGTAATCCAAACCCTCGGCAGGCAATGCGCCCGAGAAAGTATTTTGGGCAATAGCCCCAGACATCCAGCCAAGCGCTGGAATGAGCAATCCTGCCGGCACCAGGTGCCGGCACACCGTGAGCAGCGCGGTAAGTTTCATGGAAATTCTCCGCAAATATATGCATATGCGCCAGCTCTATTGAGCCATCAGCTACTGGATGGCAAACGGAGCGCAGATGACTTTGCGGCAAGCCTGCGTACGGAATGACAATTAACGCTTGCTTTAAGCGGTTTAGTGCCTAAGCAGCGCCATATTGCCGTACCGGAAGGCTTGCCGTCAGATTGCGAAGCTGTTTTTGGGAGGGTGAAGAGGTGAATCCGGGATGGATTCGGGGATAGTGACGGTGATGAATCCTGTTATGACTTCCTCAGCAGTGGAAGTTGCCACCATGAGGGGTGGCTGTCAGGAAAAAGGGCTGATATTGTCCGGCTGCGTGCAGGCACAGATGGGTCGCGGCATCCAGATGACCTTTGTCGTCACGCAGGGCATGCCGATGGGCTTCGAGGTGAGCCATCGGATCCAGGGACAGAACGTGATGCGCATGGTCAAGCTCATGCGCAAAGACTTCCCCGTTAAATGCCCAGCCCAGGGCGTTTGTCATCATGCTGACGAACAACATGAGCATGACGAGATGGATACGGTGCCTGGGCATGATTCTATTCACAGCATAAGAAAAACGGGAAAAGGGATTTTATACCCTTGAAGCCGGTAGTGCCAATGTTTGTTTTTCACTCGCTTCGCCAGATGCGGCCGTAGTTGGAGGGGACTGTCAGCCGGCGCTCTTCTTCTTCCGTTGCGACAAAATTATCCTGCCCGTGCAGTTGCTCCCTGTAGCTGCCTGTTCGGGTGAGCCGAAAGGGAACGGCCTGCTCTGTATCCGTGAAATTCAACGCAATGAGACTCATCGCATCGTCAGTCTCCCGATGGAAAAGCAGTATCCCGCGAGACAGATAGCGCTCGTAATCGCTATAAAAATAATGAGAGCCACGGCGTAACTCAGCACAATTCTTTCGCAGGCTTACCAGGTTTCGCGTCAGTTTCACCAGATTTTTCCCCGGTGTATCGTAGAAATAATCCCAACGCAGTGGCCGCAACAGCAACACGCGCCCCAGGCCGCTCTCCGGAACGAAATAGTTCTCCCCGAATTCCTGGCCCTGCCACAGCATGGGAAGACCCTTTGCAGTGAGCAGCGCGATAAGGTAGGGCTGGAGGCGGTACCAGTTGATGCGGTTTCCCTCCATGAACAGCGGGTTCCAGTCGCGCTGATCCAGGCCGAATTCGCATAAAAAACGGCTGTGGTCATGATTCTCGACATACTGGAGCGGCGCTTTGGTCAAGGCTTCGCCGTTCTGCCTGGCGTATTCGATATAGCCGAGCGCTCCAAGCCGATGTCCTAGATTTTCTATTGCACCGGCAGTGCCGTGAGCACAGGCTGTGGCTGCGCCAAAGGTGCCGTTCTGCCAGGTGGCATTGCTGTAGGTTTTTTCCAGAATTTCTTCGGGTGCTTCCAGTTGCTCCGCGATTTGAATCAGCCGGATACCATCCGTCGCGTGGAACCGGGTAAGATTGGCGCCATTTTTTACATGTTCGTAGGTATTGAATACCAGGCTGGCATAGCCGACCCCCATCGGGCCGTCCCAATAGTTTGGCACACAGTCATAACGGAAGCCGTCGATATGGTAGGTATTCAGCCAGTGCGTGTTTACGCTATAGAAAAAGTCGCGGGTCAAGGCGCGGTTGAAATCGGTGCTGATGCCGAAATAGTCCTTGGCAAACGGGCCCATGAAAGGATTTTCGTCGTACTGGAGCCTCTGGTAAAGGTCGGCGTAAGGGAAATCAGCCGAGGCATGTCCATATACAACGTCAGCAACGACCGCCAGCCCATGCTGATGCGCCGCATCGACGAAACGCTGGAAATCATCCCTGCGGCCAAAACGTTCATCCACCCCGAAATAGCCAATCGGCAGATAGCCCCAATCAACTTCGAGCGAGACGTTGCTGACAGGCATGACAGATAGGGCATTTACGCCCAGATCAGCCAGATAGGCCAGCCGATCGATCGCTCCTTGCAGGTTGCCGCCGAATTCCGCCAGATTCAGTTCGTACAGAATCAGGTCTTGCAGCGCAGGCGTTTTCCAGGTGTTCTCCCCGGCGCTCCAGGCATAGGGAACATAGCCAAGCGTGAAAGCCGACAGCTTCCCTGTAGCGTATTCACGGGCAAAAGGATCGATGATCCAGTCGAGGACGCCTGCATTCGGATTGTGCAATTCAAAGCGATAGACGTATCGGCCGGGCAAACCGAAATGCGAGCCGGGCTGCATATCCCGGATAGTGTTGAAATCCACCCTGCCTGACCACATGTCGCCGTACTCGGCGTTTACGCCGTGCCCCAGTTCGAAGGCCAGCGGCTGAATTCCCTGAAGGAACTGGTCGCGTTCGTGAATAAGCTTTACCCACAGGCGGTTCCCGTCGGCGGCCGAAACCCAGGGCAGCAGTACTCCAAAATCCACGATGCCTGGTGTAAGCTCATGCGGACCGAGTTGATTCATGGGAAGATTTTGCATGATTTGATACTCCCGCTGTATCGGTGCAGTCGATCAGACGTTGGCGACGTTCGATCAGGAGGATTCTTCAGCCGAGATCTACACCTTTTTCTCCCCCTTTGGGTCCCCAGAATACCACCCAGGTTCCGAAATCGCTCGAGAAATTCTCGAACCGGTGCTCAACGTTGGAGGGTACAAAAAGGCAGTCGCCCTCTTTGAATGGATAACGCTCCCCTTCGATCACCAGTTCACCCGTTCCCCGATGGACAAAATAGACTTCATCCTGCTCGTGCGGTGTCTGCGGATCATGTCCGATAGGAATGTAATATTCGACCGACATGGTGCCATGCGCCAGCGCAACGGCAAAACGTTCTCCCATCGGCCATTCCGCAGTTACGGGACCGGGAATGCGGGACAATACTTCTTCAACGGTGGCTTTGATTTTCAATGAAGACTCCTGCTGGAAACGATCATGTGGCTTATGTCTCGATACGGAATATCGCCTGTATTCTCATCCCGGGGGCTGCGAAAGGCAGAACGCATGCGAGGATGCTGTAAATGTTATTTGTCAGGAAGAGGTTCCTTCGGAGTCTCGTCCGAGATTTCCTGAAATCTGCCTGACAAACCAGCCAGAAACTCGCTGCGGGAGGTCAGAAACCGGTAAAGCGGATAGGCAAGAACACCAAAGACTGCACCCAGAAGCAGACCGGCAAACGGAGCCAGAAAGAGAGCGAGCAGCGCTCGACCGATTCCGCTGCTTTCGAAAGTAAAAAGTGCGTTGAAAGGAGAAAACAGCGTATTGGCGCAACAGAACGACAACGAGTTGAATTTGATAAAGGAGATGAAGTCGAGCTGGACTAAGTATCTGTTCATAGTGTCCTCGCAAGGAAACCCACGACACAATTGATTGCCCCAGCAGCAATGTGGATTATCAGGATTATCGGAATTATCGATTGAGAAAAGATGATACACCGGAACGCCTTCCGATATTCCTGTCGTGATCAAAGTCGGAGGATTCTGCAGCGCTCAGACGCAGCATCGAGCTACCCCTGAGACGTTTCGGCGGGTTCCTGCTGCTGGCGGCCTTGCCGCCGCGCTCACTTCACAGGCAAATCAGGCGTGCCTCGTCCCTAAAGTACTGATCACGCCGACCAGATCGGCGTTTTCTGTGAGCCCGCATTCCACATTCGAATCCGGTTTGCGGCTGGCGATTATCGGCTGATATTTGAAGGCCCTGGAGACGCTTCAAGGCCTAATGGTTCTGCCTATATATAGTGACATGCTATCCTCGTCCTGAAGGAAGAGGCTTGCGTCGAGGTCAGTAAATATTGTACTGCCTCATCAGTTTCGCCCGGAGCTCGCTGCTGAGCTCCTGGGACAGTCCACATCAATGTAACGCTATGGAAGCAATGTAATCGCGTTTCGCAGGTTGAGACGCCATCCTGTGGTGAAAAGCAGCTTCGGTGGCTTTCTCTGCCGCCCGCTTGTATTTTTGCACCAGAGCGGCGTGCGACTGTGAACTCTGCCCGTGTCTTCCGTACGGATAGCTTTCGTCCTCGTAATACTGGAGCCGTTTCTCGTGTTCCGCTGCTATCTCCAGGAGTTTCCTGGCACGGTTTTCATACCGCGTGGCGAGTTCGTCATGGTCGACAAAAGTTCTGATACTTTGTGCGGCCATGCCTGCATTGCCGTTCCTTGCTTCGAGCGTGCCGGTCTCGGTGCAAGAGGCCAGCAAGCCCAGTATGGATAGGGATGTTAAAAACTTCCTTATTTCTTTTTGCATGATAGGTAGGCTCCAATCTCCAATGAAATGGATGAAGTGGGGGCCACTCCATCCTGATGCATCCATGACATTGGAACATTGTACCCAGTATTACTATAAATAAAAGTCACATGTTTTGATTGTTATCATAATTATTTGCTTATATATTAAGAACCTTAAATCCTAACTGCAGCTCTCCTTGTCTAGTCATTAAGCGCAATCAAGGAAGCTGATCAATTGGCACTTGACATCCTGAGCCATCTGAGGGAATCTGGCGTCAACGCCAGCGTCGCCAGTAGGTGTTCGGTTTGGGAAACCAAACCGGAAGAAGCCCTGGGCACCGCAATATCCTTGGCGCTGGCGTCTCCCTGGGGATCGTGGTTCTTCGCATAATCCGATACACGATTTATCATACTTGCCACGCATTTTTTACTTGATCAAGCGGACTGCCATTCTCCTCCGAAAGCAGAGTAAGTCAGAGCCGAACGACGTTGTGCTACATCTGCTATGTCAAGGCGCAGAAATCATGCTCAAAGGTTTCCTATGACTATGACTGCTTTAACATTCGCTTCCAAAGGCTACTAGCAATTTCTTTCGGACCGCGGAAGAGGCATCAATTGCTCAGGGCCTTAACCTTTTGCGGGATGATCTTCGCAGCGAGCCGGAGGATTTGAGCAATATAGATTCACAATACCTACTTATCTACGGGAACAGGAACGACATTTTCATTAACTCTGGCACAACTCCACGCGAACGAGTCGATAGAAGTTGACCCTCAGCCGTCCGGTGCTAGACTAAAAAGAATGGGTGTCCTTGCTGCGGTATTGCAGCCAGATCGCCGAAGCTATTGAGCGCATCTGAGCTGGGAGCTACACGGATTGCTCAACCGATTCCTCGAATGTTTCTACAGAGAGACCGCCATGGGAGAGCTTATTGTAGCCAAGCCGGAATTGCCTCAGGACGTGATTGCCCTCATACCCATGCGCAATGTGGTGCTATTTCCGCATGTTCTGACTGCAATCACGGTGGGTCGCGCCAGATCCATTGCCGCGCTGGAGCATGTGCTGGATCCTAAGCGGCCGCTTGGCATCATCCTGCAGAAAGATCCTGCTGTGGATGAGCCGGGGCAGGATGCGCTGTTTAACGTGGGTACCGTAGTGAATATTGTCCGGCATCTTGCGTCGTCTGACGGGTTGCGGCATGCCGTCTGCCAGGGGCTGGGCCGCTTTTCCATCGAGGAAATGATCGAGGATCATCCGTTTCTCGCCGCCCGTGTGCGGCTTATCACGGAACCCGATGAGGTATCGACGGAGGCTGAGGCCCTGGCGATGCAACTGCGGGAGCGTACGGTGGAGATACTCTCTCTGCTGCCCGGCGTACCGGCAGAACTGGCGCACGCGCTGCAAGCCACCCGTGCCCCTTCGCATCTGGCCGATATCGCGGCGAGCCTGCTCGATACTGAAGTTGCCGAGAAGCAGATGCTGCTCGAAACGGTCAGTACCGAGGAGCGGTTGCGCAAGGTGCTTCAGATTTTGTCGCGTCGCATCGAGGTGCTGAGACTATCACAGGAGATTGGCGAGCGTACGAAAGAGCATCTGGAAGATCGTGAGCGCAAGTTTTTGTTGCGTGAGCAATTGAAGACGATCCAGAAAGAACTCGGTGAGACGGAGGGGGACGACGAGGAAATAGAGAAGCTGGATGAAGCGATTGCCGCGGCTGGCATGCCGGAAGAGACCGAGGCGCAGGCCAGAAAGGAATTGCAGCGCTTAAAGCGCATGCCTCCGGCTTCCAGTGAATATTCGATGCTGCACACCTACCTTGAATGGATGACGGAGTTGCCCTGGAAGCTCCCGGAGGATGCGCCCATCGATCTCGATGCCGCACGCCGGATTCTCGAACACGATCATTTCGGGCTCGAGCGCGTCAAGCAGCGCATTATCGAATTCCTGGCCGTCCAGAAGTTGAGGCCGCAAGGGCGCGCGCCTATCTTGTGCTTTGTCGGGCCGCCGGGAGTGGGCAAGACCTCGCTCGGCCAGAGCATCGCGCGGGCATTGCAGCGGCCATTCGTGCGCGTGTCGTTGGGGGGTGTGCATGACGAGGCGGAAATGCGGGGCCACCGTCGCACCTACATTGGCGCCATGCCGGGTAACATTGTGCAAAGCCTGCGCAAGGCTGGCGCACGCAGCTGCGTGATGATGCTCGATGAAGTCGACAAGATGTCAGCCAGCCTCCATGGTGACCCATCGGCAGCCCTGCTTGAGGTGCTGGACCCCGAGCAGAATTCCACGTTCCGGGACAACTACCTGGGAGTGCCTTTCGATTTGAGCCGTGCTGTTTTCATCGCCACGGCGAACGTTATTGATAACGTGCCGCCTCCGGTGCGCGACCGGATGGAGATTATTGACCTGCCCGGCTATACCCGGGAGGAGAAGCTTCAGATCGCGCAGCGTTACCTCGTAGGGCGTCAACGCGAGGCAAACGGTCTCAACGAGGATCAGTGCGAGATAACGGTGGAAGCGCTCGATGGCATTATCGCCAATTACACCCGTGAGGCGGGGGTACGGCAACTCGAACGGGAGATCGGGCGCGTCATGCGGCATGCAGCCATGCGGGTTGCGTCGGATGCAGAGGCCAGGGTGCGCGTGGATGCCGCAGATCTGGATGCTATCCTCGGGCCTGCCAAATTCGAGCACGAAACCGGGTTGCTCACCAGTTTGCCAGGTGTTGCGACGGGACTTGCCTGGACACCCGTAGGCGGCGACATTCTTTTTATCGAGGCCACGCGGGTGAGCGGGCGTGGGCAGCTTATTTTAACCGGGCAGCTTGGCGGTGTGATGAAGGAAAGCGCCCAGGCCGCGCTTACGTTGCTGAAAGGCCGGGCAGACAGCCTTCACATTCCCGCATCCATATTTGAAGGTATCGATGTGCACGTGCACGTGCCGGCAGGCGCTATCCCTAAGGATGGTCCCAGTGCGGGCGTGGCGATGTTTGTAGCGCTTGCTTCGCTTTTTACCAACCGTCCGGTACATCGCGACGTGGCAATGACGGGAGAGATCAGCCTGCGGGGGATGGTGCTGCCGGTGGGGGGTATCAAGGAGAAGGTGCTTGCCGCCCAGCGCGCGGGTCTGCGCAGGGTGCTGCTGCCTGCACGCAATGAGAAGGACCTGCGCGAGGTGCCTGAAACAACGCGTTCCACATTGGAGTTCGTTTTTCTGGAGACAGTGGATGATGCGATTCAGGCCTCGCTGGGTCAGCGGGAGCGACGTCAGGAGTCGGAGTTCAAGCTGGTTTGAGTTATGCTGCCCCCTTCAATAAGAGTACAAGTCGTTCTGGCTCATGCATGCCTTCTTCAATCTCTTTTCTCCGCCTCCAGCCCCACGTCGAATGCAGTGGCATAGCCCGCCTCCGCTTCGGCAAGCTGGAGCATCAACTGCCTTCCACCCTTGAGATAAATGCTGTCATCTTCATTCCTGGTTCTCTGCTGATATGAACCCTTTCTTGCGTGCCTGGCATAAGGGGGCTGTGCGTGCACCTTATCGGTAATCGCATCATCGAAGTAGAGTTGTGAGGTAAATTCGCGACCGCGCGCATAACCGGGATCGGTACGTATCTTGAAATGAATATGAACAGTTCTGCCAGGATACCAGCCGGGATAAATGGTGATAAAACGCACGCTGCCGTTCCTGTCCGTTACCTGATAGCCGCGCAGGAATTTCTTTCCCACCGTATTGAAATTCCTGTCCTCGACATCAGAATAGATTCCCTGCGCATCGCAATGCCAGATATCGACTATGGCGTTGGCAAGCGGCAGGCACCTGCCCGTACCCTCGCTGCTCACCGTGAAAACGCGCATTTCGAGCGCAAGCGGAAGGCCGTCTTTTACCGACCCATCCGAAGGATCTGATCGAATGTCCGGGCGGTGCAGATGCTCATCGACGAAATAAGGGCCTTCCGTCTGCCGGGGTGTTATCACGCATGAAATCATCTTACGGGCTACATCTCCGCTTTCGGCGTAGATGGATGAATGTCGTCCCGCCATGCTGATTCCGGTTATTCCAAGCAGTCCCAGCAGTTTTCGTCGATTCATGCCCGCTCCCCATTTTGTATTCCTCGATGGCGATGATGACTGACATGCAACTCTGTGATTGCGTCGTCCCAAGCTTGGAGGGTTTGCCTGCTTTTGAAGTTCCTGCTGGAAGGATCGGAGCTGCCCCACGATATATCTGATGCAATATATTACCCGGACGCGGGACTCCCCTGGTTTGAGGAGAGCGAGAGCTTGTTCAGCAGATTGCTCTTCACGGCCGGCCATTCATGCCGGAGGATCGAATAAACGACAGTATCACGGATGGAGCCATCGCGCATGACCTGATGATTGCGCAATATCCCATCCTGTTTCGCCCCCAGCCTTTCAATTGCGGCCCTCGAAACCTGGTTGAAAAAATGTGTCCTGAACTCTACCGCTATCGCATTCTTTTTCTCAAAGACATGCTGGAGCAATAACAGCTTGCTTTCCGTGTTCACGCCTGTTTTGCAGACCGATTTCGCATACCAGGTGTAGCCGAGCATGGGGCGCCTGTTTGCTTCATCGACGTTATAGAAACGGGTCGTGCCCACGATTCCGTCTGTTGCATTGAGCTTCACCGCAAATGCGATGTTTCCTTTTTCAGCATTTTGAAGGGCACTGGTGACGTAATTTTCCATCTGCCCGGGCGAGGGCACGTTTGCGAACCAGAGCTTCCAGAATTCTCCATCCCTGACCGCACATCGCAAAGGCTCGATGTGATCAGGTGCAAGCGGTTCCAGAGTGACAATCTCACCCTTCAATACGATACGTTCGAGCCAACTCATTTTTTCATGCTGCCCGCTGTTTTCCAGTGTTCTTGCCCGGTTTTAAAACATTGGTTTTTTCGCAGCCGAGTTATAGCGGTTCACTCCACTTGTAATTTCCACTTCGGCTTCCGTTACCCCTGCCCATCCGGTTATCTTCACCCATTTGCCGGGTTCCAGATCCTTGTAGTGTTCGAAAAAATGGGCAATTTGTGAGCGTGTCAGTTCAGACAGGTCAGCGTGGGATTTTACCGCACGGTAGAGGGCGCACAGTTTGTCGACTGGCACCGCCAGAACCTTCGCGTCGCCGCCTGCCTCATCGGTCATTTGAAGCATACCCAGCGGCCGGCACCGTACCACCACTCCTGAGATGAGCGGAACCGGTGAAATCACCAGAACATCCACGGGATCCCCATCTTCCGAGAGTGTGTGCGGAATATACCCGTAATTACACGGGTAGTGCATGCACGTGGACATGAAGCGGTCAACGAACATCGCGCCTGTTTCCTTATCCACCTCGTATTTGATGGGGTCGGCATTCATGGGTATTTCTATGATGACGTTGAAATCGTTCGGCACGTCGCGGCCGGAGCCGACTCTGTCAAGATTCATTCGTGTTCCTGTTACTGTTGGCTGAAAAATCGCTATTATAGCTGTCAGCTCCAGGGATTAACTGCGGATTAAACAATCCATGCGTATGCTGCTCGGCCTGGCCATCATGGCTGCACTCATCTATGTCGTTTTCGCGGCGCTGATATTCTTCGTCCAGCCCAAACTCGTTTATTACCCTGAAATTGGACGTGGCATCACGGAAACTCCCCATCATTCAGGGCTTGTTTACGAATCTGTCGAACTGGAGACCGCGGATGGCGAAAGGCTGCATGGCTGGTTTGTCCCTGCACCTGCTGCGAAAGCGACTGTCCTGTTTTTTCACGGGAATGCCGGAAACATTTCGCAACGGATGGGCTATTTATCGATGTTTCATCGCCTCGGATACAACACCTTCATTTTCGATTATCGCGGCTACGGCGAAAGCAGCGGCAAACCGACAGAGCAGGGGACGTACCGGGATGCTGCTGCCGCATGGCAGTACGTAACCGAAAAGAAGGCAATTCCGCCGGCGGATATCGTATTGTTCGGTGAATCTCTTGGCGGAGCAATTGCTTCCTGGCTGGCGGCCCGCGAAATACCCGGCGTCCTGGTTCTGGCCTCCGCGTTTACCTCGGTCCCTGACATGGGAGCACAGCTTTACCCCTATCTTCCCATCCGGCGGCTTTCCCGTTTCGAATACGACACTCTCGAGCATTTGAAGGATGTGACATGCCCCGTATTCGTCGCGCACAGCCCTCAGGATGAAATTGTGCCGTTCAGGCAGGGGCAGAAACTGTACGAGGCGGCACGCAATCCGAAGCAATTCGTCGAGCTGCAAGGCGGTCATAATGAGGGTCTCATTTACACGAGGGAAGAATGGACAAATGCTTTGGGTAAATTCATAGATGCGAGCCTGGGAAGACGCTGAATATGCTGATACTGGCGCATCGTGGTTATCACGCCGCAGCTGCGGAAAATACGCTCGAAGCTTTTGAAGCGGCGGTACGGGCAGGGGTAAACGGAATCGAGACGGATGTGCGCATGAGCCGGGACGATGTGCCGGTGCTGGTTCATGACAGGGTAATGGCAACCGGACAGGCGGTGCGTGATCTTACCCATAGCGAAATCGAAAGTGCGCTAGGGTGCGAGGTACCTACCCTGGAGGAGGCACTCGCCCATTTTCCGGACATACTCTGGAATGTCGAGATCAAAACCCCGGATTGCTTGTCAACGGTATTCGGTGTTCTGGAAAAGTATCAAGCCCGCCATCGTATTATCGTCAGCTCCTTCCGGCATGATCTGATTACAACCTGCACATTGTCATTAAAACTCGATTGCGGCCTGTTGGTCGCACACCGGCCGCAAACCCTCGACTCCCTGGTGGCTGGTTTCAATCGTGATGGCAACGCCAGGATCAACCACCTGATTTGGGATTACAATGTGCTGGATGAAGCCTTGCTGAGGCAGGCGGCCGCGAAGGGCTTTCGCAACTTCGTTTACGGTCCGATAACCCGGGCTGAGCATGAGGAGTGCCGGCAACTGGGCGTGGATGGAGTGATTACGGATTATCCATTGCTTCTTGTGCAGCCAGTTCCGGACATGAGGAAATAACAAGGGAAAAACCTGAAACAGAAAAGTACGGGTGTCAGCAGCAGGATATTGCATTCATTCGGAGGAAACAGATGGGCGAGAAGACAAAACCCCATATAGTCGGCATGAACCATGTTGCACTGGAGGTCGGCGATATCGAAGAAGCGCTGGCTTTTTATGGCCGCATCTTCACCTTTGAATTACGAGGACGAGGCCAGGGCGCGGCCTTTATCGATATGGGAGACCAGTTCATTGCGCTGATGGAAGGGCGATCGCAAAGCCGGGATAATGACAGGCATTTCGGTCTTGTGGTAGATGACCGTTCAAATGTGCGCGAACTTGCTGAAGCGGCGGGAGCGACAATGCTCGAAGGCGGGTTCCTCGACTTCCTCGATCCCTGGGGTAACCGCATTCAGGTAGTCGAGTATCGCGATATACAGTTTACGAAAACCCCCGCGGTGCTGAAATACATGGAACTGGATCTGGAGAAAAGCCAGGAGGCAAAGGCGGAACTGCGAAAAAAAGGAATTGAGACGTAAACTTCGATAGGAATTCACAGCCGGATGTGCAGGTTCAGCTTATTCCACGGTTCCCCCTGAAGATTCTTCAAAAGGGACCGGAAAAGGGCGGGCTAGAGAATGAAGACGATAAGCTGCCAGCGTGGCGGCCCGAGTTCGAAACCGTGGGTATGTTCTTCGTACTCCGGCAGTGACTGTCCTTTCTTTGCAACAATTTCCTGGCCGCAGCCTATGCACCGATAAATACCACTTACCGATGCGCTGGTACCCGGTGCACGTCTAACGTTGAAGTCAAAATGGTCGCAGCGAATAAGATAACTGCTGTCCTGGTAAACGGCCATAAGTGAAACTCGTTAAAAGGGTAATAATAACCGGTACACAGTGTATGAACATTCAACTCTACATTAATTTTATTACTTGTCGCTCACCTGTCTGTTCGCTTTAACACAAATGCGCTTGCCGCAGTTCAAAGTATCAAAAGGTCGATTTTTGTAAGGTGGAGTTGTCAATAAAAAAACCGGCCTATTCAGGGAGGGAATGTGGGAAGGCGCGGCTAGGAGGTCATCCCGCAGCATATATTGCCCTTAAAAGTGGGCGATGATCGACGTAGTGAAAAAGGAGGCGCTATCTTTGGAAGTACTGTTTTTGCCAGCAAAAATATCGTCATTACTGCGCAACGTTCTGGCCTCAAGCCTCCATAGCAGATTCTTAGTGATGTTGTAATCGAAATTGGCTGAAAAGCCCCATGCCCGGAAACCATGAGGCGCTGCGGATATAATGATTACATCTTGTTTGTCATTGTAATATTCTGCTCTCACAGCAACGGCTGTTCTGGGTGTTTGCACATATCTCAGGATGACTGTAGGGTTGAACCACATATTCAGGCTATCCGAATGCTTGCTTTTTTGTTCGACGCCGATATCGAATCCAACGGTTGCGGCAAGCACCTCATTCAGTTTGAAAATCCCGTAGAAATTATGGAAGTAACGCATTTGCCGGCGGCTGTCGGGTTTGTCGCTACCTGCAAAGGTGCTGCTGTTGAGCGTTATTTCAGGAGAAGGTCTGTAGGTAATCTGTGTGCCGAAGGCAGGAAGCGTGTTTCCATCCACCGGTTTTATACGCTGCCAGCCGTTCAGCACCAGTCCGCTTAAAAACCATTTATCATCGGCTGAAGTGAAATTGATTCTGGCGCCTGACTCAAAATAGGGCGTGTTCTCCGCCCCCATGCTTCTCGTCAGGGTCCAATTGTTTTTCCCTGTGGCGCTTTCAAAGCCGATATGCGAAGGGAAAACGCCAGCTTCCAGCCAGAGTTCATTTTCATCGGATAGTCTCAAGGCGATGCTGCCTTCGTATAAATGGCCCAGAATGCCGGGTTCCGCGGAATAGTTCGCGTTCATGTAGGTGCCTGCCGCCAGCGCAAAATTTGCCCTGATACCGGACGTTGCATACGATGCCTTTATGAAGGCGAGATTTACTGCCGGTTGATTGCTTTTGCTGAAGCTGCTGAGAAAAGGGGGCTTAGTCTTATTCGCCGGCTCGTTGAAATCGTGACTGTAGTAACCTTCAACATAGGCAGCGAGTGTCAATGGCGAGCGTAGCTTATTGTCAAGCTCACTATCTGCTCCTGTGGAGGCGCTTGGATTTAGAAAAAAGGCTGCCAATACCATCCTTTTCATTTTTTCCTGGAAATTGCCCTTCGTAGAGTCCGACCCGCACAAACGAATAGATCAAGAGACGGAAAATAAGAAGAACTATTGTGAGTGCTATCCGCGCCATGAACAGGGAAGTGTTCCATCTCGATCCCATCGCAGCAAAAAGCAGTTCAGGCTCAAAATTCCGTAAGCCCGTCAAGCGACTTCTGCGATGGATAAATGCGATTTCAGCGGCCGCCTGGTTATTTTACGAGTAAAAAATCCTTACCCGTGTTTTCGCCAGTTCATCCTGTTTACGAGAGGCGGCGAAAATTCGCTTGCTTGAGTTTTATGATTGTCCTGCTACGGACTCACCTTCAGGCATTACTGAGGAGGCGCAGATAGCCTTCGGCGTCGATAGCGAGTGGCGATTTTTGCGCCAGGATCGATATGCGTAAGCCTTCGCTTACCTTGAGGGTTGGAATCACTGGAAGTAAAAAAGGCAGCCAGGGGAGCTGCCTTTTTCAAAGGGTGGTAATCGACTATCAAGCCGCCGGTTGCTTTTCCGCTTTCTTGCCGTATTTCTGACGGAACTTCTCGACACGCCCGGCAGTATCGACGATTTTTTGTTTACCTGTATAGAACGGATGGCAAACCGAGCAAACCTCGATATGCAGGGGTTTGCCCATGGTGGAGCGGGTTTGAAAGGTGCTGCCGCAACTGCAGGTTACGGTTATTTCCTGATAATCTGGATGAATGTCTGGTTTCATGAAATGATCCTCAGCTTGCAAATGCTCCCCGCACGATATCTGACTGATTTCGGGGAAAGCCGCGTATTATCCTCCAGTCGGAAACCGGATGCAACAAGCATTCCGGAAGGCGGAGGCGCCTGATGTTTAGGACTGGATATTTCAGACCCGCCGCATTGAATCGAAGAAATCCGCGTTGTTCTTCGTCGCCTTGACCTTATCGAGCAGAAACTCCATTGCTTCCATGTCATCCATCGGGTAGAGCAGCTTGCGCAGTACCCAGATTTTCTGCAATACATCGGGCTTGATCAGGAGTTCTTCGCGGCGGGTGCCGGAACGATTGACGTTGATGGCGGGATAAATGCGCTTTTCCGCCATGCGCCGGTCAAGATGGATTTCCATGTTGCCGGTACCCTTGAATTCCTCATAAATCACATCGTCCATACGCGAGCCGGTGTCGACCAGAGCGGTGGCAATAATGGTGAGAGAGCCGCCTTCCTCGATATTGCGTGCCGCGCCGAAAAACCGCTTCGGCCGCTGCAAGGCATTGGCATCCACACCGCCCGTCAGCACTTTTCCGGAAGCGGGTACCACTGTGTTATAGGCACGCGCGAGCCGGGTGATCGAATCCAGCAGGATTACCACGTCCTTCTTGTGTTCCACCAGCCGTTTGGCTTTTTCGATGACCATGTCCGCGACCTGCACATGACGTACGGCCGGCTCATCGAAAGTGGAAGAAATCACTTCGCCTCTTACCGAACGGATCATCTCGGTCACTTCTTCCGGCCGCTCGTCTATCAGCAGCACCATCAGCATCACGTCCGGATAATTGGCCGCGATAGCGTGGGCGATGTGCTGAAGCATGACGGTCTTGCCCGATTTGGGACTGGCTACCAGGAGACCCCGCTGTCCTTTGCCGATGGGTGCAATCAGATCGATGATGCGGCTGGTAACGTTTTCTTCGGCTTTGATCTCGCGTTCGAGCTGCAGCCGCTCCGTGGGAAAAAGCGGGGTGAGATTTTCAAACAGTATTTTGTGCTTGGAGTTTTCAGGAGGTTCTCCATTGACCTTATCGACCTTGACCAGCGCAAAATAACGCTCCCCATCCTTGGGCGTCCTTATTTCACCCTCTATCGAATCCCCCGTATGAAGGTTGAAGCGTCGTATCTGACTGGGCGAGACATAAATGTCATCCGGGCCGGCGAGATATGAAGTGTCGGGAGAACGCAGGAAGCCGAAACCATCCTGCAGCACTTCCAGGGTGCCTTCGCCGAAAATGCTTTCGCCTTTCCGTGCCTGATTCTTCAGTAACGCGAAAATCAGATCCTGTTTCCGTAGCCGGTTGGCGCCGTCAATTTCATTGGCAATTGCCATCTCCACCAGTTCGGTGACATGGAAGTTTTTGAGGTCGGATAGATGCATGAACGGAATCCGTGGGTGAAGAAGAGGGACGTAAAGAAAGCGTCAGGAAGCGTTGGGAAAACCGATGGAGCCGAACGAGAATTCGAAGCGGCGAACGTAATCGAGCCGGAAACTAACCGGAAAGTTTGCGGAATGCGTTAATTATAACTTAACAGTTTTAGATATGACTGTCAATAAAAGCGGTGAGCTGGGATTTCGATAACGCCCCCACTTTGGTGGCTTCGATATTTCCGTTTTTGAAGAGCATGAGGGTAGGGATACCGCGAATACCATATTTGGGCGGCGTAGCCTGGTTTTCGTCAATATTGAGCTTGGCAATCTTGAGGCGATCACCATATTCTTTGGCCACCTCATCCAGGATGGGCGCTATCATCTTGCACGGTCCACACCATTCTGCCCAATAGTCAACCAGCACAGGTACTGTCGATTGCAATACTTCGGTCTCAAAGTTTCCGTCAGAAATATGGTGGGTATGACTCATGTGCTTTTCCGAATCGCTCAAATGAAATATGTAAGAACTGACGTCCAGTTAATTCTGCAAGGGCAGGGGTGTATTAATGATACTTGCCACAATTGATGCCAGGCTGATACCAAGAGTGGCAGGGACAGATACAGATACAAGAATATCAGGAATTTATGAATTATATTTTTGTTGCTTCGTAGACCGGCAGTTTTCGGCGGTCTGTCATTTTTCAGTATCCTAGCGAAAAAAAACGAGAAAGGGAAGTACCAATTTAAGGGAATCTCGATACAAGTGGTCCATTCAACTGGCGGGGGAGCAAAATCGTACAAATTGGCACCCCCCTGCTCACAGGGGAGCCAGCATATGTGTCAGGAATCAACCCGGTTTCCCCCACGAATCGCGTAGCGTGACTGCGCGATTGAATACGGGTCTTCCCGGTTCTGTTTCTTTCAGGTCTGCGATAAAGTAGCCATGACGCTCGAATTGAAAACGTTCTTCCGGTTGTGCCGCCATGAGCGCGGGTTCGACATACGCTGTAAGCACCTTCTTTGAATCCGGATTCAGAAACGATTTGTAGTCCTGGCTGCCTGTATCAGGGTGAGCCTGGCTGAACAGGCGATCATAAAGCCGTACTTCGGCTGGTTGCGCATGGGTGGCTGAAAGCCAGTGAATATTGCCCTTGACCTTGCGTCTATCCGCTCCGGGCGTGCCGCTCTTGCTGTCCGGGTCATAGGTGCAATGGATTTCCAGGATTTCGCCATTGGCGCCTTTCACGACATCCACGCATTTTACGATATAGGCGTACCGCAATCGTACTTCGCCGCCGGGCGACAGACGGAAATAACCTTTGGGAGGATTCTCCATGAAGTCGCTGCGCTCGATGTAGATCGTTTTCGTCAGCGATACGATGCGGCTTCCCCATTCCGGTTTTTGCGGATGATTGGGGGCAAGGCACTCTTCCCCGGTATTCTCCGGATAGTTATCGATAACGATCTTGAGTGGATCGAGGATGGCCAGGCGCCGCTGCGCGCGCTCATTCATATCTTCGCGCAGGCAGTCTTCCAGAATGCCCATGTCTATCCATGAATCGGCCTTGCTGACACCGATGCGTTCTGCAAACAGGCGGATGGATTCCGGCGTGTAGCCGCGTCGTCTTACTCCGGCAAGCGTATTCATGCGGGGGTCATCCCATCCATCCACAAAACCTCCGGTGACCAGTTCGATCAGCTTGCGCTTGCTCATGACGGTGTAGGTGAGATTCAGACGCGCAAATTCGATCTGTTGCGGATGACATGGAACGATGCCTGCCAATTGATCCAGTACCCAGTCATAGAGGGGACGATGGTCCTCGAATTCCAGCGTGCACAGCGAGTGCGTGATCCTTTCCAGCGCATCGGATATGCAGTGGGTGTAGTCATACATCGGATAGATACACCATTTGTCACCCGTCCGGTGATGGCGGACATGGCGAATCCGGTAAATCACGGGATCGCGCAGATTGATATTGGGGGAAGCCATATCGATTCTGGCGCGCAGAACGTGAGCGCCATCAGGAAACTCGCCAGCCTTCATGCGGCGGAACAGGTCGAGATTTTCCTCGATGGAGCGATCACGATAAGGACTGTTTTCACCCGCCTCGGTAAGCGTGCCTCGCAGCGCGCGGATTTCCTCGGCACTCAGGCTGTCCACGTAGGCTTTACCCTGCTCGATGAGGTGTTCGGCAAACTCGTAGAGCCTGTCAAAATAGTCCGACGCATAGTGCAGGTGCTCGCCCCATTCGAAGCCGAGCCATCTTACCGCCTCCATTATTGAATCGACATACTCCTGCTCTTCTTTTTCGGGGTTGGTATCATCGAAGCGCAGATGACATATTCCGTTATAGTCCCGCGCCAGACCGAAATTGAGGCAAATGCTTTTGGCATGGCCGATGTGCAGGTAGCCATTGGGTTCGGGCGGAAAGCGCGTTTCGACCCGCCCATTCCACTTGCCGGTGCGATTGTCTTCTTCGATGATATTGCGTATGAAGTTGGATGCGGACGGTGTTACATCGCCAGCTGTAGCTTTTTCGTTCAAACTGGACCTCTTGAAAGGGAATGCCTGCTCGTCTTTTCCGGGAATTCATGGACAAAAGGAAACACCGTTCTACTCCGGCCTGTTCGTTTGTCCTTGCCCGGCTGTTCATTATAGTTGAATAACGTATCGAGCCAAATTCGTCCAGGTACGCCCCACTGACTTTCTTCCTGCATTTCTTCTGCTGTTGCGAGAATGCGCGTAGCAAAGTTCCATTTCCATTTATTTGCACTACACTGATTACATGAATCCACTCACTTTTTCCATTCTCCGGCTGCTGAGCGATAATGAATTTCATTCGGGTTCGGCTATCGCCGAAGCTCTGGGAGTTTCCCGCGCCAGCGTATCGAATGCCCTTCGCGATGTGGATGAAGCCGGATTGACCATCCACAAAATCAAGGGGCGCGGCTATCGCCTGCTCGACCAGGTGCAATGGCTGGAACGAAATACCATTCTTGAGCATCTCGGCGATCAGGCAGACAAGTTCAATCTGGAAATATTCGATACGATCGATTCCACAAACAGCCTTTTACTGCATGAGACGGACAACCGCTTGAGCCTGGGCAAGGGGTTCATTCATGTGGTAGCGGCCGAGCTGCAGACGAAGGGGCGTGGACGAAGAGGACGGCAATGGCACTCTGGCCTGGGAGGCAGTCTCGCGTTTTCCGTGCTATGGCGGTTTCAGCAAAGCGCAAGCTTCCTTTCGGGTTTGAGTCTTGCCATAGGAGTTGCAATAGTACGTGCCCTCGAATCCTCAGGGATACAAGGAGCCGTACTCAAATGGCCAAACGATATCATGTTCAATTTCTGTAAACTGGCAGGCATACTGATAGAACTGCATGGCGATATGCTCGGTCCCACCGTCGCTGTAGTCGGCGTAGGCATGAATCTGAAATTGTCCGACAGCATTCAGGCGCGGATAGATCAGGGAGCAACGGATATTTTTTCCATCAGTGGAGAAATGCCCGATCGCAATAAATTGCTGGCAGAATTGTTGCTGAATATTGCCCGGGTATTGAGAGAATTTGAGCAATCGGGTTTTGCGCCGTTCAAGGAGGAATGGGTTGATCGTCATGTATGTGAAGGCAAAGCTGTCTCTCTCAAGCTGCCTGACGGGTCGGGCCAGGAGGGGATGGTGCACGGGGTGTCGGATAGCGGATCATTGCTGCTGCAAACGCCATCGGGTCTCCGCAGTTTCAGCGGCGGCGAGATATCGCTGCGCAGGATGGCATAAATGAAACCGCTTCTGCTGGCGGTGGATTCCGGTAACACACGCGTGAAATGGGGCCTGCACGATGGCCGCAACTGGCTTATGCAGGGGGCTGCGGCGCAGGGCGACACAGCACGGCTCGAGCAGGAATGGAGGAATCTGCACGAACCTTCACGGGTAGTGGTATCCAATGTCGCCAGCATCCAGACCAGGACCATCCTGTCGGAGCTACTAGCGCGGTGGAAAGCAGAGCCGCAATGGGTTACTGCCGCTCCCTATCAATGCGGCGTCCGCAACTATTACGCCAACGCTGCGCAGCTTGGCAGTGACCGCTGGGCGGCGCTCGTGGCAGCGTGGGTGCTGGAACGGCAGGGGTGCCTGGTAGTCGATGCGGGAACCGCCATGACGGTAGATGCGCTTTCCGACACAGGTGAATTTCTCGGGGGAATCATTACCCCCGGCATCGATCTGATGCAGAAGATACTGGTGGAGAACCTTGGGCTGGAATCAGGGGACGGAAAATTCTGCGATTATCCTGACAGCACGGCCGATGCGCTCTTTAGCGGTGCGCTGCATGCGATGGCGGGCGCAATAGAACGCATGGCGGCCTTGCTTGCCGGTACCCTCGGCCGCATGCCCGAGTGCATCCTCAGCGGCGGTGCCGCGCAGCAGTTGCAGCCTCAGCTTAACGTGAACGTGAAAGTAATGGATAATCTCGTTCTGCAAGGCCTGCTGGCCATTGCCCGGGAGACTTCAGAAACAGCTTCGGGAGAAGCCGCGGCTTCCCCGGAAGATTCCACCGGAAACTGATCTGATTTTGCGTCCCGCGGACGTAGACTGGATATGTCCGTTTTTCAGAACGCAACTTTTTATACTACCGTCGGCGAGTTGCGCGACCTCCCTGTGTCTGTTGGGGTCGAGATAGCCTTTGCCGGCCGTTCGAACGCGGGGAAGTCCAGTGCGATCAATGCCCTGGCAAACCGTAATCGTCTCGCTTTCGTCAGTAAAACACCGGGACGAACACAGCATCTGAATTTTTTCCGGCTGGGGAACGACAGATTCCTGGTGGATCTGCCCGGCTACGGTTATGCCAAGGTGCCGGCGGAAGTCCGTCAGCATTGGGAGCGCCTCCTCGGCACTTATCTTCAGACGAGGCAATCGCTTCACGGCATGGTGCTTATCATGGATATACGGCATCCTTTAACACCGCTGGATCGGCAAATGCTTGCCTGGTTTGCGCCAACGAAGAAAGCGGTGCATGTGCTACTTACCAAGTCGGACAAGCTTACGCGGCAGCAGGGGCAGAAGGTTCTCAAAACCGTGCGGGGTTTTTTACGTGAGTCTTATCCACAATGCAGCGTACAATTGTTTTCCAGCACAAGCAGGGAAGGTGTTGAGGAGGTGTCTGCCTTGCTTGATACATGGTTTGTGTCAGGAATCGACCCGGATACCGGCGTGCTCGGGGAGGCGGGTGCGTCGGAGAGCAATAAGGGAGATGCGCCGGAAACACCGAACGCCGGAAATAAAAAACCCCCGGTTAAAGGGGAATAAAACCGGGGGCAAACTACCTTAATAGGGATTAAGGTACCCGCTCAGGGAGGAAAAGCGGGAGACAAATAAACAACGTCTGCCAGTAAGATATAAAATCCGGCCATAAGTTCCAGGATTTTTGATTTTTTATCAGATTTTTTCTTTTTTTGCAGAATTATCATGCCAGTCATCAGTCAATTTCCCCAAAAAAGAATGCGGCGCATGCGCCGCGATGAATTTTCCCGCCGCCTGATGCGTGAGAATCAGTTACATGCGGATGACCTGATCTATCCGGTATTCGTGCTGGAGGGAGAAAAACGTGAGGAAAAAGTTCCGTCCATGCCCGGCGTTGTGCGGCAAAGCCTGGACGTTCTGCTATCCCGTGCCGAAAAATGCCTGGAACTGGGGATCCCGGCACTGGCTATCTTTCCGGTCATCGACGCGGGGCTGAAAAATGAAACCGCCTCCGAAGCGCTCAATCCCTCGGGCCTGGTACCGCGGGTAGTAAGCGCGTTGAAAGCACGCTTTCCCGAACTGGGTATCATTACCGACATCGCCCTCGATCCCTACACGAGTCATGGACAGGATGGATTGATCGATGACAGCGGTTATGTGATGAACGAGGAGACGGTGGCCGTTTTGACTCAGCAGGCTCTGGCGCATGCCCAGGCGGGCGCTGACGTGGTTGCGCCATCGGATATGATGGATGGACGCATAGGCGCCATTCGCACTGCGTTGGAGAACCGGGGCTTCATTCATACCCGTATCCTTGCTTATTCCGCAAAATATGCCTCCAGTTTTTATGGCCCCTTTCGCGATGCGGTGGGGTCGGCCGCCAATCTGGGTGCTGGGAACAAATACACCTATCAGATGGACCCTGCCAACTCGGATGAAGCGTTATGGGAAGTGGGGCTGGATCTGGAGGAAGGTGCGGATATGGTCATGATCAAGCCGGGGCTGCCTTATCTCGACATCGTCCGGCGCATCAAGGAGCACTTCGGAGCGCCCACCTTCGTTTATCAGGTGAGCGGCGAGTATGCGATGCTGAAAGCAGCCGGGCAAAACGGCTGGCTGGATGAAAAGGCCTGCGTGCTTGAAGCGCTGCTTGCCTGCAAGCGCGCGGGCGCCGATGGCATTCTGACCTATTACGCCATGGAAGTGGCTGAATGGCTGAAGCAGCGCTGAACCGGGATAAGGGCCGGAGGAGGGCTGAAACAGGACGAGCCGCCAGGAAGCAGGAATCGCATGAATTCTAATTCGACAGAAAGTCGTTTATGATGTCCTCCACTGACCTGATCGTGATATCTATCGGATCCTCCTCTTCGGGAGGGAGTTGCTCCTCCATGAAGTATTCCTCCAGCGTCGCGCCATTGCCCCTCAGACCGGTTTCCGGATTGATCCTGGCGGTTGTGACACCACTCGGAGGGGAATAGGAGGCGACCGGTACACCTTTCAATGCCTTGTCCATATAATTCATCCAGATGGGGAGTGCCGCCCGACCGCCGGTTTCGTTGTCTCCCATCGATTTCGGGTTATCGAAGCCAATCCAGGCAATGGCGACCAGATCAGGCTGATATCCACAGAACCAGGCGTCGACATAGTTACTGGTGGTACCGGTTTTGCCAGCCAGATCGTTACGGCCCAACTGTTTCGCTCTGGTTGCGGTTCCGCGCTGCACCACATCCCGCATCATGCTGGACATGAGAAAGGCATTGCGTGGATCGATAATCTGCTTGGCGTTTCCACCCGCCAGCAGGGGTTCGGTTTGCTCCACGATATTGCCGTTGACATCCTCTACGCGTTGTATGAGATAGGGAGATATCAGAAATCCGCCATTGGCGAATGCAGCGTAACCTACCGCCATCTGCATCGGGGTGACTGAACCCACGCCGAGCGCCATCGCAAGGTAGGCCGGGTGCTGCTTGGGATCAAAACCGAAGCGTGCCACGTAATCCTGCGCGTACTGCACGTCGATTGCCTGCAGAATGCGAATGGATACAAGGTTCTTTGACCTCGCCAGCGCGTCACGCATGCGTAACGGTCCATCATACCTGTCCCCGAAATTTCGAGGATCCCACTGATCGCTCCCGGTTTCTTCGGCCGTAAACGAAAGCGGAGCATCATTGATGACAGTAGCCGGTGTGAAGCCTTTTTCCAGAGATGCGGAATAAATGAAGGGCTTGAAGCTGGAGCCAGGCTGGCGCCATGCCTGAGTAACGTGGTTGAACTGGTTGCGGTTGAAATCAAACCCCCCCACCATGGCGCGAATTGCCCCATCGTGGGGATTAATGGCGACCAGCGAGGCCTCTACTTGAGGCAGTTGTGTAATCTCCCAGGCACCTTTTTCTTTTTTGTGGACACGGATCAGGGAGCCTGGCCGAATAACCTGCTGGTTGGCAGCAGGTTTGGCAGCCAGAAATTGCTGCGCGAATTTGAGCCCGTCACCCTTGATTTCGATGATCTCGCCGCCTTTGCGGTAGGCCTTGACCCGCTTCGGATTGGCCTCCAGCGCCACTGCGGCAAGAATGCCATCGCTGTCAGTCACCTCCTGCAAGGCTTCCTCGAGTATCTCTTCCCGCTTCAGGTCCTGCGCCGACAGCTTTATGACCGCTTCCGGACCGCGGTACCCGTGCCGGTTGTCATAGTCCAGCACACCCTGGCGTACCGCATTATAAGCGGCTTCCTGATCGAGAAAACGGATAGTGGTATAAACCTTGTAACCTCTCGTGTACGCATCCTCCTGGTGGCGCTGATACATGGCCTGGCGCGCCATTTCGGCGACGTAATCCGCCCGCAGGGCGTATTCCTGCGATTCCCGTTTGATTTGCAGCGGTTGTTTTTCCGCTTGTTCGAACTCCTCGTCCGGGATGTAGCCCAGGTCACGCATGCGCCGGAGCACATATATCTGCCGCGCCCTCGCACGTTGCGGATTGACGACCGGATTGAAGCGCGAAGGCGCTTTGGGGAGTCCGGCGAGCATCGCGGCTTCCGCCAGGTTGATCCTGTTCAGGCTTTTACCGAAGTAAACCTGCGCGGCAGCGGCAAAACCATACGAACGCTGACCGAGATAAATCTGGTTGAAGTAGAGCTCGAGAATCTGGTCCTTGCTTAAACTGTGTTCGATCTTGAATGCAAGCAGGGCTTCGCTGAATTTACGGTTCAGTGTTTTTTCCTTTGTCAGGAAAAAATTTCGTGCCACTTGCATTGTGATGGTGCTGGCACCCTGACGCAGACCGCCGGAGGTGAAATTGGAATAAGCGGCGCGCAATATGCCTGTATAGTCTACCCCGCCATGCTGATAAAACCGGTCGTCTTCAGCAGCCAGAATTGCCTGCTTCAGTCGCAGCGGAACTGAATCGATTTTGACAACCTGGCGCCGTTCTTCTCCAAATTCGCCGATCAGGATGCCCTCCGCGCTATATACGCGTAACGGTACCTTGGGCCGATAGTCTGTCAAAGCATCGAGCGAGGGTAAGGCACGGATGGTTACCAATGCTGCGAAACCGAAAATCAGAGCCCCGATGACACTCAATGCAAAAAGCGTGGCTAAAGGATAAACCCACCACCGCCACCGCGCTAGCATGTGAGTAGGTTCTTGCAGAGAAAGGTTAGGACAGGCATGGGCATTCTATAAAAATAACACTACGTTTTATGTAAGGTGTAGCAATCACCCCGGAGGGCATTGGCAGGGCATTTTGAAAGATTTTTCGGAAAATGCAAGGCCTGCGATCCAGTTTCTTACGAGATGGAGGAAAAAACTGCGGGATTTTTTGTCAGGGCGACCAGTACGATGTAAATAAATACGAATTGGGCTGCGACACAAGCCAGTATTTTTGCCTTGCGCGTTTTTCCAAATCTTAGCGCCATCATGCCCAGACCGATATACAGCAGCAGTCCGACCACCTTGGCGCTGAGCCAGGAGTCATGTATCGGATCCTGTTGAATACGGATGGCCAGCACAACAGCACTCGCAAGCAGTACTGTATCCACTACATGCGGTGTGATTTTTACCCAGCGCCGTTTCAAGCCCGCCGATCCCTGGATCATCCAGATGCTGCGCAATGAAAACAAAAGATAGCTTATTATAACGCTGCCGACATGGATCATTTTTATTGCCGCGTAACTCATGCCTATCCTCCCTGCAGCATCCAGCCGTGGCTGCCGGCCACTGCCCCGGCAACGGTAACGAGACTCAAGCTCAACAATATCCAGTGCATCCGCTGCGCCAGCGCGAAAGCCTTCGCGGGATCGCGTTGGGACATTTTTGCCTTCTGCCTGCGAAATACCAGGGGTTCCACTATGAACAGCATCAAGGTGAAGATCAGCCACACGGCAACCATGGCGTGCATCCACCAGAAGCGGAACTCAGTAAAACGGTGCCAGGCGTCGAGAACATGTACCATGTAGAATCCGCTCAGGCCCACGATCAGTATTGTCCAGCGCGCCTGGGGAGCGAAACGGTTTTCGATGTGACTGAAAAATTCCGTTCGCTCGGTTGCGGATTTCATTTTTGCCATAATGGGAAACAGCACCGTCGTCACCATGGCGACACCCCCGATCCACAGCACAATTCCCAGTACATGCAGCACTCTGGCAAATACGAATTCATTCATCAGGTTTTCCCTTCCGCTATTCCCGAGCTAAGACTTCCTGTGTAAATATTAAGTTCTGGCACTGACCGAATTTGTACGCTTTCAATATCCGTTCCGGTATCCCGAACTTCATGCCGGAGTTCCGGCAATATGCTGATGAAGTATCGGGGTCCGCGGCGCAACGTACGTGTCGCATCAATCCAGCACCTGTGCGCCGAATGCTTCGCAGCCTGCAAGGTCAGATTCACGACAGCGGGGAAGCTGTTTCGAGAGTTCGCGTAATGCAGTCCGCAGACCTTCTTCCAGGACGGGATGATAAAAGGGCATGCGCAGCATGTCATGCACGGTGAGGGAGCGGTCGATCGCCAGTGCCAAAAGGTGTGCCATGTGCTCCGCATCGGGGTTGCACATTTCAGCTCCAAGCAGCCTGCCGCTGGCCGGCTCGGCGTAAATGCGCAGAATGCCATCGTTGCGTTGCGCCATGCGCGCCCGGCTCTGGCGTTCGAAACGCACCTCTCCCGCCAATGTGCCGCTGGCGAGAGAGGCATGTTTTTTACCGACGACGGCTATGCCAGGATCGGTAAACACGATCGCAAGCGGTGTGCGACGCTCAAAGCGAATGGGGGCGGGATGAGTGGCATTGATTCCTGCAATGTGGCCCTCGTCTGCTGCCTCATGCAGTAGGGGTCTCATGCCGCTCACATCTCCTGCCATGAAAACCGGCAGATCTGCTATCTGCATGGTATGGGGATCAACAAGGGGCAGTCCTCTTTCATTCAACTGGATGCCTAGCGTCTCCAGTCCCAGATTCTCGATATTGGGACTGCGGCCCAGACTGGCAAGAACAGCATCGGCTGCTGTTTCCTGTGTCCCGGCACGCACACGCATATCTCCATCAGCCACCCGGAGGTCGGCCTGCCTGCCCAGATGTACCCTGAACTCGTCTGCAAGAAGCTCTGCTGCAACCGCATTGACCTTCGGATCGCTCAAACCGGCGATGGTATTACTTTTACTGAATGCCGTTACCTCGATTCCCAGCCGCGCGAGCGCTTGAGCCATTTCCACGCCCACTGCCCCCAGGCCTATGACTGCTACACGGTCGGGAAGTGTCTTCTGCTCGAATAACGTGTCAGTCGTCAGGATCTGCCTGTCGAGCGCAAGCCAGGAAGAAGGTACAAACGGTCGGGAGCCAGTGGCAATGATAATATTCCGGGCGCGCAATTCCCGCCCGTTTACCTCGAGCCTTCCTGTTTCAAGAAGACGCGCACGCCCGGAAATGGCTCGCTCTCCCAGCGCTTCCGTTGCGCTCAGCGTGCTGGCGACAAAGTCATCCCGCAGCCGGCGCACACGTCTCAGGACAGCTGCGATATCCGGCGTGAGACAATCTGCTCCATGGATGCCGAATTCCTCAAAGGAGGTGCGGCGATGGAACGCCTTTGCAGCCTCGATCAGTGCCTTGGAAGGCATGCACCCGACGCGCGCGCAGACTGTCCCCCAGGGACCATCGTTGATAATGGCGAAATTGTCGGTTCGCTTCTTCACTTCCCTGAGAGCGGCCAACCCTGCGGTGCCGGCGCCGATGATGATAACGTCGAAAGTTTCACTCACGAGGATTTCCTCTTCATCAGAAATGGTGGACGAATTTTCATGTTTTCACGGGATGAAGCCTCCCTCCTTGGCTTGGCAATCGAACTGCGAGAATCATTTATCCAGGATAACTCCCCTGGCAGTCAGTTGTTCCGGTGAAGGGAAGGGTGTTAAAGGGTGTTATTCAGCGGCGCATGGTTTAACAGCTATTGTTTACGCCGGCGAGGTGCTGATTCAACCCGGTCAGCCTCTTTTCCGCTTTCCGGTCCGGTCCGTGCCGCCAGCCATTCGCGGGAAATCTTCTGTGCCTGCGCCAGTTGCTTGCTGCTGAGGGCGCGCATGACTTCATCCCTGGCCGCCATGGCCTGCTGGACGCCGGCGGCAGCCGCAAGATTCAACCATACGTAGCTTTGCACATGGTCCGTAGGAAGGCCATATCCATTACGGTAGATGAGGCCCAGCTCATATTGCGCGGGTCCGTAGCCTTGCTCCGCAGCCAGTTGGAGCCATTTTGCAGCTTCGGCGAAGTCCTGAAGCGCGCCGTTCCCCGTCAGATACAGCAGCCCGAGCTTGTACTGGGAATCCGCGTCTCCATTAACCGCCGCCTCCTGATAGAGCCGAACGGTAAAACGGTGATCCTCCATGGGATTTCGCGCAGGAGCGGAAGGGGTGAGGCTTCCGGACGACTGGCCGGTATCATGAGTTCTGCGCGTCCCCGCTGCCGGACCGGGGAGCGCTTCCTGATCCTTCTGCGGCTTGCCGGCCGCAGGGGCCGCAGGGGCAGCAGAATCAACAGGATCCTCGGTGTCAGTTTCCGCGATAGATCCCGCATAGGGATCAGCCATGTTGTGCTCTATGATCAGCCAGACCGTCGTAATCAGCAATGCGCCGATGAACAGCGTTCCCCCCAATGCAAGAAAGGCATTGGGGTTTTTCACCCAGAAGCGTTCCTTGCATTGCCGGCAACGTATGGGTCGAAGGAACAGCATACCCAATGTCCGCTCGCCGGGGCGCACACGCGAATGGTGCGTTCTTTCGCTCCCGCACTTGATGCATTTTGGGCACATGATATCGGATAGAGGGACTGTCCTGCTTGAGGAACTCATTGCGGTGTTTGTATCTGTTTTTTTTCCACAAGTCTAAATATTGCCTGTGCGAGCGTCAACCACCGAAACCGTGTATCGCGGAACTGACTCCGCAGAGTTGTTTTTGCGGAATAGGAAAACCTGCAAAGACCGAAGTGCTTCAGCATTTGCAGTCCGACAGCTTTCCGCAACGAGGCCTGGTCCGGACTCTCGCGCACGGCGGGATGATGGCGGCATGTTTTGCGAGCAGATTTGCGCAGCCCGCAAGCCGACTAGATGCCGGCTCCGCCATCGAACACTTCGTTGCGTGTCTGTGCCTGGGAAATGATGCTGCCGGGAGGCACGCTGCGGGTGAGCCATACATTCCCGCCAATGGTCGAGCCTCGGCCGATGGTAATGCGTCCCAGGATCGTGGCACCCGCGTAGATGACGACATCGTCCTCGACGATGGGATGGCGCAAGTTGCCTTTTACCAGGGCCCCATGTTCATCCACCGGAAAGCGCTTGGCACCGAGGGTGACAGCCTGGTACAGGCGCACATGTTCGCCGATGATGGCCGTCTCGCCGATGACCACGCCCGTACCATGGTCTATGAAAAAGAATCCGCCGATTTGCGCACCGGGGTGGATTTCGATGCCGGTGGAAGAATGAGCAATTTCAGAAATCATTCTGGCGATCAAGGGCGCACCCAGCCGGTGCAACTCATGCGCGAGCCTGTAATAGGTAATGGCGGTAATTCCGGGATAGCATACCAGAACCTCATCCACGCTTCGTGCAGCCGGGTCTCCTTCATAGGCTGCCTGAATGTCGCTTTCAAGCAAACTGCGTATATGCGGCAGCCTTCGGGCAAAGGCTTGTGTAATTCCTGCTGCCCGCTCTCTCTCAGAATTGCCTGTCGCGTCCGCATCGCCAGCAAAGCGCAATTCACGGCGCACCTGCACCATCAATTCCCGCAGCGTTACATCGAGCGTGTGACCTACATAATAATCGACGCTTTCATTGGTGAGATCGGGCATTCCCAGACGGTTGGGAAACAGCACGGCTCCCAGTCCATCCGCAATGCCGACCAGCACCTTGCGGGAAGGAAGCTTGGGCGGCCTGTCGCGTCTCCGGCGGCTTTCCAGGGATTTGAGCCGCAGTGCGCGCAATTCGGACACCACGCCGCCAATTTCCAGCCCTGTTCGTTTCAATCAGAAACACTCCTTCATTTATTATCACATCAACCTGACTGTTCCTGAACAACCTCCCGAGCGTGCCTTCTAAACGTCCTCAAAAAGGTTGGAGCTCAGGTAGCGTTCTCCTGAATCCGGCAGAACGACAACAATGGTTTTGCCGGCATTTTCCGCTCGCTTCGCATGATTTAACGCGGCTGCAACCGCTGCGCCGCATGAAATCCCCGAGATAATGCCTTCTTCGCGTGCAAGACGGCGGGCATAGCGAATCGCGTCTTCATTGCCGATCTGCTGTACATCATCCACGAGGGAGAGGTCCAGATTTGCAGGAATGAATCCTGCGCCGATTCCCGGAATTCGATGAGGTCCGGGTTTCAGTGGTTCGCCAGCCCGATGCTGCGTGATCACCGGGCTGGCAGCGGGCTCAACGGCGACTGAGAGGATGGACTTTTTTTTCGTCCCCTTTATATATCGGGAAACACCGGTAATGGTGCCTCCTGTGCCCACGCCGGCAACAAAAATGTCGATTGCCCCGCCGGTATCGTTCCAGATTTCCGCTCCCGTAGTACGTTCGTGAACGTCGGGGTTGGCCGGATTCGAAAATTGTTGAAGCAGGAGGTATCGGCCTGGATCGGAAGCAACGATTTCTTCGGCCTTTGCTACCGCACCTTTCATGCCCCGTGCGCCCTCGGTCAGAACCAGTCTTGCCCCGTAAGCGACAAGCAGCTTGCGACGTTCCAGACCCATGGTTTCAGGCATGGTCAATGTCAGTGGTATGCCGCGCGCAGCCGCGACAGAAGCAAGGGCGATGCCCGTATTGCCGCTGGTAGGTTCCACCAGTTCTATTCCGGCACGAAGCAGTCCGCGACGCTCCGCGTCTTCGATCATTGCCGCGCCGATACGGCATTTTACAGAATAAGCGGGATTGCGGCTTTCGATCTTGGCCAGTACCGTTGCCGGAGCGCCATCCGTGATGCGATTAAGCCGGACCAAGGGCGTGCGCCCGATGGTCTGGGAATTATCTTTGAACCAGTGCGCCATTTTCAATGTCAATGCGTCCTTCCATACGCGGATTGTCCGGGAGGTACTGGAGATTCGGGCATGCTCTGCTTCCCGTGAGCCAGAGTTGTGCTTATTATTTATTCGGAATTGGAGGTCGATTATAATAACGGGTTTTATCGCCGGACTGGCTGTTTATCGATGAAGGCAATCCCGATGAAGACAATCCTTAAGGCAGCCCCTCCACTTAAGGCAGCGTGTGAAATTCATTGACCTGCCGGTAGTCGGGCGTGCGCAAGGCATCGTTCGCCTGCCTGGCTCAAAGAGCATTTCCAATCGAATTCTGTTGCTTGCCGCGATGTCGGAGGGGGTAACCGATATATGCGACCTGCTGGCTTCCGATGATACTGCCCGCATGCTCGATGCCCTTTCCACTCTGGGTGTGTCCATCCTTCGGATTGGTAAAGACCATTATCGCGTGCAGGGGGTGGGGAGCCAGTTTCCCCTTCGTTTTCCTGCAATGGAAGCGGACCTGTCTTTAGGGAACGCAGGTACCGTTTTCCGTCCATTGACAGCCGTGCTGGCGCTTGCTCAGGGGTACTACCGCCTGTCCGGCGTGCCGCGCATGCATGAACGCCCCATTGGCGATCTGGTCGACGCCCTGCGTCAGGCAGGCGCGAATATTAACTATCTCGGGAAGGAAGGTTTCCCGCCGCTCCAGATCAAACCAGGGCGAATCCATTCTGGAGAAATAACGGTAAGGGGCAATGTATCGAGCCAGTTCCTTACTGCCCTGTTGATGGTACTGCCTTTCCTGCGAACAGAAATGGATGAATTGCCGGCGATTACCGTGACGGGAGAGCTGATTTCGCGACCCTACATCGATCTCACCATCGCCTTGATGGCGCGTTTCGGGGTGCAGGTGGAGCGGGAGGGCTGGCGGCGCTTTACTGTCTCCGCAGACCAGCGCTATCGGAGTCCTGGGCAGGTATTCGTCGAGGGTGATGCGTCCTCCGCCTCCTATTTTCTTGCGGCCGGCGCCATCGGGGGAGGGCCCGTACGCGTCGAAGGCATAGGACGTGATAGTGTCCAGGGAGACATTCGCTTTGCCGAGGCGCTCGGGCAGATGGGGGCGGATATCAGATTTGGCGATAACTGGATCGAAGCAGGGGCTCCCGGATCCGGTAGCCTGCGAGCAATCGATCTGGACTGCAACCATATTCCGGATGCAGCGATGACGCTTGCAGTGACAGCCCTGTTCGCGCAGGGGACTACCCTCCTCAGGAATATCGCGAGCTGGCGCGTAAAGGAAACCGATCGTATTGCAGCCATGGCGCAGGAATTGCGCAAACTTGGCGCAGAAGTGGAGGAAGGGCACGATTTTCTGCAAATCACGCCGCCCGCCGGGGAGCTGGTGGCGAATGCGGCTATTGATACCTATGATGATCATCGCATGGCCATGTGCTTTTCTCTCGTGTCTTTTGGCGCGCCTGTTCGAATCAATGATCCCCAGTGTGTCTCAAAGACATTTCCTGATTATTTCGAAAAATTTGCAGCCATCATCCCTCCCGGTCCAGTCCACGGTAAATTCGCTGCCCCGGTCGATTCTTTTGATATTTTATGAATGATATTCAGGATATTCCCGTCATCGCGATTGACGGTCCTTCTGCTTCCGGCAAGGGCACCGTAGCGCAACGGGTCGCCGCAAAACTCGGCTTTCACTATCTGGACAGCGGCGCACTGTATCGTCTGGCGGCGCTGGCCGCAATGCGGTCGGGAATCGAATTTAAGGATGAGCATGCGCTGAGTGAAGTCGCCGCACATCTGAATGTCGTTTTTGCAGAGACGGAGATTCGCCTGAACAATGAAAACGTCACGGATGCAATCCGTTCGGAAGAATGCGGCAATGCGGCGTCCAGAGTAGCCGCTTATCCCCTCGTTCGCGCGGCGCTGCTGGAACGGCAGCGCGCATTCTGCCAGCTTCCGGGGCTGGTAGCCGACGGTCGTGACATGGGATCGGTTGTATTTCCCGCCGCCATTCTTAAAGTATTTCTCACCGCGACTGCTGAAACACGTGCTCAGCGGCGTCATAAGCAGTTGATGGAAAAAGGGATGAGTGCTAATATTGCCACCCTTTTGCAGGACATACGGGAGCGTGATGCGCGGGATAGCAATCGCAGCGTTGCGCCATTGCAATTGGGCGCAGGGACACACTTGCTGGATACCACTTCACTCGACATCAACCAGGCGGTAGAGCGCGTATTGAGTCTGTACGCTGAAATTTCTGCGAAAGGATACATTTGAGCATGTCGCGTAGAGAAGTTCTATCCGTCAAATCTTGTAAGCCTGCCCTCGCCTGGCTGCAAGCCTCCTGAGTGACAGGGGCACTTAAAAAATCCGTTCCCCGGACCATTTTGTGTTTTTCACATTCAATCGCATCGAATGCCGGGCAGCTGGATTCAGGATGAAGCCAGAGCAGGAAGTGCAGTTGAAGCCGGATATTTGGAATGTCCGGGTAGCTGAAACGTCGGTAATACGTAATATGAGGTGCGAGCGCTGCCATATCGTTATGGGTTCTCGAAAAAAGAGAGTCCTCCAGGGCAGCTATTATTAACTTTAACCCCATGAAAACCTGTCGGTTTTGATGGGATCCACATCAGGTGTTTCTACAATGGCCACTGTTTCCCCCGCTGTCGATTCTTCCGAAAGTTTTGCAGCGTTATTTGAAGAAAGCCTTTCCCGTCAGGAAATGCGTATCGGTGAAGTCATCACCGCACAGGTCGTCCGGGTCGATTACAACATCGTAGTCGTAAACGCCGGACTCAAATCAGAGAGTTTCATTCCCGTCGACGAATTCAAGAACGACAAGGGCGAAGTTGAAGCCAAGCCCGGCGATTTCGTCAGCGTCGCCATCGAGGCGTTGGAAGATGGCTATGGCGAAACCCGCCTGTCACGGGACAAAGCAAAGCGCCTTACCGCCTGGCATGATCTGGAAGCTGCGATGGAAAACGGCGCCATCGTATCGGGGGTCGTGAGCGGCAAGGTCAAGGGTGGATTGACTGCCATGATCAATGGCATTCGCGCCTTTCTGCCCGGCTCGCTGGTGGATATCCGGCCAGTCAAGGATACGACTCCTTATGAAAACAAGGAGATGGAATTCAAGGTTATCAAGCTTGACCGGAAGCGAAACAACGTGGTGGTGTCTCGCCGCGCAGTGCTGGAAGAAACCCAGGGCGCCGACCGCCAGACGTTGCTCGCCAATCTGACCGAAGGCGCGATCGTCAAGGGTATTGTCAAGAATATCACCGATTACGGCGCCTTCGTGGATCTGGGGGGCATAGACGGTTTGCTCCACATTACCGATCTTGCATGGCGACGGGTGAAGCATCCCTCCGAAGTCATCAGCGTGGGCGATGAAGTAACCGCGAAAGTCCTCAAATTCGATCAGGAAAAAAACCGCGTCTCGCTGGGCATGAAGCAATTGACGGAAGACCCGTGGGTAGGATTGTCGCGGCGTTATCCTCCCCACACCCGGTTGTTCGGCAAGGTCAGCAATCTTACCGATTACGGTGCATTTGTTGAAATCGAGCAAGGCATTGAAGGCCTCGTGCACGTTTCGGAGATGGATTGGACCAACAAGAACGTATACCCGTCCAAAGTGGTGCAATTGGGCGATGAAGTGGAAGTGATGATTCTTGAGATCGATGAGGAACGGCGGCGCATCTCGCTTGGCATGAAGCAGTGTAAAGTGAATCCGTGGGAAGATTTCGCCATGAATCATCAAAAAGGCGACAAGGTGCGCGGCCAGATCAAATCCATTACGGACTTCGGCGTCTTTATCGGATTGCAAGGCGGAATAGACGGATTGGTGCATCTTTCCGATCTTTCCTGGAATCAGCCGGGCGAAGAAGCCGTACGCAATTACAAGAAGGGTGACGAGGTCGAGGCAGTCGTGTTGTCCATCGATGTGGAGCGCGAGCGTATCTCGCTTGGCATCAAGCAACTGGAAGGTGATCCCTTCAACAGCTTTGTCTCGGTTCACGACAAGAACAGCATCGTCAAAGGTGCGGTAAAGTCGATTGATGCGAAGGGCGCCGTGATTTCACTCGAGAATGATGTCGAAGGCTACCTGCGCGCCTCAGAAGTGTCGCGCGATCGCGTTGAGGACATTCGCTCTCATTTGAAGGAAGGTGATGTGGTCGAGGCGATGATCATTAACGTCGATCGCAAAAACCGTGGCATTAATCTTTCCATCAAGGCAAAGGATATGGCGGAGGAATCCGACGCGATGCAGAAGGTGGCAGGTGACGCATCCGCCAGCGCGGGAACCACCAGCCTGGGTGCCTTGCTCAAAGCCAAGATGGATGTTAAGAATACGGAACAATAAAGGGCGTCATGACAAAGTCTGAACTGATCGCGAGGCTTGCAGCTCGCCATCCTCAACTGGGAACAAAAGATGCAGAGCTGGCAGTCAAGGTCATACTTGACGCGATGGCGAAGAGTTTGTCACAGGGGCAGCGTATTGAAATTCGCGGATTTGGCAGTTTCGATCTGAACTATCGTCCTCCGCGTGTCGGGCGCAATCCGAAATCGGGAGAAAAAGTCCGGGTACCGGAAAAATATGTCCCTCATTTCAAGGCAGGAAAGGAAATGAGGGAGCGGGTGGATCAGAAAAACTGAAAAACGCGAGTTGAACGGATGGATATAATGGCGGCATGATTGAAAGATCATGCCGCTTTTTTTATGCAAACGGGACGCGCTCGTCAATTGCCTGTGCGAGGCCCGTCCTGGTTTGAGTAATGCTCCTGATGTCAACGCGAGTTCTTTTCCGGAAAAAACTGATCATGCGTTATCTGATATGGTTCCTGCGGATTGTGCTGTTTCTCCTCCTGCTGGGTTTTGCCGTGAGAAATGTCGAACCGGTAACGCTTTATTATTACTTCGGTTATGAATGGACAGCACCGCTGGTACTGGTAATATTGTTTTTCTTTGCGCTGGGGGTGGCGCTCGGCGCAGCAGGTTGCCTCGCCATCGTATTCAGGCAAAGACGACAGCTCGCCTCATATCGGAGAAAATATGATGTCCCGGACGTTCATCTGTAAATCAACCGTACTTTCCTGTGATTTGCGTTCCCGATAAATTGCATATGAACGATCCCCGTATCATCGTCGCTCTGGATTTTCCGGACTCACGGTCCGCACTCAATCTTGTAGCCCGTCTGGATCCCTCGCTATGTCGGCTTAAAGTCGGCAAAGAGCTCTTCACTGCTGCCGGACCGCAACTGGTGGAGAAGATGATGGATAAAGGTTTCGAGATCTTCCTCGATCTGAAATTCCATGACATTCCCACAACGGTGGCAAATGCGTGCAGGACAGCCGCAGCCCTGGGAGTGTGGATGATGAACGTGCATGCGCTGGGTGGGAGAAGAATGCTGGCAGCAGCGCGTGAAGCCGTGCCGCCAGGCTCGGTGAGGCTCATCGCAGTGACGCTGCTGACCAGCATGGATCAGAGCGATCTCGATGAAGTGGGGCTGAAGGGCGACCCGCAGGATGTGGTGCAGCGTCTTGCATCGCTCACGCGGGATTGCGGTCTGGATGGAGTCGTATGTTCCGCGCTCGAAGCGTCCAGGCTGAAGAAAGCGATGGGTGCGGATTTCTGTCTGGTTACGCCGGGAATACGACCGGCCGATAGTTCTCCGGACGAACAGCGGAGGATATCAACCCCTCGGCAGGCAATCGAGAACGGCGCGAGTTATCTTGTTATTGGTAGACCTGTCACCCAGGCGACCGAACCAGTGTCGATGCTGAGGCAGTTGAACAGGGATATCGAGGACGTCAAGGCCATCAGTCACTTCGACAATTTCTGAGGGAGATGAAACCTGTTCCCAGAATCTGTCGAAGGGCTTGCTGATTCAGAAAAAATCGTTATCTATTTCGCCCACAAGTCGGATCTGGCCTCGCGCTTCTTCTTCCGGTCTATCCGGCTACCCTCGAAGTCCCCCCAGAGTTTGTTTTTATTTGATTTTACATGCTTTACCATCCTGGCAGGGGCAGGTTCAAGCCAATTATCAAATTCGGCAGTATTGAGATCGAAGTCCCTGTATGCGTTTTTCATATACCGTTCTCCACGAAAGAAATTGTCGGATAGAGTAGCAATTACTGAACGTAATCCAGCCTGCCGCAAATCGCAAATTGGAACAGATCGATCGGAGCCATCTCTGCGATAAGCGTAAGAGCAATCTTCTACAGTTTGACTACGCGCCTCTGTTCGCTTTCCCACATAGAGTCGGTCGAGCAGGCGCTAACAGTTTTCGGGCCCGCGACAGATTTTTTCTGCCGGGAAGCAAGGGTAACGCCGTACTCCAAATAAAATGGATGAAAGGCTGTCGAGCCAGGTAGCGCGCACGGCTTGATGAGAGGCTCTTTTTGCGGTTTGCCATGCCATATTCCGCCGCTATAAAAAGTCGCATTGACCCTTTGCGAAGGTGGGCGTAGAGTTAGATTCAGGGGGATGCTTGAACTCGATTTCACTGATTTCAAGCGTATTCCCTTTCTTAACGTGGAGGATATCGTTATGTCCGACTATCATCTCCTCCCGGTACAGCGTCTCACGGGCGCTGTACGGGTGGCAACGCCAGCCCAGCCTGAACCGGTAACTCTGACATCACCCGCGCTCGCCGTAATGACCGACTTGCGGCATCTTCCGGCCGCTGTAATCGAGCCGGATGTGACCATGGAGTCGGCTAATGCCTATATGATGCTGCGTGGAATACGGTCTCTGCTCGTATTGAATGGGGACAAGCTTCTCGCAGGCATTATTACGGCGACCGACATTCTGGGGGAAAAACCGCTGCGTTTCATTCAGGAAAGATGCGTCAAGCACAATGAAATTCTTGTTTCCGACATCATGACCCCTCTGGATCGGCTGGAAGCGATTCACATGTCGGAAGTCCAGCATGCAAGAGTCGGAAATGTCATCGCCAGTCTGTGTGACACCGGCCGCCAGCACGCCTGGGTAATAGAGAACGGCGTGGATGGCAAACCCTTAGTTTGCGGAATTTTTTCCCTGACACAAATCGAGAAGCAACTTGGGACCGCTATTCCCTCGGTGGAAATTGCCAGGACCTTTACCGAAATAGAGGCAGCGCTCGCCGCAGGCTGATGTCTTCAATTCGGCGGGCAAACAGTACAAGCGTCATAAACGTCATACCGGCTTCCATCGGTATGACGTTCAAAGCATGCCATTATTGGCTTGAACTGGTTTCGGGGCACTTTCGGGGACACTCATGCGCCGCATGAGGCGCGTTCGATGCGCACGCCCACTTTTTTTACACCGCGAATCGCACTGAGTTTCGCTACGCTTACCTTGATCCACGGGGATTTGAATTCGAGCAGGATGGTCTGCGCGATATGCTCGGCCAAGGCTTCAAGCAGGGAAAAATGTCTTTCGGAAAGGATATCGTGAATGCGCTGCACGATGAGGGCATAATCCAGCGCGTCTTCGAAATTGTCGGTCTGGCAGGCCCGGCTTTCAGGCAATGCGATCTCCAGATCGAGCTGGAGCGTCTGCGCAACTTTGAGCTCCCACGGGTAAATTCCAATCAGCGTTTTAACTTTGAGTTCGTGCAGGAAGATGATATCCATCGTTAAGTATTAAAGCACCGGCGAGCAGCATTGCCGAAGCTGTTTTTCAAGTAGAATCAGCAGGGGATTTTATTCTATTTGCAAAGATGACGCTGATAGCTTTGGTTCTGCCCGCATATTTGCTGGGGTCGATTTCCTTTGGCGTGCTGGCGAGCCGGTTCTTTCAACTGCCTGATCCGCGCACATACGGTTCAGGCAACCCCGGTGCCACGAACGTCCTTCGATCCGGGAAAAAATCCGCAGCGATATTTACATTGCTGGGGGACGCAGGCAAAGGCTGGCTTGCAGTCGCGCTGGCGGAGTATTATGCATCCTTTTTGGGCCTGGGTAACGAGGCAGTTGCAGCAGCGGCCCTGGCGGTTTTTCTAGGCCACCTGTTTCCCGTGTTTCTGCATTTCAAGGGTGGGAAGGGGGTGGCGACAGCGCTGGGAATACTGCTGGGATTCGATCCCTGGATGGGATTGCTTGCGGTCACGATCTGGCTCGCAGTAGCGGTGATCTGGCGTTTTTCATCGCTGGCGGCAATAGCGGCAGCAGGTCTGGCGCCGTTCTATGCCTTATTTTTTCTCGGCTTCGAAGCGCGCACCCTTGTAGTTTTCATCATGTCCCTCATGCTTATCTGGCGGCATAAGTCAAATATCGCCGGCCTGATCGCTGGCAGGGAATCGCGTATTGGCAAGCGCAGCAACTCTTGAGGGATGGTGCGCAACCCATCCTCCCGGCTATTGTCCGGCGAGCAGAGCAGGCGCGGAAGCCCGAGAGCACCTTATGCATCCTGGCCGGTTTCCTGCATTTCCAGATCCCAGCGGGCGTTTATCGTAAACCCGCCGGGCTTTAAACTCTCGGTTTCTCCAGATTCCAGACCAGATTCCATACGCATCGCCCCTGCAAATGCGATCATCGCGCCGTTGTCGGTGCAGAATTCGAGTTTCGGATAATATACTGTAGCGCCAATTCCTTCCGCCCTGCGATCGAGATTGCTCCTCAACTGGCGGTTTGCTCCCACCCCGCCGGCCACTACCAGTTGAGTAAGCCCCGTTTTTGCAAGTGCCGCAAGCGATTTCTCGGTCAGCACCTCGACCGCCGCCTCCTGGAAAGCCTGTGCAATCGCGCCCCGGGTCTGCGGTGTCATCTCGTGTTTGTTCACCAGTGTCAATACGGCTGTTTTGAGGCCACTGAAGCTGAAATTGAAATCGCCGCTATGGAGCATGGGACGTGGAAGCTCGAAGCGCACGAATTGGCCTGTCCGGGAAAATTCATCCGCCAGCCGGGAAAGCGCGGGGCCTCCTGGATAACCCAGCCCAAGCAGCTTGGCCGTTTTGTCGAAGGCTTCTCCTGCCGCATCATCCACGGTTTCGCCAAGCAATCGGTATTGCCCCAGGCCGGTTACTTCCATCAGCTGCGTATGGCCGCCCGATACGAGCAGCGCCACGAATGGAAAAGCAGGAGCGGGGTCGGAGAGCAGAGGAGATAAAAGATGGCCTTCGAGGTGGTGAATCCCGAGCACGGGAACTTTGAGCGCAAAGCCAAGCGCGGCTGCTACGCTGGCCCCTACCAGCAACGCGCCCGCGAGTCCCGGACCTCGAGTGTAGGCGATAGCATCCAGGTCTTGCAGTGTGAGACCGGCTTCGGCAAATATCTGCCGGATGAGAGGCAGCAGTCGCCTGATGTGATCGCGGGAGGCGAGTTCCGGAACCACTCCGCCATATTCCCCATGCATTTCAGTTTGTGAATATAGCGCATGGCTCAGTAAACCCTGCCGCGTGTGATAAAGCGCGACACCCGTTTCGTCGCAGGAGGTTTCAATACCGAGTACGAGCAATTGAGGACAGAGAGAATCAGACTCTTTACAGGAGTTTTTAGGGATTGTTACTTGTTATATAATAGAGGGCTGTCTATATTTAGACGAAGACGAGTCGTCATTTTTTATTGATCAACATTTTCAGGAAAGGAACCACATCTTCATGACCACTATTAAAGTCAAGGAAAACGAGCCCTTTGAAGTTGCAATGCGCCGCTTTAAGCGCACGATAGAGAAAACGGGCCTGCTTACGGAATTGCGTGCCAGGGAATTTTACGAAAAACCGACCGCCGAGCGCAAGCGGAAGCTGGCGGCGGCAGTAAAACGTACCTACAAGCGCCTGCGCAGCCAGTTGCTTCCACCGAAACTTTACTAGTTCAAGTCAGTCGAAAAATAAGCAGTTATCCGTAAGTCTCTGTAAATTCCGTTCGGTCGCCATGAGTCTGAAACAGCAAATAACCGAAGATATGAAAGCCGCGATGCGGGCAGGGGATGCGCGGCGTCGTGATGCCATCCGGCTGTTGCAGGCTGCGATAAAGCAGCGTGAGGTGGATGAGCGCAAGGAGCTGGATGATGCGGCTGTCGTTGCCGTTATCGAAAAAATGCTCAAGCAGCGCAGGGACTCCATTGTCCAATATGAAGCAGCTCACCGGCAGGATCTCGCGGATGCGGAGAAGTATGAAATGGAGGTGCTGCAGTCCTACATGCCTCAGGCATTGAGCGATACCGAGGTGGAACGTGCTGTCGCTGAAGCGATTTCCGCTGCCGGCGCCAGGAGACAACAGGATATGGGGCAGGTAATGGCGCTGCTCAAGCCCAGGCTTTCCGGGCGGGCCGACATGAGCAAAGTATCTGCTCTGGTCAAGACCAGGCTCGCCGTCTGACATAGCGCTTGCGGCCTCATTGAGGTAGCGGACTTCAATTGCACGACTGCGTGTATCAAAAGTGGGGTGCTCTTTTCTCACAAGTGGGTTTTCTGTCCGCGCTCCACTCTCCATATGCTTGCCTGATCTGTCATAAATGATTTCACAATCATTCATTCAGGAACTGCTCGACCGGACAGACATTGTCGATATCATCGAGCGCGATGTGCCCCTCAGGAGGGCAGGCGCGAACTACAGCGCCTGCTGTCCATTCCATAGTGAAAAAACTCCCTCTTTCACGGTAAGCCCCACCAAGCAGTTTTACCATTGTTTCGGTTGCGGTGCCCACGGCAATGCCATCGGTTTCGTGATGGAGTACGGCGGCATGCACTTCGTGGAAGCCGTGAGTGAACTTGCGGCCCGAGTCGGGCTCCAGGTCCCCGTGCAACAAGCTGAAACGGGACCGGGATCTCAATCGGATTCTGCACAGGCAAAGCCGCAAGGAACAGAGGGGGCAGATGGAACAGAATACTCCCCGGGTGCGTTGCCTGAGGCAATGAAAATTGTCGCGCGTTTTTACCGGGAGCAACTCAAGCTTTCGAAAAATGCGATCGACTACCTGAAGCAGCGCGGCCTGACGGGTGCCACCGCTGCGCGTTTTGGCATCGGATATGCTCCCGCAGGCTGGCAGAACCTGCATGCTCCATTCTCCGGACAGCCGGAGAATGCCAGGAAACGCCTGCTGGTACAGGCCGGATTGATGGTCGAGGGCGACGGGGGCAAGTGTTATGACCGGTTTCGCGATCGCATCATGTTTCCCATCGTCAACCTCAAAGGGATGATTGTCGGATTTGGTGGCAGAGTGCTGGAGAAGGGGGAGCCCAAGTACCTCAATTCCCCGGAAACGCCTCTATTCCAGAAAGGCCGCGAACTCTACAACCTCTTTGGCGCCCGGCGGGCGATCCGGGAAGCGGGAAAGGTTATCGTGGTGGAGGGCTACATGGATGTAGTGGCTCTTTCACAGCATGGGATCGAATACGCAGTGGCTACCCTGGGCACTGCCACCACGCCTTACCATATCCAGAAGCTGCTGCGGCAGACCGATAATATCGTCTTTTGCTTCGATGCAGACAGCGCTGGAAAAAAAGCGGCCTGGCGCGCGCTGGAGGACAGCCTCGCACAGCTTGCCGACGGCAAGAGCATCAGTTTTCTTTTTCTGCCGGAGGGGGAGGACCCTGACAGTTACATTCGCAACCATGGCAGGAGCGCCTTCGAAAAACTGCTTGAACAAACGTTACCCCTGTCTGTTTTTCTTTTCAGGGAACTGTCTGCGCGAGCCGACCTCAAAAGTAGTGAGGGCCGTGCCAAGCTGGTGCAGGATGCCAAACCCTTGCTGGCGCGAATCACAGCACCCGGACTTGCATTGATGCTGGTGAAGCGATTGACGGAGATCAGTGGCCTGAGCGAGCGGGAACTGGAGGATATTTTGAAGATCAGGCGGGCTACCGCTTTTCCGGTTCGCGAAAAGCCTTTCCGTCCGAAGCCTGTTTCTCCCTACCAATGGCTGCTCCAGGTATTGTTGTACAACCCTGCCTGCATTGAGAAGCTGGACAGGGATCTGCTCACATATAACCAGGAATATGAGAAAGAAATAGCAGCGCTTGCAGCACTGGTTGAATTTATTGACGCTCATCCTCATATTGGAGGAAGTACGTCGATACCTTTGACGATTGCTCATTTTCGTAGCAGCCCCCATCGTCCCCTACTTGAACAGGCAGTAAGCAAAACACTTGGCTGGGACGGCGAGATCGACCTGGAAGCGGAATTTGCAGGCGCGATGGCGCGATTACATGAAATGAAACGCAAGCAACGCATGGCAGTGCTGCACAATAAATCCCTGAGCGCCCTTACCCCGGAGGAAAGGCAGGAGCTTCAGCGAATGGCGATGCCATGAAGTACGGAACTGTCAATTATGGCATGAAGAATGCAAGCATATTCTGATATAATGGAAAAATTTTACTTTTCAGCGGAAAGAACTCTGAAAAGGGCGTGGTTAAACCAGGGCACAAGTCCAGACAGCGGTAAAAGCAAAGACGGCTGTGTCTGCCGAAGTTTTCGGGTCAACCTGAGGGCGAGGTTCTGATGGCAATCAAGGAATCTGAAGATATGAAGAAGCTGTTGAGAGCGCAGGCGAAAGAAGCGGCAGCAAAAGAACTGACGAGGGCGGATGAAGAAATGTTCGAAAATGACAGTGAAACGGAAACAGATTCAATGGCTAAAGCTCAGGAGCAGGTGACCGAGATTGCGAAGGCAGTGATGGCGGCAAAAGAACCTGTTCTGGCCAATGGCAAGCTTGCAAGATCAAAGGCAGCCAGGGAAGGAAAAAACTCCCAGGCCAGGGATCCGGAAAAAGCTGCTGCCTCGCAGGAGCTCGAGGCGCGCCGCCTGCGCCTCAAGAACCTGATCGTGCAGGGCAAGGAGCGCGGCTATCTCACTTATGCCGAAATCAATGATCATCTCCCCGACGACATGCTCGACGCGGAGCAGATCGAGAATATCATCAGCATGATCAATGACGTCGGGATTTCTGTTTATGACGAAGCGCCCGACGCGGAAACGCTGCTCATGTCCGAAACCGCGCCTACCGTGGCCGACGAGGATGTGGTGGAAGAAGCGGAAGCCGCGCTTTCCACCGTGGATTCGGAGTTCGGGCGCACAACCGACCCTGTCCGGATGTACATGCGCGAAATGGGATCGGTGGAACTGCTGACGCGCGAGAGCGAAATCGAAATCGCGAAACGTATCGAAGACGGCTTGAAGCACATGATCCAGGCAATTTCCGCCTGCCCGACAACCATAGCCGCAATTCTCGAACTTGCCGATAGAGTGTCGAAAGACGAGATGCGCGTCGATGAGCTGGTGGATGGGCTGCTCGATCCCAGTACGGAAGAAATTATCAGCGAAGAGATTTCCGACGAATCCCTGGAACAGGAGCTGAACTCCGACGCGGGAGAAGACGAGGATGTCACAGCCGTTGCAAATGCCAATCTCCTCAAGCTGAAAAATGACGCGCTGGAGCGCTTTGAAGTAGTTCAAAAGGCTTATGACGAGATGCAGAAAGTGCTCGAAAGGAAAGGGTCGGGCAACAAAGCCTATAAGGACATTCAGGAGCAGATTTCATCCGAACTGATGGCTATCCGTTTCTCTGCCAAAATGGTTGAGCGGCTGTGCGATACGCAACGCGCGCTGGTGGATGAAATGCGCGGTTACGAGCGAAAAATAATGGAGCTTTGCGTAAGCAAGGTGGGAATGACGCGTAACCACTTCATCAAGACTTTCCCGGGTAATGAGAGCAACCTGAACTGGGTGGATGAGGAGATTGCGCTCGGCAAGCCCTACAGCCCAGCGCTGGAACGTTATCGTCCCGAGATCGTGGAGCAGCAACAGAACCTGCTGGCACTACAAAAGCAGGTCGGTATTCCCTTGAAGGAACTCAAGGAAATCAACCGCCGCATGTCCACGGGCGAGGCGAAGGCGCGCCGCGCCAAACGCGAAATGACTGAAGCGAATTTGCGGCTGGTGATTTCCATCGCCAAAAAATACACCAACCGGGGATTGCAGTTCCTCGATCTCATACAGGAAGGCAACATCGGCCTGATGAAGGCAGTGGATAAATTCGAATACCGGCGCGGATACAAGTTTTCCACTTATGCAACCTGGTGGATTCGTCAGGCCATCACACGTTCCATCGCGGATCAGGCACGTACCATCCGTATCCCTGTGCATATGATCGAAACGATCAACAAGATGAACCGCATTTCCCGTCAGATCCTGCAGGAAACCGGACAGGAGCCGGAGCCCGCCATTCTCGCCCAGAAAATGGAAATGCCGGAAGAGAAGATTCGTAAAATCCTCAAAATTTCCAAGGAGCCAATCTCCATGGAGACCCCGATCGGGGACGACGAAGATTCTCATCTCGGGGATTTCATCGAGGATTCCGCCACCATGGCGCCTGCGGATGCGGCGGTTTATGCCAGCCTGCGCGATGTTACGAAAGATATACTGGATTCGCTGACACCGCGTGAAGCAAAAGTACTGCGCATGCGTTTCGGCATAGAAATGAATACCGACCACACGCTGGAGGAAGTCGGCAAGCAGTTCGACGTGACGCGCGAACGCATCCGCCAGATCGAGGCCAAGGCCCTGCGCAAGCTGCGCCATCCGTCGCGTTCGGAACGCCTGCGCAGCTTCCTGGACACTGAAGGCTGATCAGCCTTCAGTGTCAGTTCAATACAGTTTCAGGTTAAGAGTTTTAAAGTTGCAAAAGGGTCTGTAGCTCAGTCGGTTAGAGCAGGGGACTCATAATCCCTTGGTCGTTGGTTCGAGTCCAACCAGACCCACCAATAAAAACAGGGGGCTTGCAGTAATGCAGCCCCCTGTTCATTTTGGTCGTGTAAGTGCTAGTGTAAGCCGTCGCCTTTGCAGCACTGCGCTTTTACTTATCCACCCTGCTACACTCCCAACCTAATTTGAGTCCATAAAAGAGACAGCATGAAAAGAGATTGGGATGTCATTCGGGATATATTGATTGAAGTTGAGGCGCTGGACAGCGCGAAGTTTGAACATATCCAATACGGACCAACAAGCGAGAGCGACGAGCCTGAAAAAGCGAAGCATGGTGTCCTTCTTTGGAAGTCAGGCTTCATAGAAGGTATCGATGCAAGCACCTGTACTGTGCCTGAGGGTGAAGCGGTACTTGCAGCAGGTTTGACATGGGCGGGGCATGACCTGCTACAAACGATTCGAAGTAAAACCGTATGGGAGCGCATCAAGACTACAGCGAAAGATAAAGGTCTTGAGTTGACGTTTGATACTGTGAAGGAACTAAGCAAACTGGCGATAGCGGCAGTTGCCAATAGCTGACACAGCAGGATCGCGGCCTGTACATCCATACTCACCACGATCCATGTCATCCTACTGGCTGCGCAGCAATCTCAGCCTTTTGCGCATCCTTGCTCAATCCGTTGAACTTGCGTCACTGGTAAAACTCGATCTGGACATTGGTAAAGTTTCAGCTTTTCGCAGCAGCTATCTCCCGCATGGCCTTCGGCATCATGTTTCCGTGCTGGTCTAGGTATTCCCACATCTCCAAGCACTTGCCAGGACCGGGACGCTTTACCTCCTTCTCTCTACTCGCTCTTTTTTGGCTTGACAAGAACCCAAGCCCTATAGGGACAAAGGGCTTGGGGTGGGTCAGATAATGGCGTCAGGTTATCGTCCCACATGACAATACTATCCTTTTGCCAATTCATCTTGCTGGTGAATAAAAGTCGTTTCAGCGGTGCTATTCCACCGATTGATACCTTTAAGGCTGCAAAAAAAGCCCGGCGTGAGCCGGGCCTAGGGGAGCTGCATTGGATTCGTTTCCCTGTTTTTGGGAGGAGGGAAACGAAAAGGAAGTTTAACCGTGCGAATAAAACATTACCGTTAAATAGTTAACGTAAGCTGAAAAAACTTGATTGAAGAATGTGGGGACAATAAAAAACCCGCCAAAGCAGATGGTGGTTATTTCTCATTTTCAGGCACTGCCAATCTTTTACCTTCGTCCGCTGCTTGTCTGAGAGGGCATTTCAATATTGACGCTTTTCTGTTTTTCCACGGCGCTTTTCCGCAAGGGGCAGCCTTGCTCTGTTCGATATTCTGCACCTCGGGTTTGAGATCGGTTTCCTCAATGCTGACTGAATAATGTGGTGTGGCGTGTATTGCACCCAGAATCTGCGACGGCAGGCAAGTGCTGTCAACGCGCATTTCCCGGAATTGCAAGGCGCATCAGTCCGCGTGTGAAGTTTTCGGAATGGAGAGATTTTTCTTCATAGCCTTCGTCCCCTGGCCGAGGTTCCTCTTCTCTCCGTTTTCCAAAAACAGCTTTCTCTTTTTCCTGTGAACTTTGTTACAAGGAATTATAAGGAGTTACAAGGAGCCGATGCCCTTGCTTCTTGAGCTTGAGCATCGGCTGATTGATTGGACTGAACTTTGAGTTCTAGTAAGTTCTAGTATTGTGGATCAGTATTATTTTTCTCTCCGTCCTTCCTTGGATTTGAAATACCAGAGAGCAACAGCACCTATACCTACTACGAGAATTGCCATTTCCATGATAACCCCCTTTCAGAGTCAAGATGACATGCTAAAAAATATGATCAACTTGATGACCCGCTAAATGACGTCAGATCACCAATACCCTCACAAGCGGACAAAAAACATTTGCCCGCGTGATATTTGACGCGGCTTCAAAGTAAAAAGTTCCCACATTTCTATAAAGTTTCAATAAAAAATGCGAGTTCAATCCAGGCAATAAATCCTATTCTATGAGAGTCCACATATTGAGAATATCGATTACCTGGCTTCTTGGCGGATTATTCTTTCCTGATAACGCAGAGACCCGCTCGTATTCCCATTTCAATGCCCAGGGGTGATCGTGGGAAATGGCATTTTTTACAAGTGCCGGGTCAATACTGCCTTCTACCTTAAGTTTTTCGAACACCTCGCTTAGCATTAATAGGATCAGCTTTTCCCCATCACTCAGTTTCATTTTCTTCTCCTGCTCTGCTTTGTTAACACGCCTTCATCTTATAGGGTTCAAGGCCAATTACCATTGGCCTGAAGTACATCGTACGGAAGTACGATATCTCCCTGCTGAAGGCTAGAGCAATTTTGGTGCAAACATAAACAGATCCTTTTGCCTCGCAGGCGAAGGGAGGCATTAGGGAGATAGCAAGTGTAAACACTTGATACGAAAATGCTCTAAGGTGTATACCGAGGAGGGATGAGGGGGTTCCTTACAGTTTTCATATACGTGTCTGTTGCCGATGGACGGTCCTCGCTCGCGATCTTCTGAGCGGGGTTTGCAACCGAGGGTGCGTTAGCGCACCGATAATTTCGGGGAAGGGAGTATATATTGTCCCTGCAAGCGTATTGCAGGCTGGTGAAAATTCGCCAGCTTCCCGCTTGGAGGATTCAATGTTAGAAAGCATTACCTGTATTCGTCACAGAAACTTGTGTTATTTCATCTGCCACCCATTTACTTACAGGAGCTCGACATGAATAAACTCACATCGATAGTTGTTCTGGCGTCCTTCACGGCGGTTTGCAGCTTCAGCGCGTTTGCCGGATCGCATGATTCGGACAAGGGAGCAATGGACAAATCTTATCAAGGCACGAGCAAGAAGGACGTCGACAAGAATGCGCCCAGCTCAACCTATGAGGTCACGCGGGAGAAGATGCCCAAGGATTTACCGGAGGGAGTGAAGCAGGAATACAGAGATCAGGAAGTAATGAACAAGAAACCGTATAAGCAGCCGGATCGACAATAATATAAAGGATCAGAGGCGATCGCTTCCTGAGAAATCGCCTCTGATTTTTTGAATTCTATTTTTTAATTCTTTATGGCTTGAATATTTTCGGGTTTGCCTCGCCACGCACCGTGAGATAGCCTGCCAGTCCTTTCTCCATACGCGACAGCGCGTGATCGACCAGAATATAGCGCCCTGGATAATCGACCTTGAATTCCACCATGGTGGCGCCTCCCGGCGCGACGAGCGTCGTTTGCACATCCGCCAATGGGGGACTGGTCAATGAAGCCTGGTCGTACACCTTATCGAAGACTTCCCCGATGATGTGAAAGCTGGAGGTGAGGTTGGGACCGCCCACACCGAAATAGATACGCACGTTATCGCCCGTGTTCGCCTCCATGGTGTACATTTTCGTAAGCGCATCCATGGTGCCATTGAACATCAGGTGCTGGGGATTCTCCGCGAGCAGATTTTCCAGCGAAAACTCCTGTAGTCCCTGCGCATTGTGGGAGTGGGCGGTGTAGAGCTCACCCTGCATTACGTAGAATTCCCTGTCAACCTTGGGCAGGCCCCCCTCGGGCTCGACCAGAATCATGCCATACATGCCGTTCGCAATATGGTGGGCAACCATGGGAGTTGCGCAATGGTAGACGAACAGTCCAGGATGAAGCGCCTTGAAGGTGAAGCTCTTCTTCTCGCCTGGCGCCGCCTGGGTGACAGCGGCTCCCCCGCCCGGCCCCGTTACGGCGTGGAGATCTATCGAATGGATGTTGGTGCTGCTTGCGCTGTTATGCAGATTGACGGTGATGGTATCCCCTGCCTTCACGCGCAGGAGCGGTCCAGGCACCCTGTTATTGAAGGTCCAGTATTTATAGGTACTCTTGTCCGAGAGACGTCCTTCGATTTCGGTTGCTTCGAGATCGAGCGTCAAATGCCTTGAAGCACGGGCTCCCACCGGTTCTCCGACCGCGCGCGGGTCCTGGGCTACGTTGATTACATACCCTTTCGCCTCCTCGGGCAGTTTGCCGACAATGAGGCGGCCGAACATGCCGGCAGCCTTGTGCCCGGGTAGTGTGCAGAGGTATTCGAAGGTACCGGTACGGGTCGCGCGAAATACCATCGAGGTTGCAGCGCCTTTTGCCGTGATATTATCCGATTTGGCACCCAGTTCGGGAATGGCGATGTCATGCGTGGCACCATCGCCGTTGACCAGATTGATCTGTACCACCGCGCCCGGGCTTACCTCCAGGTCGGGATTGATTTTGCCCGCGATCGTCCCTTCTTCACCGATAAATACCAGTTTGCCCTCGCCAATGTCTGTGCGAAGGGTAAAGGTAATATCGGGTCGATAGGTAACACCTCTATTGCTGCCCTGTTCGGCAGCGGCCGAGGACAAGGGGGACAAGGAACCGAACATTGCGCAAACGGTCGTAAGCAGTAAAAAGGTCCTTTGCATGCTTTTCTCCCAGGTAAACGGATACAGACAAAGATTGCGGATACAAAGACTGCTCGTACGGGCAGCAGGACGTTCTTCTGCCATGCAATGCTCCCCGATATCCGCGGTCCCGTGCCCTGCTCCAGGTCAAAGAGGCGTCATCAAGACCGGAAAATACATCGAGCACATCGAGCGGGCGCAAGCCGCAGGAGGTTATACTTGATCAGCTTACATTCAGCCGGTGCAACCGACATGGGCCTGTGGCGGGATAACAATGAGGATAGTTACCTGATCATACCACAAGCCCGGGTCCTGGCACTTGCAGACGGGATGGGGGGCGCGGCGGCCGGCGAAGCCGCCAGTCAATATTTTGTCGATAGGGTGCGAAGTGTGTTTTCCGAACTGGCTTTGCCGCCGAAAGGTGCCGTTGCTGATTGCATTCAGCACGTATTCGAGTCGGCAAAGGGACGCATGCTCGAACACATCATCCAGCACCCCGAGGATGCAGGAATGGGATGCACAGCAGATATTCTCGTGTTCGACGGCGGGCGGTATGTTATCGGTCATGTAGGTGATAGCAGAGTGTATCTGCTGCGCGACGGAAGGCTGCGGCAGTTGACTAAAGACCATTCGCTGGTACAGTCACAGGTGGACAGGGGCATGCTCACGCCTGAGGAGGCAAAGCATCACCCCCGGAAAAACATTCTCCTGCGTGTCGTGGGAACCGATTCGTCGATAGAATGCGATATCGTGCAAGGCACTGCGCTCGGCAACGATATTTTTTTATTGTGCTCGGATGGACTGACCGATATGGTGGAGAATGCGGACATCGAAATTGTGCTCGCTTCCGCGGAATCTCTTGAGCAAAAATTGGAGAGGCTGATCTCGGCAGCTCTGGAAGCTGGAGGAAAAGATAATGTCACCGCGATTCTCTGTGAAGTAGAGGATGCGTAGATTGCGGTTGCAGGTGGCAATTATCGGCAATATCGGCGATTGCTGGCAATTAGCGATTGCCGGTTATCCGTAATCCGGAGGGAAAACCACCGTTCGACGGGTGGGAAAGCAGAATGTCAGCCCTCTGCTCCTATCCTCGTACGCTGACACAGCTATTGAGCTATACTCCCTATTCACGTCGTTGGAGGTATCATGAAAATCCATGAATACCAGGCCAAACATATCCTGCATCAGTTTGGTATCCCCATACCTCGCGGGCACCCCTGCTTCAGCGTGGATGAAGCAGTAGCAGCCGCTGAAAAACTGGGTGGAAGCACATGGGTGGTCAAGGCCCAGATCCATGCAGGGGGACGCGGGAAGGGTGGCGGGGTGAAGATCGCCAGATCGCTCGATGAGGTGAAACAATTTGCCGGGAAAATACTCGGCATGACACTCATCACGCCGCAGACCGGTCCGCAGGGCCAGGTTGTACGACGGCTGCTGATCGAACAGGGGCTCGATATCAGGAAGGAGTTTTACATCGGACTGGTGGTGGATCGTGGCCGCCGCCGTGTTTGCCTGATGGCGAGCGCCGAGGGCGGGATGGATATCGAGCAGGTCGCTGCCGATCATCCGGAAAAGATCCACAAAGTGTATATCGATCCGGAGGCGGGGTTGACCGCTGCGGAAGCGGAAGATGTCACGAACAGGATCGGTTTTTCCGGGACGGCAGTGGCGGAAACGGCGGCGCTGCTGCAGAATCTATACCGCGCCTACGACAGCACGGATGCATCGCTCGTCGAAATCAATCCGTTGATACTCACCGGCGAAAACCGCGTTGCAGCACTCGATGCGAAGATGAATTTTGACGATAACGCGCTGTTCCGGCACTCCGATATCGCCGACTTGCGTGATCTTGACGAGGAAGATGCGGCGGAAATCGAGGCATCCAGATATGACCTTTCCTACATTTCGCTCGATGGCAATATAGGTTGCCTGGTAAATGGCGCCGGTCTTGCGATGGCTACCATGGATATCATCAAGCTCTACGGAGGAAATCCGGCCAATTTTCTCGACGTGGGGGGAGGCGCAACCACTGAAAAAGTCACGGAAGCGTTCAAGCTGATGCTGCGCAATCCGAGGCTGCAAGCCATACTGATCAATATATTCGGTGGCATCATGAGATGCGATGTTATTGCAGAGGGAGTGGTGGCGGCAGCGCGTGAAGTGAGACTGCATGTTCCCCTGGTGGTCCGTCTCGAAGGCACGAATGCGGATATTGGAAAAAAAATCCTGACCGAATCAGGTCTTGCCATTATTTCAGCCGGGAATATGGCGGATGCGGCGGAAAAGGCCGTTACCGCAGCCGCTTCGGCCGCCGCAGCCGCCATCCCGGCTACAGGGTCGTGAACAGAAGCGGCAAACGAGGGAAATCAGTATGTCGATCCTGATCGACCGTAACACCCGTGTCATGACGCAGGGGATTACCGGCAAGACCGGGCAATTCCACACACGGATGTGTCGTGATTATGCTTATGGAAAAGAATGCTTTGTTGCCGGAGTCAATCCGAAGAAAGGGGGTGAGGATTTTGAGGGCATCCCGATTTTCGCCACGGTAAAGGAAGCAAAGCAGGCAACAGGGGCCACCGTTTCTGTAATCTATGTACCGCCGCCGTTTGCCGCAGCCGCAATCGATGAAGCGGTGGATGCGGAACTGGATCTGGTAATCTGTATTACCGAGGGTATCCCCGTGCGCGACATGATAAGTACCTGCCAAAGGGTGGAAGGACGAAAAACGCGGCTGGTAGGACCGAACTGTCCCGGCATCATTACGCCCGATGAGATCAAGATCGGTATCATGCCGGGTTATATTCATCGAAAGGGACGCGTTGGTGTAGTTTCCCGTTCCGGGACGCTCACCTACGAAGCGGTGGCGCAACTGATGGAGCAGGGACTGGGTCAATCCACATGCATCGGTACCGGCGGCGACCCCGTGAATGGCTTGAGGCACCTGGATGTGATGCAGCTGTTCAACGAAGATGATGAAACCGATGCTGTTTTAATGGTGGGAGAAATCGGCGGTACCGATGAGGAGGATTGCGCCCGCTGGGTCAAGGGGAATATGCGTAAACCAGTGGTGGGATATATCGCGGGTTTGACAGCACCTCCGGGCAGGCGCATGGGTCACGCCGGCGCCGTTATTTCGGGCGGCCGGGGAACCGCTCAGGAAAAGCTTGCGGTACTGGAGGAATGCGGGATTAAAGTCGCGCGAAATCCTGCCGAGATGGGCAAGGTTCTCAAGTCTGCGCTAGGTTGAATAATGCTTATCCCTGCAACTGCTTGAAGGAAAGCAGCATGATTTTCTCGCAATGAATTTTCTTTCGTTGATTTTCGCTCTTCTGCTGGATCAATGGCGCTCCGGCAACGCGCGCAGGCATATTGTTTCCTCTTTCCTCTCCTATGCCGATTTACTGGAGCGTCATTTCAACACCGGCATCCATCGGCACGGCATCATTGCCTGGGTAGCCGCGGCAGGACCCTTCCTGATACTCTCCCTCCTGGTTTATTATTTACTATATGGAGTCAGTCCGCTGCTGGCGTGGGCGTGGAACGTGGCAGTACTTTATCTCACCACGGGTTTCCGCCAGTTCAGCTATTCCCTGAACGAAATAAAGGAGGCGCTCAGGAACGAAGATTTGCCGCTTGCACGCGATCTCTTGAGGGAATACTACGGCATGGAGGCAGACGGTACCGGCAGTGAGGATATTTCGCGGATTGCCATTGAGCGGGGGCTGATCCATGCTCATCGCAGCATGCTTGGCATCATCGTCTGGTTCACCTTGCTGCCCGGGCCCCTCGGACCCATGCTGTACCGTCTTGCGGAATTGTTGAATGACGCCTGGGGAGAGCGCCCGGATGGCTTTGGTATTTTTGCGGTAAAGGCGTTTTACGTCATCGATTGGCTGCCCGCAAGGGTAACAGCGCTGAGCTTTGCCATTGCGGGCAACTTCGAGGATGCTGTTTACTGCTGGCGCGCGCAGGCGGCATCGTGGGCGGATCAGAACCAGGGAATCATACTTGCCAGTGGCGCGGGTGCACTTGGCGTGCGTCTGGGAGATCCGCTGCGGGAAGAACCCGGCGCATATCACCGCCCTGAAGTAGGCGTGGGTGAAGAAGCCGACATGGATTTTCTGCAGGGTACCGTTGGGCTCATCTGGCGCACCCTGGTGCTATGGCTCATCCTGCTGCTGTTGCTCGAGATCGCTGGCTGGGCGGGATGAGCAGGCAAGGAAAAGCTGATACAGTTCGCATACTCGCATACAATACAGCCGATATACAGAGATACAGAGCTTGTAAGCCGCATTTATGAGGGCACTATGGCACAACCGTTGCTGATCGCGCAATCCGACCACCCCCTTGGTTTATTGCCCGGCTTCGCCAACCGGCATGGCCTGATCACCGGCGCGACCGGCACAGGTAAGACCGTTACGCTCCAGGTGCTGGCAGAACGCTTCTCGTCGATCGGTGTACCCGTATTCATGGCCGATATAAAGGGTGACCTGGCGGGGCTTTCCTTTCCTGGCGGCGCTTCAGTCAAAATGAAGGAGCGGCTTGCGCAACTCCGCCTTCCGGAACCTGAGTGGACTGCATATCCGGTTACGTTTTGGGATATTTACGGAAAAGCCGGACATCCCGTGCGAACCACCGTATCCGACATGGGTCCACTGCTGTTGGGCCGGTTATTCAATCTGAACGAAACGCAGCAGGGCGTACTGACACTGGTATTCAAGATTGCGGATGATAACGGGCTTCTGTTGCTCGATACGAAGGATCTGCGTGCATTGCTGCAGTTTGTCGGCGACAACGCGAAGGACTTCACGGTGCAGTACGGTAACATTTCCACCGCCTCGATCGGCGCCATCCAGCGTTCGCTTCTGGAAATCGAGCAGCAGGGCGGCGATATCCTCTTCGGCGAGCCGATGCTCGATATTCATGACCTGATGCAGGTGGACAGCAAGGGGCGCGGGACGATAAACATTCTCGCAGCCGACAAGTTGCTGAATGCTCCCAAATTGTATTCCACCTTTTTGCTGTGGATACTGTCAGAGTTGTTCGAGCATCTTCCTGAAATAGGCGATCCCGAGAAACCGAAACTGATATTTTTCTTCGATGAAGCCCATCTGCTGTTCAATGATGCGCCCCGCACTCTTCTGGAGAAAATAGAACAGGTCGTGAGGTTGATACGATCGAAGGGAGTGGGCGTTTATTTTGTAACACAAAATCCTCTCGATGTTCCTGAAACCGTTCTGGGACAGCTCGGCAATCGCGTGCAGCATGCCTTGCGCGCGTTTACGCCGCGCGATCAGAAGGCGGTCCGGTCGGCTGCGCAGACCATGCGGGCAAATCCCGGTCTGGACACCGAAAAGGTGATCAGTGAACTTTCGGTGGGCGAGGCGCTCGTTTCGTTGCTGGATGAGAAAGGCCGTCCCGCCATGGTTGAGCGGGCGTTCATCCTGCCGCCTGAATCGAGGATAGGACCGATCACCGATGCGGAACGCGCAGGCATCATCAAATCCTCGGTAATTTTCGGCCATTACGAGCAACAGGTGGACCGTGAGTCCGCATACGAAGTACTCAAAGGCCGGGCTCAGAATACCCAGAATGCCGGAAATGAGGAAGCTCCTGTCCGTGGCAGGGCAAAAAAGACCGAATCCGAAGAGGGTATGATGGATGTGCTGGGTGATATGCTGCTTGGCAAAACCGGTCCGCGTGGGGGATATAAACCCGGCATTCTTGATGCTGCCGCACGCAGCGCGGCACGCTCCATCGGTTCGCGTGCCGGTCGTGAAATCTTCCGCGGCATTCTGGGAGGCATGTTCGGTGGTAGCCGCAGGCGTTGAAAAACAGAATGCGCGCAAGGAACTCAAATGTCTGCAAAGTATCTCATTCTGAACGAGGGAAGCACAATGCGAGCAATCGCGGGAATTCTTTTAGTCACCACAATTCTGGGTTGCACTCCTACCACTACAAGTCAGAAGGAATCGCAACCCGTGTCTCCGCCTTCACCGCCACCTTCGGCCTCGACGCCCCCTCCGGCTTCGACGGCGCCTCCGACTTCGACAGCGCCTTCATCCGCGCCAAAGCCCACTCGGCCGGTCTACAACCTCACCGGTTATTCGCCCGGCTTCAAGGATGGCTATATCGACGGTTGTGAGACTGCGAAGAAGACCGCAAATGGAGCGAAGGATGAGCAGAGGTTTGCAGGAGACAAGCAGTACCGGCTGGGATGGAACGATGGATTCAGCTTGTGCGGGCGTAACCGAGCCGAAAAGTAGAGCCGGGAAAGCCATCCGGAGCGCGGTACTTTTAAATTTGCACTCTGCTGAAGAGCACCCGCAACCGTGTAGCACGGTAACCGTTTGACTGATTCCGAACCCCTGCAGATAACGCCTTTAGTATGGCTGGGATATAATAACGCTTTTTGCAGATCGCCATGAGACGCTTGTTTCCTTTATCGCTGTGTCTGCTTGCCCTGCCACTGGCCGCTCAGCAATCCCAGTTTCACACGCCGCCGCAAACTCTCTCCGTCGCCGCCAAGTCTTACATGCTTGCCGACCTTCAGAGCGGACAGGTGCTCGTGAGCAAAAATGGCCATGAACGCGTCGAACCGGCATCGCTGACAAAGCTGATGACGGCTTACGTGGTTTTTGTCGCCCTGTATCAGAAACGTGTTACCTTGACGCAAGCTGTGCCAGTCTCGGCACGCGCATGGCGGGCGCAAGGTTCCCGCATGTTCATCGAGCCGAAGAAGCCGGTAACGGTCGATGAATTGATACGCGGCATGATCATACAGTCAGGAAACGATGCGGCCATTGCCCTGGCGGAGGCCGTTTCAGGATCAGAGGAGACATTCGCTCAGGCGATGAACAAGGAGGCGGCGCGCCTGGGCATGAAGAATACGCGTTTTGCCAATTCAACCGGACTTCCGAACCCGGATCATTACAGCACCGCGTACGATCTCGCCTTGCTCGCGACCGCCATCATCCGCGATTTTCCGGAATATTATCCGCTCTATTCCCTCAAGGAATATACCTATAACAAAATCACCCAGGCGAACCGGAATCGCCTGCTCTGGCTTGACCCGAACGTCGACGGTATGAAGACAGGACACACTGAAGCAGCCGGTTACTGCCTTATTACTTCAGCCAGGCGGGGACAGCGCCGGTTGGTTGCGGTGGTGATGGGAACCGCCTCGGAGAGTGCACGCGCGATGGAAAGCCAGCGCCTGCTGAATTATGGTTTTCAGTTCTACGATACTGTTCGTCTCTATCCGGGAGAGCAGGAAGTGGTTGCTATCCCATTATGGAAAGGCGCACAGGACAAACTCAGGACGGGATTCGGAAATGATGTTTATTTTTCCCTTCCCCGCCATCAGACTGACAAGCTCAAGGCCAGGATGGAATATAAGCAGCCACTTCTCGCTCCCGTTACTGCGGGTCAAAAAGTTGGCACAGTGAAGTTTACGCTCGAAGGGAAGCAGGTGGTTGAACACCCGCTGGTAGCGCTCGAAACCGTCAGTGCCGCGAATATTTTTGGGCGGGCATGGGATAGCATGCGGCTTCTGCTTAACTAGAAGCAAAGATCCGAGCTCTCCAGGCTGATCATGATCTATCTCAACGGCGATTTCCTCAGAATCGAAGAAGCACGTATCCCTGTGCTGGATAGGGGTTTTATTTTTGGTGACGGGGTATATGAGGTTATTCCTGTCTATTCCCGCAAACCTTTTCGCCTGGCTGAGCATCTGCGCCGGCTCCAGCACAGTCTTGATGGCATTCGCCTGCAGAATCCGCATTCGGACAGCGAATGGACGCATTTGCTGGAACGACTCGTCGCCCTGAATGAAGACGAGGATCAGTATATTTATCTGCATATTACCCGAGGGGTCGCCCGGCGCGACCATGCCTTTCCACAAGGTGTTGCGCCCACTGTCTTCATCATGAGCAATCCGTTGCTGACGCCGCCGCCCCGACTGCTGGATACTGGCGCAGTGGCGATTTCGGCCAATGATAACCGGTGGTTGCGCTGCGATATCAAGGCAATTTCGCTCTTGCCCAATGTGCTGTTGCGGCAGATGGCGATCGATGAAGGCGCCCTGGAAACGGTGTTGTTTCGCGACGGTTTTATGACCGAGGGCGCGGCAAGCAATATCTTTGTCGTAAGAAATGGAATTCTGCTGGCTCCGCCCAAGAATCACCTGATGCTGCCGGGTATCACCTATGACGTAGTGCTGGAGCTGGCGCAGGCGAATGGCATTCCCCATGAAGTTCGCGCAATTACGGAACATGAGGTGCGTACCGCCGAGGAACTTTTGCTGACATCCTCGACCAAAGAAATCATGCCGATTACCCGTCTCGATGACCAGCCGGTGGGTGAGGGAAAACCCGGCAAAATGTTTGCATTGCTCTACCGGCTCTATCAGAGTTATAAGCAAACCATCATGCGAGGCAATTCTTCGATATCCTGAAGGTCGTGAAACCCTGTGACTTCGTCTGACGAAAGTACCCTGATCGAGTATCCCTGCGATTTCCCGATTAAAATCATGGGGCGTGTCGGATCACCGTCCGGCACTCCACCCAGTGCCGCAACACTGGAATATCGGCGCCAGGATTTTGCACAGAACGTACTGGCGATTGTGAGGCGCCACGCTCCGGATTTTGACGAGGCGACCATGGAGGTAAGAATCAGCAGAAAAAGCAATTATCTCAGCCTCACATGTACGATTCGCGCTGTTTCTCGCGAACAACTGGATGGGCTATATCAGGAACTGTGCGACCATCCCACCGTGATAATGGTACTTTAGCGATCTGATTCCTGTTTCGCGATTCCTGTCCGGATTCAGGAAATTTATACCCGTGATAAAGCCCGTTAGACTGGAGTTCGCACCCTCTTCCGTGCCCAGGACTACTTCAGGACTTGAAGTCAGATATGCTGCTGTGATGGATTATCTTTCCATCTGGCAGGCGATGAAGGCGTTCACGGCAAGCCGCACGCAAAATACCTCCGACGAAATCTGGCTGCTGCAACATTGGCCGGTCTATACCCAGGGAGTTGCCGGCAAACCCGAGCATTTGCTCTACAATCCAGGCATTTCCGTAGTACGCACGGATCGTGGTGGTCAAATCACCTATCACGGTCCAGGTCAGATTATTGCGTATCTGTTGCTGGATATGCGACGCCTCAAGTTAGGCGTGCGTGACCTGGTCAGAAAAATGGAGGGTGCCGTGGTAGACTTGCTGGATGAGTATCGTGTCGATGCCTGCGGCAACGAGGCTGCACCGGGGGTATACGTTGGTGAAGCAAAAATTGCGGCACTGGGGCTGAAGATAAAAAATGGATGCTGCTACCATGGCCTGGCGCTGAATGTCAGCATGGACCTCACCCCGTTTATGGCTATCAACCCTTGTGGCTATGCCGGGTTAAGGGTTACGCAAACCAGCGATCTCGGTATAACCGACAAGCTGGAAACGCTGCAAGAAAAGCTTGCCGAAAAACTGAGGGGCAGGCTGGGACAATGATTTCGAGGGTATCTTAAAGATGGATATCAACCGATCCGGATATTCCGGATTGATATGGATCAATATCAAGAAGACATTTATTCCTTATCATGACAATTGAAAGTCGCCAGAAAGGCGTTGCAAAAACCGCGCGCAATCCGGTCAAAATCGCACCGCAATCCCCCGATCAATTACTGCGTAAACCTTCCTGGATCAGAGTGCGATCTTCCAACAGCCAGGAGTTTTATGAGGTCAAGCGGATCTTGCGGGAGCAGAAGCTGCATACGGTATGCGAGGAAGCTTCCTGTCCCAATATCGGCGAATGTTTCGGCAAAGGCACTGCTACTTTCATGATACTGGGCGATCTCTGTACCCGCCGCTGTCCTTTCTGCGATGTGGCGCATGGCAGGCCGCGCCCCCCGGATCCCGAAGAACCCCTGCACCTCGCGCAATCCATTGCCGCCATGAAGCTGAAATATGTGGTTATCACGAGTGTTGACCGGGATGACTTGCGGGATGGCGGGGCGCAGCATTTCGTGGATTGTATCCGTGAGGTTCGCGCCCATTCGCCGCAGACAACGATAGAAATCCTGGTGCCGGATTTTCGCGGGAGGCTGGATATTGCGCTGGAAAAATTATTCGCTTGCCCGCCCGATGTTATGAACCATAATCTCGAAACGGTACCCCGCCTCTACCGGCAGTGCCGTCCGGGCGCGGATTACACCCATTCGCTCCGGTTATTGAAGGACTTCAAGACGCATTTTCCGGACATCCCCACCAAATCCGGGTTGATGCTGGGACTGGGAGAAACTGACGACGAGATCCTGGGCGTGATGCGCGACTTGCGCGCCCATGATGTCGAGATGCTTACCATTGGCCAGTATCTGCAGCCAGGCATCGGACATCTTCCTGTCATGCGTTATGTCACTCCGGAGGCATTCAAGGAATTTGAACGCGCTGCAATCGAAATGGGTTTCAGCAATGCCGCTTGCGGGCCCATGGTCCGTTCCAGCTATCATGCGGATCAGCAGGCTCATGAGGCAGGCATCATACAGAGGTAGCGGTTTTAGCGAAGAGAATCAGCCAAGAGAGAAATTTCAAGGCAGGTTACGCAGACCCGACAGGAGTTACTTCAATGCGCATCATTCCTGCTATTGTTACCTGCTTTTTCGTTTCCATCCCTGTTTCCGCTGCAGCAAGTGATGCCCTTGCAGATGAAGAGGCGGTCGATGGCCTGAAGCAAGCACTTACACTGAGTGTGAATGCGGCGATAGACACACTTGGGGTTCCAGACGGTTTTCTCCATCATCCCCAGGCAAAAATCCCGTTACCCGTCTCTCTGCAGAAAGCAGAGGGTTTGATGCGCTCCATGGGTATGAACAAGCATGCTAATGGGTTGATTGCCGCCATGAATCACGCGGCTGAAACAGCAGCGGCGGAAGGGAGGGCATTGCTGATAAATGCAGTGCAGGATATGCCTGTCGATGATGCGAAAGCGATACTTGCGGAGGGAGACGACGGAGCGACGCGATACTTCCGCAACACCTCATCCGACACGCTTTCCGATCAATTTTTGCCGATTGTAAAAAAAGCGACTGAGCAGGCTGGCGTGCTAAAAAAATACAATGACTTTGCCGGAAAGGGTGCGAAGTTCGGATTGCTTTCGGAAAAGCACGCAAATATAGAAAACCACGTTACGCAAAAAACCCTGGACGGAATCTACCTGCTGATGGCAGAGAAGGAACAGGCCATACGCAACAACCCTGCGGAGCAGGATAACGAACTGGTCCGCAGGGTGTTTGACACGCTCAAGTAGATGGATCTGACAGTCTGCTTATCTGAGACCGGTCTGTATCTTCCTGACGTTGACATATTTGCTGAAGATATCGTCGAGCTTTTTCTGGTAGATATCGGCTTGCGGATTTTTCCTGTATGCATCGGCGAGATCGAGAACTGCCATGTTAAAGGACTCATCGCCAGGGACGACCGATAGTGTAATCGAGCCCTGAGTGGCGAATTCGTTTTCCCACCGTTTGCGCACATCTGCCCAGAAGGCGGAAGTACCATTCCAGTAGTTTACCGCAGGTTGAAAGTCGTAGCCTTTGATGCGTCGGTATTCATTGAAACCGAACTCGCGCACCAATACCGCGTCCTTCTCATCCGGCGCCTGGATAACCTTGGTATTGTCCTGCTCATGAGTCCACCCCTGGGGTGCAATGGTATGGCGATTCTCCGTACTGATGATCTGGTAGTCGCTGCGCTTGGTGTACTCACGGCGCGGTAACGGCCGCCAGTTGCGCTCCGAAGTCCAGGTCGACACGTCGTATCGATGGTTCCATTTGCCATTGCCCGAGTAGCGCGGCGCGTCGTTCACTTCGTAAACCAGTTGTGTCCATGTTCCCGGTACTTCAGCAGGGTCACGCTTTTGTTGCTCGAACCGCTGGCTGCCGGTGTAGACCCAGCGCATCGGCGCTTCATAGACCCAGTCCTGGCGCCAGTGCTTGGTGACTGTGCCATCACCCATCACCAGGATATGTTGCAGTGAAATCTTGCGGCCAGTATCTTCCACCAGGAGCACGAACTCGAATCCCATGCTCCGCTTCGGTTCCGCGCGCTTGTAGCCCGGCTGCAGTACGACGGTTTCGTCGAATTTAAACTGGACTTCATATCCGCCCTGCATAGCGAGTATGGCGCGCCGGTCGCAATCGAACGGCTTTTCACCCTCTGCGCATCCCGCAACCAGCCGCTCTATGGTCGGGTAGCCGGGTTCAGTGGATTTTGCGGGCGGGTTGCTTTTGAGCAGGGGAGCCTTGCCTGCGCAAGCGCTGAGCAGTGACAGCGCAAGCAGGCTCGCGGCCAGGATAAGCGAACGTTTCATAAATATTTCCTCGTACAAATGCAAATGTGGTACCTGAAAGATGACGTTTGAGGCTTAAAGGCGTCCAAGCTGACAGGTTAGCAGTTTAATCCGGCTTTGTGTCTGATTTCCCGTACTCGCGCTGTCATGCCAGCCGCTCGTTGTGGTGGGGACATCGGGGATTTTGCAGCGAGGGGGAGCGGTGTGGCAGGAACTTCGTGCTTATGCAAATCGGGCCGGGAAGCAGCAGATGCCGGAGGCGCATGCTCCATTGCCGTTTGGTCATCAGTTCCAGGCTTGTGAAAAATATCATCCTTCTGAAAAACCTTCCTTTCCTTTATCTCGAAGTTCCTGCTCAAGCCATCCGATCAGGCTTTCAATCAATTGATCACTCGCCTCCGCAAGGGCTTTTACGGCACCGGCGGCGTTCGCCGTCGGTGCGGGCAGTTCTACTCCAAAGCTGCGCTGGGAAACCGCATAACGGGTGACGCGATCGACAAGGCTGGCGCGAAGTTGCACAATGGCGCTGCTCCGAGATGGCGTATCGAATACCTGGGCAAATTCTTCGAGGTCGAGCCGCAATATATAATCTGTACGTGTACCTTCGCCAGGGTTCATCACTCCCCGTTCATTAATGGCGGCAATGCGTGTTCTGACGCGCTGGGTGAGCAGCTTTGCGGGTGTGGAGGCCCAGCGGCTGCTGCGGTAAGCGAAAAACCGGGTAGGATCGTCATAGGCTAACCGGTAATGAATTGCCGTGCTGTCGAGCCAGGCAGGTGCAATGGTTTCAGCGACCAGCAGACTTGTTCGCAGCTGCTTGCTTACCTCCGTATCGTCCGCGCTGAGCCGGGCGGGTGAGGGCTGTAATCCGAAATCATATATCGCTACCGGCGCCGGATTACGAATAGCGGTGCATGCTGCCAACACTGCAATTGCCACTGCAAGAACCAAGTATTTTTTCATCTCATCTGTTTCCTGGCGGTACAAAACCTGCTTCTCCGGGACCCGGCGGCGGTGGAGGGCGGCCAAACAGCAGGCTTGCCGGCTGATCTTCCAGTTGGAGCAGCACCCGGTCGACGTTGCGGGTGGTATTTTTGATACCTTCCGTTGCTTCCCGGAATGAACGCATGGTTTCGCCCAGCTCTACCGTGGCCACGGAAAGGCCATCGACGGCTCCTCCCTGCCGATTCAGCCTGGAGGTGATCTGGTTGAGGTCGGCTACAAGCCGGTCAGCATTTTTCATCACGGAACTTGCTTCGGCAGTGAGCTCCGGGATTGTTTTGAGCCCGGGTTCCAGCTGGCTGAGAACCCTGGACAGGCGGCCTGTCGCCTTTTCCGTATTTTCCAGTATATGCGTGAATCGAGTCCGGTTTTCGTCTTCGAGGAGGAGATTCATTCTTTCGATCAATACGTTGGCAGTACCAAGCAGGTGCTGGCCCGAACTGGTGATGCTGTCGAATAACGAGGGGCGCAAGGGAATTTGCGCAGGTTCATCCGAATCGGTTTCCAGCTGTTCGGCCTCGCCGTCCTCATCATTCAGCTGCACATATGCCAGGCCCGTCAAACCCTGGTAACCCAGTTGGGCAAATGCATTCCGGGTCAAAGGGACGCTTTTGTCCACTGCGATCTGAACCAGAATCTTATGCGGGTCCTTTTTATCCAGCTTGATGTTCTCGACTTTACCGACGGTTACTCCCCGGTAACGCACCGTTGCCTGGGAATTCAAGCCTGAGACCGGAACCTCCGACACGAGCATGTATTTGGCGCGCATCATGGTGTCGCCTCCGAACCACATGACGGCAGCTGCCAGCGCCGTACTCAGAATAATTACGAATAAACCCGCTGCCAGGGCATGGGCACGGTTTTCCATAATCGCCCCCCTATAAGATACTGTTGTTGCTTCTCAATGTTTTCCTGCCACGCACGCCGCAGAAAAAATTCGAAATGAAAGCGTGGTTGGTGTTTATTACCTCTCGCAGAGTTCCCAGCGCCACCACACGCTTGTCGGCCAGCACCGCGACACGATCGGAAAGTGCCACCAGCGTGTCGAGATCGTGAGTCGCCATGACAATCGTAAAAGTCAACTCGGATTTCATCGTCTTGATGAGCTTGACAAATCCATCACTGAGCTCCGGATCGAGCCCGGCCGTTGGCTCGTCCAGAAACAGGAGTTCCGGGTCAAGCGCCATCGCGCGTGCCAGCGCGATGCGTTTGATCATGCCCCCGGAAAGCTCGGCAGGCATCTTGTTTGCATGGACAGGCGCGATTTCCACCATTTCGAGCTTGAGCATCACGAGATCGCGAATCATGTCTTCGTCCAGTGTGCGCAGTTCGCGCATGGGCAGGGCGATATTGTCATAGACCGACAACGCGCTGAACAGCGCGCCTTTCTGGAACAATACACCACAGCGGTTTCGCATGTTCTGTATCTGCTGGCGATTCTGGTTGCGCAACGGTTTTCCGAAAACCCGCACCGTGCCTTCCGCGGGGGTCTCGAGGCCGAGCATCTGCCGCATGAGCGCTGTCTTTCCGCTGCCGGAGCCTCCGACCAGCGTCAATACTTCTCCACGCTGCACGCAAAGCCCGATATTTTCATGCACGACGTGGTTGCCGAACCGGGTATACAACCCTTCCACCTCGATAATACAGTTATCCTTCGGCATGCAATTCCGCTTTACCTTAATCCCACATCCGCAAAGACTACGGCAAAGATTGCATCGATAATAATGACCACGGTAATGGATGTGACGACCGAATTCGTTGTACCCTCGCCCAGGCTTTCCGTATTGGATTTGATTCTCAAACCGAAGTGACATGAAATCAAGGCGATTGCCATCCCGCACGCAATCCCTTTGCCCAGCCCGAGCCATAAGTTGGAGACAGCGACCACATCCGGAAGCCTGCTCAGAAAAAACTTGTGGCCCAGCCCAAGCTGGATCTCGGCAACGACCATTCCTCCTATCAGTGCAACCGCACTTGTCCATAGCACAACGAGTGGCATCGCAAGGCCGAGCGCGATCACTTTCGGCAGAATCAGCCGAAGACTGTGGGGAATACCCATGACTGTCAGCGCATCCAGTTCTTCGGTTACCCGCATTACGCCCAATTGCGCAGTCATCGATGATCCGGAGCGGCCGGCGACCAGGATCGCGGCAAGCACAGGACCAATCTCCCGGATAACGCTGAGGCCAAGAATGTTGACGATGAAGATATCCGCTCCAAATATTTGCAGCTGCCGGGAAGAAAGATAACTCAGTACGACACCGATGAGAAATCCGACCAGTGCCGTGATACCCAGTGCCTGTGCTCCGGTCCGGTACAGATTCGCGGAAATTTCGCGCCACGGTATTCGCGAGGGGTGGCCTGCCAGATACTTTATTTCCAGCACCAGTTGACCCGCCAGAATTACGAGGCTGACCAAATGCCCCCACAAAAGGAAAACCGCCTTTCCCAGCACTGTAATTGGCCACAGGCGATCCCGCATTACCGGAGGGGGAGGTGCCGGCATTTCTTCCAGGCGTTCGAAAAACCTTTGGTGCTCCGGTTTTACAAACAGATATCGGGGCTGATGACTGCCCCAGCCTCGCCACAGGAGAACAGCCCCTGCGTCGTCCATGTGTGCCACCTGGGTAAGATCCCACCGCAGTTCCGGTTCGTTTGCCAACTGGGAGATCTCCGCAGCAATCTGTTGAATCCGCCCGCCGATGGCAGTGAGGGTGCAGTTCCCTTCAACCATCACGCACGGAATTCCCCTGGCACCGGTAACGCGGCGCAATACCAGCAGTGAATTGCTGTCCTGATTCTCCGGCATCATGATTATCCTCAGGAACCCTTGTCAGGATAAGCTTTTCCGCTCTTCCTGTGGTATCGGTCTTTCCCGGTATTGGTTACTTTATTCTTCGTAGCGCAGTCGTTGTCCCTATAAAGTATAGCTGAACAGTTCCGCTGCAATCCCATCCATTCTCCTAGTAAAACGTATTCGGGCTTTTGAGGCAAGCGAGGACGGAGCAGAAGCAGAAAGACAAATGGTCAAGCTTGAAGGGAAGCTGCGGTTTTCCGTTTTTGCCAGACGGCATGACCGGATAGACCCACTATTTGTCGGAATTTATTACACTCTTACATCTGAAAAGCAAGGGAGAATATATAACCAATTGTTTTTAAAATTTTTTGAATAGCTGGCACAACATTTGCTTAATATATTATTGACTCCCTTTTGATAACAGGCGTACGAACATGTCCATGGCTTCCAGGTACCTGATCAGTTTCAGGCGATGAGAGGCAAGAAGCGCAAAAGCAAAATGGCCAGTCTATGCCCCGTCCTCGGCAGGTTTTCCGAAGCTGGTGATGGATAAAAACAGAGGAGGGGAGGAGTAATAACAATAACTACGACAATAATAATAAATAGCAAATCAGGATCGGAGCGGTATCTTCTGACACTGAAATACAGCTCTGATTCTGATTATTTTTTCCTTACTTCCCCGGCTGGATATATTCGCACGCGGCCATTTTCCTGCCGCCGGACGGCGGGCTTACCCTATTCATGAAGGATGGGATGGAGCAAAGCGCGGATCATCATTCGATATTTCTTCACTTCCCTGTACCCCGGCAATACCGCCAGGTAATTGGTTCCTTAGCTAATGGTGGCCGTGGAAACGTTCTGCCGCTGGACCCCCTGATGAGACATCCGGCTGCTCTGTGACGCGAATCTGATAAGTGATATGGCAAGTGGAACAATTCATTATCGACTCGCTCAATTGACGCAACGTATGCCGCGGATCTTTCCGGGATTCGGCATCAGCGGCGATTTCGTCGAACGCCTTGTGCACCGACATGCCGAGTTGCATGAATTCCTTTGGCAGCACTGACTGGAGATGATTTTCTCCCTTATGCGCCATGCCCATACCCAGCGCGCGAGCATGCTCTGCTACCGCCACCATGTCTTCCTTGGAGAGAGCCTCGAGAATACGTTGAGTTCCTGACAGCAGGGTGCGCATTTCCGTCAATATGTGATCGCGCTGAAGCTCATTCAGAGCGAGAACCTGACGCTTATCGATTTCACTGGCGGTTGCAGCAGCGGCCATAAAAGCCAGCAGAACAGTAAAAACAGCAAAAATCTTTTTCAACTTGATCTCCCGTCCAGTTCGGTTTCTACTCACCCACCTGTTATTGGGCCATGATTCCTGCAATCAGCTTTACCGGAAATTATCGCCCTAATGCTGTGCTTGTCAACTGATAGGTGTTCGGGATTCCTGAGTCCGATTGTCGCTGACCTGTAGTGCGTGCAGGTCATGCGCGTCGGAACGAGTGATTTCAACCTCGATGAATTCACCCGGCTTTACGTTTTTCGCTTTGTTGATATAAACCACGCCATCGATTTCAGGCGCGTCGGCGGCACTGCGGGCAATAGCCTTGTTTTTGCCTACGTCGTCTATCAGTACGCTCATGCGCTTGCCGATTTTGCGGGTCAGGCGTTCAGCACTGATTTTTTCCTGTGTTGCCATGAAGCGCGCGCGGCGCTCTTCTTTCACCTCTTCCGGCACAGGGTCGGAGAGCATATTCGCCGCAGCACCTTCGACGGGTGAATAGGCAAAGCAGCCAACGCGATCGAGCTGCGCTTCCTCGAGAAACTCCAGGAGTTGTTCGAATTCCGCCTCCGTCTCTCCGGGAAAGCCGACAATGAAGGTACTGCGCAGTGTGATATCCGGGCAGGCTTCCCGCCATCGCCGAATGCGGGAAAGATTGTCTTCGGAGCTGGCCGGTCGTTTCATCGTCTTCAAGATACGCGGGCTGGCATGCTGAAACGGCACATCGAGATATGGAAGAATTTTCCCACCGGCCATGAGCGGAATCACTTCATCGACATGCGGGTAAGGGTAGACGTAATGGAGGCGAACCCATACCCCTAATTCACCCAGGGCGCGCGCCAGCTCCGTCATCCGCGTTTTCAGCGGCCTGCCTTGCCAGAAGCCGGTGCGATATTTGACGTCTACTCCATAGGCGCTGGTATCCTGCGAAATGACGAGCAATTCCCTGACCCCTGCATTTACCAGGTTTTCCGCCTCTTCCATGACCTGATGGATGGGACGGCTGACGAGGTTGCCGCGCATCGACGGGATGATGCAGAAGGTACAACGGTGATTGCAGCCTTCGGAAATCTTCAGGTAGGCATAATGCCTCGGCGTCAGCTTTATGCCCTGTGGGGGAATGAGACTGGTATAGGGATCGTGCGGCTGGGGCAGATGCATGTGAACCGCTGCCATGACTTCGGGCAGGGCATGAGGTCCTGTCACCGCCAGCACTTGCGGATGGGCTTGCTTGACTACATCGCCGCCTTCTTTTGCTCCCAGGCAGCCGGTGACGATCACCTTGCCGTTTTCCGCCAGCGCCTCGCCGATAGCGTCGAGCGACTCTTCCACCGCGCTGTCGATAAAACCGCAGGTATTGACGACTACGAGGTCCGCATCCTCATAGGTAGGGGAAGTTTCATAGCCTTCGGCACGCAGCTGGGTAAGGATCTGCTCGGAGTCCACCAGGGCTTTCGGGCAGCCGAGGGAGACGAAGCCGATACGGGGAGCCTGCTGTTTCAGAGATGCCATTTGATTTGTAATATCGCTTTCCTCAAGGGAAAGTCAGAGTGAGAAGAAGGATGTATTTTTGCAGAGACAGAATATCCGGCTCAGGATTCCCCAAAAGGTCGGGAAAGCTCTTCAGGATTTCTGAGGAGTGAGAAGGATTTGAGCAAATGAAGCTCACGCATGATGGGCAAACAGATTTCCGGCCAGCCAGATCGAGCTGATGCCGAGCGTGATGAGGGCCACCTGCTTGATGGTCGCGTCGATTTCCGGGCGCTTGTGCAGGCCGGGTATGAGATCCGACATTGCCACATAAATCATGGCTGCCGCTGCAAGGCCGAGCAGCGACGGAATCAGGTGCCTCATGTCCTGCAGCATGAAGTAGGCCGACATGCTCCCGAGCAGGGTGGCTGCGCTGGACAGCAGATTGAAAAGCAGAGCCTGTTTCCGGGTATAGCCGGAATTGAGCAGTATCAGAAAATCGCTGGCTTCCTGGGGGATTTCATGGGCGATGATGGCAATGGCGGTAACAATGCCCAACTGTATGTCGGCCATGAAGGCGGCGGCAATCAGTATGCCGTCGACGAAATTGTGAAACGTGTCGCCCAGCATGATCATCATGCCGCTGCGGCCGTGGTCATGTTGATGTGCTCCGGCGGCGATTACGCTGCGGGTGGGATCATGAACTTCACATTCTTCCGAATGGCAGTGGCGCCACAATACCAGTTTTTCCAGAATGAAGAATAGCAGGATACCGAACAGCACCGTGGCCGTCATTTGCCCCGGGTTCTTCGAAAGCTCCAGCGCTTCCGGCAGGGCATTGAGAAAAGCGGCCCCCAATAGCGCCCCAATGGCATACGAGATCAATATCTGAACCCAGGAGGCGCGCGTATTGAGCGTCAGCACGGCAGCGAACAATATGCTCAGGATACCCCCGAACAGGCTGGTGACGATGATCCAGGCAAAGGTCGACATCGATGCTATTGAGACACTCGCGGGAAAAGGCGCGATTATACGCTGTTGCGCCCAAATTACGGTGACGGTGCGAGTGGATCCGGCCGCAAGATTATTCCAACCGGCATATTATCGCCGTTATTGCTGCGGTTGCTGGACTGTCCGGACTCATGCCAGCCAGATCAGGGCGGCCATGCGCCCTGTGCTGCCATCACGCCGATAAGAGAAATATCTTGCGGGATCGCTGAAAGTGCATTCCCCCCCGCCGTATACCTCGGTAATGCCGGCATTCTTCAACTGCTGCCGCGCCAGCAGGAAAAGATCGGCATACCATTTTCCCTTATGGGGCCCCGGGTGGAAGGCGAGAGTGGCTTCTTCATCGCGCCGGGTAAAAGCCAGGCGCACTTCCTCCCCGATCTCGAAATGTCCCGGGCCGATTGCCGGACCGAGCCAGGCCATGAGAGAAGCCGGGTCTGTTCCCATTGCAGAGAGGGCCTGCTCCACGATTCCTCCGGCCAATCCGCGCCACCCGCCGTGGAGCGCGCCCACCGTGGTTCCTTCCTGGTTGCATAACAGTATGGGCAGGCAGTCGGCTACAAGAATCGCGCAGACCTGACCGGAACGCTGGCTGAATGCAGCATCGCCGCAGGAGGAGGATGTACAATCATTGCGGTCGATACTGACTGTGCCCGTGCCGTGCACCTGGTTCAGCCACCGAGGTTCGGCGGGTAGAAATCGCCGCAGCAGGGCGCGGTTTTGTTCGACCGCTCCCGTGTCGTCGCCTACATGGTCGCCGAGGTTAAGGCTGGCATAAGGGGCATGACTCATTCCACCGTTGCGCGTAGTGAATAATGCCTTGACATTGGGCGGCGCAGGCCAGTCAGGAATGATCCAGTCGTTCATTTGTTCATTTGACCATGGCTGGAATTACATGAGACTCTTTATCACGCGCTTTCTGAAGCATCAGCAGCAGATTACTCATGTCTTCCGGCAATGGCGCCTCCCACCCCACTCTCTGGCCGTGCTGCGGATGCGTCAGTTCCAGCCTGTAGGCGTGCAATGCCTGCCGGGGAAAAGTGGCCAACTGCATCGTCGCATCACTGCCTTTTTTTGCTTTGCCGCCATACACCGGATCTCCCACCAGGGGATGGCCGAGGGATTCCATGTGGACACGTATCTGGTGGGTGCGTCCCGTCTCCAGGCTGCACCGCAGCAACGTGCAATCGGCGAATTGCTCCAATACCTCGTAATGCGTGCGTGCTTCCTTGCCACTTGCGACTACTGCCATTCTGGTCCGCTGTACGGGGTGGCGGCCGACCGGTGCGTCAACCCATCCGCGAGAGGAAATGCTGCCCCAGGCCAGCGCCAGGTAATCCCGTTTAACCGTGCGCTTTTGCAACTGCCGCACCAGGCTGGTTTGGGCTTCCAGGGTTTTTGCCACTACCAGGAGACCGCTGGTTTCCTTATCCAGCCGGTGAACGATACCGGAGCGCGGTATGCCGCTCAATTGCGGGGAATGGTGCAGCAATGCGTTGAGCAGGGTGCCCTGCCAGTTTCCGCTGCCGGGATGGACCACGAGCCCGGCAGGCTTGTTGACGATAATGATAGCATTATCTTCGTGGGTAATATCCAGGGCAATGGCTTCCGGCGCGTGCGCCGTTTCAGCAGAATCACGGGCAGGATAGAGCTTGATTTTCTCCCCCCCCCACACTTTCTGCCGGGGAATGCTGCTTGCGCCATCTACGCTCACCCGCTTTTCCAGAATCCAGGATTGGAGCCTGCTCCGGGACCATTCGGACAATAATTGCGCCAGGGCCTGATCCAGCCTGAGCCCGGCGCAATGGAGGGGAATGATCAGCTCCACACCCCCCGCGGGCGATTCTGGCATCGGATGAACTGGTTCGGGCGTTATAGGCTTTGCGCTATAATGGTTATTCCTTTTTCCTGGCGCCGAACTCATCATGTTACGTAGTGTAGCTTTATTTCTCGTATTGCTGCTATCGGCATGTGGTCTGTTCCCCAAGGAGGTGCAGGACGACAAGTCCTGGTCTGCAAGTAAATACTATACCGAAGCAAAGTCGGAGTTGAACGACGGCAATTACGCAGCCGCCATCAAGCTGTTCGAAGCGCTGGAAGCGCGTTATCCATATGGGCGCTATGCGCAGCAGGCGCAACTGGAAATCGGCTATGCGCACTACAAGGATGGCGAGCAGGCGCTGGCGATTGCGGCCGCCGATCGTTTCATCAAGCTTCATCCAAACCATCCCAATGTGGATTATGCGTATTACCTGAAGGGCCTGGCGAATTTCAACGATGACCTGGGGTTGATGGGCATTGTCACGGAAAAAATTCTCAACCAGGACATGAGCGAGCGCGATCCCAAGGCATCGCACGAATCATTTGAAAATTTCAAGGAGCTGGTGAACCGTTTTCCCAAGAGCAAGTACGCACCGGATGCAGTGCAACGCATGAAGCATCTGGTCAATGTCGTAGCACTGAATGAAATACAGGTGGCCCGCTATTACATGAAGCGGGGAGGGTATGTTGCCGCAGCCAATCGCGCCCAATACGCCTTGAAGGAATATCCGCAGACACCGGCCACGGAAGAAGCCTTGTTCATCATGGTGAAGGCCTACGACGCTCTGGGCATGACCGATCTGCGGGATGACGCCGATCGCGTGATGAGAAAAAATTTTCCAAACAGCCGTTTCCTGTCGGACTCGACGGGGGCCAGCGGTGAGCCCTGGTGGAGATTCTGGTGATGCCGGCAATGCCGCAATGCCGGCTGAAGGCTGCGGGGTGACTGGATTGCAGAATGGAGATCAGGCTAGGACGCCAGGGGATCGGGTGCCGATCCCTCCGGTATTGATTCCTCGCTCGTTACCTCATCCTGCAGTCGAATGGCGATAACATCGCATTTTGCATGATGGAGAACGCTGTTTGCTGTCGATCCCAGCAGCAGTGCAAGGCCGTGGCGCCCGTGTGAGCCGACAATAATGAGATCGACCTGTTCCTGCTCTGCTATGCGAACTATTTCCGGTGCGGGCACGCCCCATACCAGCCAGCGCTGGCGGATACCTACTCCCAAACGGTCGGCCACCTGTTCCAGCTTCTTTTTTTCCGCTTCCAGCAACTCGTAAGCTGAATATTCATTAAGGGGGACAATGGTTCCATAAGCTATATCAGGCATGGGAATGTTATCCAGCACATGAATAATGCTGAGCTTTGCCTGGAACGTTTCCGACAGATACCTCGCTTTGCGGATAACGTGATTTCCGTGCTCCGAAAAGTCCACTGCCAGGAGAATATGTCTGTAGCTACCGGTCATTTTCTTTATTCATATCCGATGACGCTATTCCTGATGTGGCTCCTTATTACATTACCTCAATTCCCGAACAGTGACAAACTTGCAGGCAAGTTGATCCCAGCGTGGGTCTCATCGTGCTCCGGGATAGTCGTAGGCAAGCGGCGGGGAAGGCTCCTGGGGAGCCCCCAGCATCGTTTTCAACACTTTCCATACATTTTCCACGATTTTTTCCTGGGCGCGAGCGGTGGGATGTATTCCATCTGCCTGGAAAAATTCGCGTTTGTTGCCGAAGCCATCCAGGAGGAACGGTACGAGTTTGATGTCGTGGCGTTTGGCGAGCTGAGGATAAATATCCTGAAACTTTCGGGTATAGGTTATGCCATAATTTGGCGGCAATTGCATTCCGGCCAACAGTACAGTGGCATTGTTCTGCTTGCAGGCTTCAATGATGGCTTCGAGATTGTCCCGAATGGATTCGATGGACGCTCCTCTCAGCCCGTCATTACCTCCCAACTCGACAATAACGATGTCAGGACGATGGGTCTTGAGCGCTTTCTCGATCCGGTTGCGTCCTCCCCATGCGGTTTCGCCACTGATGCTGTTATTGATCAGATATGTCTGTGATTGCGCTTGCAGCCGGTTCTTGAGCAGGTTGACCCAGCCTGCATCCGGGGGCAAGCCATAACCGGCGGACAAACTGTCGCCGAATACCATGATGGTCGTGGTCCCGGAGGCGGGGGCAGGCCCGGGCGTTACGGTTGCGCCCGAAGCCTGGGTAAAGAAAGCCGATGCCAGACAGAGAATAACCAGGAAATTTTTCATGACAGATAATATTGTAGTACGGCCTATCGTGCAGGCAACCGGATTGACCAAGCAGGTGAGTACCGGCGACGAGCAACTCACCATTCTGGAGAACATCGATTTAAGTGTAAATACTGGCGATTCCGTCGCCGTAGTAGGAGCGTCGGGTTCAGGAAAGTCGACATTGCTGGGGTTGTTAGCAGGGTTAGATACGCCTTCGAGTGGTAAGGTTCATCTTGATGGCGAGGATATTTTTCTGTTGGACGAGGATGCGCGCGCAGCCCTGCGCGGACGCATGCTGGGATTTGTCTTCCAGTCATTTCAGCTGTTGCCGGCGCTCACTGCCATCGAAAACGTGATGCTGCCCCTGGAGCTTGCAAATATGCCGGATGCAGGCGGCGCGTCGCGCAAATTGCTTGAACGAGTGGGGCTTGGACAGCGTCTAAGGCATTATCCGCGCCAGCTCTCAGGAGGAGAGCAGCAACGCGTCGCTATTGCGCGCGCCTTTGTTACCCAGCCTCAACTGGTATTGGCGGATGAACCTACAGGCAATCTTGATTCCGCGACAGGCGCCCAGATCATAGAGCTCATGTTTGAACTGAACCGCGAGCAGGGGACAACCCTCATCCTGGTAACACACGATGAAGCCATTTCCAGCCGCTGTGCGGGGAGAATACGGCTTGCCGGAGGGAAAATCGTGGATTGAAGGAGCTGAGAAGTATCTCACCGTGCGCGCAATTGATAAGACGGTGCTTCCCGCTGTACTTCTTGGTATGCTCCTCTCCCTTTCTGGATCATAATTCGATCGCATTCGGTCAAGTCTCGCTGATGGAAGCTATTTCTGAAATAAAAACGGTTGCACCTGTCCACCGCCTGAGAATCACAATCCTTGGTCTTATACTCGTACTCCTGATGGCAGGTGCCTGGGTGTGGCGTAGTCCGAGTGGAACGACCGATGCGAAGAAGAAGACTGCGGGACCCACGCCGGTAATCACAGCGGTCATCAGCCAGCGGAATGTACCGGTGCAACTTGCTGCCAACGGTACCGTGTCGGCGCAGCAGACGGTAGCCGTGCGGCCCCAGCTGAGCGCAATGATCAGCGCTGTGCACATCAGGGAAGGCCAATTCGTTCGAAAGGGTGAGCCGCTTTTCACGCTCGACGCGCGCACCGAGGATGCCAATGTGCGCAGAACCGAGGGGCAGCTGGCAAAGTCACGCGCAGATCTGAGAAATGCGGAACGTAATCTTGACCGCCAGCGGGAACTGTTCCGGCAGAATTTCATTTCGCAGGCAGCGCTGGATGTGGCGGAGAATCAGGTGGATGCGCTGCGTGCCCAGCTTACAGTCGATGAGGCGACAGCCCAGGCGAACCGGATCGCGCGCGGTTTCAGTGAAATCACTGCCCCCATTTCCGGTCGTTCGGGCGCCATTTCGGTATACCAGGGCAGTCTGGTGCAGCCCAATGATGCTTTGGTGAGCATCACCCAGATCGATCCGATCAACGTCAGCTTCACTTTGCCGGAGCGTGAGTTCATACCTTTGCAGCAGGCTTTTGCGAAAGGCGAGGTGCCGGTAACCGTCGAGCTGAATGGGCCGCAAAAACAGACGAGAACCGGCCATCTGATATTTATCGATAATGCCGTCGATACGGCAAGCGGTACAATTCGTCTCAAGGCAGAGTTTCCCAATGCAGACAGGCACCTGTGGCCAGGGATGTTTGTCATGGTGTCGCTCGCGCCGCAGACTTTGGCCCATGTCCTGACGGTGCCGGTGCAGGCCGTGCAGAACGGACCGGAAGGAAAATTCCTGTATGTACTGGACGAAACTGGAAAGGTAAAGCCTTTTTCGGTCGATGTGCGCCTGGTGCAGGAGGGGTTTGCGGTAGTAGAAGGAAAGGATATTACTTCCGGAATGCATGTGGTCGCGGAGGGGGCGCAGAACCTCCGTCCGGGCAGCACCGTAAAGGAGGCGAGTTTCATCAAGACCGGCGCCGGGCCAGCGGGTAGAAATCCCGGATGAGCAAATTCTTTTGGCAGGGCAGCCCTGTAACCCGCCTCAGGCCAGCGCGATGAATCTCTCGGAACTGTGCATTCGCCGTCCGATCATGACGGTGCTGCTGTCAGCCTCGGCTATTCTCGCCGGCATTACGGCTTACGGTAATCTGCCTATTGCTGCCCTTCCCAGTTATGACTCGCCCACCATTTCGGTGACAGCGGTATTGCCGGGTGCCAGTCCCGAGACAATGGCTTCCTCTGTAGCCACGCAACTGGAGCGGCAATTCTCGACGATCTCCGGTCTTTCAGTAATCAGTTCCACAAGCACGCTTGGCAATACCGCGATTACACTGGAATTCGACCAGAGACGGGATATCGACAGCGCCGCAATTGACGTACAGGCAGCCTTGCTGCGGGCCGAGCGCGCCCTCCCGATCGAGATGACGTCGCCCCCCTCGTATCGCAAGATCAATCCTGCGGATTCGCCCATCATCTTTCTTGCGCTGACATCGCCTTCGATGTCGCTGTCGGAATTGAACAGCCTTGCCGAAGACCTGATTGCTCCTACTTTGTCGACGCTGCTGGGTGTTGCACAGGTCCAGATCAACGGCCAGAAAAAATATGCCGTACGTATCCATGTCAATGCGGAAGCGCTTGCTGTCCGCAATCTGACTCTGGACGATATCGCCGCTGCGCTGGGCACCGCCAACGCCAACACGCCGATAGGCACTCTCGAGGGTCCACGCCAGACGCTTACCATTCAGGCCAACCGCCAGCTCGGAAATGCGGCTGCCTTCGCGGACCTGATTGTGGCGACCTCTGACGCAGGCAATCCCGTGCGCCTGTCGGAAGTGGCGCAGGTTGAAGACAGCGTGCAGTCGGTCAAGACCGCAAGCTGGGTCAACGGCGAGCGGGCAATAACCTTGTCGGTGCAGCGTCAGCCCGGTGCGAATACCGTGGCGACCGTGGATGCCATAAAAGCCATCCTGCCGGCGCTGGTCGCGCAAATGCCTTCATCGGTGCAGCTCAAGCTGATCAGCGACCGCTCGGTTTCGATTCGCGACTCGATTCATGATGTACAGGTGACGCTGGCGGTAACGATCGTACTCGTTCTGCTTGTGATTTTCCTGTTCCTGCGCAAGGCTTCCGCTACGCTGATTCCAGCGCTGTCGCTGCCGATCTCGCTGCTCGGAACCGTAGCAATGATGTATCTGCTCGATTACAGCCTGGACAATATTTCGTTGCTGGCCATCACGCTCGCAGTCGGCCTGGTGGTGGATGATGCTATCGTAATGCTGGAGAATATCGTTCGCCATATCGAGAGGGGGATGTCGCCCTTGCAGGCGGCTCTGGTGGGATCGAAGGAGGTCAGTTTTACCATTATGTCGATTTCCCTCTCGCTGGTTGCCGTCTTCATTCCGATTTTCTTCATGCCGGGGGTAATCGGCCTGCTTTTTCACGAGTTTGCAGGGGTAGTGGGCATCGCCGTCATGATGTCGGCGCTTGTCTCGCTCACGCTGGTGCCGGTGATGACAAGCCGGTATATCGTCCAGCACGAGTCCGAGAGCAGAAGCCTGAGGTGGACTGCCTGGTTCGAGCGCGGGTTCATTCGTACCCTGGGAATCTATGAACGCGTCCTCGATCTCGCGTTGCTTCATCGCCGTACCGTGCTCGGCATTGCCATGGGCACCTTCATTGCCACGGCAGGCTTGTTCATGGTCTTGCCCAAAGGTTTTTTCCCCACGGAGGATATCGGTCAGGCGCTGATCACGGTGGATGCGGTTGAAGACATTTCCTTCCCGGCCATGACGGAATTGCTGCAGCAAACGGGGGAGGTCATAGGCGCCAATCCGGCGGTCGATACGCTCCTCGTCAATGCGACCGAAAGCAATAGCGCCCGCCTGTTCATGACCTTGAAGCCGCGGAGTGAACGTCCTCCTCTCAACAAGGTAACGGAAGATTTGCGGCGCGAGGTGAGTACCATTCCCGGCGTCAACGTTTTCATCAATCCCATTCAGAATCTAAGGCTGGGAGGGCGCACCAGCAAGAGCCGTTATCAGTACGTCATGCGGAGTGTGCGCGCGGAGGAGTTGCGCGGCACAGCGGAGGGCCTGATGGCGCGCATGCGTGCCGATCCGATATTCCGCGACGTCACCAGCGATTCCCAGCTGAAGGGCCTGCAGGCGCAACTCAATATCAATCGCGACAAAGTCAATCTCCTGGGCGTGCAGATGTCCGATATCCGTTCCCTGCTGTACAGCGCGTTTGGTGAGCGCCAGGTATCAACGATCTATACTTCCAGCGACAGTTATGCGGTTATCCTGCAGCTGACCGCGGAGGACCGCGCTGACGAGAGTGCGTTCGATAAAATCTACCTGCGCGGCAAGAACGGCATGCTGGTGCCGCTCTCCAGCGTCGCATCGGTTGAGCGCCAGGTGGGACCCCTTGCGATCAATCACTCCGGCCAGCTCGAGTCGTTGACCATCTCGTTCAATCTCGCACCCGGGGCCGCGCTGGGGGAAGCCTCTGCCCAAATAGATAAGTTCAAGCGCGAACTGAATGTGCCCGCCGGCATTCTCACGAGCTATGCGGGCGATGCGGCGGCGTTCCAGTCTTCACAGGCAAGCCAGGTGATACTCATCATCGGCGCATTGCTGGTCATCTATGTTTTGCTGGGCGTGTTGTATGAAAGCTATATCCATCCCCTTACGATACTTTCAGGATTGCCATCGGCTGCGGTTGGAGCCTTGGGAATGCTATGGCTGTTCAATATGGAACTCTCGATCATCGCCATGATCGGCATCCTTATGCTGATCGGCATAGTCAAAAAGAACGCGATCATGATGATCGATTTCGCGCTCGACGCCCAGCGCAATGAAGGGATGACGCCGCAGGAGGCGATCAGGACCGCGTGCCTGCTGCGTTTCCGGCCGATCATGATGACCACCCTGGCAGCCCTGATGGGGGCGCTTCCCATCGCCCTGGGGCTGGGAGCAGGCGCGGAATTGCGCCAGCCGCTGGGCCTGGCCGTGGTAGGAGGACTGTTGTTTTCTCAGGTGATCACCCTGTTCATTACACCGGTAATCTATCTCTATCTGGACAGGTATTCCGGCAAGGGACCATTGAAGCTCGAGACGGAGAACCTGGCGGGACAGCAGGCGTAGATCGTATCCATCTTTCTTGGCCTATGGGGCCAGATCACACCCCGAATAGATGGGATCGGGTGAGAGCGGGAGGATATGGCCCTGCATATTACTCTTAATTGGTCGGAAAGGGACGCCTGCCTCTTTGAGAAGCCCTCTTCAACAAGCCAGAATGGAAATTACAGCAGGTTTCGGACTTGACTGATAATCATGCCGATCGACACACATCCTGCAAGAATGGCAAAACCCTGCTGCAGCCGAGGACCCGTAAAACGGTTGGCAAAGGCGCTGACCAGCAGCATTCCCGCTCCAGCGCCAAATGCAAACGGTAGCGCAATGGCCCAGTCCATTCCTCTCATTGCCATGGCGGATATGACCCCGACCAGGGAAACCAGTGCAATCACCGCCAGCGAAGTGGGCATGATGGACTGCATATGAAGATCAGTGACCTTTTGAAGGGCGGGAACGATAATAAAACCACCTCCAACACCCAGCAGGCCCGACAGAAATCCGGCCAAAACGCCTGCAATCACGATCCGCCGGGCGCAAAGCCAGGTCCATATGAGACGGCCGCCCAGGTCGAGCTGACACGGGGGCGAAGAATTCCTCGCAGTGTCCGCAGGATTTCTCATGCTTTGGCGAAACATATGGAAAGCAGCGTATCCCAGCACTATGGCAAATAGCAGAGTCAGAGGGGCATTTGGTATTCTCTGCGCAAGGAATACGCCCAGGGGCGATGCCGCCAAACCTGCGAGGGCGAGAAGGCCTGCCGCGCGGTATCTTACCTTTCCCCGCTTTAAGGCAAGCAACGCTCCCAAGGCTGCTGAAACGCTGACGGCAAACAATGCAATCGGCGCGGCGTCTGCAATTGCAAGATGCAGGCCAAAGATCAGCAGAGGAACGGCAATAATGGCCCCTCCTGCTCCGGTGAGTCCGAGAACGATGCCTACCACTGAGCCTAGCAGCGCGCTTTCCGGCAGTATCGTCTGCATGATCTAATCGGGCTGGGGCCTGGATCGGGCAAGCCACTCGCGCCCTTTCAGGAAACCATTCCAGTAAAACCATGGCAGGAATTTCGCTTTGAGAAGCCATGCCAAAAAGCGGGGAACAGTGGGATCGAGGGGGAAAGTTGGCAACAGCCTTCCTCCAAATCCAAACTCCGCAAGGATCACTTTGCCCTTTTCCACGATAAGCGGACAGGAACCATATCCGTCGTAGCGGGTAGACAATTCCCTTCCTTCTTTTGCGGCGAGCAGATTCTCCGCTACCACGACGACCTGCTTTCTTACCGCTGCAGCCGTCTTTGCATTGGGTGAGGAGCACACATCCCCCAGGGAGAATATATTCGGATAGCGAGGATGCTGAAGCGTCTCCTGGTTGACTTCGCACCATCCCGCGGAATCTGCCAGCGGACTGCGGCGAATAAAATCGGGCGCCATTTGGGGCGGGGTGACGTGCAGCATGTCGAAAGGTTTCGCTACACGCTCTATGTTGCCTTTCTCATCCTTGATATCAAAATACGCTGTCCTGTCTAGGCCATCGACCTTTATCAGGTTCGAGTTGAACACGAGGCTTGTGCTGTAACGCTCTACATATTGCATCAGTGGCGGCACGAAAGCGGCCACGCCGAACAGTACGGCCCCCGCAACGTTGAATTCGACTTCAATATCCTCCAGGTTCCCGTTGCGCAGCCAGTGGTCGCAGGACAGGTACATCGCTTTTTGCGGAGCGCCTGCGCATTTGATCGGCATCGGGGGCTGAGTGAAAAGCGCCTTGCCGCGCCTGAGATTCTGAACCAGTGACCAGGTATAGGGAGCCAGGTCGAATCGATAGTTCGACGTAACTCCATTCTTTCCCAGGGTTTCTTCCAGTCCCTCGATTTGCTCCCAGGCCAGGCGAAGTCCCGGACACACGATGAGCTGCTCATAGCCGATAGCACGCCCATCGGCGAGCTGGACGAGATTGGATGCAGGGTCGAAACCGATGGCCGCAGCCTGAAGCCAATATGCACCTTTTGGAATGACTTCCGACATGGCTCGAACCGTTTTTGTGACGTCGTAAGCACCTCCTCCGACCAGCGTCCACGCCGGCTGGTAGTAGTGCTTATCGTTGGGCTCGACAATCCCGATCCTGAGCGCAGGCCGCCTGTGCAGAAGGCTTGCGGTAACACTGATGCCGGCAGCACCGCCTCCGATCACAAGGATGTCGAAGAAATCAGCGGTGCTGGGGCGCTTAACAGATTGCTGTAAACTCCCTCTCATCATTGCATCCTCCACAACAGTTTTTATCGGTTTGTGACAAGCAAAATATCAACGCTTTGGGATTTGGCTAGTGACCGCACCCGCATCCTGGCCCATGCTGATGCTTGCTTCGCCCCGGCTTCGGCTGGAGTGAGCGTATTGCCTGTTCGCGTCCTTGCGTCCATGCGCTGCCGGTGCGGACAGAATCAGCCTTGTGAGTGTGCCATCGCACTGTGGGCAGTTTGGAGCCTGCGTGTTAATCGAATGCCGCGCCTCTAACCGCAGGTTGCATGGCATGCATTCGTAATCGTAAGTCGGCATCTTGTATCCTTTCGTTTCGTGCAATTTCTGGTTAGCAGGGGCAATGGCCCCCGCTTCCACAAACCGGCATTCATTCGGCCCTGGAGAATTATTCCCACCGTGCCGGTTGTTTAGCTTTGACACCGAACGGGGCGGAGGTGGCGTCAGTTCTTGCGCGTTTTTCAGCATCAAGTGTCGGTGCTCTCAGCCGGCGCGTTTCGACTTCCCAGATCCAGCCGCTGATTACCGTATCTTCAGGAATGAGCGGATGACTCCTGAAAGCTTCGACCGTCTTCATGCAGGTTACGTCCACATCATCCATCATGCCGATCCACTTGGCGAATGCACCTTTTTCCAGCTTCAACTCGGGCAAAGTGGGATCGAAAGTAACATTGTCAGGATCAATGCCCTTGTCACGGAAGTGCTTCTCCATATCCTGCGCATTTGCCGACAGCATGCCGCACTGTGTATGTTGAACAATGACGATTTCTTTCGTGCCGAAGAAATTACACGTCAGCATGGCTGAGCGTATCGCATCGTCGGTCACGATCCCACCCGCATTCCGGAAGCAGTGCGCATCCCCATGACCGGCGGGCGAATCCACGTGAATGCCCAGCGCTTCATCCACGGGCAGGCGTTCATCCATGCAGGCGAGAACCCATAAATTGAGGTTGTTCGCGCCGTTGGGCCCATAGCGCCGGCGTTTTGACCAGTGATCGTAGGCTTGAGCATTTGCGGTCAGTTTCTCTTTAAGCGTCATCAATTTCTCCTTGGTGGATTTTACGAACCGCGTGACTCTTCAAAGTAACGCTTCGCATTTGAAATAAAGCAAATCCTGTGCCAGAGTTAAATTAACTATAAAACAATAAGTTGGAAACAATATTAGCGACATTCATGCGTAGCAATATTTCTCGGGTTTACGTGTTTCTTTAAAGATATTTCTTGTAATCAAGGAGATGCATAAATGGAAGTAATTTTTCTCATGGAAAGTAATGCTTCACATGGGAAACCGGCATTCTTCTTACAAGCGGCATATCGAAGAGCATTAGCAAGCGGATTTGCTGTTATGTGTGTTCGAAAGAACCTCAGATTGGGATTGAGCGCGATTGAGCGCTTAGCGGAAAAGCCGAAACGCGTTCGGATCAATCTGATGCCGTGTTAATTTCTGATGGACCGCGCGCGGCGTTATATGGAGTGAGTGGGCAATCTCTTTTATATTTCCCTGAAAACGGGCAAGCAGCTCCTTCAGCATTGCTTCTTCCACTTCATCTGCCGCCCTCTTCCTGGCTTCTTTTAGTGTACGGAGTGTTGCATGGATCGATGATTGAGGGGGGACAGGCTGTGCCTGGGCAGGCTTTTCGGGTAATGCTACCTGCTCCAGCACCTGCCCCGAAGCAAATAAAAACGAGCGCTCCAGAACGTTTTCCAGTTCTCTGACATTACCTGGCCACTCGTGGCTTGTAAGCTGTGCCAAGGCGCACCCACCCAGTTTATGAGGACCCTTGCGGTATTTTTCAGAGAGCCTGGTTAAAATCGAGGCAGCCAATGGCGGGATATCTTCAGGCCGTTCACGCAATGGGGGAATGTGGATCGGCACCACATTGAGGCGATAGTAAAGATCGCGGCGGAAAACCCCCTGGACGAGAAGCTTGTCGAGCTGGTTGCCCGCGGCGGCAACGATTCTGACGTCGACGGATAAACTCTGCTTGCCTCCTACACGCTCAAATTCATTTTCCTGAAGCACTCTTAGCAGCCGCGCCTGCGCTGCAAGCGGGAGTGAATCAATTTCATCCAGAAACAGCGTGGCTTTATCCGCGCGTTCGAAAAAACCCTGATGCACTTCGTAGGCCCCTGTAAAGGCACCGCGCTCGTGTCCGAACAAAACACTTTCAACCAGGTTTTCCGGGATGGCGCCGCAATTTACTGCAAGGAATTTATTGTTCCAGCGTTCACTCATCGCGTGGATGGCACGCGCGACGACCTCCTTACCCACGCCTGTTTCACCGCTGATCAACACATTCGCTGTCGTCGGGGCGACAATCTCCACGGTTTCCAGTGCCTGACGCATGGCCAACGATTGGGCCACGATGCGTGGCCTCTCTGCAGCGTGAGATTTACTTGATCTGGGGCCGAACCAGGTCTTGTTCAGTTGTTTTTCCACGCGAGTACTGATTTCTGCGGAAGCAGACTTGCCGAGAACGACTTCCCCCTCTTTCCGATATTCGTCGCCGCCTTGATATTGTTGTGCCTGATTCGGATCAGTATGGATGCAGACTTCGCACATGTCGTCCCCGACGGCGATGCGCTTCTCAAGGATGACTTTTGCATAACCGAAATTGTGCGCCGCGATTCCACCGAACACGCTCGAAGTCATCTGGCACAACTCCGGAGCATGCCTGACTGCTTCGCCGAAGGGGCAGCGGGTATTGACGACGCGCACTGTCCCTGGCTCGCTGGAAGCAGGGGAAAAACCACCTCCTATTTTGTTCTTGATTTCAACAATCAGATTGCGGTACTGGGAATGATCCAGCGGCCCGACCAGGCCACGTTCTTCACGATAGGCTTCCTCGAAGCAACTGCCAGCGTTCAGTCCCAGTTGCTCGATCCTGTTTATCGGTTTGTCATTTTTATCAGGCTCATGCGGCTCGCTTAATTCGAGGCTCTGCGTTACAAACGTTTGTAGAAAATTAATTGGATTAAGCTGTGAAAAAGGCTGGCTGGACATAAGCACTCCTATAGATGAGGTCATCCTGAAAGTGATTGGAGTCACTTTCACCCTCTCAAGTTTGCTGCCGCTTCTGACGGATCGGGGTTACCTGGTATATATCATAAAAAATTATAAGCTTATAATATATTATTATATATGTAGCGGCGGACCAAAACATGGATGATTGCTTTAAAGATGGCTTTTTACTTCCCCGTCGTTCACGGCAGCTCCTTTGGTACTGACGACCTGAAAGAACTGCGGCGGCTAGGATTGACGCTTGCGTAGCGTGGAGATGCATGTGCATGCAGACCACATCACCGCTGCTCTGGAGCTGAAAAAGAAAGTCGGCAGCAAAATTGCTGTACCGGCGGCTGAACAAGTGCTTTGTGCAGATATCAACCTTGAGGAAAGCAAGCCCTTTCGAGTTGGTTCGATTGCATTCAATCCTTTGCATACCCCCGGTCATACTTCGGGCCATTTTGCATACCTCTTCAATGACAGGGTGTTTACCGGAGATGCGCTGCTGATCGAAGGGTGTGGACACACCGACTTTCAGCAAGGTGACGTCGAGGCGCTCTACCGAAGCGTCAGGGAGAAATTATTCTCATTACCGCGAGACACGCTGGTGTATCCAGCTCATGACTACAAGGATCGGCACGTGTCTACCATCGCTCAGGAAAAGAAGCGCAATCCGCGCCTGGGCGGTGAGCGTACTCTTGAGGAATTCAGGGAAATCATGGTCAATTTGAACCTGCCGTACCCTAAGTTCATTGATTACGCCGTGCCCGGCAATAAGCAATGCAGTGTCTGCCCACCGGATCTACCCCGAGAATCTTGGGAATACTGTCGGCAGATGACAGAAAGCACACAAGGCTGATAGGAAGTAATGCATGGATCGTTTCAGGCAGCTGGAGGACAGCATACTGCCTGGGTCGCAGCCAACCGAGCAGGATCTGCAGCAGGCCAAGAAAAACAATTCGGCTGCCCAGCACACTTTTGAAGAAGCACGCGCTATGGGATTCGATTTGCGGAACTCGCGGGGGTTTTCAAAGTTTGTTACCGAGACGGCGATCATCCGCCAGTACATCGAACAGCAGCAAACGCCACACTGACTACCAAAAGGACGGCTATGCCCGTCCGCGCTATCCTTCCCCGGCCTGAAGGCCGAGGTTTGCCGCGCACCGGGTCAGATAACCCGCAATAAATAGACGAAAACATGCCAACTTGGCGAGCAAGGAATAAAAAAGGTTACTCGACGAGCGCATAACCCTCGGACTGATAGTGTGCCAGTACCATCATGGCTGACAATGCTACTGTTACATCCTGGCTGACCCAGGATTGGTCAAATCCATTATGGGCCAGCGCTTGGCCGCAAACGTAGACGACAACTCCTGCTCGCTTTAAGGCCTCGATTAGCTTTATATTGGGATTGTCGCGCTGGTATTTTTTCCGGTAGTGGAGATTGTCCAGAGAAGCAGCAGTAGCCCCGCCATGCATAACAGCAACGATCTTCATTTTCTCACGCGGTACTTTTGCAAGGGCAAACAGGTTTACGAGACGGGCGACGCGGTCAAGTCCGGGGTTTACCTCCTCGGCAGACGCCATGGGCTTTGTCACGTTAACCACGATCCTGGCTTCCCGTTTGGGATCGGGCTGCAGGGCGGAATCGGGTAATGGGAGCACTTTCCCATATTCGCGAATCATGGGATATTGCCATTCCGGCTCCGGCTCTACAGCTGAGACAGTACTTGCAGCTGTCAGCAGGAAGCCCAGGAAAAGACGGTAACCGGCAAGTCGAAGATTTCGTTTCAATTTAGCCTCCTGATGCGATTCATAAGCTTGTAACCAGGTAAGGTAAACAGCAGCAGCGCAATCAGTGGTCTGTCGCAGCACGAAAAATATTCGCATAGTTGATCATCTGTACGCGCCGCCGATACTCATAATGTACGGGAAGCGCCGTCTCTCCAGTCCGATCAGTCTATTTTTATTCTACGTCAATCTGATTTGGCCTCGTGTGCTTTTTGTCATCTGCTGATCAAAATCAGCGTTACGCGGCATGAGATAGCCAAGCACAATTGCGACAATAAAGAGTCCTGGTATATCGCCCAGGAAATGCCCGCGCTCCGCGGGATCGATATAGGCTTGTACTGCCATGACAGCCCCGTGCAGCACGCTGGACCACACGGTGTACCAGATGATCGCACCATATGCCTGCGGTTTTCTGGCGGCCAGAAGAAGAAACCCTCCCAGGACTGCATACATGGCGATGATCATGAGAGGGTAATGCGAGTACCCTTGATCCACGCCCCAAGTCCAGCCCGATGGCCACAGCCCAAGCATCAAGGGAGCGAGAACAACCAGAAAGAAAAAACCGAAGAGGTTGAGTGCGACGCGCAGATACTTAAGGCGAGTGTCGAAAGACATGATGAGCTCCTCGTGAAGGATGAAACGCGAGTGATGAATTCGGTAAGCTCCAAGACATTATCCTCCGAAGCTGGAGGAAATAACCAGCTCGAATTCACTTTAACTCGGCGGGCAAACAGTACAAACATCATACCGGCGGAAGCCGGTATGAGTATGATGTTCAAAGCACGCCATTATTGGTTTGAGCCGGATTCCGGTTTGCTGGATTCCGGGTCAGGCACGGAATGACGGGATTCATAGCATATTTTCTGGCCGGATCAATAAATTCCCTTCATATCATCCATAAGCGGTTATCAGGGCTTTCGCTATCGGCCCATGCGCGAGGCTGTCAGCTTTACGTCAGCATGTTCCCATGCCTTTTTGAAGCGTGCCTCGATAACGTCTGCCTCGGCTTCCTTTTTCTGAGCGCGCAGGGCCTGCAGCAGCCCGAAAAGAGCCCAACCACTGTCGCGGTTGCGTTGCAGGTCGCTCCAGTAGACTGTCTCTGCTTCATCCGGGTATCCCGCCTCCAGCAGGATGGCGCCGAGCGCGAGCCGTGGCGGATAATGCCATTCAGCAGGTTCCGTATAAACCAGCGCATCCTCGTAGCGGATCGCGCGTTCAAGATGCGCTATGGCCGAATCGAATTTACCGCGCGCGGCGTCAATTTCACCAGCCAGCACTTCGGGAGCGATCCTGAGCACGGTGCGCGGCGTATTCTTGGAGAAAAGTGCACCGTCCAGGCCCGGGTCTTTCATGATCTCGCCCAAGGTTCCCAGTTCCTGCTCCGCTTGGGAAAGACGTCCGGTTGCGACAAATGCCAGGCCCCGGACATAATGCCAACTCCCCTTGAGGAATGCGTTCGTGGCGGGAGGCGAGGGCTCATCGAGTATCTCCTGCCAGTGTCCGAACCTCGCGAGAGCCCAGTAGGGCGTCATGCGGAACACGGCAGTCAGGGGCATTTCCTTCAGCGTGGCATCGTCTATCCTGCCGGCAGTCTTGCGGGCGGATTCGATCGCGATTCTGCTTTGACCATTTGCCGTGGCAGAAAACGAAAGAAAGTGGATGTTATGCGGGTAGTAGGCCATCGGATACAATCCCTGTGCCTGGCATTGAGCGATGTAGTCCTCGTCGGCCGCTATCGCCAACCGGTTGCTTTTTATCGCGTCCGCATACCGTCCCACCCGCTGATAAATGTGCGACGGCATGTGTATCATGTGTCCCGCTGCGGGCATCAGCGGGAGCAGGACGTCCGCGGCTTTCTCTGCGCGCTCGGGTGTGCTCGTCGGCTCCAGCAGATGAATCTGCATGTGCAATGCGGCAGGATGCGCGGGATGGCGACGCAGCACTTCTTCGGTCAGCGCTACGATTTCAGCTGTTCCTTCATGGGGGTGGCCGTCCCGCATCCAGTATCCCCAGGGACGAAGATCCATCACTGATTCCACATAGAGCATCGCGATATCGGGGTCAGCGGGAAAACGCCGGTGTACCGTGCGCATCGCTTCAGCATAAGCCTTGTCATTTGCCGCGCGATCCCCGGAATCACCTGAATAGCGTTTCTCCAAAGCGCTGATCAGCGCCTGCTCCCTTTCCAGGGCCGACCCCATCAGTGATTTTGCCTTTTGCACCAGCTTCAAGGCATCGGCTTCATCCTTGGGATCCATGGGGGCGTTGATGTTGGGACCCAGTACCAGGGCCTGCCCCCAGTATGCCATGGCAAGCGCAGGATCGAGTCGTGCGGCTTCGCGGAATGCGCGCCGTGCTTCGGCATGATTGAAGCCGTAGGCCAGGTTGATGCCCTGATTGATAAAAAGCTGTGTTCTTTTGTTTCGCGTGCTGACCGGGAATGCATGAGTCCCGAGGTTCTGCAGTCTCGGTGCCAGTTGCCCATCCGGTCCCGGCTGGTTCGCCCCGGGCGAGGCTTCATAATGCTTGTGGTTCGAGCCCTGTGCCGCAGGGGCCTGGTGCTGCTCGGCCGGAACCGCGTCGCGCGCCTCCGAGAGCGCGCAGAAGACACTTGTCCCAGCCAATACCAGTCCCATCACAAGGGAATTAAAAGCACGGGATTCCATATACATCTACATCTCCTTGAAAGTATTTTTACAGTTGGGCGGCTTCTTACTCTATTGCCCGAATTCCGCGTGCTCGTTCCAGCAACCCTCTGCCGTGGTGGGGTCGATTACAGACAGGACGCGGGAAATACGGTTTGCAGGAAAGTCGCCTTGTTCGGCGTGGGCGCGTATGGCTGTTTCATCGGGTGCAATATAGATGCAATAGACCTTGTCGCCGGTCACGTAGCTCTCCACCCACTGGATCGGAGATCTCATTTTGGCCAGCACGCTGCACGACTTCTCTGAAATGGCTTGCAGATCCTGGGCGGTAAACGAGCCTGCTTCGGGGATTTCACGTTCAATGATGAATTTGGGCATTCATATCTCCTGTTTCGTTTTAAATATGACTGGTCGTCTTTTTAGAAGGTAAAAAAATTAGCGGGATGCAGAGGATGCAGATGTAAGAGGCCTGAAAAAATCTCCGAGCAGATCCTGACAGCATTGCCTGACAGGTCCGGACGATTTTTCGATCTTCGCTCTCAGCAAGGCCCCCTGCCAGGCATTTATCAATAAATCGGCCATTTCTCCTGCTGATTTGTCTGCCCTGACCGTGTCTTGCTGCTGAGCCCTGACCAAACCGGATTGCAGCAAATCCCGATACCGGGTAATCGCCGTCTGGAGGGATTGCTGACAAAGAGGACTGGTATCCCCGATCTCGCCCATTAAATTTCCAAGGAGACAGCCACCCTGGAAATCATTTTTCTCCAGCTCCGCGACAAGTTCATCAAAATAACACTGTATTGCACCCAGTGCGTCGGTCTCGGAGCGTTGTAAATGAGTGGTCAGCTGGGTGATAAAAGGATCGACGTAATGCTGGATGACCTTGGCGCCAAAATCTTCCTTGCTGTCGAAGTAATTATAAAAAGAGCCCTTGGGAATATTTACCGCATCCAGAATTTCCTGGAGTCCGGTGCCGTGGTAGCCCTGGCGCATGAGCATGCTTACACCCTGATTCAACAGGTTGTCCCGGCTCGCCTCCTTTTTTGCAGATCGCTTCATGTATTTATAATACGACCGGTTGTCTTGTTTTGTCAACTGTTCTTTGATCAAATCTTGTCTTCAGAAAAGTTCATATCCATCCCTCTTGTAATGTTTTTATTCCGGGCGTAGAATCAAAATCAGACTGATCGGTCTGTTTTTGATGCCACCCTGAATGTACGAAAATCAAAAGTGGCATCAATATTTTCTGTGATGACATGGAGGCGAATGATGACAATGAAATGTATGAATGGAATCGACGTCGACAGATTGCGGGTAACGCGGAATCGTATCAAGGCGGATGGAGACGGACCTTTCGCCCACCCACGGTATGAGTCGACTGTTGTCTGGAAAAATGGATATCGCACCGTATCCTGTGCCATGGATGGCCAGGAAGTTATCGGTGACGAGCCTGAGCAATACGGCGGCAATGGAAGCGGCATGACTCCGGAGGACATGCTGCTCAGTGCAATCGGCGGTTGCCTGGTCGCCACCTATATTGGCGGATTGTCTGCCGCCGGTATTACGTTGAAGTCACTGCGTCTCGACGTTTCCGGCCGGGTGAATTTCCGTGCCGCCTTTGGCCTTGAAGCAACCAGTCCCGGCTTTGAAAGCATCCGGGTAGCGGTGGATATCCAGACTGATTCTTCACCCGACAGAGTGAAGGAAATCATGGACAGGCTGCTGAAAGCCGCGCCCATTCCGGATACGATCATCCGGCCGGTGCCGCTCGATGTCGAGATCAGCTGCAAGCAGACCGAACTGGCTGAGCTTTCATAACCACCGAGGGGGAATGGAGATGACCAGTGTACAGGATGTCGCGGTGATCGGTGCCGGCCCGGCGGGATTGTCGACAGCATATGAACTGAAAAGAATCGGGCTCGATCCGCTGGTGCTGGAAAAAACAGCGGCGGTAGGAGATGTCTGGCGCAATCATTATGACGGTGTGCGCCTGAACACGGGGCGCGTCTTTTCCCAACTCCCGGGAAATCCGTTCCCCCGCTCGGCCGGCGGCTGGCCTTCGCGCGATGAAGTCGTGCGTGTCCTCGAAACATTTCCCGGACGGGGAGGATTCAGGGTTCGAACCGGAATCAATATCGCAAGAATCGAGTATGGTCGTCAGCGCGACATCTGGACCCTCTCCAGCCAGGACGGTGAAACGTTCGAATCACGCGCTGTGGTTGTCGCGACCAGGTGCGCGTGTACCCCCGTCGTCCCGCAATGGGAAGGCATGGAAACCTTTCCCGGGGAAATCATCCATTCCTCGAAATTCAAAAATGCCAGGCCCTATGCAGGAAGGAATGTGCTGGTGGTCGGCAGCGGCAATTCCGCGGCTGAAATTGCCAGCAGGCTCGCTGAATGCGCAAAAACGGTGACCCTCTCCATCCGGACGCTGCCCCACATTCTCCCCAAGAGCGTATTCGGCATTTCGCTGGCGGGAATCGGCGTTGCGCTCCGCCCCCTGCCGCCAGCGTGGACGGATGTCATCCTGAATGCCCTGCGCAGGCTGTTCATAGGCGACCTGGCTCCCTATGGCCTTCCTTTTCCTGAATCCCCGGTATCGCAGCAGTTTGCCAGGACCCAGGTCGTGCCGATCGTCTATGATCGTTTCGCGGCGGATATCCGCGCGGGACGCATCCGGGTGGTGGGGCAGATCAGAAAGATCGAAGGGCAGACCGTGCATGTCTTTAATTCCATTGGAGCAAAGCCTCATGAACACCAGGAAGAAGCCACGTTGAACGTGGATGCGATTATTGCCGGGACGGGCTTTCGCAGCGGTCTCACCAGATTGATCCAGATTCCCGGCATTACCACCGAGGAGGATAGGCCCGTGGGCCAGGGAGACCATGAGTTCCCGGGTGCGCCGCGCCTTTACATTATCGGGCACTTCGTTCCCTTGAGCGGCTACCTGCGGGAAATTCGTCTGGACGCGGGCAGAATCGCGAGAAAAATCGGGAAACAGCTGGCGGAGCGGAGCGTCCCTGACCGGGCAGGCTCGCATCAATCCATGCAGATCGTGGAGGAATAGATTGACGAAGAAAGAGCGCAAATCGACCGAGGAAAAATTGCTTCTTGCCGCGCGCCGCCTGTTCTGCCGCGCCGGGATCCATGCAACCGGCATTACGCGGATTCTCGAGGAAGCAGGTGTGGCTCGCGCCAGCCTCTATGCGCACTACGGCTCAAAGGAAAATCTGCTCAAGGCGGTGTTCGATACGGAAGCGAATATGTGGTTTCACTGGTTCGACCTGGACCTGTCGCATCTCAAGTGTTCCCCCAGAGAGCGCATCCTGGCCCTGTTCGATCTGCTGGAGAAATGGTTCGCGAAGGAAGACTTCTTCGGCTGCGTATTCATCAACGCCGTGGCAGAGCATGAAAAGGATAGCCGCTGGGTAAAGGATGTGGCGGGTGCGTATCGGGACCAGATAATCGACCGGCTGAGGACACTGGTTGGGGAAAGCGGGGCCACGGATCCGGATATGGTCACCCAGAAACTGGGCCTGCTCATCGAGGGTGCGATCGTGACTGCCATGGTCACTCAAAACAGCCAGGCGGCCTATATTGCCCGGCTTGCCGCCGAGGATGTTTTGCGGTGCATGGAATGTGTCCGCTTTCCAGCGGAGGACTCTGCATCATGCGCTGCGGCTGCCGCCCTGGAATCGACTTAGCTTGGAATTTTTACAGGAGAAATCAATGGACAGTATCTGGTCGAATTTATCGACAGGCATGCGGCGTTTCCTGATCCTGGCCGGATCTCTCGCCGTTATCGTCGTAGTCGGCTTGCAATTTCACGTGAGCTCTCAAGGGGATCAGTCAAACACCTATCCGAAGGGCTTTCGCGGGGGCACATGCACCATAGAGTCGGACTCCCTGGTGATTGGCTATTCAGGTTATTTCATTCCAGGAGACTATGAAATCCCTGAGGACGCGACAGGTGCGATGTCTGTCCCGGTCCTGTGCGGAAAAATACCCAGTCCCGGAACCCTCGATGTCACGATTGATCTTCTTTATCCGGAATCGGCGCGGGAATGGCCGCTGGCCATGGCGCTCGCAAAAATGGAAGGCGGCAAGCCATCGAACACGCTGCTGACGATTCCTCCGAGAACATACGAATCCGGCACCGTCACACAGGTATTGCGGTTCGGAGAAACGGGAGAATACAGGCTTTATCTATCCGGAAAGGATGGGAACCAGGCTGATTTCACGCTGGAAATCCCCATCGTGGCGGGAACGCCGTGGTACGAGGGTTTTGCTCAATTCTGGCCCATGTTCGTTCTGGTCGTGGCGGCAATTCTCTATCAAGTTTTTAGAAAACTCTGACTACTTAATAAATAAAGGAGCCATTACCATGAAATTCACGCAGCTGCGAAATGCAACCATCATTATCGGCTATGCGGGAAAAAAAATCCTGGTCGATCCCATGCTGGCGAAAAAAGGGGCGTTTCCCGGATTCGAGGGCACGATCAATAGCCACCTGGCCAATCCCCTGGTCGATCTGCCTGTTCCCATGGATGAGATCCTGAATGTGGATGCAGTCATTGTTACCCATATTCATCCGGACCACTGGGATGAGGCAGCCATAAATCTGGTGCCCAAGGATATGCTGATTTTTGCGCAAAACGAGAAAGACGCAGCGCAAATACAGGCGCAAGGATTCCGCAACGTTCGAGCCCTTGGGGAAAGTACTGCTTTTGACGACATCACGTTCATCAAAACCGCTGGCCGGCATGGCGGAGAAAAAACTGTCGAAGAGTGGGCGGATTTATTGGGACAGGTATCGGGGATCGTATTCAAACATCCGAATGAAAAAACGCTCTATATCGCCGGAGATACGGTCTGGTACGAGGGAGTTGAAGAAAATCTGAAGAAATACGAGCCCGACATCGTTGTCCTGAACAGCGGAGACGCCCAGGTTCTGGGTTATGAGCCCATTATCATGGATAAAAAAGATGTTTACGAGGTTTATAAGGCGGCTCCCAAGGCAACCATTATTGCGAGCCACATGGAAGCTGTGAATCACGCCGTGCTTTCAAGAAAAGAACTGCGGGAATTCCTCGATGAAAAAGGTATGACGCAACGGGTATTGGTGCCCGAGGACGGTGAAATCTGTACTTTTTAATGGGATTCGTAATTTGATCCTTGTGCGGATTCCACGGAAACAGCGCCTGGCGCCTGCAGCTACCTTGCAAAGACTGAACTGGCAGCCGAGCTTTCATAACCTGAAGGGAGCAAGGAGATGACAGGCATACATGATGTCGCCGGCCCGGCGGGATTGTCGACGGCGTATGAACTGAAAGGAATCGGGTTCGATCCGCTGGTACTGGGAGAAAGCAGCGGCGGTGGAGGATGCTTTGCGCAATCATTATGACGGCGTGCGCATATCTTCTCAATCTCAAAAAGAGAACGAATGGTTTATTTTTATCTGGAGAGGAGAAACAGAATGAAAGACAGCTCTGTCATGAAGTTTTGTTCCATGCTACCGGTATTAATCCTGGCAAGCAATCTGTCATATGCCATGCAGGGTATGCACGGAACCGAAGGCAGTGGAGTGACTGAGCCGCCCGCTGCATCAAAAAGTATGGGGGCGCCCATCAATTCACCAGGTTCGGAAATGGAAATTACCTACAGTGCGGACGGCAAAACGGCTATTTTTGTTTCAACCCGCGAGGGCAGTATCGAATCACCCGGCACCCCTTACAATTTCGACATATGGATGGCTCACAATGTGGATGGCGTGTGGCAGGAACCTGTTCATCTCGGTCCTGACATCGATCCGACCGTAGGGCCAAATATCAATACAGCGGCCTGGGATCTGGAACCCAGCTTTTCCGATGATGGCAATGTCATTTATTTTACCAGATATGAACCGGGCAACCTGCTGTCAGGCGATCTTTATGTCGTTCAGAAAGTGAATGGTGTATGGCAGTCTGCCAGAAACTGGAACGATGTTCCGGAACTTCCCAGTATCAACACCCCAACCGGTGAGGAGCATTGCCCGATTATTGTTTCCGACAGCCTGATTTATTTCAATTACAGCCAGCCGGGAGTCACGCAAGAGAGTGATATCTGGAAAGTCGAGAAAAAAGATGGAGTGTGGCAGAAACCCGTGAGCCTGGGAGGAAAAATCAATTCTCCACAGCGTGACCACATGCACTGGACCGGGGTGTCAAAAGATGGCAAAAGTATGGTGGTCACCAGTACACGAATTGATCCGGATTCCCGGGGTGGGCACGATATGTGGATTTCACATCAGGATGCCAATGGAGAATGGCAGAAACCGATCAATCTCGGTGATGTCATCAATACGCCGGGTGAAGAAATGTGCTGGACTTTCACGCCTGATGGTAAGAAATTTACCGGCAGCTGGGGACCTCAAAGCACATTTGATTCGGATATCCGCTGGATAAGCAAAGAGAATATTCCATTATTGAAAAAATTCGAGCCGATCGGACCACCACCTAATTTACTTGCCAAAGCCAGAAAATGACACTCCAGGGAAGCTGGAATGGGTTCATGAGGGGTATTAGGGCATTTTTGGTGCAAGCATAAACAGATCCTTTCACGTGCGCGACGTTCATAATCCGCGGAAATATGTGATTAAGCTCGTTGCGCCGCCCTTTATTTATTGCATTTACTGGAGAATTAACAATGGCAGGTTATGTTGGCGATGTTGCTATCGCTTACGATCGTGATCTCGGACCCGTGCTTTTCGAGCACTATGCTATTGACATTGCGAGACGTGCAACCGAAAGATCAATACGCCACATGCTCGAAATTGCGGCAGGGACAGGAATAGTTACCCGGCAATTGCGTAACGTGCTCCCCAAGGATGCGCTGCTGACGGCAGTCGATATCAGCGACTCCATGATGGACGTCGCGCGCGCAAAATTTCTTCCCCACGAGCAGGTCACCTTCCAGGTTGCAGACGCTACGGCCCTGCCTTTCGAAAATGAGGCATTCGATGCGGTGGTCTGCCAGTTCGGGGTGATGTTCTTCGATAAAGAGGCGGCGTTTCGCGAAGCGCACCGGATGCTTAAGCACGGGGGCCGTTATCTGTTCAGCGTCTGGGATTCACGGCGCTACAATCCCTTCGCCAGCCTGACTTTCGAGGTGCTGAAGCAATTCTTTCCATCGAACCCGCCCAGATTCCTTGAGGATCCCGTTTCCTCCTTCGAAATCGACCCTGTCAAGGAAACGCTTATTCGCTCGGGCTTTGAGCGGATTGTCGTCTCGGTCCAGAAACGGGAATACGATATTCTGGATGTTCCGGCCTTCGCGCGGGGGCTGGTGTTCAGTCCTGTCATCGAGGAGATCAGGGAGCGCGGCGGAGTCGAGCCGGAGGAGATAGTCGAGGTGCTGGCAGAAGCGCTGACAAGAGAGTATGGCTCGAACCCCACGCGCTACCCGATGCAGGCCATACTGTTCGAGGCGGAAAAGCCTTGAGAGTGCAATCCGAAGGGCGTGAACTGGCATCTCCCGAAATACCTCATTCCAGTTCCACTCCCATTACCACTATTGATCCAGCCAGAAAATACCATGAATCCTGTCGTTCCGGGGCCTGACCCGGAATCCATCCTCGTTATTTCACCTTCATCCCGGGACGCGCGCCTTCATCGGGGGAAAGCAGATAAGGGCCGTCACCGTCCCCGGCGGCCAGCACCATTCCCTCGGATATGCCGAACTTCATTTTGCGCGGCGCGAGGTTGGCAACCATGATGGTCAGACGTCCCTTGAGTTGCGCGGGATCATAGGCGGATTTTATGCCTGCAAATACAGTCCGCTGTTCCGAAGCGATATCCAGGGTGAGCTTGAGCAGCTTGTCGGCGCCCGGCACCTGCTCCGCATCGAGGATTTTTGCCACTCTGAGATCGACTTTGCCGAAATCTTCGATGGAGATGTGCGATGCACCGGCTTGGCCTGCTTCTCCTGCTTTTGCAGATGGAGGCGTGGTGGAAGAATTTTTGTCCATGGTTTCTGCAGCTTGTGCAGCCTGCTGTGACTTTGCGGGCGCCAGGCTTTCCTTGTTTGCATTGGTAAGCATTTCGATCTGTTTCGGATCGACCCGGGTCATCAGGTGCTCGTAATCATTGATCCGATGTCCCTCCGGCAATAGTCGGTGCTGCGAATTCGCATCCTTCCATGTAAGAGAATCCAATCCCAGGAACTGCTCTGCCTCCATCGCAAGCTTCGGCAGCACCGGTTTGAGATACACCGTCAGCATCCGGAACATATTCAGCGCGACACTGCATACTTCATGCAGTTCCCTGTCATTCCTGCCGTCTTTCGCCAATACCCAGGGTTTCATCCGATCCACATACTGGTTGGCCACATCCGCCGCCGACATGATTTCCTTGATCGCTTTGCTGAACTCCCTGCGTTCATAGAAATTTGCAATGGACATATGACGGCCGAGGAAAGTATCTCCCTCGCCCAGTTCGCAAAAAAGAAACTGGTTGAACCATTTCCGGCTGGTTTCCGAAATGTTGTGCGTAAGCTTGCCCTCGAATTTCTTGAGGATGAATCCCGCGCATCTGCTGGCGATGTTGACATATTTCCCCACCAGATCGCTGTTCACGCGTGCGACAAAATCCTCGAAGTTGAGATCGATATCTTCCATGCTGTCGTTGAGTTTGGCGGCGTAGTAATAGCGCAGCCATTCCGGATTCAGGCCTTGCTTCAGATAGCTTCCGGCGGTGATGAAGGTCCCGCGGGATTTGGACATTTTCTGGCCGTTGACGGTGAGAAACCCGTGGGCATAAATCTGGGTAGGGGTGCGATATCCCGAGAATTCCAGCATCGCCGGCCAGAACAGGGCGTGAAAGTAGAGAATATCCTTCCCTATGAAATGCACCATTTCCGTATTGCCGCCAGGACGCAGGAATTCGTCGATCTCGGCCTGGGCCCGCTGGTTCTGCTTGAAGTAGCTCTTGAAACTGCCGAAATAGCCGACGGGCGCATCCAGCCATACATAGAAGAATTTCTTTCCGCCTGTATATGGAATAGGGAAGCCGAAATAAGGCGCATCACGCGAAATATCCCAATCCACGAGGCCGGCCGAAAGCCACTCTTTCATTTTATTGGCAGCCTCAGGTTGAAGCCGGGGTCTCGTTTCCAAGGCAATGCCAGACTGAGCCGGAATCGATTCAAATATCCAGTTTTTGAGGAACGTTTCGCAGCGTATATCCGAAAGCTTGAAAAAGTAGTGATTCGAAGTGCGGCGCTCCGGCCTGGCGCCGGAGACGGCAGAGTAGGGATCGATGAGGTCAGTGGGTGAATAGGTGGCGCCGCAAGCCTCACAGGAATCTCCATACTGGTCGCCGGCATGACACCTGGGGCATTCACCCTTGATATACCGATCCGGCAGAAACATCTGCTTGACCGGGTCATAAAACTGCTCCACCGAACGTTTGGCAATCAGATCCCTTGCCCTGAGCTGGCGGTAGATATCTTCGCAAAACGCCTGATTTTCAGGCGAATCGGTAGTGTAATAGTGGTCGAAACCAACATGGAAACCATCGAAATCCGCCTTATGTTCGTGCCATACGCGGTCTATCAGTTGCCGTGGAGTGATGCCTTCCTGTTCTGCGCGAAGCATGATCGGCGTGCCATGTGCGTCGTCCGCGCAAACATAATGCACCTCGTGCTCTTGCATTTTCTGGAAACGAACCCAGATGTCAGTCTGTATATATTCCACCAGATGGCCGAGATGGATGCTGCCATTGGCATAGGGCAGGGCCGAGGTAACGAGGATTTTCCGTTTGTTCATCAAGCGATTAAGAAAGGTGTTCGGAATGATGCAAATGGCAATTGTAACAAACTGTGAGGCTTGCGGTCTTCGGGGCTGACGAAAAGGATTTTCAGCGCTCCTGGCTCATTTCCTTTTACCGCGCACCCGCGCCTGTCATCAGCGACCCTTGACGGATTGTTCCGAGCGCCATCTCGCCTGACTGCTCCGGGGAAAAGATTCCGAGCGAACCGGAAGGATGAATTGAGTGAGCAGGGCAAATGGCATTCGACAGTGGAGCGGCAATTTCTTCCCTGGAGAGGGCGAATACTTCATCCTCATAGGCAAGAGTTCGCGAACCCTGGATATTTGTTAATATTCGAGTCATCAGTGGCCCCAGACCAAAGGAGTTCAAAAAATGGCTATCACAGAACAGCAGATATTGGCCGCACTCGGGGAAATTACCGATCTCACCACGGGCAAGGATTATGTAAGCACCAACGAGGCGCGCAATGTCGTCATCGAGGGCAATAATGTATCGCTGGATATTGTGCTCGGTTATCCGGCAAAAAGCGTGATGGCGAATATTCGCGCCCAGGTGATCGAGAAGCTCAAAGCCATTCCCGGAATTGGCGGCGTAAATGCCAATGTCTCAAGCAGGATCGTTTCCCACGCGGTGCAGCGGGGGGTGAAACTCATCCCCGGCGTCAAGAATATCATCGCTGTGGCCTCCGGCAAGGGTGGGGTAGGCAAATCTGCCACGGCAGTCAATCTTGCACTGGCGCTGGCTGCCGAAGGCGCTTCTGTCGGGATACTGGATGCGGATATCTATGGTCCTTCCCAGCCGCAAATGCTGGGCATTACCGGCAGGCCGGATTCTCCCGATGGCAAGACCATCGAACCGATGAGAGCACACGGCATTCAGGCGATGTCCATCGGACTTCTGATCGACGCGGAAACGCCGATGGTGTGGCGTGGGCCCATGGTTACCCAGGCATTGCAGCAGTTGCTGACCGATACCCGGTGGGAAGAGGTGGATTATCTCATTGTGGACATGCCGCCGGGAACGGGCGATATCCAGTTGACGCTTGCGCAAAAAGTGCCGGTGACGGGAGCCGTCATTGTCACGACGCCTCAGGACATTGCGCTGCTCGATGCGCGCAAGGGTTTGAAGATGTTCCAGAAGGTAGGCATCCCCATCATTGGCATCATCGAAAATATGAGCACGCACATTTGCTCGAACTGCGGGCATGAAGAGCATATTTTTGGCGCGGGCGGTGCGGAAAAAATGTGCAGGGATTACGATGTGGAGTTGCTGGGCGCGCTGCCCCTCGATATAAAAATTCGCGAGCATACCGATTCCGGCAGTCCGACGGCCGTTGCAGAGCCTGACGGGCGAATAGCGGAAATTTATCGGAGTATCGCGCGGCGCCTCGCCGTAAAGATCGATGAATTGTCACTGGACCATTCCGCGCTGTTCGCCAGGATCGTGGTTGAGGACACCTGATTCCCCGAAAAGGAAGGATTGGCATCTGGAAGAGGAGTCGGACTGTTTTGCCTGCCTGCTCTCCGATTTCCCCGCCTGTACATTCCATTCACATCGCATTCCTTCTTTCAACATGACAATCAAATCGGATAAATGGATTCGCCGGATGGCGATGGAGCACGGCATGATCGAACCGTTCGAGCCGAATCAGGTCAGGCATGCTCCTGACGGACACAAGATCGTTTCATACGGCACTTCGAGCTACGGGTACGACATTCGCTGCTCGGATGAATTCAAGCTGTTCACCAATATCAACTCCGCCATCGTGGATCCCAAAAATTTCGATTCCAATTCCTTTGTCGATGTTAAAAGCAATGTCTGTCTTATTCCGCCTAATTCCTTTGCGCTTGCGCGCACGGTTGAATACTTTCGCATCCCGAGAAATGTGCTGACCATTTGCCTCGGAAAATCCACTTATGCCCGCTGCGGCATCATTGTCAACGTCACCCCCTTCGAGCCGGAATGGGAAGGCTTCGTTACACTGGAGTTTTCCAATACCACGCCTCTTCCCGCAAAGATTTATGCGAATGAAGGTGTCGCCCAGGTAATCTTTTTCGAATCCGACGAGGTCTGCGAAACCTCTTACAAGGACAGGGGAGGGAAATACCAGGGCCAGCATGGAGTGACACTGCCAAAAATCTGAGCGTCATGCGCTCTCATGCGCTCTTTCCTTTGCGGAAATTGCCCGCCTTACTTGCGTGCGCAAGCCCTGCTTACGCAAGCTTCGGGCAGCGGGACTGAACACCTGAATATTGATGAGCATTACCATGCTCCGGGGGTGGAACTTTGGACGTAGCAACGGGTCTTTTCCTTATTCAAAAAAACACTTGATTCCAGCGCAATCAAGTCTATAATCCGCATTTTTTTACGTTATCCAAACCGAAGGACAGGAGGTCATCATGACAAGCAAAGCAAACTACTTCATCACGGCTGATCTGGTAAACATCCATACTCCCGTAACGTAGCGCCTCCAAAAGGAAGGACGATCATGCAAATGCGCAATACCGCTCTACGGCAAACCGTAGAAGCAGAAGAAATATTCGATACCCACCCCGAAGTCAGCCTGGATTTTGAACATGTTCAGGCAGCCCTCAAAAAGGGCTACAGCAAACCGTTTCTGCTGGTTGACAGTAATATCATCCGCAACAAAGCCCGAAGATTCAAAGCCGCCATGCCGCGTGTGCAGCCGCACTATGCAGTCAAGGCCAATCCCGATCCGCGTGTGCTGAAAACGCTGATCGAGGAAGGCGTTGGATTTGAAATTGCCTCCATTTCAGAGCTTGACCTCCTGCTCAGCCTGGATGTGCCTCCTGCGGATATTTATTACAGTAATCCGATGAAGTCGCGCGCGTACCTGGAATATGCCGCGGCCAAAGGTGTGGAGTGGTATGTGCTGGATAGTGTCGAGGAGTTGCGCAAGATCGTCAGCGTGAAGCCGGACGCGAAACTGTATTTGCGGATAGATACGCCCAACATCGGGAGCGACTGGCCGCTCGCCGGCAAGTTCGGCACCCATATAGCCGAGATCAAGGAAATCATTGACGAAGCCGCCAACCTCAAGGCCGATCTGGCCGGAGTGACCTTTCACGTCGGTTCGCAATGCCGCAATCCACAGAACTGGCGGGTCGGCATCGAACGGGCAATCAAGGTATTCGCCGATATGCGCCAGGCGGGATTGTCACCGCGTTTGCTCAACATCGGCGGCGGCTACCCGGTGCGGCATGTCAAGCCCATTCCGTCGATAGAAGTTATCGGTGAAGTCGTGAACGAAGCGATTGCAAATCTGCCGGAGAACATTCGCATCATGGCTGAGCCCGGACGCTACCTCGTCTCGGATGCGGCCTATTTTGTCTGCCGCGTTGTAGGGACGGCGACCCGCAACGGCAAACGCTGGATGTATTGGGATGCTGGAGTTTTTGGAGGTGTAATCGAGGTCACGGAGGGTTTGCGGTATGAAATTCTTTCCGATCGCATGGGATCGAATATCCCCTGGTCCGTAGCGGGTCCGACCTGCGATTCGGTCGATATCCTGATGCGGGATGAAATGCTGCCGGAGGATATTGAGGAAGGTGATTTCATCTATATCCCCAATGCCGGCGCTTATACGACAGCCTACGCCAGCAACTTCAACGGCTTTCCTTTGCCGGAGGTTGTCGTCCTGTAACTCAATAAAATCACGGCTCCACCCTGCCAGCCAGATTCTGGACAGGCGGATTCCGGGACGGTCAGGCAGCGCAACCGGACAATAATAATAAAGAATAATAAAAAGGCGGGCCACAGTTATCTGTGGCCCGCCACTTTTTTTGCAGGAACGCCTGCCAGGAATCAGATTCAGGATTCAGAATTCGCGATTCAGAGTCATTGGCCGCCTTGTTCCTGTTGATCCGCCTTGCGATCGAGTGTGGCAAAATGGTACTCCAGCCCATTGTCATCCACGTGCTTCTCGCGGAAGACCTCCCGCCAATTGTCCCTGTCAAATTCCGGAAAATATGCATCACCCTCGAAATCCCTGTGGATCTCGGTCATGTATATGCGATCACATAGCGGCAGCATCTGCTGGAATATATCTGCACCCCCAATGACGAAACATTCGTTCACTTGATCGAGGCGCTCTCCTTCTCCGCTTTTGGTCTGGCTGCAGATACTCAGCGCTTCTCCTATCGATCTGGCAACCAGTGCGCCCGGAACTTCATAATCCGGTTGTCTCGTGATAATGATGCTGGTGCGGCCGGGAAGAAGCCGGCCGATGGATTCATGCGTCTTGCGCCCCATGATGATGGGATGCCCCATCGTAAGCTCCTTGAAGTGCTTGAGATCGTGCGGCAAACGCCAGGGAATCGCATTGTTATTGCCGATTGTGCGATTTCGCGCCATCGCCACAAGAACGGAAAGTCGAGGTGTTGTCATACTGCAATGGGTGCCCTGATTGACGGATGAGGATCGTACCCTTCCAGGGTGAAATCCTCGTATCTGAAGTCGAGAACATCCCCGATTGCCGGGTTCAATTTCATGACAGGGAGTTTTTTCGGCGTCCGCCCTAATTGCTCGCGTGCCTGTTCCAGATGGTTGAGATAAAGATGCGCATCGCCAAGGGTATGGATGAATTCACCTGCTCGTAAATCACAGCTCTGCGCCAGCATGAGCGTAAGCAGCGCGTAAGAGGCAATGTTGAACGGAACACCCAGGAAGATGTCAGCGCTGCGCTGGTAAAGCTGGCAGGAAAGCCTGTCATCCGCCACATAGAACTGAAACAGCGCGTGGCATGGCGCCAGCTTCATTTCCTGCAGTTCCCCCACATTCCAGGACGATACGAGCATGCGGCGGGAATCGGGCGTTTTCCTGATCTGTTCGACCACCTGCCTGATCTGGTCGATATGGCCTCCCTTCCCATCCGGCCATGAGCGCCACTGGCGGCCATATATCGGCCCCAGATCGCCATTCTCATCCGCCCATTCATCCCAGATGGAGACACCGTTTTCGTTGAGATACCTTATATTGGTATCGCCTTTCAGAAACCAGAGCAGTTCGTAAATGATGGATTTCAGATGCAGCTTCTTTGTCGTCAGAAGGGGAAAACCTTCCGACAGGTCGAAGCGCATCTGGTAGCCGAAAACAGAAAGCGTGCCGGTACCCGTGCGGTCGGATTTTTTTTGTCCGTGCTCCAGGACGTGCTGCATGAGATCGAGGTACTGGCGCATCGAAGCGGTAACGTCAGCGAGTAGAATATAGTAAAAGGAAGCGTCCCGCGTATAATGGACGAGGCTATATTCTAGCAAATTAGCAAATAAGAAGGCCTTCTTATAAACAGGCTTTCTTTTCCGTAAACCGTCTTTCCTTCCTTTCGATTAAGCTCGCTCATTATGCTCGCAACACTCACACAGAAAAATGCTCCCCTCACCTCCCTTGATGACGCAGGCAAGGCCACTCATATCCTGGCGGTATTGCCAGGCCGGACCGAACCATCGGATGAGCTCGATTTTTTCGGAAAAGATTTGCTGAACATTTTGTTGTCGCGGCGCAAAATGAAGGCGGAAGAAATCAAAGAGATGCCGGTTTCAGCCAATCTCGCGAGTGGCGCGTTATGTTCATGGGTGAGGATCGATCCGGTCAAATCCGTGTTCGAGCAGCAAGTATCGATGCGCAAAGCCTTGCAGTTGTTACTGGAAGAAAACCCTTCCGAAATAAACGTTACCGTTTATGGCGACTCCAGCGAAAAGCGAAAGGCCGCGCAACTGGCGCTCTACGCGGCATGGATCAATGGCTCGTTGCTGCCATCACGCAAAACAGGCAAAGAGGAGGAGAACAGCCGCGGGCTCGAACGAATCGTGCTGCACGGGCATGAGGAAGCGGATAACTTTGCCTTGCTGAAAGCCACGGCGGAAGGAAATCTGCTTACACGCGAGCTTACGGTGCTGCCGTCCAATGAATTGACGCCGGGACTCTACCGCAAGCGCGTTCAGGAACTGGCGGCAAGGGAAGGCTGGGATTATCAGGACTTCGATGTCAAAGCGCTGCGCGAGATGGGCGCGGGCGCTTTTGTCGCGGTTGCCCAGGGGAGCGATCCCGAAGACGCGGCCATTGTGCACTTGCGGCGACGGACGAGAGAAGGGGATAAAACAGTTGCGCTGGTGGGCAAGGGTATCTGCTTCGATACCGGGGGGCATAACCTGAAGCCGGCGCGTTACATGCATGGCATGCATGAGGACATGAACGGCTCTGCTGTTGCCCTGGGCATACTGTTGGCTGCAACCCGCGCCAACCTCCCCGTAAACATCGATTGCTGGCTTGCCCTCGCACAGAACCATATCAGCCCCCATGCCTACAAGCAGAACGACGTCATCAGGACGCTCAATGGGACTACTGTAGAGATCGTCCACACCGATGCCGAAGGACGGATGGTGCTCGCGGATACCTTGACAATGGCGGCGAGAGAGAGGCCCGATATGATGATGGATTTCGCAACGCTGACGGGAAGCATGCACGTGGCGTTGGGATCGCGCTACAGCGGTATTTTCAGCAATCGGGAAGAGTTGATGCAGAAGGCGTTGACCGCGGGGAGAGTGACAGGCGAACGGGTCTGGGGATTTCCCCTCGATGCCGATTATGATGTCGAACTGGAAAGCAAGATTGCCGATATCAGGCAATGCACCCTGGAGAACGAGGCGGATCACATTCTCGCCGCCCGATTTCTCAACCGCTTCGTGGATAACGCTCCCTGGTTGCACATGGACCTTTCCGCGAGCAACCACAAGGAAGGATTGGGCGCGGTTGGCAGTCCGGTGACCGGGTTTGGTGTGGCGTGGGGCGTGGAGATGCTCAGGATTTTTTTTCAGACCTCCTTTAATCTTTAACAGGGCGGATAGTAGGGCAGGGCATATCTGTTCCCACTTATCGAGAATGTTCGAATACATCTTTCATGCGATCAGTGTAACAAAACGGTTCTTTCGCCTGATGTTGCGCTTCACGATTCGAAGCTGAAACCTTGTGCATCGCAAGCATTTCTGAAAAGAGGAGGATCAGAACATGTTCGACCCCGCCATACAGAATCGTGCTGCCGGCGCCATCGTGGGCGCTTTCATCGGGGACACCCTGGGTCTTGGTCCCCACTGGTACTACGATCTGGCGGTGCTGCGCCGCGACTATGGCGACTGGATCACGGCCTATACCGATCCCAAGCCCGGTCGCTACCACAGCGATCTCAAGGCAGGTCGGATTTCCCAGACCGGCATCATTCTCCGGTTCATGCTGCGCTCGCTCGTCGAACGGGGCGGTTATGATGAAGCGGACTTCTGCAGGCGGATGGATGGGGAAATATTTCCGTTTCTGAACGGCATGCCTGTGAACGGTCCGGGCGGATATACCCAGCAGTCGATTCGCGATGTCTGGCGCAAGCGGGTCCAGCAGAACTGCCATGGGGTCAAACGGGAAGTCAGGCCGATACCACTGAAGCGATAGGACGTACGCTGGCCCTGGCGGTCCGTTACGCTTTCCAGCCGCAGGAGATGGCAGCCGCTATCTCCAGCAATACCCGGCTTACCCAGATCGACGATACTGTTATTGCCCTGACTGTCGCATACGGGTCAGTATTGGGTCTCCTGGTGCAGGGGCACCAGCTCAACAGGAGCCTTTCCGGCAAGCTCATGCGATTGGCAAGGGCGGGAAAACTGCCTTTCCATACGATGGCGCATACCGACTTGCAGCCGCCTCAAGAAGATATTCCGTGCGAAAACGGATACTTCATCTCTCCGGACGCCCTGCTCACGCCCTCATATGTGGCAGCAGCCGCGCTGGACCCGGATATCCGGATAGAACCCGCCTGGAAAGTCTCCATTGTTTATGGCATGACCTGCGCCATTTATCACCAGCTTCCTGCGGTCTATCATCTCACTGCCCGTTTTCCGAATGATTTCGAATCGGCTGTGCTCCATGCAGTGAATGGCGGCGGCGAAAATCAGGCGCGGGCTGCTTTGACCGGTGCGCTCGTTGGAGCCCAGGTCGGCTTGTCAGGGATACCCCGACGCTTCCTCGATGGTCTGGATGAAGGCGAAGCACTCCAGCGCCTTGCGATGGACCTGGGATCGAAAGCGGATGCTTCAACCGGCGGGGAAAAAAGCTGAAAGCCGGGAGGAACCGTGGAAGCTCAAGGTTCTTCTTGAAAAACCGACCTCAGGCAAGTGCGGAATGCCTTGGAAGAATGAAACCGTTACGCAATCTTCAGCACTATCTTGCCCAGAGTATGTCCCGCTTCGATCAAACGATGCGCTTCGGCGGCTCCCACCAGAGGAAGCGTGCGGCTGACATGAACCTTGAGGATGCCTTGTTCGAGCAGCCTCGCGCCTTGCTCCAGTATGCCGGTTTGTACGACACGCGCGGGATGTAAACCGAAGTAAAGGGGAGCAGCCATTTGCACGTAGCCGATGCTCAGGTTGCGCAGCCGAGCAGTATTGAGTTGCTTCGCATCACAAGACGTTGAAAGCAGCGACACTATCCTGCCATACAGCCGGATGGCGGAAAAGGATTTACAGAACGTTTCTCCACCGACAGTATCCAGGGCAAGGTTCACACCCAACCCCTCCGTCCATTCGAGCGCAGTATCTACAAAGTCATCTTGGCGATAATCGATTGCAAGCTCGGCCCCCAGGGATTGCACGAAGGCAGCCTTTTCCTCACTCGAAATTGTCGTGGCAACCCGGGCTTTCAGGTATCGGGCAAGCTGGATGGCAATATGGCCTACGCCGCCCGCACCCGCATGAATCAGCGCAGTCTGGCCCTCCTTGAGATTGCCACGCTTTATCAGCGCTTCCCATGCGGTAATCAGTGCTAATGGAACAGCGGCTGCTTCCACCATTGACAGGTTCCCGGGTTTCAATGCCAGATAATCTTCATGCACTACCGCGTATTCCGCATAGTTTCCAGGCGCCCCACCCAAGCCATTATTGAAAAAGAAGACTTCATCGCCTGTGCGTACCCGAGTCACTGAACTGCCAACGGCTTCAACCACACCTGCCCCATCACATCCGAGGATAGACGGGAGCCTGTCCGGGTAATACATATTGGCCTTGCGCACCTTGGTGTCGATCGGGTTTACGCCTGCCGCGTGCAACTTCACCCGCACATCAAATGCGCCGGCAAGATCGGGCATGGGAACATCGGCAGGTATCAATACCTCTGGTGCGCCCGGAGCATTCATCAGGATCACTTTCATGATTTCCCTTTATTCTTCTCTCCGGATCGCTGATCGACACCCGCCGCTCCTCCGGCTATGGTGGAACAGGAATGAAGGACGTACCGGAAGACGGTAAGCTATGGGGATATGTTAAACTTCGAGCCTTGATTTGGCTAGAAAAGTGAAATGTCCGGCAATACTTTTGGCAAACTGTTTTGCGTGATGTCTTTCGGGGAATCCCATGGTCCTGCCATAGGATGCGTAGTGGATGGTTGTCCCCCGGGAATGGAGCTGTCCGCTGAGGATATCCAGCAGGATCTGGATCGGCGCAAGCCCGGTACCTCCCGTCACGTGACCCAGCGGCGCGAGTCCGATACGGTGGAAATTCTTTCGGGCGTGTTCGAGGGGAAAACTACCGGTACTCCCATTGCACTGTTGATTCGCAACGAAGACCAGCGCAGCAAGGACTATAGCAAAATCATGGATACTTTCCGCCCCGGGCACGCAGACTATGTTTATTGGCAAAAGTACGGCATACGTGATTATCGGGGCGGAGGACGTTCATCCGCACGCGAAACTGCCGTACGGGTAGCGGCCGCGGCCATAGCGAAAAAATGGCTGCATGCAAGATATGGAGTGGTAATACGAGGCCACATGGCGCAACTGGGACCTGTCGAGATTCCATTCAAGCAATGGGAAGTGGTGGGGGAGAATTCTTTTTTTTCGGCTGACCCGGACATTGTGCCAAGCCTGGAAGAATTCATGGACAAGCTGCGAAAATCGGGCGACTCGGTGGGTGCCCGGATTCGTGTCGTTGCCGAAGGTGTGCCCGTGGGTTGGGGCGAGCCCGTATATGACCGGCTGGATGCCGAAATCGCCTATGCCATGATGAGCATCAATGCAGTTAAAGGGGTCGAAATCGGGGCTGGATTTGCTGCTGTGAGTCAGAAGGGAACCGAGCACTCCGATGAAATCAGCCCAGGAGGTTTCCTCAGCAACAATGCAGGAGGCATATTGGGCGGTATTTCGACGGGACAGGATATCGTCGTGAACATCGCCGTCAAGCCCACTTCGAGCATACGCCTGCCGCGACGTTCAATAGACAAGGCGGGAAATCCGGTAATGGTGGAAACTCACGGCAGGCACGATCCGTGTGTCGGTATCCGGGCCACACCCATCGCGGAAGCAATGCTCGCACTGGTACTGATGGACCATGCGCTGCGCCATAGAGCACAAAACGCGGATGTTGTGTGCACAACTCCAAAAATTCCCGGTAAAGCTGGCTGCAAGCAAAGCCATAAGGAGGACTCAACCGATAGCGACGCAAAAGCGGGGTTTGCGGAGGATCCCGAGCCGGACGAAGCGTGAAAGATGCAGCGCTTCCAGTAGGCCAGGGGCCGATGGATGGGGATCAGCGGCCTGTTTCTTCAACATATTCCCCGGAATGCCAGCACGCGTTCCGTCACATCTTCACGAAATTACCGAATGATGTGTTGTAAGCGGGGGAGGGTGTCCCAATCAGGAATCCCTGGGCATAGTCGATCTGCATTTTCTCAAGGATTGAAAAAGTCGCTGCATTTTCCACGAACTCCGCTGTAGTCTTTTTTCCGAATCCTCTTGCCACATCGCACAAAGCCTGCACCAGTATTTGGTCATCGGGGTTGTCCGCCAGATTGCGTATGAATGAGCCATCAATCTTTACAACATCGATCGGCAGTTGCCGGATGTAATAGAAGGAGGAGAAACCGACTCCGAAATCATCCAGCGTGAAACTGCAGCCCAGCTTCTTGATCATCTCCATGAGTTCCCGTGCCGCGGGCAAATCTTCCAGTGCTGCTGTCTCGGTTATTTCAAACATGAAATTCGATGGATCCGCGCCATGCTCGGCAAATGCATCTTTCAGTATCGGCAGCAGTTCCGGATCGTGAAACGCATGCGCCGACAAGTTTATGGAAAAACGGATGCGCTGACCGGCACGCTGTATTTCGGCCGATTGCGCAATCGATTTACGTAAAACCATGTGGTCAATGGCATGGATAAGTCCGGTCTGTTCTGCGGCGGGGATGAAAAACTGGGGTGCAAGAATGGTTCCATCATTGTCGATCATGCGCAGCAGCACCTCGTAATGATCGATGGTCCTGCGCCGAATATGCATGATAGGCTGGAAATAGAACAGGAAGCGTTCGTGTGAAAGGGCATACTCAATCTTCTCTTTCCAATAGACGAGTGTGTGCATGCGTTCACGTGTTTTCTCTTCGTCAGAAAACAAATGCCATCCTCCTCGTCCGGCTTCCTTTGCCTGATACATGGCAAGATCGGCCGCGGCCAGGAGGTCGTGGACATTGCTGCCATGTTCCGGAAAAAGTGCGATGCCGATGCTGGCTGATGCTTTATGAGTGCGGCCGTTTATCGTAATCTTTCCCTGATTCAGGCTCGCAAGCGTATTTTTTGCCACTTCTATCGCCCCTTCGGCCGTGGTCTGGGGCAAAATCACCGCAAATTCATCGCCTCCCAGGCGCCCGAGTATGTCGACGCTGCGAATGTTGCCAAGCAGCAAGCGCGCCACCATTTTAAGCAAGGCATCTCCCGCCTGATGCCCGCTGGTATCGTTGATGTACTTGAACTGATCAAGATCGAAAAAGAGTAAGGCCCCGGAATACCCGTAGCGTGCGGCAAGATTCAGCATCTGTTCCAGTTCTTCCTGGAAGCGGCGGCGATTGAAAAGATCCGTGAGCGGATCATGATCCGCCAGCCAGGCAAGACGCCCTTCAGCGCGCTTGTGTTCCGTCATGTCCAGGCCCACCGATAACATTGCGGGGTCATCCTCGGTGTGTCGGGTCAGGCGTGAATGCAGCCACAGAATATTACGAATGGAAGCGTCCTTGCATACGATATTCGCTTCGTGCCGAAGCTGGTCTCTTCGTTGGCATCGCACCTCTTCCAGGTGAACGGGAAGATCGTGCAGATTCCCGTCGAGCGCCAGAAGATGGAGGAAGGGCGTTCCCTGCAGTTCTTTTTCGGTATACTGAATAAGCGTTTCACCATAGGCATTGAGTGTGAGAATTTCACCATCCGACTTTTGTGTGATTACGATCACTTGCGCAATGTCCAGCAGATTGTTGATGAAATCTCTCTCCTTGCCTAGCTCGTGCATCTTGCTCGCCAGTATACGGGTCCTGTCCGCTACCTGATCCTCGAGCTTCTCCAGTTGATGCGACAGGGCCACCGCTGTTTCATCCAGCAGGTCAATCTCATCTTTCACCCATCGTTTCTGACTGGCAGAGCGAAGTTCCAGGCGAAAATTCTTGAAACTGCTGCGGGCCAGAAGAGGAAGAGTAAAAACGATGTGCTTGAGCCGCGACAGCGGCTTGGTGAGAATGATGAACAACAGTATTTCAGAGAGTATGAGCCCGACCACGCCAATTATCATGTTTTGCTGTGTCGAGTTGTGAATGGTGCGGATCGTGGAAGTGATGTCAGTTACAACCATGAAATGAGCATCATCTTCCGACATGGCCATTCTCTCCAGAAACAGCGGCTTTATCTGCAGGTGTCTATCATGCCACGAAACCAGGATACCCTCCTCAAGGCTTTCCAGGTCCGGATAATTCGCTGCAACGTCATCCAGGACAACAGTGTTCATTTCCCTGCTGTGTGCAGCAATGGTGACATTCCAGTTTGCAATTTTTACCTTGCTGCTTTCGGGCAAATCGCCTTTTTCGCTCACCAGCAAGGCGATATCAGCGCCCGAGATATCCTTGAACCCCAGGATCACATCGACCAGGGGGGTCCCGATGACGATCACTCCTACATTGTTACCTTCCACGAGCAGGGGCGCCACGGCAAATTGCATGCAGCTGCTGGGGCAGCTGAGGTGACTCATCGGCTTTTCCTGCGCATTCACCTCGTGTACCCAGGCGGACATCAATGCGTCGTGAGTAACAGGCTGGGAAGTTCCCCAGCTTGCCAGTTGTTGATTTGAGCTATCATAAAAACGCATCAATTCGATACCTTTGTGGAGTTGCAAAGGCATCCAGTATGGATCAAATGCCTGACTGACGGATTCTTTGTTACCTGAGAGCAGGCTTTTATTCATTCCTTCCAGGAAAGGGATCAATCCGGCGAGTTGATGCAAATTTATCGAAACCTGGTCAATCAGTCCTTCAACTTCCTTGGCATAGCGCTGGTGCTGGGCGTTTCTCTGACTCTCGAAGTCATCCATCAGGCTCAGATAGGTAATTCCCGTGAATGAAACCACGATGGCAATCAGTATGAGGCTGCTCAGCAGCAGAACTTTCCACTTCAGCCCCAGAAATTTCTGGGGCTTTTCAGGTGCTGTCGCTCCATTTCTCCGCGTAGCCTGATTATGAAAATACTTATCCTGCAGCATGACTAGAAGCGGTAGGAACCGAGGATGGAAAACAGATTCCAATGCGGTGACAGATCTCCCGAGTTGGGATTATCGAGAGTCGAAAGCCAGCCTGTTCCATTCACGCGGTGATACTCGGCACGCAACATGAATTCAGGGGTGACGTTCCAGCGCAGCCCCACGGTAATGTCTTTGGCATATCGCCGATGCGGATCGCCGCCTGTAGCTGCCGCCCATTTTTTTCCGCTGCGGTCACTGCTGTCCGCATACAGGACATCGTAGCGGGCGATCGCTTCCCATTCCGGCGTGATTCGATAAGCTCCCTGAAAATAATAGCTTTCGCCAAAGAAATCCAGATTGAGAGGTGCCACGTCAAAATTTTTATATTCAAAATGGCGGAGTGCGTATTCCGAGGTGAAACTCCAGCGTTCTGCGTTATATTGTGCGGAGAAAATGAGAGGTGTAAAGCGAATTGATCCCGCGCCAAGCTGGTCGCCGTTCACGGGATCATAATCTATGTTCAAATCCGTTCCGCTGACTGCAAAACGAAGCCGGCCCTCGTCGAGTTCGTAGCTTATACGGCCAATGTAGGATATGTCTGGAGCAAGATGGCCTGGCATCCCATGGCCCAACAGCGCTACTTCTGCTTCAGCACCTCTGACCAATGGGCGTACCGGTCCACCCTGGAAAGATAGGACACCATGATCGAAACGGTATTCACCATATAAATGCGCTCCGTCTGCAGCAATTGCAACCTTGCGTACGCGATCAAAATAGATGGATTGAGGTAGAAGTATGCTGGGCCGCGTGAAGGGAACGTCGCGCGTGTCATTGTAGAAGCCGAGCGGATTCTTCATCCTGCCAAGGCGTATTCCCATCTTGCTGTTTTCTCCCGATAGAAACGTATAGTCAATGAATCCGTAATCGAGCCGGATGTTGCCTGGACTCCCTTTTCCCGCGGTGCGGGAAATCATCTGAGCCGAAAACTGGAGGTTCGGCCTGGGCCTCATGGAAGCATTGAGTCCCAGTTCCCTGAAGTCAAAACTTCCGCTATCGGAACTGCTTTTCCCGAAAACATTATTGTTGTCCGTGCTCTTGAGCCAGCTCTGGCTGGCAAAGCCATGTATTTGCAGGTTGTTCGGCAGGTTCTGAGGAATGGGCAGTTTCTGCGCGTAAGCAGCGCAATTCGAAAGAATGGCAGACACCACGATGAGCCGGACAGCATCTCGCGTCAAACAGCGGCGAATGGGGTTACTTGACGTGCAGAACATTGACACTGCCATCCATTCTGGATCGGGTTAAATAGCCAATGGCTCCGGGGGTGCTACCGACTTTTGCAAGCATTTCCTCTGGCGACGCGACCGTTTCCGGCGCCTGTCCCGTGCCCGAGAACACCAGCCGGTCCCATGCGGCGCGGAGCTGGTAGGGAAAAACATTCAGTTTTTCCTTGGAGAATGCGATGTGCAGGGGGGCATCATCCGGAAGTACGAATACATGAATGGGGCTGCCGTCCGGCCAAGTGTGCAGGCGCATGCCGAAAATGGCACGCAAGGAGCTTTTGGAGAGAGTTTTTTCGCTGACGCCGGAGTTTGTGACGATCTCGTAGGGCTCGACCGCCCATGTTTTACTCGCCATGAATAAAAGGCCGAGCAGCAGGCATGTAGACGAAACCAGATGACTGATTTTTATTTTAATTGTCACAATTTTTTATCTGCCCCGTAGACATTACCTTGCGTTGCCTCACGGGGAGTGTTCAGGACGGCTTGAGTTGTCGGAACGTTCGAATGAGAAATGATGGCATCATAATTGCGAGGAAGCCACGCTTTATCGTGAGCATGGCTTGGACTCCAACCGCTTTAAATATCGGCAAGAGCAGCGGGATGAGGTGTCGGAGCAATCGCATTCCTCTGGCACTTTGGGATGACCCTGCCGTAATCAGTAACCAGTTCCCAGATATCTTTATGTTCTTTATTCATCCTATCCAGCATGTGGGTGAGATTGGCATAATAGGGCCCTCGTTGACCATAGTACTCAGCTAGTGGACCGATGGAGTCGTGCTGTAACCCATAGAGACTTAATAATCTATTCAGCGTAGGATCCATGATCGAAATCCAGTGCATAATGCCATGGGTAGCGGATATCCGTATGAGACCAACGGCAAGGGCCAGAATCGGGTGAGGGAAGCGTCGCCGTATTTTTATTCCGTTGTCTTCATCAACCACTCCTGCTTTGCTTCTCTCATAGTCGTCCTTGCGGCGACGAAACTCTCGAGTAATATGAAGGCGTGATACTTCCCCTATGTTCTGCCGGGGGATTTTACCGATGTCGACAGTATCGGAATTGAGCGTCATGTATCGCTCAGTCGGGAACGCCTTTTTAGGATCAAGCGGATCTGCCAAGATCAGGCGAGCCGTTCCGACAATGGCGCCAGAAGGACAATGGCGCAGAAGTATATGGGATGAGTGGCGGTCATAGTCATCGCTTTCCATTTTCTCCGGATAGCGTGATGCTGGAAAACCTGGAGCACGTTGTTCGACACATAACACCTGATAGCGAACCCGGAATGCCTCACGCAACAATTCCGGGGTATCGACATCGATAACTTCAAAATATTCGTTAAAGGCTGCCACGATGTCGTTCATCTGGATGAACTCGGGCAACGGTAATTCAAGCCGGAAGAACTTAAAATCGCGCGGAAAACGGATGACGCGTTTTCCCCGAAATATCCTTCCCGATATATTTTCGCCTTATCGTATCTGGTGCTGGAGGGAATGGCGTCAGATAACCGGATGCCGGGAATACGGTTACGGAGCATAATGGAACACGTCCTATTTCTTGAACACAGTTCTTTAACGACAGGAATCCGCTCCCCTTTATCCATCGAATCATCAAGAAAGGAACCTCTTGGTACCCTTTTCCAAGGATTGAAAAGGTTATCTTTAGGTTCCTCGGATCGACCCATGTGTAGCAATATGGCGTACGAGGGAAGCAGGTTTGCCATCTGTTATTCTTGATTGCCCAATGCGTCTGAACGGGTTATGTCGGCATACGCCTTATGAAACAACGAATCACTAGGCATGGATAGCTGTAAAATCTTACAGCTAGATATTATCGGCAAATGGTGTAGCTAAAACCGTCGCAGAGCTTGAGCGTAACAAAATGGGTGGGTAGGGGTAATTTCGGAGTGCGATGCGCTGCCCTGCTATACTGAGAAAAACAGCGCTTCCTGTGTCATTTGGACCGGTACGGTCAGTACGGGCGGGATCAGCGGGAATGTCTGATTGGTGCCCAGAAGAGGACTCGAACCTCCACAGTGTTGCCACCGCTAGGACCTGAACCTAGTGCGTCTACCAATTCCGCCATCTGGGCAATGAGCGAATCTGTCCAACGATGGGACAGAGGCGCAATTCTATAGGAAATCAGCTTTGACAATCAAGAAGAAACAAAAGCTCCGCAAGCTTGACCCTTATCTTGAACGGGAAAAAGAGCGTTATGGGCATGCGCTGCCCAGCCGGGAATTCATACTCGAGATACTCGAAGAGCAGGGCGTTCCCGTACCCGAGGAAGCGTTGCAGAATCTGTTCGGGATCACCGAAGAAGAGGACGATATCTTCAGCCGTCGTCTTTCCGCCATGCTGCGCGAAGGCCAGATCATGCGTAACCGGAAGGGCGATATCTGCATGGTGGAGAAGCTCGATCTCATCAAAGGCAGGATTCAGGGTCATCCGGACGGATTTGGCTTCCTGGTGCCTGATAACGGCAGTCCTGATCTGTTCCTGAGCGCCAAGGAAATGCACAAGGCGATGCATGGTGATCGCGTGATGGTGCGTGAAATCGGGGTTGATCGGCGAGGCCGCCGGGAGGGAACCATCGTAGAGGTACTGGAACGTGCAGTGACAGAGTTGGTGGGACGATTGCATGCGGATTATGGGATTCTCTATGTGGAGGCGGAGAACAGGCGTATCAGCCAGGATATTCTGATACCCAAGGAAGAATCGATGAACGCAAGACCAGGCCAGGTGGTCATGGTGGAAATCCTCCGGCAGCCAAGCAAACATGCGCAGCCTATCGGTCGCATCAAGGAGATTCTGGGCGAGTATACGGCTCCCGGAATGGAGATTGAAATCGCGCTTCGCAAGCACGACCTGCCTTACCGGTTTCCACAGGAAGTGGAAAAGCTTTCGGGACGTCTTCCATCCAGGGTGTTAAAAAAAGACCTGGCCAAAAGGGAAGACCTGCGTCACCTCCCGCTGGTGACCATAGATGGCGAGACTGCGCGGGATTTTGACGACGCCGTATATTGCGAGCGCGACGGGAAGGATTACAGGCTTTATGTTGCCATTGCCGACGTCAGCCATTATGTAAAGCCGGGCGACGCGCTCGATCAGGAGGCATACAATCGTGGGAATTCTGTCTATTTTCCGCGACGCGTTATCCCCATGCTGCCGGAAGCGCTATCGAATGGGCTCTGTTCGCTCAACCCGGAGGTGGATCGTTTATGTATGGTATGCGAAATAAGCCTGGATTTTGCAGGCGACTTCAAGGACTACCGTTTTTATCCTGCGGTCATGTTTTCGCACGCCCGGCTTACCTATACAAAAGTAGCGGCCATGCTGGAGAATCCCAAGGGAGAGGAAGCGAAACAATACAAGGACCTTCTGCCGCATCTCCAGTTGCTCTACAAATTGTTCAAGGTATTGCTGAAAGCGCGAAACCTGCGCGGGGCGATTGATTTTGAAACGATCGAAACGCGCATGATCTTTAACGATGAGGGCAAAATCGAGCGCATCCTGCCGGTACAGCGCAATGACGCGCACCGCATCATCGAAGAATGCATGCTCGCCGCTAATGTGTGCGCCTCCGATTTTCTGCAGAAACACAAGCAGGCGACTCTCTACCGGGTCCATGAAGGCCCGACGCCGGAAAAACTGGCTGCCCTGCGTGACTTTCTCAAGGAATTCGGCGTTCAGTTAGGCGGAGGGGATGACCCCAGGGCGAAAGATTATGCCCGTACGTTATCCACAATAAAGGATCGGCCCGATGCGCAATTATTGCAGACCGTCATGCTTCGCTCCTTGCGCCAGGCGGTGTACAGTCCCGACAATGTCGGCCATTTCGGCCTGGCGTATGAATCCTACACGCACTTTACATCCCCCATCAGGCGTTATCCCGATCTGCTGGTACATCGGGCCATCAAGGCTGTACTGAGCAAGACAGCGTACTCTCCCGGCAACTGGTCCGAAATGGGCGAGCATTGTTCACAGACGGAGCGGCGGGCGGATGAGGCCACGCGCGATGTTGAAACATGGCTCAAGTGCTATTACATGCAGGACAGGATCGGAGAATGCTTCGAGGGAGTTGTCAGCGGCGTCGCAAGTTTTGGTCTTTTTGTGGCATTGGACGGAATTTATGTCGAAGGACTCGTGCATGTTTCAGAACTGCCCAGCGATTATTTCCATTTCGACGCAGTCAGGCACATGTTGCTGGGAGAGCGCACCGGGAAGCGCTATCGACTGGGCGACCGGCTCAGAGTCAAGCTGGTCAGAGTCGACCTGGAATCCAGCAGGATAGATTTTGTCCTCGCCGAAAACGCCCCGGCTGCGGGGAAAATAAAAACCGGGGCAGCGAGTTGATTTCATCGTGAATATTCCCCCGTTCATCCTTTTTATAATTACCTTACCATAGATGTCCGGCTCGCGTTTTATATTCGGTTTTCATGCGATTGTCAGCCGGCTGCGCCAGAATGCGGCCAGCATCCGGGAGATTTTCCTCGATGCGGAGCGAAGGGATCAGCGCGCCCGCGACCTGGCGGCGCTGGCGGAAACCCAGGGTATACGGTTGATTGCATGCGACACCGCAAGGCTTATGGCTTTGGCAGGCAGTGCCCGGCACCAGGGCGTAGTTGCGCGTATCGACTCCACACGTGCGTATGTGGATGTCGACGATGTGCTCGACACCCTCACTGAGCCCGCGCTGCTTCTGGTGCTGGATGGAATCCAGGATCCTCATAACCTCGGTGCCTGCCTGCGTGTCGCGGATGCTTTCGGCGTTCATGCCGTGATTGCACCAAAAGACCGCGCTGTAGGCCTGACCGCCGCGGTGCACAAGGTGGCAAGCGGGGCGGCGGATAACGTACCCTACATTTCCGTGACGAATCTCGCCCGTACCCTGCGCGGATTGAAGGAGCGGGAGGTAACGATCCTGGGAACGGCTGCCGACGCCGATAGGGAGCTTGGCGTCCTCAAGCTTGATGGGCCCGTCGCATGGGTGCTCGGTTCAGAAGAGAAAGGAATGCGTCGGCTGACGCGGGAAAATTGCGATCAGCTTGTTTCGATTCCCATGCTGGGCAGTGTGGAAAGTCTCAACGTTTCCGTGAGCGCGGGCATCTGCCTGTTTGAAACGCGCCGCCAGAGATATGCCCTCAAGTCCTGATATAACCCCCGATTAAAATTGATATTTTCCAGCGGGTTGAGTATAGTACCGGCCTCTTTGAAACATTCGACCTTGCCTCACCGTGCTCGCATCACGGGAGGCTTTACCCATAAGGAGACTGCATGCGACATTACGAAATCATATTCATTGTTCATCCCGATCAAGGCGAGCAGGTATCCGCAATGATCGAGCGGTATCGCAGCATCGTAACCGCCAGAAACGGGCAGGTACATCGCCTGGAAGACTGGGGGCGGCGCCAGCTCGCATACCTGATCCAGAAGGTTCACAAGGCGCATTATGTGCTCATGAACATTGAATGCGATCAGGAAACACTGGACGAACTGGAACACGCGTTCAAATTCAATGACGCCATATTGCGCCACCTCACCATCAAAATGGACGAGCCGATTACCGCACCCTCACCCATGATGCGCGAAGAGAAGGCCAAGCCCGCTCCCCAGCCCGCAGAGGAAGCCAAGGAAACGACGCTTGCGACCTAGGCTGCCAAATCGTTGGACTGCAATCGGACTGAAATTTGCGGAACGATCACGGAAATCGGCAGCTTGCGTTATAGCCCGGCTGGAGTGGCAGTAGTCGAACTCAAGATCAGGCACGTTTCCCGCCAGATCGAGGCGGGAAAACCCAGGCAGGTGGAGTGCGAAGTTTCCGCGGTAGCCCTGGCGCAGGTGGCCGAAACTGTTGCAGGCCTGGTTCCAGGGGCGACAGTAAAGCTCGTCGGGTTTCTTGCAAGAAAAAGCCGCATGAGTTTACAGTTGGCGCTGCATGCAAACCGGATCGATCCTATCTGATGGATCTCATTTATAGACAGGAATAGACAGGAAAAATTATGGCACGTTTTTTTTCTAAACGTAAGGATGGCAAGGACAAGGACAAGGACAAGAAGGCCAATCGCCCTCTATTCAAACGCAGGAAGTTCTGCCGTTTTACCGCGGAAGGCATCAAGACAGTCGATTACAAGGATATCGAGTTATTGAAGGATTTCATCAACGAGAACGGCAAGATCATCCCGGCGCGCATAACAGGGACGAAGTCCAGGTATCAGCGTCAACTGAGTACTGCCGTGGAGCGCGCCCGTTTTCTGGCATTGCTTCCTTATACTGATTTGCACTGAGGAGAGCTGATATGCAAATCATACTGATGGAGAAAGTTGTCAACCTGGGTCAGCTGGGTGACGTTGTAAAGGTTAAAAATGGTTACGCGCGCAATTTCCTCATCCCGCAGGGCAAGGCAAAGCGCGCTACCCAGGCGGCGATTGCCGAGTTCGAGGCAAAGCGCGCAGAACTGGAGAAAACCCAGGCGGATATCCTGGCTGCCGCCCAGGTTCGTGCTGCCAAGCTGGAAGGATTGATGCTGCAGATCACTCAAAAGGCAGGCGTGGATGGCAAGCTGTTCGGTTCAGTTACCAATGCGGATATCGAGGATGCGCTGAAAGCCCAGGGTTTTGAAGTTGAAAGGTCCATGATACGCATGCCGCAGGGCTCACTGAAGCAGGTGGGCGACCACCCGGTGACGGTTGTGCTGCATACGGATGTTGCTGCGCATATCGTCGTATCCGTTCTGGGCGAATCGACATCCTGAAAAGGTTTCTGTTCTTCATCTTCAAAAAGGGGCTGGCAACAGCCCTTTTTCATTTTTGGTGCACTGCAAGCAGTGTTAAAATCCGGACACGCCCGTAACGTCACGTAACTCCATGGCCCAATTTCTCACGGCAGCTTCAAACGACCAACCACTCGAATCATACAAATTGCCACCGCATTCGGTTGAAGCGGAGCAGTCGGTACTGGGCGGATTGATGCTGGACAATCACGCATGGGATAAGGTGGCGGACGTGATCACGGAAGATGACTTCTACCGGCAGGATCACAAGCTCATTTATCGGCATATCTGCAAACTGGTCGAGCATAGCAAACCGGCCGATGTCATCACGGTAGCGGAATCCCTTGAGATATCCGCGGAGCTGCAGGGGGTCGGCGGGCTCGCTTACGTCGGGATCATCGTACAGAACACGCCCTCGGCTGCAAATATCCGACGCTATGCGGAAATCGTGCGTGAACGCTCGATCATGCGCAAGCTTGCCCAGGTGGGCACCGGTATTACTGATTCGGCATACAATCCGGCTGGGCGTTCAGCCGCCACCCTGCTGGATGAAGCCGAGGCCAGGGTTTTTGAAATTGCCGAGGCGGGTGCGCGGGGCAAGCAGGGTTTTATCGATATCCAGCCGCTGCTGAAGGAGGTCGTGGAGCGCATAGAGACGCTCTACAACCAGGATAATCAAAGCGATGTTACCGGAATCGCAACCGGTTTCCATGATCTGGATGAAAAGACTTCGGGCTTTCAGCCCGGCGATCTTGTCATTGTCGCGGGCCGGCCATCGATGGGCAAGACCGCTTTTTCGCTCAATATTGCCGAGCATGTCGCGCTCACGCTCCAAAAACCGGTAGCGGTATTCAGCATGGAAATGGGAGGTGCGCAACTGGCGATGCGCATGCTGGGTTCCGTCGGAAGACTGGATCAGCACAAGGTACGTACCGGCCGCTTGCAGGACGAGGATTGGTCCCGACTGACGCATGCGCTTGGAAAGCTGAACGACGCTCCGCTTTTTATTGATGAAAGTGCCGCTTTGAATGCCCTGGAATTAAGAGCACGCGCCCGCCGGTTGCATCGCCAGCATGGGGACTTGGGGTTGATCGTGGTGGATTATCTCCAGTTGATGTCGGCCGCGAGCCAGGGCGAGAACCGCGCTACGGAGATTTCCGAAATATCCCGCTCCCTCAAGGCGCTGGCAAAAGAACTGCATGTGCCCGTTGTCGCCTTGTCCCAGTTGAATCGAAGTCTTGAGCAGCGTCCGAACAAGCGTCCCGTCATGTCCGATCTGCGCGAGTCCGGCGCGATCGAACAGGATGCCGACCTGATCCTTTTCATCTACCGGGACGAAGTCTATAATCCCGAGACACAGGACAAGGGAATCGCCGAAATCATTATAGGAAAGCAGCGGAATGGACCGATCGGCAAGGTCGATCTGACTTTTCTGGGTGAGTATACCCGATTCGAAAGCTACGCGAGATCAGGGCATTATTAAGACTGCCGGTTCGACTATCTTTCGCTATTGTCAGAACACGTTCTGGAAGTGCAGGTGCAGGTCAGGCTTTACCTGACAACTTATCCGGCATAACCCTGCCTGCCTGTAAGACCGGAAACGGCACCCCAGGTTTTGCCGACGATAGCGCTTACAGTATCTCTGCGGCGTAATCCGCCAGCCTCGAACGTTCGCCGCGTTGCAGCGTGACGTGGCCGCTGTGATTCCATCCCTTGAACCGGTCCACTACGTAGGTCAGCCCTGAGCTTCCTTCCGATAAATAGGGCGTATCTATCTGCGCGATGTTACCCAGGCACACGACCTTGGTGGCAGGACCGGCACGGGTAATAAGTGTTTTCATTTGCTTGGGTGTCAGGTTCTGCGCTTCGTCGATTATCAGGAACTTGTTGATGAAAGTGCGTCCCCGCATGAAATTGAGCGATTTTATCTTGATGCGGGAGCGAATCAGATCGAGCGTTGCGGCTCGTCCCCATTCTCCGGCGCTGTTATCCGTCTTGTTGAGCACGTCCAGGTTGTCTTCCAGTGCGCCCATCCAGGGGGTCATCTTTTCTTCTTCGGTGCCGGGCAGAAACCCGATATCCTCACCCACCGGGACCGTCACGCGCGTCATGATGATTTCGGAATACACCTTGTATTCCAGCGTCTGCATCAGGCCCGCTGCCAGTGTAAGCAATGTCTTGCCGGTACCAGCCTGTCCCAGCAGGGTGACAAAATCCACTTCCGGGTTCATCAGAAGATTGAACGCGAAATTCTGCTCGCGATTCCGCGCCGTGATGCCCCAGACATTGTTCTTTTGATGAGTAAAATCCTTCAGCGTCTGCAGAACGGCTGTTCTCCCGCTGGTCTCCTTGACCTGCGCGTAGAACGGTTTGTCATGCTCCAGATAAACGAACTGATTGATTACGAAGCCGCCGGCAAGGGGGCCGGTCACACGATAGAATGTCTGCCCCGACTGCTGCCAGGATTCCATGTCCTTGCCGTGTTCATCCCAGAAGTCCTCGGGCAGCTCCTGAATGCCTGAAAAGAGGACATCGGTGTCTTCCAGAACCTTGTCATTGAAATAATCCTCGGCCGCCAGTCCCAGAGCCCGCGCCTTGATGCGCATGTTGATGTCTTTGGAAACTAGTGTGACGACGCGATTCTGGTGGGTATCGTGCAAAAATTTGACTGCTCCGATAATCTGGTTGTCCGCGCTGCCGCTTGCCAGATATACCGGCAGAACGTTTGTGATCGCCTGCGTCTGGAGGAACAGCCTGCCGGTTGCATTCTTGGTGCCATGCGGCTGCAAGGGAATACCCTCGTCGATATCGGTTATCGCACTGCTAACGATCTCGTCCAGAAAACGGCTGGTCTGGCGCGCATTGCGGGCAACCTCCGACATCCCTTTCTTGTTGTTGTCGAGTTCCTCGAGCGTGGTCATCGTGATGTAGATGTCATGCTCCTGGAAACGGAACAGGCTGGTGGGATCGTGCATCAGCACATTGCTGTCGAGCACGAACAGCTTGGGCATCACGCGCGCGATCGGAGCGATGGAAGCAGATGACTTGGAAGCCGTGGAAGAACCGGACCTTCTAGGGCTCATGATTCTGGTTGGGCAGAGTTTTCGCAAACTCCAGGACTTCCTGGACATGTCCCGGCACTTTGACACTTCGCCATTCGCGCCGGAGTATCCCTTTCGTATCGACTACGAATGTGCTCCGGTCGATGCCGCGGACCTGCTTGCCGTACATGTTTTTCATCTTCATCACACCGAACAGGTTGCAAACCGTCTCGTCCGTGTCGCTCAGCAACTCGAACGGAAAATTCATTTTTGCCTTGAATTTCTCGTGGGACTTGATGTTGTCACGCGAAATACCCACTATGTCGCAATCGACGTCGGTAAATTCGGTGCAGGCATCCCGGAATTCCTGGCCCTCGGTGGTACAGCCCGGAGTGTCGTCCTTGGGGTAAAAATAGATGACCAGGTTTTTTCCACGGGCTGCCGATAAACGAAATGTCTTATTACCGGTCGAAGGAAGTTCAAAATCGGGAACGGGCTGATTCAGCATTTCAATCCTCAATGGTTACTCGCGATGTCATGTTAGCAAAAAAAGCATGTGCGGTTGCAACGAAGGGAAGATTTCTCACCTTCAAAACGGGCGGCTCAATCCTCTTGATTTCATGAATGCCTGTCCCGGTTACTGCCATGCTGTGACCAATCATCAAGCAGTGGATATGGATGAGAGGGACAATCAAAGCCGCTCCCGCACTGCATCGGCCCAGCAGTTGGGAGTTTCGAACAGGCGCACCTGCTCCAGCCTGAGATGATTGCCATAGCGATCCTGATATGCCTCATCGAGTATGCGGAAAGCGGTGAGAGCGAGATTTTCCGCCGTGGGCGGCGTATCCAGCACCACGGTTTTATGGTCTTCCAGGGATTGGAGGAATTCCAGCAACTTGTGGTCTTCCGCATAGGCAAGGAACGCATGGTCCCATTTATCCACCAGCACCTTTTTCGCAATGCGTTTGACCTCCGAATAATCCATGACCATGCCTTGCTCGGAGACGCCGGGTTCAGTGATAATTTCGCCTGACAGGGTGATTTCTATGGCGTAACGATGGCCGTGCAGATGCCGGCACTGGCTCTTGTGGGAAGGTATACGGTGGCCGGCATCGAATTCCAGCCTGCGTGTAATTAACATTATCGGGATTGTAGCATTGCAGCAAATTTCCAGACGATTGGATGTGTCAGACCATAGCCGCGATATAACCGGGATGACTTATGTTTACCCCGTTATTTCGCGCCGTGCCGGGGGCGTGTCGATCGGAATCAATCTTAATCCGAACAATGCATGTAACTGGCGCTGCATCTACTGTCAGGTGCCGAATCTCTCGCGAGGTGCCGCTCCTGCGATTGACCTGACAAAACTCGAAGCCGAGTTGCGGGCATTGCTGCACGAAATCGTATATGGCGATTTCATGCAAAGGCAGGTGCCTGCCGAAGCAAGGCGTCTTCATGATATCGCTTTATCCGGCAATGGCGAGTCGACCAGCGCCAGGGAATTCGAACAGGTCATCGAACTGCTCGGACGGGTAAAAGCCGATTACGCTCTGCCCGAAGCGCTCAAGCTGGTATTGATCACGAATGGCAGCTTGATAGATCGCGACAGTGTCCAGCACGGGTTGAGCCGGATGGCAGCCTTCAATGGCGAAGTATGGTTCAAGCTGGACAGTGTCACCCGGGAGGGGAGGCAGCTGATCAATAACACGCGCATGAGCTTGAAAAAGATGCGCGGGAATCTGCGACTGTCTGCATCCCTGTGTCCTACATGGTTGCAGACCTGCGTATTTCAGATCGACGGGATGCCACCTTCCAGAAAGGAGTCTGAAGCGTATTTGAGATTTATCGAGGAGTTCCTGAGCGAGGGGGGGGTACTCGAAGGGGTGCTTCTGTACGGTCTTGCGCGGACATCCTTGCAGCCGGAGGGGCCGCGGCTCACGAAGATCAGGCAGGAGTGGATGGAGGCATTTTCGGAACAAATAAGACGCCGGGGACTCGCTGTAAAGCTGAATCCATAGCTTGAATTTTTCTCCTTCCTGATTCTCCGATGAAAGCTTGAGCAGTGATCCGGACAGCTCCGGTATTGTCCTACTGCTTGGCCTTGGAGGCTTTCTTCAGGCTCTTGTACAATTCAGGATCCTTGCTTTTCAGTAAGGCCGCAACAGCCAGATCGTCTTTCTTGATCTTGGAAAGATCGATGTGCTCGATATGCACCAGCCGCACCAGTTCCCTTACCGGCCTGGGCATATTTCGTCCACTCTCATAACGGGAGCCACCGCTTTGGGTGACACCGACCTTGCTCCAGAAGTCATGCTGATTGAGGCCCAGCTTGCGTCGAATTTCACGAGGATTGGATATTTCTTCGAAGAGTTTCATTGGGGCATCCCGACAGGTTATGTAGTTAGAATAAATGTGCTTTTATGTTATAGGAGTATTGCACATACATAAATTTAATTTGTTTTTTTATTCTATGCAAGTATTAAGAAACCCCTTGATCAATCAGGTTTTCCCTGAATGGAGCGGCTCCCGGCTCTGAATCTGACCTGCGTCAATATTCTGGAGATTTTCCCGTTTATCATTTTGCATATCAGGGAACCTGGAAAAAGCTCCTGTGAAGGTTCTCGGGTTTTCTTTCCGGTAATAAGGTAAAATCCGAGCACAATATCCAGGCCGGGACTTTAAACCCTGAATTGATCCGGCACATGGCGTTTTGCCCGCGGCTTTGCCATTCTCAGTTAAGCAGGTTATCGTGACATTTATTGTTCAAAAATACGGCGGCACATCGGTGGGCAGCACGGAGCGCATCAAGAATGTCGCACGCCGCGTGGCGAGATTTCAAGCGCGAGGCGACCAGGTAGTGGTCGTGGTATCCGCCATGAGCGGAGAGACAAATCGCCTTATTGCGCTGGCCAGGGAATTCCAGGCCCATCCGGATCCCCGGGAACTGGATGTCATGGTTTCCACCGGGGAGCAGGTTTCTGTCGCTCTGCTGTCAATGGCGCTGATGGATCTGGGCATCAAGGCGAAGAGCTACACCGGTCCCCAGGTGCGCATTCACACTGATAGCGCTTATACCAAGGCGCGCATACTCAAAATCGATGAGGACAAAATACGCGCCGACCTCGATGCGGGATATGTAGTGGCGGTGGCGGGCTTTCAGGGAGTGGACGAGACGGGCAGTATCACCACATTGGGCCGGGGCGGTTCCGACACCACGGCTGTTGCTCTCGCGGCAGCGCTCAAGGCGGATGAATGCCAGATCTATACGGATGTAGACGGGGTTTACACGACCGATCCCCGCATCGTCCCCGAAGCGCGCAGACTGAAGACTGTCACTTTCGAAGAAATGCTTGAAATGGCAAGCCTCGGTTCCAAGGTGCTGCAAATCCGCGCAGTGGAGTTCGCGGGCAAATACAAGGTTAAATTGCGGGTGCTCTCCAGTTTCGAGGAGGAAGGGGAGGGTACCCTCATCACTTTCGAGGAAGAAAAAAACATGGAGCGGGCGATTATTTCAGGTATCGCATTCAATCGCGACGAAGCCAAGATTACGGTGCTGGGTGTGCCGGATCGTCCCGGCATCGCCTATCAGATTCTCGGTCCCGTGGCGGACGCGAACATCGATGTGGACATGATCATCCAGAATGTCGGTCATGATGGCATGACCGATTTTTCATTTACCGTGAATCGCAATGAATTTGCGAGAACCATGGATATCCTGGAAAACCAGGTGCAGCCCCACATCGGCGCCCGGGGTGTGATCGGGGGCGACAGAATCGCGAAAGTCTCGGTAGTGGGCGTCGGCATGCGCTCGCACGTGGGGATTGCCAGCAGAATGTTCCGTACGCTGGCGGAAGAAGGCATCAACATCCAGATGATCTCCACCTCCGAAATAAAGATTTCAGTGGTCGTGGATGAAAAATACATGGAACTGGCGGTACGGGTGCTGCACAAGATATTCGAACTCGACCAGGTATCGTGATACTCCAGTTGCTGCATTTCTTTCATAACCTTTGTTTGACCCGCGAGTTCTAAACCGCTATCCTAATGCGGCTTCGTTGGAGAGATGGCCGAGTGGTCGAAGGCGCTCCCCTGCTAAGGGAGTATAGGCTCAAAAAGCTTATCGAGGGTTCGAATCCCTCTCTCTCCGCCACCAAATCCTGAGGCTCTTTCCACGGGGGAGGGGTCATTCATCAGGCCCGGTTGATCACACTGTTCCAGCCGCATTGAGCCAAGACCCCTCATGCGGCAATTCTCAAGATTCCTGAAGCCATAAGCATGGTACGAGAGCATTTCCATTTTAGTGTGGAACCCCTCGGTGATCCGTTGGAACTTCGAGAAGCGCCACGTTCTGACAACGGGCTCGAGCCATGACCGTAAAGTGCCGGCCAATGCCTGCGCCGGACTGTGAGCGAACTGTTCAAGCAGCATGAGCAATTGGGCAACATCTTTCTGGCTCGTTTGGCCTGCACGGTATTGAGCACCAGAAGGCCGGCCGGTTGCTGCCTGGCAAAATAAAGTGATTGGAGCACGGGGTATTGGGGTATTGCCTCCATTAAGTGAAGTAGAGTAATGAACTTATCCTCTGCAGCGACATAACTCTCTTCTCCATTATTCTTGAGCAGAAAAATGATTTGATTATGCGGAGAAGGGTATAGCATAAGAAAATATGCTGGTTAAAGCATTCGAGTGTGTGGACTTGAACGGATGTGTTCTCATGCCACCTCTTCCTGGCGCGATAGGTTGCGTAAGCGGTGGCGACTCTCGGGACCTTCAACTCTTCGCTTTTTTAAAATGAGTATCCCAAACGACTTGATGCAGGCAATGGTGCTGGAGACCCCCCGGAAAAAGATTCAGATGCGCTGCATTCCGCGCACCCAGCCGGGTCCTGATCAATTATTGATCAAGGTTGCGGCCTGCGCGGTTTGTCGCACGGACTTGCATGTGGTGGATGGTGAACTTCCTCATCCGAAACTGCCTGTTATTCCAGGGCATGAAATCGTGGGACGCGTGATTGCACGCGGAACGGATGTTCGGGATTTCGCGGTGGGGGAAAGGGTTGGTATTCCCTGGCTGGGCTGGACATGCGGGCGCTGCTCCTATTGTCTCGATGGACGGGAAAACCTGTGTCCGAACGCGAAATTTACCGGTTATCAGATCGACGGCGGTTACGCGGAATACACGGTTGCGGACGCCCGCTATTGTTTTCGCATTCCGGACCGTTATAGCGACCCGGAAGCTGCCCCGCTGCTATGCGCAGGATTGATCGGCTATCGCGCGCTTAAAATGACGGGTAATGCCGTGCGGGTAGGTATTTACGGCTTTGGCGCGGCGGCGCATATCTCGGCACAAATTCTGCATTACCAGGGCCGCAAGCTGTTCGCATTTACGCGTCCGGGTGATGCGGCAGCGCAGGAATTCGCGAACAAGATGGGGGCGGCCTGGGCGGGCAGTTCGGATACGATGCCCCCCGAAGAACTCGACGCTGCCATCATTTTTGCCCCGGTGGGCGCTCTTGTGCCTGTTGCTCTGCGCGCTATTTGTCCCGGTGGAATCGTCGTCTGCGGGGGAATTCACATGAGTGACATTCCCGCTTTTCCTTATGACATCCTGTGGCGGGAAAAACGCCTGGTCTCCGTTGCCAATCTTACCCGCCAGGACGCCGAGGAATTCTTAAAACTGGCACCGCAAGTACCAATCCATGTTACTACGGAATCCTTTCCGCTCAGCGAGGCGAATACGGCTTTGACAAGATTGCGGGAAGGGAAATTGACGGGTGCTGCAGTACTCATCCCCGATCGGTAGTTATCTCTAGTGCCTTCGCTTCCCTCCAAACGGGAATGAGCTTATTCATGGATTGGATTAAGAAATATCATGATCAACCCTGCTGCATCGTCTTAATTCGTAATGGTTTTCGAGAAGATATAATCAAACGGGCGACGCTCTCGGAATCCAATCGCGAGCAGGCAAAATTTCAGGATCAGATGAAATGCCTCAATGCTTTGACTCCCAAGCGCACCAGTCTGATATAATCACGCACGACTGAATAACCAGAACTTACAGTCATAGCGCCCGTAGCTCAGTTGGATAGAGTACTTGGCTACGAACCAAGGGGTCGTGGGTTCGAATCCTGCCGGGCGCGCCAAAAAATCGACGGTTTATTGGGATAGCCCAGTAAACCGTTTTTATTTTGGCTCTCCATGGGTAAACTAGAAAATCGTTGTGCAATTGGACTATCCCGGCTTTTCTCTGCGGTTCAATGGTATTTCAGTGTCTCCTCGCGATCTCAATTGTTTTCGTAATGCCTTCCGCATTCTTTCGAATAACCGTTACAGGAGTTGCCGGATCGTGGACTCGCGATTCTGCCGGATGACCCCGAGTATTCTTTCACGGAGCCCATAATCACGCCTGAACTGAGCGAGAGGATCAACTTCTCGATTCTCCGTTCCTGATTTTCATTTTGGAAGATCGCCATATATTACATAAGCCTCTAAAGTTATTCAGAGAACATGGGTTACTGATGTTCCTATGTTCGTGAAAGCTTCCATGCGCCCTTTATCCCCCATCTCTTTCCTGAGAATTAATCGCACCCCTCCATCAGCACTTTGATCACCTTCCGGCCCCATTTCGATAAAGCCGAGACGCGTTTTGTTTCTCCCTGTACCAAAGTACAGGATGTACTTAGGTCCAATAGCGATATGGCATGCCTTAGGTAAGATGGCGTCCGATTCTATTGTTTTCTTTTTAATATTCGGGGGGAGCGTGAATAAATTTCTTCACAGCACAATTGTATCCGGGGTTTTTGCGGCAGCTGTATCGGCTGCTCAGGCAGCACCTATTTATATGACCGCCGATTTCTCCGGCGGGATTCTCGCCACGGGCGGATTGGCTAACAGCCTGGGCTTGCAGCCAACTGACGGTAACGTCAGCGGCAATGTGTTGTTCGATCAAAGTCTCATACCCGGGAGCGGTACTGGGGCCGTGACTATTGCACTCGCAGCAGTGGCCGGTGCATCAAACAATACTGTCTTCGGTATGGAATTTGGAAATATCCCACTGGAGTTTGAATTTGGAGACGCAGGTATTTTAGGGGGGCCGTCCATACAGTTCGAGAATGGCGTATTCAGCGGGTTTTATTTCGTGAAAGATTTCGTGGTCAACGGAAAAACTTACGAACTCAACATGCAGGGCGCGAACTGGACCATGAATTGGTTAAAAAGCAATTCCTCTTCGGATCTTGTTGCATCCGGGTACCTGAACGTGGGTAACCAGGGGCTGACGAACCAGACGTATTTTGATCCTGCACCGACTCAATTGCCCGGAGGCACAGTTCCGGAGCCTGGCGTCCTCGCACTTGTCATGATTGGTGCTTTGGGCATTTTTATGGTTTCCTGCGCGAGCAGGCGAGCAGGAGGCTCGGTTTAGTACGCTTTATGATGAAAGCAGGCGGGGTCCGGACGTGAGGTCAAACCCATGCTCGGGCCTTCCCTTTTATGAGGAGTAACCCGAATAAATCACTCCCTGAGTTGATCTGGATCAGAACAGTAAATGGCAGAAGGGGACATTATCCTTTCCGTAACAATTACAAGAGCAAATATTCCATTTCTTACGGAGAACGGATAAATGAAACTCACATTTCTGGCCGCCTTACTGGTGTTGTTCACTGCCGCCGGCTGCAAACCTTCCATCCCGGAATCACCTGACCCGTCGTCCTACGGGAAAGTCATTACTCCCGACCATCACGTCCCGAAAGAGCATCAGGATCCCCAGGAAAAAACGTGAGAAAATTTTGGCGAGTGATTCCGCGAAGGGACTAAACGCCTAGAGCATGCGCGCTTTCCGTGCATGAGAAGGGTTGGGCAGTTTTGCCCAACCCTTCTTTTTTGTATCGGGGAGGTACTTTGAATGGATGAGGCGCCTTGATCCTTGATATCAGGCGGACTCTCTTTTAACCAGGGAAAGGTTTGCATCGGCTGTCAGGCTGCCGAGAAAACGCTGAAATTGACCATCTGTTTTCAATACGGCACGGACGTCGATTATGAGACGCAACTGGCCGCTTCTCAGCCTCAGGAGCTTCAGGTAGTTAGGGAAGTCGGGATGAGCAGGCACGGCTACACCGTGACCCGGATCCGCAGGATAGCCGAGCCAATCGGGTACGAGGCCGGATTGACGCAGAGCTTCCTCCGATTCTTCGAATATGTAGGTAGTAATGCCGATGGCAGCGCTCGTCCAGCAGCTGATCGGTATGGGTGACTGCGTCGGCTGAGGATTGGGCTGCGCGCCTTTTAGCGGCTCGGGCTTGGGTTTTGCGTTCATAAGACTCCTCTGTAAGAGCGTTCCTGTCAGCGTTCAAAACTTGCTCTCTCTGCCAACGGATAGAACAGCCCGGGATCGGTTTCCTGTACAGAGCAGACTGCGTCAAGAGCGGTGTAAAGGGAATCATCCGAGAGAGATGCGAGCGTATTCTACTGGTTTTCAACCATGTTGCCCATTGGACTCTAGTACAACCTTATCCCTTGACTGAAACCGGAGCAGCGGGAGAAATCCTCCGGGCAGGCGAGAGCGCATTGACAACAGACAATGGCAGTGGCAGCAGCTGCCCGCATGCAGTTGCCGCAACCGATTCGGCTGAAAGTCCCGCGGTAATCAGTCCACGTGTTCCATGGCCGAGGCTGGTATACAGTCCGGGCAAAAGTTCCCCGACGAGCGGCATGGCGCCTGGAACAGATCCCCTGATAGAGGCGCGCCCATCCAGTTGCTCAAGCTGCCTGGTATCTTGACTTACATCGTCACTCAGCCTGCGGAGCACGGGAGAAATTTCACGCAGCCTGGATAAGTTTTCAGCATGCTCCGATACATTCAGGTTAATCGATGTATCGTTGAAACGATGGGTTGCTCCCACCACGTGTCGTCCTGCAACAGCGGGGGCGAGATAGCCGCTCCCGCATACGATGGTGCGGAGATTCCGGGTGGCGGGTGTTGCAGGAATCAAGGTAAGCTGTCCGCGTACCGGGGTTAGCGGCAGGTTTGCCAACGCTGGAAGCGATTTCACCTGGTACCCGGTGCAGACGACAACTATCTCGGCCTCCAGGGACGACACTTGCTTCCTCTGATCTTCTGCTTGCACAAGCCAGCCGTGACCTGTTGGGGTAAGTGATTTTACCGTGCGACCGGGACACAGGGTGATAGCCTGGCTTTCAAGCAATGCTGCACAAAATTGAGAGGGAGCAAGCCAGCCGCTGGCGGGGAACCAGAGGCCGCCGTATGCAAGCTCAATTCCCGCAAGAGCCGATGCTTCAACCGCATCTACTGGCCGGAATACATGCGGGGGCCAGTCGAGGGCCGCAAGCTTCTCGATTCGTTTTGCTTCTTCAGCGGAAAACCCCAACTGCAGTTCTCCACATTCACTTCGCAGGACGCCGTCGACGGGCAGCTTCTCGTCAAGCACGGCGAGCGCATGTCCGTAGGATGCCAGCACAAAGCGATGCAGGGCATTCATTCCTGCACTCAGGCGGGCATGCAGTATGCCAACCGGGTTGCCTGACGCGCCGGCACCAACGGTCTGTGATTCCAGAAGTTCAACTACAAGCCCGCGGCTGGCCAGCGCCGAAGCAGCGGCACATCCTGCTACTCCTCCTCCGATAACGATCGCGGTGGAGGGAGCAGGTCGAACGGGAGGTGGGCCAGGAAGCTCACCTTGCAGCATTTCGCGCTTACGGCCAAAGCCGGATATTTTTCTGACCTGAAACCCTGCCTGCTCCAAACCGCGACGAACAACACCGGCACAGGTATAGGTCGCAAAGGTTGCACCTGCTCGCGACGCGCGCGCAATCCAGTGGAAAATCTGCTGTGTCCACATTTCCGGATTTCGCGCGGGTGAAAAGCCATCAAGAAACCACGCATCGATACCATGCGTTTCAGGCAGCGCCTCGGTCACGTCCTCTATTGCCAGGGTGAGACGTACTCTTCCCCCGACAAAACTCCATCGATTCCATCCGGGTACGCGCCGCCGCCAGCGCAGCATAAATTCATCGGCGTATGGGCGCAGTTGGGGCCAGAGTGCGAGCGCCGCGCTCAGTTCTTCTTCATCGAGCGGATATTTTTCAACGCTGAAGAAATCGAGGCCGGTCCGAAGGGGTGCGGCTTTATCGAATAGCTGCCAGGTGCACAAAAAGCTCAGCCCTGTGCCGAACCCCGTTTCTCCAATGGAAAACGCGGTATCGGGCTGTAACGACCCGAACCGGTCGGCCAGCCGGTTGCCTTGCAGGAAGACGTACCGTTTTTCTTCCAGCCCCGAATCCCTTGAGAAATAGACGTCACCGAAGCGGGCGGAATACAGGTGTCCGTTTTGCCAGTCAAGCATGCAAGCGAAAATTCAGCTGGTTGGGCTGGCAGAAGGCAAGTCCTGCCCTCAATCGACGTTGTCTATGTGCCGGTGCAACCTGACCGGTTCCACCGTTTTCTTGCGCAGTCGAAGGTTGATAAATTCCACAGTGACCGAGAATGCCATGGCGAAGTAGATGTAGCCTTTCGGAACATGGACGTCGAACCCTTCGACGATGAGGGTAACGCCGACCAGTATCAGAAAGGAAAGGGCAAGGATTTTGATTGTCGGATGCTTCTCCACGAAATCTCCTATCGGTTTGGCTGCCAGTAGCATGACCAGAACCGCGAGAACAATGGCAATAGCCATCAATGTAATGTGGTCGACCAGGCCGACAGCGGTTATGACGGAATCCAGCGAGAACACAATATCAAGGATGGCAATCTGTAGCAGGACCATGCCTACGCTCGTAGCGGAAATGTTCTTGCTGCTGTTGTCCGTACCTTCCAGACTGTTATGTATTTCATGAGTTGCCTTGAACAGGAGAAAGAGTCCTCCTCCGATCAGGACGATATCGCGCCCTGAAATGGAATTGCCGAAAACTGCAAACCAGGGTTTGGTCAGGCCCATTACCCAGGAAATCGAGAACAATAGCGCAAGCCGGCTCAGCATCGCCAGGCTAAGACCCATCCTCCTGGCAAAATTTCGCTGCGCTTCGGGAAGACGTCCTACCAGTATTGAGATAAAGATAATGTTATCGATACCCAGAACGATTTCCAGCGTCGTCAACGTCACCAATGCAACCCATGCTTCCGGGCTTGTCAGCCACTCAAACATTCATACTCCTCATTCTCGATTCCCCGGTGCAGATTTTTTATTTGAACGCATTTGTCTTCGTGATTTTACTGTCCGACCCGTCTTTGATATTGATACGCCGATGGACGGACTGACAGAGTGCTGCGAGTTGCAACTCGAAATGGAGGTTGCGCCGGAATCGAAATCACACCAATCGGATCATAAATCCGAGCGGTTCTTCATATAATTACGCCAAGGCTGACCGCAAACCAGGAATCAGGATCTGTCCAGGTATGCTCTACCTGGAAGCCGCTGGAGCGGAGCAGGTTTTCGAGATGTTCAAGGGTGTATTTGTAACTGTTTTCCGTATGAATCCGTTCACCCCGATCAAAGTTGAATGTCATATCAAGCGTATCTATTCTGACTGCCTGCCGGCAGGCGCTTTCAAGATGCAGTTCAATGCGCGATTCTGCCTCATTCCAGAATGAGACATGGCAAAAAGATTCGGGGTCGAAGTGCCCGCCTAGTTCGCGGTTGATCCTGGCAAGAAGATTTTTATTGAACAAAGCAGTCACGCCTGCATTATCGTCATACGCCGCGCGCATGACTTCGGCATCCTTGACGAGATCTGCCCCGAGCAGCAGTTTATCTCCGATTGACAGATTCTGCGCAATGTTTTGCAGCAGAGCAATCGCTTCATTGTTTTCCAGGTTCCCGATACTGGAGCCGATATAAAGAACAAGGCGTGGCGGAGTTTGATGTTCAAGAAATGCCAGGTTGTCGAAATCTCCAATCTGGGGGTGAACTTTCACCGTCCCCAATTCGCCTTCCACCTCATCCTTGGCCAACTGCAAGGCAGCATCGGAGACATCGAGCGGAAAGTAGTTTACGCCGAATTGTCGCTGCACAAGAGAGCGCAGCAGAATGCGGGTCTTGGTTGCGGTTCCGGCGCCAAGCTCGCTGACCGAGACATTGCGGCGAAGATGGCCGCATATCTCCTCCGCATGGATCGTCAGTATGCCTGCTTCCGTTCGCGTGGGATAATATTCCGGCAGACAGGTGATCTGTTCAAACAAGGCGGATCCGGTCGCATCATAAAGAAGCTTCGGGGGCAGGCTCTTGGGTGTGCGAGAAAAGCCCTCCAGCACATCCTCAGCGATGGAGGGGAACGGAGCAGGAGCCGGTTTCCGGTTGAGGTGTTTCGATGTGATCATCATGCAGCCTTGTCATTACTGTCATTAGCCAGGCGTATCCCGGAAAACTGCCAACGCTTCTGCGGCAGAAAGAAATTACGGTATGACTTTCGTATATGAGACCGAGGTGTCGCGCAGGACCCGCCGCGCAGGACCATCTGGTTGCACATGAATTTCCCGTTATATTCCCCTTCCGCCCCTGCCGGCGGACGGTAACCAGGGTAGGCGGAATAAGGACTTGAGGTCCATTCCCACACATTGCCCAGCATCTGCTGCATGCTCGGTTGTTGCGACTTGGAATGAACGGCTGGTGCGGGATGATAAATTTCGCCTTCAAGGAGGTTTGCAGAAATGACTGCGCATCTGCTGGATCTCGCGGCAATTTCCCATTCAGATTCCGTTGGCAGGCGCCCGCCTGCCCAGCGCGCGAACGCGTCCGCTTCATAAAAACTCACATGACATACCGGTTCGCTCGGGTCGAGCGGCACGGTACCGCGGCAGGTAAACTGACTCCAGCCATCGCCCATCTGTTCCCAGTAGAGCGGCGCTGTCCATTGGTTTTCGCATACATGGTCCCAGGCATCCGACAGCCATAACTCCGGCCGCATATAACCCCCGTCGGCCATGAATTCCAGGTATTCCCCGTTCGTTACAAGGCGCGAGGCAATGCAGAAGGAAATCAGATAAGTGGGATGCCGGGGTAATTCGTTGTCAAATGCAAAATGGGCCGTATCATGACCTATCTGGTAGATGCCTTCGTCAAAACAATGCCATTCCGGCGGTGGAACAGCCGTCGCGGCGGTTGCAACAGCGCGCATTCGTTCCGGCTGATAGCTGGGCCGCAGGGGATTGATCCAGAACGCATGCTTGATATCCGTAACGATCAATTCCTGATGTTGCTGCTCATGATTCAACCCCAGCTCAAGCAATCGTAAAACCTCGGCTGAAGCTTCACGCGCGAGCAGCTCCTCCATGGCATTGTCTACGTAGACACGATAAAGACGAACCTGATCAAGCGTGGGGCGGGAAAACGTACCCCGAATAGAGCGATGGGGGTGTCCTCCCAGCCGTTTGTAGTACGAGTTGAAGAGAAAGCTGAACTTCTCATCGAAACGGGCATAACCGTGAAAATGCTGCGCGAGGATGAATTCCTCGAAGAACCACGTGGTATGGGCGAGATGCCATTTGGACGGGCTCGCGTCAGCCATGGACTGGACCATCTGATCATCGGGCCCAAGCGTTTCAACGAGTTTCAACGTCTGTCCGCGAATTTCACGATATCGTTGAAGCCATGCCGGCAATGGCGATAATTCGACAGATCGATGGAGTGTTTTCAGCATGATTATTTATCTATGTGACATTTATCTGTTGGGGCGGTGCTCATTTCAATTGGAAGGAGTATCCTTCCTTTCGTGTGAACGGCCCATCCCTGTATTCCTTCATTTCTTATCCCTTATCGATGACGGGTTCCTGTTCGACGACGAATTCCTGTTGCAATTTTCCCCAAAGAGAAAGGGTGTTTCTGTACGCTTTCAGACATATAAGTTCTGATGAGGGTGAATTGCGTGCGATATGCGGGAAAAGTCCGTTTTTGTTCGATACCGTACTGACCCTCTTTCCCGGTTGGAGCATCCTGTACGTGTCTGAAGCGCTTCGAGGAAGGACTGGCACACTGGCAAAGGCGACAGAAGCCGGATCGAAGCGGTGAGGGTGAAATGAAGAGAAGTTCTTACAGGAAATTCAGGCAGCAGCCTTTAAGAATTTACTAATTTCATACTTTCATAGGAGATAATCATGGCTTATACAGATCGCGATACCTACGGCATGTACAAGAAGTATGGGAAAGAGGAAAGGAAGGGACCAGGGCCCCGTCTGATGGGTGCGGACACCCTTATTGGTGAGGATGTATACAACACCAGGGACGAAGATCTTGGCGACATCAAGGAAATCATGCTCGATATGAACAACGGCAAAATTGCTTATGCCGTACTGTCTTTCGGCGGATTTCTGGGAATGGGAGATAAACTCTTCGCTGTGCCCTGGAACGCGCTGACGCTCGATACCGAGAACAAGCGCTTTATCCTCGATGTGGAGAAGGATCGCCTCAACTCCGCGCCGGGATTCGATAAGGATGACTGGCCGGACATGGCGGATCCATCCTGGCAGAACACCATCCATTCCTACTATGGAACGAAGTCTTACATGGATACAAGCTACGAAACCACATCCAGGAAGGACTATACGACAACTGCTCATAAACAATAAAAGGATCACCCCGGTTGCACCAGCCGACGCTGGCCGCGTGAAAGACAAAACCGACGATACCTTTCACACGCACAACTAAAAACTATCAGGTAGTATCAGGTGAACAAGGGGTGCAGGATTATCCTGCACCCCTTGTTTATGGGATGGCATGCCGCCTGACCTTCCACCATGCAGGCAACAGGGCAACAGGGGCAGAACATCATGCTTTAAACCACTATCGTTACAGGCTGGTTAAATGCTTCGTCAAATAAGCCTGTAAACTCGCATAAATGCAATTCATTCCCTATTGGCGTCTTTCCGGCTTCTATTTCTTCCATTTTGCCTTTATTGGCGCCTTTGCTCCTTACTGGACTCTTTACCTCAAATCCCTTTCCTTCGCTTCTTTTCAGATCGGCGTGCTCATGTCTCTGCTGCATGTCACTCGCATCTTTGCCCCGGCTGCCTGGGGCTGGCTTGCAGATCATATCGGCAAGCGCATGCTCATTGTACGATCGGCTGCAATTGCAGGCTTGGTCAGCTACTGCGGCGTTTTTCTCGGCGAGTCCTATGGCTGGCTGTTTGCGGTCATGGCGCTGATGAGTTTTTTCTGGAGTGCTTCCCTGCCGCTGATCGAGGCAACAACGCTTTCATATCTTGGAGAAAGCATCACAAAATACGGACTCATCCGGGTCTGGGGTTCGGTAGGATTCATTCTGGCGGTAATCGGCATTGGTTATCTGCTGGATGCAACCAGCATCGGTTTGCTGCTATGGGCCATCCTTGGCTTCAAGCTCGGTATTGTCTTTTTTTCACGCCTGATTCCCGAGGTCGGAACAGTAACGCATCCCGCCACCGGGCATTCCATTCCGCAAATATTCCGACGGCCGGAAGTGCTGGCCTTTTTTGCAGCGTGCCTGTTGATGGTGTTTGCGCACGGCCCCTACTACACCTTTTACTCGATTTATCTTGTCGAGTACGGATACAGCAAAAGTCTCGTGGGCTGGCTATGGGCCACAGGCGTCATCTGCGAGATCGGCATATTTTTCCTGATGCCGCAGCTGATGCGCCGATTTCGCATGAAGCAGATCATGGTGTTCAGTTTCGGTTGTGCCGTAGCACGCTTCCTGATGATAGGCTGGGGCGTGGAATGGCCGTCTGTCATATTGTCCGCACAGGTGCTGCATGCCGCAACCTACGGGGCGCATCATGCTACTGCCATGATGGTGGTGCACCGGCTCTTCGGTGGGCGTCACCAGGCGAAGGGGCAGGCGCTCTACACCAGCCTTACATTCGGGCTCGGCGGTACCCTCGGCGGCATATTCAGCGGTTACGCGTGGGACTGGCTGGGAGCAGGGCTCACTTTTACGATCAGTGCGATGGCCGTGTTGCTCGGCCTGGGACTGGTAGTCTGGAAGATGGACATCGACCGCTCCGCGTGACAATTGCCCCACTCTTGCTGTTCCTTGATATCCCGTTATGGGATAATGAAATATTGAGATTTGAAGCCGCTATTCCCATTTTCCACAAAAATGCAATCATTATACGACAAACTCTGGCAAAGCCATGTGGTGTACGAAGAATCCGATGATCCGGAAGGCATGGCGCTGCTATATATCGATCGCCACCTCGTACACGAGGTGACCAGCCCCCAGGCGTTCGAAGGGTTGAAGCTGGCCGGACGCAAGCCGTGGCGCCTCGGTTCCATTCTGGCGGTAGCAGACCACAATGTGCCGACCACCGGGCGCGATCATGGCATCAGCGATCCGGTATCTCGCCTGCAAGTGGAAACGCTCGATCAGAATTGCGAGGAATTGGGTATCACCGAATTCAGGATGAACGATCGGCGCCAGGGTATCGTGCATGTCATCGGACCGGAGCAGGGCGCCACCTTGCCAGGGATGACAGTGGTTTGCGGCGACTCGCATACCAGCACGCATGGCGCTTTCGCCTGCCTTGCTTTTGGCATAGGTACTTCCGAGGTGGAGCATGTGCTGGCGACCCAGTGCCTGCTGGCGAAGAAATCAAAAGCGATGCAGATCGTGGTAGAGGGCAATCTCGGCCATGGCATTACCGCCAAGGACGTAGCGCTTGCCGTTATCGGCAGGATCGGTACTGCCGGAGGTACAGGCTATGCGATCGAGTTTGCCGGCAGCGCGATTCGCGGACTGTCGATGGAAGGGCGCATGACGCTCTGCAACATGGCGATCGAGGCCGGTGCGCGTGCGGGAATGGTGGCAGTAGATGATGTCACCATTGAGTATCTCCGGGGCCGTCCCTTTGCACCTAAAGGCGATCCATGGGAAAAAGCGGTTGCCTATTGGCGGACTCTTAAGAGTGACGAGGGCGCGAGCTTCGATAAGGTGGTTCAACTGGACGCAGCCTCGATCAAGCCGCAGGTAACCTGGGGGACTTCTCCGGAAATGGTTACGACAGTGGATGGAAAGGTGCCTGACCCGGCAGAAATCGCGGATGCGGTGAAGCGCCACGACATGGAGCGGGCGCTCAGATATATGGCGCTGGTCCCCAACACCCCGATCAGTGAAATTCGCCCCGACAAGATATTCATCGGTTCCTGCACGAATGCGCGCATAGAAGATTTGCGGGCCGCAGCCGAAGTGGTAAGAGGCCGTCGTATTGCGAAGAGCATCAAGCTTGCGATGGTCGTGCCGGGATCCGGCCTGGTCAAGCATCAGGCAGAGCAGGAGGGGCTCGACAGGATATTCCGCGATGCGGGATTTGAATGGCGCGAACCGGGTTGCTCGATGTGTCTTGCAATGAATGACGACAGGTTGGAGCCCGGCGAACGCTGCGCTTCCACTTCCAATCGTAACTTTGAGGGCAGGCAGGGTCCCGCGGGACGTACCCATCTGGTGAGTCCTGCAATGGCCGCAGCCGCCGCAGTCGCAGGACATTTTGTGGATGTAAGGGAAATATATTAGAATTCCAGTACAACCATGGCAGTTTTTTTACACTACGGGGAGTTGTGATGAGAATGCTGACAGTAATGGCTGTCTTGATCACCGCCTTTGGCCTGTCTGCCTGCCACACCATTCAGGGCGTGGGCAAAGACGTTCAAAGCGGCGGAGAAGCGCTGGAAAAATCTGCAAAATAACTGCAAAACGGTAATCAGCGGTGAAAAAGTTTCATTCATGCGAGGGATTGGTGGCGCCAATGGATCGAGCCAATATCGATACTGACGCAATCATTCCCAAGCAGTTCCTGAAATCCATCAAGAGATCCGGTTTCGGGCAAAACCTCTTCGATGAATGGCGATACCTGGATCATGGCGAACCGGGCATCGATCCTGCCACCCGTAAACTCAACCCCGACTTTGTGCTTAACCTGCCGCGTTACCGTGGTGCGCGGATACTTCTTGCACGCGCCAATTTCGGCTGCGGATCCAGCCGGGAACATGCCCCCTGGGCGTTGCAGGATTACGGCTTTGAGGTAATTGTCGCTCCCAGTTTTGCCGATATTTTTTTCAACAACTGTTTCAAAATCGGTTTGCTTCCCATCGTGCTCGACACCTCACAGGTGGATCAACTGTTCCGCGAGGTCGAGGCCACCGAAGGGTACCGGTTGCTCGTCAATCTGGAACAGCAATCGGTGACCACTCCTGACGGAGAATCCTTCTCTTTCGATATCGATCCTTTCCGAAAGCATAGTCTTCTGAATGGCCTGGACGAAATCGGCCTCACGTTGCAGCATGCGGACAAAATCCGGGCGTTCGAAGAAAAACGCCGCGTAGAACAGCCGTGGCTGTTCGCCTGACAGACTTTCCCCCTTAAAAGGACTTTATGAAAATAGCAATTCTGGCCGGAGATGGTATCGGTCCGGAAATTGTCGCGCAGGCAGTGCGTGTGCTGGAAGCGCTGAGAAGCGATGGATTGAAGCTGGAACTGGAACGGGGGCTGCTGGGCGGGTGTGCGGTAGATGCAGCGGGCGAGCCTTTTCCGGAAGCAACGCGCAGGCTGGTGACCGAGGCAGATGCCGTAATCCTGGGAGCGGTGGGCGGTCCCCGGTATGACGCGCTGCCCCGGCAGCTCAGGCCGGAGCAGGGCCTTCTCGGCATACGGAAGGCCTTGAACCTGTTTGCCAATCTCCGGCCTGCGGTACTTTATCCTGAACTTGCCGATGCTTCCACGCTCAAGCCCGAGGTGGTGTCCGGGCTCGATATCCTGATCGTGCGCGAGTTGACCGGGGATATTTACTTTGGCGAGCCCCGTGGTATTGAATTACGGAATGGCCAGCGCATCGGCTACAATACCATGATATACAGTGAAGCCGAGATCCGGAGAATAGCGCGGGTGGCTTTCCAGGCAGCCCGCAAGCGCAGCCGCAGGCTGTGCTCTGTCGACAAGATGAACGTACTGGAATCAACCCAGCTGTGGCGTGACGTGGTGGCCGAAACGGCGGGTGAATATCCGGACGTGGAACTTTCGCACATGCTGGTGGACAATGCAGCCATGCAGCTTGTACGCAATCCAAGGCAGTTCGATGTGGTTGTGACAGGCAACATGTTCGGCGACATCCTCTCGGATGAGGCATCCATGCTGACCGGATCGATCGGCATGCTGCCTTCGGCATCACTCGATGAGCGGAACAAGGGGCTTTACGAACCCATACATGGTTCCGCTCCGGATATTGCCGGCAAGGACATGGCGAATCCTCTGGCAACCGTACTCTCGGTCGCGATGATGTTGCGCTACACCTTCGATCTGGAGGAGGAGGCGTCCCGAATCGAACGGGCAGTGAAAAAAGTGCTGGCTGATGAATACCGGACTGCGGATATTTATGAGCCAGGAAAGATGAGAATCGGAACCGCAGCAATGGGTGATGCGGTTCTGGCAAGTTTGTAGACACAGCACTTCACATCCTGTGGTTGAATCAAACCGGGATTTCTTCCAGAAGAGAGATATCAATGAAACGAGTCGGTTTTATCGGTTGGCGCGGCATGGTGGGGTCGGTCCTCATGCAGCGCATGCGGGAAGAAAATGATTTTGCATTGGTGGAGCCAACTTTCTTTTCCACTTCACAGAAGGGCGGCAAAGCACCGGATATCGGCCAGGAGGCCCCGCCCCTGAAGGATGCGAATGATATAGACGAGCTCAAGTCCATGGATGTCCTGGTTTCCTGCCAGGGAGGGGATTATACCGGCGCGATTTTTCCCCGGCTGCGGGAAGCAGGCTGGCGGGGTTACTGGATCGATGCAGCCTCCACGCTGCGGATGAAAGATGATGCAGTCATCATACTGGACCCGGTCAACATGCCGGTTATCGAGCAGGCGCTGCACGATGGGGTAAAAAATTATATCGGAGGTAATTGTACCGTCAGCCTGATGCTGATGGCCATGAATGGGCTCTTCAAGGAAGAACTGGTGGAGTGGATGAGCGCCATGACTTATCAGGCGGCTTCCGGCGCAGGCGCACAGAACATGCGGGAACTGCTTCTGCAAATGGGCGAGGCGCATCGCGTGGCGAAAAATCTGCTCGACGACCCCGCGGCCGGCATACTCGATATCGACCGTGAAGTGGCGGGGACACTTCGTGATGAAAATTTTCCAACCGAGAATTTCGGTGTGCCGCTTGCAGGCAGTCTTATCCCCTGGATAGACAGGGATTTGGGCAACGGGCAGACACGGGAAGAATGGAAGGGACAATCCGAGACGAACAAAATACTGGGGCGCGGTGAACGAACGGTTCCCGTGGATGGTATCTGTGTTCGCGTAGGCGCCATGCGGTGCCACAGCCAGGCGCTGACCGTGAAGCTGAAGAAGGATGTTCCCCTGGATGAAGTTGAAGATATGCTTGCCGCTTCGAACAGTTGGGTGAGGGTCGTTCCCAATGAGCGGGGGCATACATTGAAAGAGTTGACTCCTGCTGCGGTTACCGGCAAGCTGACAGTACCGGTTGGCCGATTGCGCAAGCTTGCCATGGGTGGCGAGTATCTTTCTGCGTTCACCGTGGGAGATCAGTTGCTCTGGGGTGCTGCCGAGCCGCTGCGCAGAATGCTCAGAATCCTGGTGGCGGCCTGAGACCGATAGAAGCGGCAAAGGCGCGCGGCGGAACGAGACATCGTGCTGCCTGATTTCCATCTTCTGGAGTTTCCCCTGCGCCTTTTCGAGAGTTATTTTTCCGCAGTCGCCCGATTGAAGATTGCCTGTCGTTCGATGGCAGTCCGCTTTCTTCGTGAACGAAACCCGGGAGCACGTTTTGCATGCCCGCAGCCCGTGTCTGATCGGGTTCCCGATCTTCGTCAAGGGATAGGGCATTATTCCTCCCTGAGGGTATACTGCTGTGCAGAAGCCGAGGTTTAAGTGCAGTCTGTTTTTTTCATTTCTGGCCGCCGTGATGTCGGCGGAAGCCAGTCACGCAGCAGGTCTGGGAAGGCTCACTGTCAATTCCGTGCAAGGGCAGCCGTTCAAGGCAGAAATCGATCTGGTGACGGTAACAACGGAAGAGAAATCCTCCCTGCATGCTCACCTTGCATCGCATGATGTCTTCCGCAAAGTAAATGTCGATTATTCTCCGCTTTTATCCACGTTTAAAACCACTATTGAAATCCACCCGGATGGTCAGCCTTATATCCGGATTACTTCTCCCCAACCCGTTGACGAACCGTTCCTGAATATCCTTATTGAGTTGAACTGGGCATCGGGACGTCTGTTGCGCGAATATACAGCCTTGCTGCCCCTTGCCGAAACGGGTACACCATTTCGGGAAAATGTGCCAGCTCAGCCGGCATCGCATTGCTACCCCCGGATTGACTCCGCAGATGGTAAAACAGATCCAGCTATGGCGCGCGATAGCGTCTCGTCAGGACAAGACAGACTCCTTCCAGGGGCAGCCACGTCAAACCCGTCCTATCGGATCTATCCCGTAAAATCAGGCGATACCCTGTCAGGAATTGCAAAAAATATCGCGCTTCCTCCTGAAGCAAGCTTCAATCAGGTGCTGGTTGCACTGTTTCGCGCAAACCGCGAGGCATTTTTTGACAGCAACATGCATCAACTCAAGGCAGGACTCGTCCTGAGAATCCCTGATAACAGTGAAATCAATGCAATTCCCATAGCGGAAGCCGATCAGGAAGTGAGGGCACATACTGCCGAATGGCGCAAAAAACGATCTTCCAAAACAGAAGAAAGGGAGAAAGAATGGGGGCCATTGCCGTGGGCACTCGTTCTGTAGCAGGAAAGCGTAAGATTCCGCGGGATATCCTGTGGGGAAGCGATGGTCGATGGCGGCCTAGTCGATCAGCACTTAATTGTTGTGCTGGAAAGCGTCTGTTTATACGTCACTGCTTCCGTTTCCCGAAATGTGTTTAAAAATTCCCTGGGCAGGCCCGGTACAAGTATCGCCAAAATCACGATGGTAGCTTTACCGTGAGAATCGCAATGGTGCTGGAGTATGACGGCAGCAGTTTCTGCGGCTGGCAAAGCCAGCCAGGGGGAAATACCGTGCAGGATGCCGTGGAAGCGGCCTTGTCGGAAATTGCGGGCGAGCCCATTCGAGTAGTCACGGCAGGGAGAACCGACGCAGGAGTCCATGCCATCCACCAGGTGCTGCATTTCGATACTCGGGCGGAGCGATCCATGAGTGCGTGGGTGCGAGGTGCGAATGCACTGCTGCCCGGCGGCATCGCCATGCTGTGGGCATCCCGGACGGCTGATGATTTTCATGCCCGCTACTGCGCGATCGAGCGCTGCTACCTCTATCTGTTGCTGAACCATCCGGTGCGGCCGGGACTTCATCAACACAAAGTCGGCTGGTTTCACCATCCGCTTCATCTCGAATCGATGCAAGCGGCGGCCCGGATGCTGGTGGGCGAACACGATTTCAGCGCCTTTCGCGCTGCTGAATGCCAGGCCAGATCCCCCGTGCGCACCGTGACGAGACTGGAAGTAGCACGATTGGGAAACATTGTTGCGTTTGAGTTGCGCGCCAATGCATTTTTGCACCACATGGTACGTAATATCGTCGGTTGCCTGATCTATGTAGGTAAAGGTAAATTTCATCCTGACTGGATAGGGAAGCTGCTTGAAAACGGGAAGCGCAGCGAAGCGGCACCGACTTTTTCCGCTTCCGGGTTATACTTGGCAGGAGTTGTTTATGATGCGAAGTGGAAGCTCCCGCCTTTTGTCGAACCTCCTCTTGCCGCAATAGTGCCGGGCATGACCAGGCCGGTTACTGACATGTCATAGGCGACAAGTTGGCGGAAACCGGGTTTCGGCAGCAAAGCCGGAAGTCAGGGATGTCAGGGATATATGTCGATTCGAGTAAAAGTTTGCGGTATAACCCGAGTGGAAGATGCGCTTGCGGCAGTGCATCTCGGAGCGAATGCCGTGGGCTTTGTCTTCTGGGAGCGGAGCGCGCGTTATATTTCACCGGCTGGAGCCCGCGGAATCGTGTCCGCGTTGCCGCCATTCGTTACTTCAGTGGGTGTCTATGTCGACCCCGAGGCAGGGTGGGTGAACGAAAGCACCTCGGCTGCCGGCCTGAACCTGCTCCAATTTCACGGCAGCGAAAGCCCCGAGTTCTGCCGGCAATTTTCACTTCCCTATATAAAGGCGGTAAGAGTCAGAGCAGGGCTGGATTTGCTACAATACGCATCCCTTTATGCAGGAGCTGTCGGTTTGCTGCTCGATACGTATGTGGAAGGCGAACCCGGGGGAACCGGAGAGGCGTTCGACTGGAACCTGATTCCGCGCAATCTGCCGCTGCCGCTGATTCTCTCGGGAGGATTAAATGCAGGCAACATTACGCGCGCGATCCAGCAGGCGCGTCCATGGGCGGTAGATGTGTCCAGTGGCGTGGAAGCCGCGAAGGGCATTAAGGACTCGGAAAAAATTGCAGCATTCATGCGAGGAGTTGGAATCAGTGAAAGTCTATGATCTTCCGGATAGTCATGGTCACTTTGGTCCGTACGGCGGCATCTTTGTCGCCGAGACGCTGATCTCGGCCCTGGAGGATTTGCGCATCCAATACGAGCGCTATCGCAGCGATGCGGACTTTAAGGGAGAATTCGCCCAGGAACTCAAGCATTATGTGGGAAGACCCACTCCCATCTATCATGCCAAACGATGGTCGGCACATCTGGGTGGCGCCCAGATCCTGCTCAAGCGCGAGGACCTGAACCATACGGGTGCACACAAAATCAATAATGCGATGGGACAGGCGCTGCTGGCCAGGCGAATGGGCAAATCGCGGGTAATAGCCGAGACCGGCGCGGGCCAGCATGGCGTTGCCACGGCTACGGTGGCAGCACGTTACGGGATGGAGTGTGTCATCTACATGGGCTCGGTCGATGTGGAGCGCCAGGCCGCCAATGTTTACCGGATGAAGCTTCTGGGTGCGGAGGTCATACCGGTCGAATCCGGTTCACGCACGCTGAAGGATGCCTTGAACGAGGCAATGCGCGACTGGGTGACCAATGTTGCAGATACTTTTTACATCATCGGCACTGTGGCCGGGCCACATCCGTATCCCATGATGGTACGTGATTTCCAGGCGATTATCGGGCGCGAGGCAATAATCCAGATGCAGGAGGATTATGGACGGCAGCCCGATGCCCTGATTGCCTGCGTGGGTGGCGGCTCGAATGCCATTGGGCTTTTTTATCCCTATCTCGACAGCAGCACCCGGATGATCGGAGTGGAAGCAGCCGGGCACGGGGTGGAGACGGATCAGCATGCCGCCACCCTGACGAAGGGACGGCCTGGCGTGTTGCACGGCAATCGCACTTACCTTATCCAGGACGAGAATGGGCAGATCGTCGAAACACATTCCATTTCGGCAGGCCTGGATTACCCAGGCGTAGGGCCGGAGCATGCCTGGCTCAAGGACAGCGGCCGTGCTGAATATATCGGAATAACCGACGAGCAGGCTCTGGAAGCCTTCCACGCACTGTGCCATTACGAAGGGATCATTCCCGCGCTCGAATCAAGTCATGCGCTGGCTTATGCAGCCCGGCTCGCACCTGCGCTCACTTCCGATAAATTGCTGCTGGTGAACCTGTCGGGGCGTGGCGACAAGGACATGTCCACCGTTGCGCGCGCTTCGCATATCACCTTCTAACCTGCAAAAGTCTGTTCATGTCCCGTATTTCCACCCTGTTTGGCAAGTTGCGCCAGAATCGGAGAAAGGCACTCATTCCTTTTGTCACTGCCGGCGATCCCGACCCCGGAATGATGGTGTCGCTGATGCATGAACTGGTGCAGGCTGGTGCTGATATCATCGAGCTGGGCGTTCCATTTTCCGATCCGATGGCGGATGGGCCGACGATTCAGCGTTCCTCCGAGCGCGCGCTGAAGCATCGCGTTTCATTGCAGGACGTGCTGGCAATGGTGAGAGAATTCAGGGAAAGCGATTCCGGCACGCCGGTGGTGCTGATGGGTTACGCCAATCCGGTCGAAGCGATGGGCTATGATGCATTCACGGCAAGAGCAAAAGCGTGCGGCGTAGATGGCGTGCTGATTGTGGATTATCCTCCGGAGGAATCGGTGGAGTGGGTGGAATGCCTGAAACGCCGGAATATTGCTCCCATTTTCCTGCTTTCTCCGACTACGCCACAGCAGCGCGTCGAACGGGTGGCGTCCCTGGCGGAAGGATATGTGTACTACGTTTCGCTGAAAGGCGTTACCGGTTCGCTTCACCTCGACCTGCGTGATGTGGCGGAAAAACTCGACGGATTGCGTTCCCGCATTTCCATTCCCATCGGAGTGGGTTTTGGCATACGTGACGGCGCAACCGCGCGGGCAGTGGCGGAGCTTGCCGATGCAGTGGTGGTGGGAAGCCGCATCATCGAGGAAATTGAAAGATCGCCCAAGGCGGAGGTGCTGACAAATGTCCATCGTCTGGTAAAAAGTCTGCGAATTGCAATAGACTTGCCGAGTTCTGCGCCGTCAGCCACCGTTAAACTTACACACTTATGAGCTGGTTTCAGAAACTTCTCCCGCCCAAGATCAAGCGCAAGGAAAGCGGGGAAAAGAAAGCGGTGCCTGAAGGACTGTGGAGCAAGTGCGCCTCCTGTGAGGCAGTGCTTTACTATTCCGATCTGGGGAACAATCTCAACGTCTGCCCCAAGTGCGGTCATCACAACCGGATCTCCGCGCGTGTGCGGCTCGACCTGTTTCTGGATCCGGAGAATCGGCGTGAAATCGGGGCGGAAGTCCATTCGCTCGATCCTCTTAAATTCAAGGATAGCAAGCGTTACTCCGACAGGCTGGCGGAGGCGAAAAGAGAGACTGACGAAGATGATGCCCTGGTCGTGATGCAAGGCAGCGTCAAGACGGTTCCCGTTGTTGTCGCAGCATTCGAATTTGGTTTCATGGGGGGGTCGATGGGGTCCGTGGTCGGAGAACGCTTCGTGCGCGGTGTGCAAACGTGCGTCGACCGGCATCTGGCTTTTGTATGCTTTGCGGCGAGCGGCGGTGCGCGCATGCAGGAAGGCCTGCTGTCGCTCATGCAAATGGCCAAAACCACTGCCGTACTGACCCGGCTGAGCCGCGAAGGACTCCCGTTTATTTCGGTCCTGACGGACCCTACCATGGGCGGTGTATCTGCCAGTTTTGCTTTCATTGGCGATGTAGTGATTGCTGAACCCGGCGCCCTGATCGGTTTTGCGGGACCGAGGGTGATCGAGCAGACAGTGCGGCAGACCCTGCCGGAAGGATTCCAGCGGTCCGAGTTCCTGCTGGAGCATGGAGCGATAGACATGATCGTCGATCGCCGGCGCATGCGCGACAAGGTCGCCAACCTGTGTACGTTGCTGATGCGTACCTCCTCTCCCGTATCCTGAGCATTTTCGCTCAACGCGTAATCACACTTACCGTGCCATCGCAGGCATGAGCGCTTTCTCCTTTGCTTCCGCAACGTTGCCAGAGTGGCTGGACTACCTGGAGCGCATGCATCCCACAGCTATCGAAATGGGCCTGGAGCGGATACGGCGCGTCCAGGCGGAGTTGGCGTCGGAGCCTTCATTTTCCATCATTTCCGTTGCGGGCACCAACGGGAAGGGGTCGACGTGCATGATGCTGGAAGCCATTCTGAGCCATGCCGGATATCGCGCCGGGTGCTATACCTCGCCCCACTTGCTGCGATATAACGAACGCGTGCGGATCAGCCGGAGAGAGGCAGGCGACGATGAATTGTGCGAGGCTTTCCGCGCTGTCGAGTCGGCGCGAATGAATAGCGGCGTGTCCCTGACTTATTTCGAGTTTGGCACTCTGGCGGCCATGTACTTGTTCAGCCGGGCCGAAGTGGAAATTGCAATTCTGGAGGTGGGGCTAGGGGGGCGGCTGGATGCGGTCAATGTATTCGATACCGATTGTGCGGTCCTTACCAGCATAGACTTCGATCATATGGATTACCTGGGCAATACGCGTGAACAGATCGGATTCGAAAAGGCCGGAATTTTCAGACCGGGGAAGGCCGCGATCTGTTCCGAACAGGATTTGCCCGCAAGCGTGCGCCGTCATGCGCAATCGATCAACGCCAACCTCATGCATATCGGGGAGCACTTCGGTTATTCAACCGCTCCACAATCCTGGAGCTACTGGTGGAACGGCGAGAGCAGACACGCGCTTCCTTATCCGGCCCTGCGCGGTGCCTGTCAGTTGAAAAACGCCAGTGCATGTCTCGCCGCGCTGGATTCCCTGAAAGATACCTTCCCGATCACTCTGAGCGACATTCGCCATGGACTGCTGGAGGTGGTTTGGCCGGGACGGTTTCAGGTCTTGCCCGGGCGGCCGGTCACGGTGCTCGATGTTGCCCATAATCCAGGCGCAGCGCGAGCATTTGCCGCCAGCCTCGACAGCATGGAGCGTTATCCTCGAACGTATGCGGTATTCGCGATGCTCAGGGATAAGGATATCGCCGGCGTGGTACGGGAGCTGAGGTCCAGAGTGGATGTCTGGCTGGTATCGGGCATTGATGCTCCAAGAGGCGCGACAGTGGATGAAGTCGCCATGCAGGTTGCCCAGGCGCTGCAAATCGCTGAGCCGGGCGCGGGGCACGCAAGTGAAGTTGCCGTGCATACCATCCGCAAGTTCCGCAATCCATCCGAGGCATATGCCTACGCCTGTGAGCAGGCAGCCAGAAATGATAGAATTTGTGTTTTCGGCTCATTCCATACCGTGGCTGAAGTGCTAAAGAATATGGTTGAGCGCAGGTAGACTTCCCGATATTTAATGGCAAAGACCATCAGCGAAGAAGAGATTCAGCTAAGAAAGCGTGCCAGACGACGTCTGGTCGGCGCAATCGTCCTGGCGACCGCGGCAGTGGTGGTATTGCCGATGATTCTCGACAGCAAGCCCGACCGGCGGGGCCATGAAATAGACATACACATCCCGTCTGAGGATTCGGTGGAAGAGCTTGCCGCCGAATCTGTTTCCCCGGCGAATACGCCTCCCGCAACCGCTTCATCCATGCCTCGGACTGAGGGTGGGCCGGAACAGGCAGATGCGGCATCCGGCAAGAATATAACGGCTGTACCGCCTCGTGAGACGGCCTCCCTCAATGAAAAGACCGGCGCAAGCCCTGCGCCTGTTGCTCCACGCAACGAAGCGACGGCTGCAAACACCCCTCCCGCCGCTTTCCGATTGGAAAAAGCCATTAAAAACGCTGCGCCGGCTGCTTTGCGGGAAGCAGCATTTGTGGTGCAATTAGGCGCTTTTTCTACGCCTGCAAAAGCGGCCCGGCAATCAGAAAAGGTCGCTTCACAGAATTTCTCCGCCTATACTGAAACCGTGAAATCCGGCAAGGAAGAAGTAACCCGCGTTCGCGTCGGTCCTTTCGCGACACGCGAGGAGGCTGATAAAACACGGGAAAAACTGAAGAACCTGGGATTCGAAGGTGTGGTTACGGAAAAGTAGGTGAGGATCATGAAACCCTTTATACAAGGCTGCCTCGCATTCTGCCATGCTTGCCGCTGATCTGACCGGCTTCGATTACACTGTCCTGGCGATAGTGATTGTGTCGATCCTGCTCAGCGTATCGCGCGGGGTCGTGCGGGAAATATTGTCCCTGCTCAGCTGGATAGTCGCATTCATGGTGGCGAATTCTTTGGCCGCAGAATTCGTGCCCATGGTGCCTTCAGCCATCGGCGGAGAATCGCTGCGCCTCCTGCTGGCTTTCATTGCATTATTCCTGATAACCCTGGTGGCGATGGGTCTCGTGACCATGATGATTTCAGCTTTGGTCCAGACGGTAGGATTGGGTTTCACCGACAGATTTTTCGGCTCCCTGTTCGGTTTTATCCGCGGGCTGATAGTGGTGCTGGTAATCGTGCTGGCGGCAGGTCTTACCGCCCTGCCGCAGGAGCCCTTCTGGCGAAAAGCGGTACTGAGCAAACACCTGGAGGCTGCAGCAATGGTGGTGCTGCCGTGGTTGCCGCAGGATCTGTCCAGGCGTATCCACTATGTGGAACTGAAGCGCAAGCAATAGGACAGTAAACCGGATGCATCGGATCCACCAATGAACTCGTGCAACTTTTCGTATAGCGTCGATCTAAGTCATTTTTGCGGAGTGCGTTCATGTGTGGAATTCTGGGTTTAGTCTCGCATGCTCCCGTAAACCAGTTACTCTATGACGGGTTGCTGGTGCTGCAGCATCGCGGGCAGGATGCAGCCGGTATTGTTACCGCCCAGGGAAATACCTTCCACATGCACAAGAACAGCGGCCTGGTGCGCGACGTGTTTCGCACGCGGAATATGCGCGCCTTGCTCGGGAACATGGGGATTGGCCAGGTGCGTTATCCCACTGCCGGTTCCGCCGAGTCTCCTGCAGAAGCGCAGCCGTTTTATGTCAACTCCCCGTTCGGAATCGTACTCGGGCATAACGGCAATCTGACCAATTCCGCACAACTCAACGATGAGCTGTTTCGCGAGGATTTGCGGCACGTCAATACCAATTCGGATTCGGAAGTGCTCCTTAATGTGCTGGCGCACGAGTTGCAGAGGAGCACGAAAAACCACCAGCTCGATCCCGCCGCTATTTTTGCCGCCGTATCCGGCGTGCACGAGCGCTGCAAAGGCGCCTACGCCGTCATAGCAATGATTGCAGGTTACGGACTGCTCGCGTTCCGCGATCCTTATGGTATTCGCCCTCTTGTGTTCGGGCGCGCGGAAACCGAGCATGGGATGGAGTATCTGGTAGCGTCCGAGAGTGTGGCGCTCGATACCCTGGGATTCAAGCTGGTGAGGGATGTTGCACCGGGCGAGGCAATTTTTATTGATGACAACGGCAATTTTTACAGTAAGCAGTGCGCGTCCAACCCCTCGCACAATCCCTGCATCTTCGAGTATGTCTATCTTGCACGCCCGGATTCAGTCATAGACGGAATTTCAGTCTATGAAACCCGGCTCAACATGGGAGAGAGCCTGGCCGATAAAGTCAAAGCCACGATGAGTCATCTCGATATCGATGTGGTCATTCCAATTCCCGATTCCAGCCGTCCCAGTGCCTTGCAGCTTGCCAACCGCTTGGGCATAAGTTTTCGTGAAGGTTTCGTAAAAAACCGTTACATCGGACGAACCTTTATCATGCCGGGCCAGCAGCTGCGCCGCAAATCGGTCCGCCAGAAACTCAATGCCATGGGCGTGGAGTTTCGCGGAAAAAATGTGTTGCTGGTCGATGATTCGATCGTACGCGGCACTACCAGCCGTGAAATCGTCCAGATGGCGAAGGAAGCCGGCGCAAACAAGGTGTTTTTTGCTTCTGCGGCACCCCCCGTGCGGTTTCCCAATGTTTATGGCATCGATATGCCTACGCGTCACGAACTCATTGCCACGGGGCGGGATGACGAGGAAATATGCCGGGAAATTGGCGCCGATCATCTGGTGTACCAGGAGCTCGATTCTCTCATTAGAGATGTGCGCCGCGTCAATCCATCGATCCCGCAGTATGAGACCTCGTGTTTCGACGGACGCTACATTACCGGGGATGTAACGCCGGAATACCTGGCCGTTCTGGAGGCGCAACGCAGTGGCGCTCCTCTTATGGAGAAACGTTCCAGCACGCAACTCGACCTGAACCTGGTGACAGCGAATTGATGAAGGTTTGACAAAAGCAGGTACCGAGCGTACCTTCACAGCAGGCGCCGATTTGATCTTCAGCTTGCGGGCGCAGTATAAATTCAGCTAAAGCGGGAAAACCCGTTTTTGGCGAATGCTGAGCGGGTTTTTTATTTGGGGAATTTGAGGGAGATATCTGGCATGTCTGACGATTTCGAGCTGGAAACACTGGCGTTGCATACGGGCATACATCGCAGCCAATTCAATGAGCACTCGGAAGCTTTATTCCTTACTTCGAGTTTTGTCTTCGACAGTGCCGCGCAGGCCGCAGCACGCTTTTCCGATGCGGAACCGGGCAATATCTATTCGCGCTTTACCAACCCCACGGTCACCGCTTTTCAGGAAAGGCTGGCCGCCCTGGAGGGCGCGGAAGCCTGTGTCGCCACCTCCTCCGGCATGTCAGCCATTCTCGCCTGCACGATGGGACTCCTCCGCGCGGGGGACCATATCGTGGCTTCCCGCAGCCTGTTCGGTGCGACTGTCAGCCTGTTCAACAATATCCTCAAGCGCTTCAACATCGAAACGACGTTTGTTCACGCCACGGAGGTTTCTGCCTGGGAAGCAGCGGTAAGACCTGCCACCCGGTTGCTGTTCATGGAAACGCCCTCCAATCCGCTGACCGAGATTTCCGACATCGCCGCACTGGCTGCTGTAGCAAAAAAAGCAGGGGCGTGGCTCGCCGTGGACAACTGCTTCTGCTCTCCCGCGCTGCAACGTCCCCTGGAATTGGGAGCAGACCTCGTGATTCATTCTGCGACCAAATATCTTGAGGGCCAGGGCCGGGTGTTGGGTGGCGCGGTACTGGGCAAGCGCGACCTGGTGATGGACGGAGGAATATTCGGTTTTCTGCGCACGGCCGGGCCGAGCCTGAGCCCGTTCAATGCCTGGGTGATCCTGAAAGGAATGGAAACCCTGAATCTCCGGATGGAAAGGCATTCCGAAAATGCATTGGAAATTGCGCGCTGGCTGGAAGCGCAGCCCGACGTAGCCAGAGTCCATTATCCCGGCTTGCCATCGCATCCACAGCACGCGCTTGCCAGCCGCCAGCAGAAAACCGGAGGTGGAATCGTTTCATTCGAATTGAAGAAGGGAAGAGAAGCGGCATGGAGGGTGGTGGATTCCGTTCGCATGATTTCCATCACCGCCAACCTGGGGGATGCCAAGAGCACTCTTACCCATCCTGCCACTACCACGCATGGGCGGATCAGCCAGGAGAGCCGCGATGCAGCCGGCATTACCGAGGGTTTGCTGCGCATTGCAGTGGGACTTGAAGCGGTAAAAGACATAAAGGCCGACTTGGCAAGGGGTTTGACCCGGTAGAGGGTAGTAAGGGAATCAGCGCCTTCAGGGCATCATCGCCCCCGGGTGCTGGATTGGGTCGGACGGGACAGGCTTCCTTCTGTCAGTTCCACATTATCAGCCCTTTTCTACACTCTCCGCCGAATAAAGGTGCTGTTTCTCATGCCGTCTCATCGCTAATGCACCAGTTGATTGATTTCCATGATGGGAAGCAGTATGGCAAGAACGATCATCAGCACCACGCCTCCCATTACCAGGATCATTATCGGTTCCAGCAGCGTTAAGAAGACGCCCAGTCGCCGTTCCAGTGCTTGGGCTTCGAGCTGGGAAGCGCGTTCGAGCATTTCTTTCAGCTTGCCGCTCATTTCTCCGCTTGCGACCAGATGCACGAGCAGTGGCGGAAACACGCGGGTTTCCCGCAGCGCTCTGGAGAGGCTCGCGCCTTCACGGACCTGCTCGATGGTATTTTCGATCGCTCTGCGCATGACCATGTTGTTCATCACGCGTGCACCGGAACTGAGCGCTTTAAGAAGCGGTACACCTCCTCCGATCAGAATGGAAAGGGTACTGGCGAAACGGGAGGTGTTGCTGCTGCGAATCAACGATCCCAGCCATGCGGTGCGCAGCAGCAGGGCATGCCAGCGATATCTGACGTCATCGCGCCGCAGGGCGACGCGTGCGGAAAGTCCGGCAGCGGTAATGGTGATAATCAGATAAGGCCATGACATGAGAAGGAAATCGCTCAACCCGATCAGCGCGCGGGTCAGGAGGGGCAGGCTCTGGCGAGAATGCTGAAATACCTGTACTACCTGGGGAACCACATACATGAGCAGGCCGGCCACGATGATAATGGCAATAATGGTCACCAGTGCCGGGTAAAGGAGCGCCAGACTGGTTTTCTGTTTTAGTGTCTGGCGCGCATCGAGATACTCGGCAAGATGCCGCAGTACCAGCGGCAAGGTGCCGGATTCCTCCCCGCCATGCACCAGCGCCCGGTAGAAATCGGGAAAACTCCTGCTGTAGCTGCCCAGCGCGGCGGAGAGGGAGAGGCCGGCCATCACTTCTGTTTTGACACCGCCCAGCACTTCGCGTGTCATCGGCTCTTCGGCGGATTCGATCAGCGCAGCGAGCGACTGCTCGACTGTCAGGCCGGCGGTCAGCAAGGTAGCCATCTGTCGTGTCAGCAGGCTCAGCTCTTCCGGGCCCAAGCCTCGGACCCAGGGCGCCTGGCCGCGCTCCCGAGCGCGAACCTGATCGATGGTCGAAGGCAGCAGGCCCTGCGCGCGCAACTGTGCCCGCGCCTGGCGCGCGGTATCAGCCTGCAGCACACCCTTTACCGTGCGGCCTTCGGGATCAAGCGCTTCGTAGCGGTACGCTTCCATATGGAACTGCTATTCGCGCGTCACACGCACGACTTCCTCCAGGCTGGTGATGCCCCGGGTAGCGAGGCGCATGCCGTCGTCACGTAACGAGCGCATTCCGGCGGAAACCACATATTCCCGCAAGTCTTGTTCGGATGCGCGATCATGAACTCGCCGGCGCAGGTCGTTGTCAACCGCGAGCAATTCATAAATCCCGGTACGTCCCTGATAGCCGGAGTGATTGCACGCAGCACAGCCCTGTGCCTTGTATGGAATTCCGGAAACCGGAAAAGAGTCCGGGGAAGGGGATTTTCCCATGGCCTCGTCCCAGGGCTGGCGACATTCCAGGCAAAGCCGCCGCACCAGGCGCTGCGCGCCTACGCCGATGAGACTCGATGCCAGCAGAAACGGCTCGACCCCCATGTCGACAAGACGGGTTACGGCGCTTATCGCATCATTGGTATGCAGCGTCGCAAATACCAGATGGCCCGTAAGACTGGCCTGTACCGCGATCTGCGCGGTTTCGAGATCGCGAATCTCTCCGATCATGATGACATCCGGATCCTGCCGCAGGATTGTCCGCAAGGCGCGCGCAAACGTCATTTCGATTCGCGGGTTGACCTGGGTCTGGCTGATGCCGTCCAGATCGTACTCGATGGGGTCCTCGACCGTCATGATGTTGAGCGACGCGGAGTCCAGCCTCGACAGGGCGGCGTAAAGCGTGGTTGTTTTACCCGATCCGGTGGGACCGGTTACGAGGATAATGCCATGGGGCTCGCGAATAAGCCTGTCCATGCAAGTCAACGTGATTTCATCCATGCCAAGCCGGGGAAGATCCAGGCGGCCAGCCTGCTTGTCCAGCAGACGCAGGACAGCGCGTTCGCCGTGTGCGGTGGGGATGGTGGATACGCGTACGTCGACTGGCCTGCCTGCCATCCTGAGTGTAATGCGGCCGTCCTGCGGAAGGCGTTTTTCCGCAATGTCGAGCTGCGCCATGATCTTGATGCGTGAGATGAGGGCGGCATGCAGTGCGCGCGCCGGTTCGATCAGGTCGCGCAATGTGCCATCCACCCGCAACCGCACGACCGAGCGTGTTTCATAAGGTTCGATGTGGATATCGGAAGCGGCGTTGCGTAATGCCTGTGTAAAGAGCGCATTGATCAGCCGGATGACGGGAGCATCATCCTGGCTCTCGAGCAGGTCCTCGACCTTCGGCAGTTCCTGCAATAACCTCGAGAGGTCTATATCCTGGGCGAGATCATCCGCGAGTGCGGCAGCGCCCTCATTTGCGCCGTTATACAGCGCCGAAACGATCTCATTGAACTCATCGGTATCGATGCGTCGTGCCCGCAGAGGCACGCCCAGAACGCGGCGCAACTCCGCCAGTGCCCCGGCCTGGACTTCGCCGCGGACCACCACTTCTGCATGCTCACTCGTGACGCTCGTCACGGCCACACCATTTGCCTTGACAAAGACATAAGGAATCCTGTCAGACGACATTATCGCGGCCCTTTTTCAGGGTGTATTATCCATCACTCCCCCGGTATCCCAGTTGCCTTGAGCATTGGAGATATCCGGACTGTCCGGACTATCGGGAGCGATGCTGTCATCAAGGATGACAGGGGGCGGTTGGCGCGGCGGCAAAGTAGGCGATTCCATATCCGGAAGCACGAGATTGAACCCGGGACTGGCTTTTTTCTGTTCGCTCAGCACCCGATCATACTGCGCGTCAGAAAGCGGATCGGCAGCTTCGCCCGCCCGCATCAGCGTCGGCCGCAGGAATACCATCAGATTGGTTTTGTTGCGCGACCGTTTGTTATAACTGAACAATTGCCCGACCAGCGGAATCGCTCCAATCAGTGGAATTCTTTCAACCGAGTCAGTTACCGTATCCTGCATCAGACCGCCGAGCACGAGAATCTGTCCGTCGTCCACCAGCACTGTCGATTCTATCGAGCGCTTGTTGGTAATCAGCCCGTTGGTGGCATTGACCGTGCCGGGAACGACGCTCGAGACTTCCTGAAAAATCTGCACACGGACAGTGTTGCCTTCCGAGATAAGCGGCTTGATCTTCAAGGATAATCCCACATCCTGGCGTGAAACGGTCTGAAACGGGGAGGTAACGGCGCCCCCCACGGGTGGAATGAACTGGCCGGTGGGAATCGGAACGTTCTGCCCGATGACGATCCTGGCTTCTTCGTTATTCAATGTCAGCAAGGTAGGAGTGGAAAGAATGTTGGCATTGGCATCCGTTTCCAGTGCCCGGATGAGCGTATGAATGTTGAGAACAGGGCCGATGCCGGGAATAGCCGTGACAAGCCCATTCATGATGCCGATGGTCAGGCCGGATGCTGCATTCGCTATCGGATTCTGGGCAGTAGAGATAATGCTGCCGCCCCCGGCAGTACCCGCATTGAAATTGGTACCACCGAAAACCTGGGTTCCGCCTTGCGCGGCATTGCTCAGATTCTGCCACTGAATGCCGAATTCCGCAGCTCTGTCGGCAGTGATTTCGGCAATCAGCGCTTCGATATAAACCTGCACGCGACGCACATCGAGCTTCTCTACTACCGCGCGCAGATTATTATAAATGGCATCCGGGGCAGTAATAATGATCGAGTTGGTAGCTGCATCCGCCTGAATGATGCCGGGTGCGGCGGAAGTCGCAGCAGTTTGCATCGGAGCCGGGGTGACGCTGGAAGCAGCGGGAACAACCCCTGTCCCGAAGCTGGAGCCCGGCATGGAAGTGCCCATCGAGCCGCCTATTGAGGCGCCTGCCGGGGCCCCCATCCCACCGCTGGCGGATGTGCCAAGGGAAGACATTCCAAAAGCCGTGCCGGTTGCCTGACTCAGTCCTGAAGATGAGGAAACCGGGGAGGTCATGTTGTGGTAGATTGCCCTGAGGGTTTCGGCAAGCCTGACTGCATCGGCATTCTTGAGAAAAACGACGTGCATGTTGCCGGCAGCGCTGGTCGGAGAATCAAGCACTGTTACCAGCTGGCGCAGGCGCGCAAGCGCTGCCCGGTTTCCGGAGCGTGCAAGGAGGGTATTCGAACGAGCATCCGCGACGACTGTGAAACGCTGCTGAGTCGGGTCTGCGGCACCCTCGGCCTGAGACTGCGCCGATTCCGAAAACAGCCGGTTCACGGTTTGTGCGACATCGATCGCGGAGGCGTGCTGAAGGGGTATCGAGACGGGATCGGTTCCACTGGGTTGATCCATCGAATCAATTATTTTTGCCAGGCGCTGGAGATTGCTCGCGTAATCCGTAATAACCAGCGTGTTGCTGTTGGGGTTTGCAGTGATACTGTTGTTTGGAGCGATCAGCGGACGCAGAATCGGCACCATCTGCACCGCGGATTCATACTGCAGCGTAAATACCTGGGTCTGGATACGGTCACCTGCGGGCTGCCGCTGGTTCGTGGGGTCAAGTGTCGGACTCCGGTATAGCTTGGCATCACTTTCCGGAACGATCCTGATGATGCCATAATCCTCGACAACCGCATATCCATGCAATCGCAATGCCGACAGGAATACTTCGTAGACCGACGATCGCGGCACTGGCCTGGCTGAAACGATATTGATCGTACCCTTGACGCGTGGATCGAGCATGAAATTTTTCCGGGTAATTTCGCTGACCGCTTTCACCACGCCTTCAATATCGGCATTGACAAAGTTGAGTGTAACGAGATCGTGACCGGCAGAAGGCTTAGGTTTGCTGGCGCGCAGGGAATCCCTTTCCGGCAAGGCTCTCGGCGGAGCGTCAATTTCCTCGGCTGGCAGAGCGGCAGAGGAATTTACGGGCCAAGCCCCGGTGGCCCAGCCCGCCACCGCCATCCATAAAAAAACTCCGCATAGCGAGCGATGCCGCATGATTTTACCTCTGTAGCCCATGAGATGACGGCATCATTCAATTATGATCGGCGCCTGAAATTCGCCAGGCAGGTCTGTCTCCGCCGGAAGAGCAGGGCTTGCAGGCGGGTTCTGGCGCTGTAATGCAAGTGTTTCCCGCATTCCGCCACGTTTCAGGACAATATGTTCGGCATGAACCTCAGCCAGCTGGAGGCCGGGAGCGATGTCTTCACCTTCGGGCACCGCAAGCGTCTCTTTTCCATCCGCTTGCAGGATCGCGTATCCCCGCCCGTTCCCGGAAGCGGCGACAACTCCGAACAGCCTGATCTCGGGTCCGGCAGGAGCAGCAACGGAGGGTTGTTCTGGCTGTGCAATACCGAACAGGTCGCTGACAGTCGATATATTTTCGGCCGCTTCCATGTCCGCACGCCTGCCTGACTCGAGATTGGGCGGAGGATGGGGAATGAACCAAAGGCGTGTCCAGTACAACAATACCCCTCCAAGCAGTGCGAGTGCGGCGAGGATGATCAAATATACAAGGACGGTTTGTAAACGATTCGACCGGTCGATCGAGATTTCCGGCATTCTTTAATGCTTAATTTTTCAATACGACTGAAGTAAAAATCGGAGAGTTTCGATCAGGGAATGGGCTCTTATGGCGAGTTCCTGAAAAAAAACGATAATTCATGGTGGAGATCAATGCATATTCAGTGAGATTCGGTGATATTGCTTTCTATCGGTCAGATTCTGCTGAATAGCTCATGAGCCGCAATTGTACCTTGTTCAAGCGTAGTGAGGCCGGGCGAAGTTGTGCGAGTATATTCCACCTTATGCTTCGGGCTGCGTATGAGCTGAATTGCTGCTAATATGAACATGTTTATACTCCTTTGTGCATTCTGTCAGGAACAGAATTAAACCCTGTTTTCACCTTCTTTTCGCTCGAAAGCATTTTAGTGTCAAGGATCATTCGATCAAAATAAATAATAAATAAGTGATAGGCGCCTGTTTGGCCCATCCTTCTTCTTAAAGGGCGATTACTGCATATGGATATCGAAGAGGGTAGGGATAGGCCCTTCCCGCGGCTTTTTGCACGCCTTGTTCTGGTCGCCGCTGCGGTTTGCGCAGCCTTTGGAGCGTTGGCGGAGCCCAAGCCCAAGGGCTATGAATATTACCTTACGGGCAACGCGGTCGATGCTGTCCTGCCGCAAAAGCCACGGTCACCGTCAACTCTCCTGATGGGCGGAGGTCCCGACGTGGACGCCGCATTCAAGTGGATGATCCAGAAGGCGGAAGGCGGGGACTTCGTGGTGATTCGCGCCAGCGGGGCCGACGGCTACAACCAGTATGTCTACGACATGGGCGGTATCGATTCCATTGAGACACTGGTCATAAAGACGCGTGAGGCGGCCAGCGACCCGTTCGTGCTCGATCGGATCAAAAAAGCGGAAATTTTGTTTATCGCGGGCGGCGACCAGAGCGATTACATTAATCTCTGGAAAGGAACCGCGCTCGAAACAGCGATTAATGAACTGATTGGTCGCAATGCGCCTATTGGCGGCACCAGCGCGGGACTTGCAGTTCTCGGCCAGTTTGACTTCGTAGCGTTGAATGGCACGGTGTACTCCGGCCAGGCGCTGGCTGATCCTTATAACCGCCGCATGACTCTCGATCGGGAGTTTCTGACTGCGCCGGGCTTGAATGGGGTAATTGCCGATGCGCATCTCGATACGCGCGACCGGATGGGACGCTTGCTCACCTTTCTCGCGCGTACCATTCAGGACCAATGGATGACCGTCGAATCCGCCCGGGGCATTGGCCTGGATGTCGAAACCGCATTGGCGATAGACAATGGCGTGGCAATCCGTCTGGGTGTCGGCTCGGCATATTTTCTAAGGCCCACAATTGCCCCCACCGTCTGTCAAAGCGGGCAGCCCCTGACTTTCCGCAATGTCATGGTAGACAGGCTCTCGGGATTGGGGTCATTCCATCTCAGGCAGTGGGCGAGTCCGGGAAATGGTACAACCAGGTATGACCTTTCGGCTGAAACCGGTGTATTGATCTCGTCTCAGCCCGGAGGTGGAATCTATTGAAAGTTTGCCGGCTGCCCGAGATGACAGGATGCCACCTATGTGGCGAGAAATAGGTGACGCGACCATGCCTGTCCCGGTGGGCACCGAGGCAATACTGTCGAGGCGCTACGGCCAATCTTGTCAATTTTGCCAATCTTGCTTGGGACAACCCAGTTTTTAGAATGTGGAACAGGAGGAGATACAGAAAAGCGGTAAGACAATCAAGCCATCTCACCGCTTCCATTGCCGGAGCTTCTACCCCGGGTAATCTTGTAAACCGCTATTGCGCCGGGTTTTGTTGAGCAGCCGTCAACTGGCTTTTCCATATGGCAGGCAAATTCTGCACCCAGCCGTTGTAGACGATCGGGATTGGGAGGACGCCTTGACCTCCCATCCCCGGATTTGCGGTAATGGTAGCATCCTGCTGGGTTCCCGCAGATGCGAAGAGTCCTACTTTCCCTGCAATTACAGCATCCGATGGATTACCATCCCCATTTGGATCGGGATCGACGACGAGTAATCTGTTCGAAAATTTGCTCGCAACATAGGCATAATATCCCCCTCCCTGCTTGGCGCCATATTGCACGCCATGACAGCCGGGATCACATGGAAGCATGGCAACAACAGTGTCTGAAGTTGGTACGCCGGGACGGGTATCGGTCACGGTAATGGTCCCGGTAAGCATATTGGCAGTCACCATGCTTTTTCCATCCGGAGAGACAGGAGTTTGAATCGGCAGAGCGCCTACAGGGCCGGTAATTGCGCCAGTGACTGGATTATAATTGGCAATCAGGTTGATAGTCTTGGTGACCGCATGAGTGTTCATGTTGATCACGGCCATCGTGTTGTCGAGCATGTTAGCCACATAATACTTGCTGGCATCCGGCATCATTCCCGTGGCTAGCGGGTGACCAAAGGGAGTGCTCGCGGGCAGAATGGACTCGATACTGTTGGAGCCGAAGCTATATTGAGTGGTATCTCCCGTAAAGACATTCGGGGTAACCATTTTTTTTCCATCATGGCTCATCCAGTGCGCATGAGCATTTCCCCGTCCGATATCTATACGCCGTTCCACCCCGGTTGCAAGTGGCGCAAGTTCCATGACCGAATCTGTCCGCGTATCACCATTGTTCGTGACATGAAGCTGGTCGGTGTCCGTGCGGGTCATCACGTGGGCCGGTGCTTCACCTACCGATACATTGCGAATCAGTGCTCCTGTCTGACGATCGTAGACAGTCAATTTACTGTCGAACCATTGGGTTGCATAAATGACATTCTGATCTCGATCGGCCCACATGTTGTGCGCGTTATTCATATTGATCGAAGGCAATGCGACCTTTCGGGTTACCTGCCAGTTCGCGCCGCTTACAGCGGTAACCGTGCCTGGTTTTGATTTACCGGAAGTGGTTTCGAACTGTGTTGCCACCCATACTTCGCCCACTGCCGGCATGACCGGATTCTGGAGAGGCTCCAGGATACGATCATTCCCATAGCGGGCATTGAGCACAGCTGGCAGATTCACTACGCCGGTATCTACCCGAACATCCACGTTCGGATAGGTGATATGCCAAGGCGTACTGGAGGCGTAATTCTGCCAGTTTGCCGGATTGGTCGCGATAAAAAACGTGTGCAGCAGACGCGTGGCGAGGTCGCTGCTGCTCGGAACCGTGATGCCGTTGATCAAGCTGATTGAGCTTCCCAAATCCAGGCCGCTCGTATTCGGGTCATCGACAATGACGGCGCCTAGCATGTAGGGATGAATACTGCACGTAAAGACATACAAACCAGGAGTTTCCAGGGTAACGCTATCTCCTCCTTTTCTTGCAGGAGTGTTAAATGGCATACCCTTGGCGCCGGTTGGATAAATTACGCTGGTTCTGGTATGAACCGTGTTTGAATTTCCTGAAAAATTTACCCGAACACCCGGTTTTGCCACTGCCAGCGAGCGCGTGCCGGCAATCGTTGCGCCGCTATCAAACCAGCGGGCAGGGTTATCCGTGAGCGAGAAATTGACTTCGCTTCCACTGGCGAGACTGAGTCCCGGATGGAGGAATGCAGTCATGACGACAATAGAAATATATCTGTAGATACAAAAATCCTTTAATGAGGATTTTGGCATGATGGTTTATTCCCCTTTGGAAGTTTGATAATGAAAATTACGGTATATGAAAAATTATGCTTGATGCAACCGCAGACGTTGTTTCAGTCTGTTATTTGTTTTCCGGCTTTCCTGATTCTAAACGTGCAAAATAAGCGTTAATTTGTTCCTGTTTGACGAATAAGGGATATGTTTTTTTTGAGATTATTGCTGACGTTACTTCCCGGCGCGACTGAAAATTTTTCTCGGTGAGGCCAATGTTGTGCTGTACCGAGATGTGGATTATGAGGCAGATCGGGAGGCGTGTGTCATGGTGCAAAACCGGAATCGACAATGAACAATTTCTTGGGTAATCTTCGTTCCATTTTGTCCATTTTTTGATGGGTATTTACGTAAAAATGATGGAGAAATCTGTTTCCAATCTACTCTCTAGAAGACAACGAGCCCCAGGCCATTTGATCGCCCCAGAGTATGGACGGCGCGGAAGGCAGCGCGGCTTTACTTTGCTCGAGGTCATGGTGGTGGTGGTGATTCTCGGAATTCTCGCTGTAATGGTGGTGCCGAAGATCATCAGCCGTCCTGATGAAGCGCGCATCATCGCAGCAAAGCAGGATGTCGCAAGCCTGATGCAGATGCTCAAGCTGTACCGTCTCGACAACCATCGCTATCCCAAGACCGAGCAGGGATTGCAGGCGCTGGTAACGAAGCCGGCCGATCCGCCGGTTCCACCCAACTGGAAAGCGGGAGGATACATCGAGCGTCTTCCGAAGGACCCCTGGGGCAATCCTTATCAATACCTGAACCCTGGGGTTCACGGTGAAATCGACGTTTTCAGTTTCGGGGCGGATGGCGCCCGCGGGGGAGATGGTAACGATGCGGATATCGGCTCCTGGAACCTGTAAGGCCAGCAGGATTCGTGACCGGGATAAGAGCCGGAGGCGGATTCACGCTCATCGAAGTGCTTGTCGCACTGGTGATTATCGGGCTCTTTGCGGGTCTCATCAGCAGCATAGTGCGGCCGGACGAGCGAATTCTTCTTCGCGTCGAGGCGGAACGGCTGGCGCAACTCCTTGACCTGGCGGGTACTGAAGCGCGCATGTCGGGAAGGTCTCTCGCCTGGACAACAAATGGCTCGAGCTATCGGTTCTTGCGGAATCAACGGGGTGCCGGCTGGTCGGAGATTCACAACAATGATCTCTTCCGGGAACGGACGTTTCCGCAGGGCATGAAGATCACGGGCATGCTGATCGAAATGTCGCCAGCGGATTTTATGCGGCTGGAGTTCAGTCCTCACGGTTCGATGCCGGCTTATGCCATAAAGATATCTTTTGGGACGGAACGCTATACGGTCGCAGGATCTCCGGTGGGCGATGTGCAGGCATTGCCGGGGGAGGGAAGAGCGAATGGTGAAATCATATCCGGGCAGCTGCGGTAGAGGCCGTGGATTCACGCTGGTTGAGGTTCTGGTCGCATTGGCAATCATTGCGGTTGCTCTCATGGCCGCATTGCGTGTGGCAGGGCAGGGGACGCTCAATGCCGGCGAACTGCGCTCGCGCCTGCTGGCGGGATGGGTTGCGGAAAATCTCCTGGCAGAGCAGCGTGTCCGCGGCGCCTGGCCGTCGCCGGGCACATATCGTGGAACAGCAAAGCAAGGAAATATGGATTTCACGTGGCGGGTGGATGTTACGGAAACCGCAAATCTCTCATTCCGGCGAGCCAATATTTCGGTATTTGCGCCTGCCGGAGAATCGCACCGGCTTGCGCATTTGACAGGATATCTGGCGCAACCGGCCATTCCGGGGAATCCGTGAGCAGGCTTGCCGGGAGACAGTGCGATGCCGGTTTTGCAAAGGTGGAAGACCGCCCCTCGATTTTCCTGTGACTTCTTGCGTTCATGTCCTCCAGAAAGAAGATGTTCATAATCCATTTCCATGAAATCCAGGCGTGAAACCAGTTTCCGGGGATTTACCCTGATCGAGCTGCTGGTTGCGCTGATTATTCTGTCTTTGCTGGTAGTGATGTCTTATCGTGGACTTGGGGCGATACTCGATGCGCAAGAGTATGTGAAGCGGGAAACTGAAAAGTGGCGCCGCATAAATTTATTCCTGATGCGGTTTGAGCATGATGTACAGCTTGCGATACCGCGTCCGGTTCGAACCGGCTCGGGCGTTTCGCCGGCCTGGCTTGGAGTGATGAAAGCGGCGTCCGATGGGGGCTCGTTGCCCTACATGGAATTCAGCCGCCTGGGCTCCATCGAGGAAACGGATGCCGCACGGCGGGTTGCCTACCAGTTGAATGATAAACGGGAAATCGAGTTGTGGTTGTGGCCTGGCCTTGACCTCGGTCCCGGGGCAGCAGCCATGCGTTATCCGGTCTTGGCCGGGGTGGCGAAAATGGAGTTGCACTATCTTACCGCAAATCGTGCATGGGTGAATGCGTGGCCAAGTGCCGCGCCTGACTCCCAGGCGTCTGCGATTTCTTCCGTTCCCCAGGCTGTGCGCCTGCACATTACGCTAACCTCGGGAGAGGAAATAGAACGCATTTTCCAATGAAATCATGAGAACAGGACAACGCGGGGTAGCCGTGGTGCTTGCCATGGGGGTCGTTGCTCTCGCGTCGATAACCGCAACAGCTATCATTACCTCTCAGGGTATCTGGTCACGGCAAAGCCAGCTTGCGCAGGATTACGTTCAGGCGCAGGCGATGGTCAAGGCAGGGGTGGACTGGGTTCGCGCCGTGCTGAGCGATGACAGCCGGATGGGCAGCGTCGATCACCTGAGCGAACCCTGGGCATTGCAGATACCGGCGATGCCCGTTGAAAACGGTGAACTCACGGGCCACATCCACGATCAGCAGGGTTTGTTCAATCTCAACAACCTGGCTCCCGATGGAAAAATCAGTGCGGCACAGCTTGCTCACTTCAGGCGCTTGCTGGCTTTGCTCGATTTGCCGGATGCGCTTGCCGATGCATTGGCTGACTGGATAGACGTTGACAGCGAACCTCATCCGCAGCACGGTGCCGAGGATGAATATTACGGTATGCTGAGCCCTTCTTATCTTACTGCCAACAGACCCCTGACCGATGTAGCGGAACTGGCCCGTATCCGCGGTTTCAACAGGGATATCCGCGCGCGCTTGCGCCCGTTCGTGACGGCCCTGCCAGGCTTTACCACTGTCAATGTCAATACCGCGCCGCCCGAAGTGCTTGCTGCCATTGTCGAGGGCCTAGGAATTGGAAATGCCCGCATATTGACTCTCCAGCGTGCGCGCGTCCATTTTCGTGATCACGCCGACTTTCTCAACCGTCTTCCTCGGGGTGCTGTGGTAGAGGAAAGCGATATCGGCACCAGCAGCAATTATTTTCTCGCGATACTCAGCGTAGCTATCGGCGAAGCGCAGGCCGGCGCAGTGGTTCTCCTTAACCGGGAGGAGAGCGGATGGCCTGCTATTGTCTGGCGTAAATACTCATGAGCCTGCTAAGAGTCCGCTGCCCTCTTCTGGAGGAACCACTGAACTGCCAATGGATATGGATTGGCGATGATGGACTCCCCTTGGCAGGGGAAGGGCAGATAGCTGACCTGCCGAAAAACGCGCACTCCGCCCAGTTGATCATTCCAGCTGCCCAGGTTTTGCTCACACGCGCTCGCCTACCCGAGGCTGTCAGGCGGCGGACCGGATCAGTACTGGCTTTTGCTGTGGAAGAAGAGATGCTGGGCGAGCCTGATGCTAATCAGGTGAGCTGGATCGGTTCCGCTGGAGACGAGGGGGTACTCGCGGCTGTGGATAAAAAAGGACTGAAAGAGTGTCTCGATGCGCTTCAGGCTGCTGCTATCCGGGTGGATGAAATTTACTGTGAAACACTGTTATTGCCATGGACGCCGCGAGAATGGAGTCTTGCCTGGGACGGCCAGGAAGGTTTCGTGCGCATCGGCGAGTTTGAAGGGGGAGCGACAGATTGCGGAGACGATGCGTCTCCTCCGCTGTCATTGCATCTTATGGTTGAAGAGGCGGAAAGACATGGAGCGAAACCGGCCTCCATCGCGCTCTACGTCATTGAGCCTGAAGGCGCAATGACATTTGAGGGGGGTGCCGGTGGGATCAGGAAGAATCCTGCGGCAGCGCCGGATATCGAGGCGTGGCAACACGTGCTCGGTATTCCTGTATACATCGCGGGAACCTGGGATTGGCGCAGGGCACCGCAATCCAGTATCAACCTGCTGCAGGAACGCACACGCTGGCCTCTTTTCAGGGGACTTTTTTCACGCCTGCGGCCAGCAGTCTGGATCGGCGTAGCAGCGCTGGTGATCCATTCCCTGGCCGTTACCGCTGACTGGGCATTGCTCGCCGATGAGGAGCGTACCTTGCATCAGCAAATGGAAACCCGGTTTCGCGCCCTATTTCCAGCTGCGGTCGCGGTAGTGGACCCTGCGCTGCAGATGCGCCGAAAGCTCGTCGAGGCGCGGCATGCGGCAGGAGTGCCGGATGTCACCGATTTCCTGCCCATGATCAAAACAGTGGGGCCGGGATTGAGCGAGCTTGCTCCTGCCAGCCTGCGCGCGGTTTCTTATGATAGCGGGAGAATAACACTTGAGCTGGCCGCCGAGGAAGGACTCGCGAACCGTATTGCCGCCCGATTGCGGGAAAACGATCTGAGGGTCGATATCAATCCGTCTTCGGCAGATGCGGGAGGCGGACTCATTGTGCTCGTGGTGATGGCCCCATGAGGGATCGGTTGCGGGAACGGTTGCGGAAAGCATGGGAATCACGTTCTCCCCGGGAGCGGCGGCTCATCCTGATATTGGGAGTGATTTTGAGCGTGGCCCTTTACCTGTGGCTGGTCAGCGCCGCGGACAGGGCGCGTACCCGGTTGCGCTCGAGTCTTCCACAACTGCGCGTCCAGGCGGAAGAGTTCGAGCAACAGGCCGCCGGATACGAGCGCATAAAGGTTGCTCCATCCACACTCCCGCTATCCGGCGATTTGCAGGCGCTCGCCCAAACCGAGGCGGACGCCCTGGGGCTTTCCCATGCTTTGAATGGCCTCGATGCGCTGGACGATGATCAGGTTCAGGTCGCGTTTCAGGCTGTTCCGTTCGCGGACTGGCTGAAGTGGACCGTGGCAATGCAGTTACAGCGTGTGCGTTTTGAAAAGGGCCGGATTGAAGCCTTGCCCGAACCGGGAATGGTGACCGTGACGGGAACATTCGTGCGTGCCGCTCCAGAGTAGCGTTCGATTGCGACCCGACTGGTTATGGAGTTTTCTGGCGTGTGACCAATAAGCGGTAGCAGTTACACCAAGAGATAATTCTTACCCCAAAGATGTTCCTTACCCTCCAACCTCATCCGCTATAGCCTCGTCGTTCTTCAACGACATTCACATCCCCCTGTTCTCGGGAATTTACCCTCTACCGGGTATTTCTGTGTCGCCGGAAGGCGACGGTCACATGGAATCCATTTCCCCTTAAGTACCTGTTTTAGCTGAAAGAGCATGGTTGGCATAGAAAATGCTTAAACGGGCTCAAGCTGATCATTTATTGGGAAAGGCAGGGGGCTGGAAACAACAGAGGAATATTTGAGAGAGCGCTGTTCCGCAGGAACCGGTTCAGTCTATTTTCCGGCAACTCGATTTGCGCATGACTCAGGGAATTTCTTCAGCTGATTCTCTGGACATCTGACCATCCCGTTGCGGGCTCGGGCGCGAGCCGCTAGCTCCGCCGATATTCCGGCAGGAGTTCCAGATCTCCGGCTTCGGACAGGCCGCTGCATCTCAACCAGCAATCCCGGACCCATGGATATTGATCTGCTTATTTCCAGATTTCTATGGAAAGGAAAAGCGCAGGAGCGCCGTTATAAACGTAACGGTCTGCGGATTCATTGCTGCCTTTTTTGGAACTTGATTTTCACAATCAGAAAGGAGTCGAACGTGAACACCGACAAGAGGGAAGCGCAGACCGGTTTACCGGGCCGGCCTGCCGAGATGCTCACACCAACCATACTCGCAGGGGCTGCCTCCCCCCGCCGCCGCTTTGCGGTGGCGATACTGGCAGTTTTCCTGGGGCTGGCTCCGGTTATTTCCAGTGCAGAGCCTCCGGAGGGCAGGGGGCCTGGAATGAACAAGCCGCTTGGCTGGGCGAAGGGCCGCATCCTGGTGATGCCGCGCGCCGGGCTGCCGGAAAAGGAACTGGCAAAGGTTCTGGGCGAACATGGCGGCAGGGGCAGGAAGATCGGGCAGAGCAATCTGTACATCGTGGATTTGCCGGGCAATGCTTCGGAGAAGGCGGTGGCGGCGCGGCTGGCGCATCATCCGGCATTCAAGTTCGCCGAGATCGACCAGGAAGTGGAACCTGCGTTCATTCCCAATGACCCCTACTATGGCAGTGCCTGGCATTTGCCCAAGATTGGCGCTCCCTCCGCCTGGGACAGTTCCCTGGGCAGCGGTGTGACTGTCGCCATTCTGGATTCGGGGATTGACCCGAATCACCCTGATCTCTCACCCCAGCTTGTTCCTGGCTGGAATTTCTACGAGAACAATTCCAACACGTCGGATGTCTACGGGCATGGCACCAAGGTCGCAGGATCAGCCGCCGCCATTGCAAACAATGCCCAGGGCGTTGCCGGTGTGGCTGCGCAGGCTAAAATAATGCCGATCCGGGTAAGCGCAACCAATGGATATGCCACCTTGAGTGCGATTGCCTCCGGCCTGACCTACGCTGCCGACCACGGCGCAAAAGTCGCCAATGCCAGTTTCCTTGGCCTGACCGACAGTCCGAGCGTCCGCTACGGGGCGCAATACATGAAGGACAAAGGGGGTCTGGTCATTGTCGCTGCGGGTAACACTGGCGCACTGCAGAACTATGCAGCAACGACATCGATGATCGTTGCGGCAGCCACCGATGGGAATGACAACAGAACGAGCTGGTCGAGCTACGGGAACTATGTTTCGGTAGCTGCTCCGGGGGCTGGTATCTGGACAACGACAAACGGTGGCGGCTATGGCGCGGTTTCCGGCACCTCGTTCTCCAGCCCGGTAACGGCAGGCGTGGTGGCGCTGATGATGGCGGCAAAACCGACATTACTCAATACCCAGATCGAAAGCCTGCTGTATTCCACGGCGGTGGACCTGGGTACGGCCGGGCGCGATCCCTATTATGGCTATGGACGAGTGAACGCTACGCGTGCTGTGCAGGCTGCCGCCGGTACCGCGCTGATAGGGGATACGCAGGCGCCCGCGGTTTCCATCACTTCCCCTGCCGGTGGATCGAGCGTGACGGGTCTGGTGGGCGTGAATGTGACAGCCTCGGATAACGTCGGAGTGGCTCGTGTCGAGTTGCGGGTCAACAGCACCACGGTTGCGGTCGACACCTCGGCGCCGTTCGCCTTTACCTGGGATTCGACAGGCGTGGCCAACGGCATGGCGAGCCTGGTCGCTTACGCGTTCGATGCAGCGGGCAACTCCAGGGCTTCCACCGCTGTTTCGGTGAACGTGGCAAATGGAACGACCACGGTGACCAGGGATACCACCGCGCCACAGGTGAAGATTGTAAACCCGGTGGCAGGCACCATCTCGGGCAGCAACGTGCCAATCAGCGTGAATGCAAGCGATGATAGCGGTGCGTCAGGAATCGCCCATATGCTCTATATCGACGGCACGCTCAAGGCTACCGGAAAAGGAAGTACGTTAGGATATAGCTGGAACACCCGTCCAAAGAATGTTCGGGCGGGAACACACACCATCCGGGCGGTCGCCAGGGATGCTGCGGGCAATACGTCGTCTGCTTCGGTGAATGTGACAGTGATCAAGTAATCAGGTGGAAACCCTGAGCGCTGGCCGGAAAATACTATGAATCTCGTCATTCGGGCCTGACCCCGAATCCAGTCTCAAACCAATAATGGCCTGCTTTGAACATCATACCGGCTTTGCCGGTATGATGTTCGTACTGCCCTCGCCGAGTTAACGGGATACGTCAACGTTCGAGAAGTTGCCGGGTTCTTTAGAAGGCTTTTTGTCGAATATTTTTACAAATGACGGGCTGACTGAATATTTATCGGCCACGCCCCTGATGCTCAAATTCTTGTCCACGTCCGCTACAATCCGGTGGCGCAAATCCCCGGAATAAAGCTCTGAACAGGTTTCACCTACGCCCCGATCTCTGGCACTACCGGCTGACAGGGCAAAGCGGTGTAAATATTATCGACAGCAAAAACCCCGCAAAAGCGGGGTTTTTGTTCGTGCAAGCCGTCTTTTTTTATCTTCAGATTCTAGCGTTTCTGGCGCCTGACTGCCGCGATTCCAAAAAGGCCAAGCCCGAGTAGCGCAAGCGTTGCCGGTTCGGGTATTTCAGTGGGCGGTTGCGATCCCTCGCCGGAAATCCAGACGCTATTGCCATAGCCCTGCACGTGAAGTGCACTGACGTATCCGCCATTGTTCGCGCTGGGTGGTGCAGATACCGATACGTCGTTAAAAGAGCTTGCGGTAATGCCCGCACCCGTCAAGGTATACACGGACGTATGGCCCTGCGCCAGCTCTCCGGGAGCATTGGTAGGGAAATGAAATGCGAAATCAAAATTGCCGCCGGTGCCATCGGCCTTGAACGCATTTGTTCCGTTATCGATGGTGGCCGCGGCCACTCCGCTATCAAAATTGATGCCGGCCAATGGCGCTTGCATGACGTTGAAGTACCAGTCATTGACGTAGGCGCCAGCGGACAAATTATTAAAGACACTCATTGTCAGCGTTACTGATCCGGTGCCGCCCTGATCGTCGAAAATCGCCCTCGCGAAAGTCGTGGTCGGATCTGGATTGGATGGCGCTGTGCCGGAAAAGGCGCCGGCAGTAGTGAAATCGATTGTGAAAATTGCTGCCTGGGCTGTTCCTGCCCCAGTCAGCAGTCCCAATGCAGCGAACGCTCCCTTCAAATAGCTCTTCATTATTTTCTCCTGATGGATTTTTATTGGATAGGTTCGAAACTTCGGTTTTCGACCTATCCCATTATTTTTTAAGCAATTTTCATACCTGACATTAAATCCCAATAAAATCAGCCACATTCGTTTCGCATTCTCCCAATTCAGAGTCGATATGTAAAATTATTCGACATAGAGTAGTTGTGTTCGACCCGAAGTAGTACCATTCGACCCGGTTCTGAAGGCAATCTGGCAACTGTCTGAGCGGCTCGCCTGCGGCCAGATTCCCCGGGAAAGCATGTGTGGGTATTAACCCTGCGGGTATTGAACCGGACTGCTGAGCAACGTCCGCTGCCCCAAATTTCGGTACCGTGCAGGTACGAAAAGAAAAAGCAAGCAGCAGCATTTTTACCTCCAGATAAAGCAACGAACAGAATCATTTTTGTGCAGTTGCTTCACCCATAGGCCATGAGGGATTCAGATACGATAACGCTGCAATTTTTAATCTGTAAAAGGCAAACCTCGCGAAAGCGGGGGACGCAAAGTCATCGGTCTACCGGGCAAAAGGCCCCAGGACGGCAGGGCTGCCAGATAATGCCATTTTCTTGTCGATTCTTTGATTGACGAGAAGCTATTAGAGCGTGCTGGCTGGATCTTAATGCTCCGGCCCCGCGCGTTTTTCGACACCCGGCCTATCTAGGCGGTTCCGCCTCCCCTAAGAGGAGGAACTACGTGAACATCAACCATAAGACACCAGCAGTCGGCCCAAGGAAACCCGTTTCGGAGCAGCCAGCTGCGGGCATTATTCAATCAGGTATTCGTAACTCGCAACCGGTCAGCAAATCCCGGTACCCCGTCTGGGGCGGGGTACTGGCAGTTTTCCTGGGGCTGGCTCCGGTTATTTCCAGTGCAGAGCCTCCGGAGGGCAGGGGGCCTGGAATGAACAAGCCGCTTGGCTGGGCGAAGGGCCGCATCCTGGTGATGCCGCGCGCCGGGCTGCCGGAAAAGGAACTGGCAAAGGTTCTGGGCGAACATGGCGGCAGGGGCAGGAAGATCGGGCAGAGCAATCTGTACATCGTGGATTTGCCGGGCAATGCTTCGGAGAAGGCGGTGGCGGCGCGGCTGGCGCATCATCCGGCATTCAAGTTCGCCGAGATCGACCAGGAAGTGGAACCTGCGTTCATTCCCAATGACCCCTACTATGGCAGTGCCTGGCATTTGCCCAAGATTGGCGCTCCCTCCGCCTGGGACAGTTCCCTGGGCAGCGGTGTGACTGTCGCCATTCTGGATTCGGGGATTGACCCGAATCACCCTGATCTCTCACCCCAGCTTGTTCCTGGCTGGAATTTCTACGAGAACAATTCCAACACGTCGGATGTCTACGGGCATGGCACCAAGGTCGCAGGATCAGCCGCCGCCATTGCAAACAATGCCCAGGGCGTTGCCGGTGTGGCTGCGCAGGCTAAAATAATGCCGATCCGGGTAAGCGCAACCAATGGATATGCCACCTTGAGTGCGATTGCCTCCGGCCTGACCTACGCTGCCGACCACGGCGCAAAAGTCGCCAATGCCAGTTTCCTTGGCCTGACCGACAGTCCGAGCGTCCGCTACGGGGCGCAATACATGAAGGACAAAGGGGGTCTGGTCATTGTCGCTGCGGGTAACACTGGCGCACTGCAGAACTATGCAGCAACGACATCGATGATCGTTGCGGCAGCCACCGATGGGAATGACAACAGAACGAGCTGGTCGAGCTACGGGAACTATGTTTCGGTAGCTGCTCCGGGGGCTGGTATCTGGACAACGACAAACGGTGGCGGCTATGGCGCGGTTTCCGGCACCTCGTTCTCCAGCCCGGTAACGGCGGGCGTGGTGGCGCTGATGATGGCGGCAAAACCGACATTACTCAATACCCAGATCGAAAGCCTGCTGTATTCCACGGCGGTGGACCTGGGTACGGCCGGGCGCGATCCCTATTACGGCTATGGACGGGTCGATGCTGCACGCGCGGTGCAGGCAGCGGTCTTGGCAGTGGGTGCGGGTGACACGCAGGCACCCGCGGTTTCCATCACTTCCCCTGCCGGCGGATCGAGCGTGACGGGTCTGGTGGGCGTGAATGTGACAGCCTCGGATAACGTCGGAGTGGCTCGTGTCGAGTTGCGGGTCAACAGCACCACGGTTGCGGTCGACACCTCGGCGCCGTTCGCCTTCACCTGGGATTCGACGGGCGTGGCCAACGGCATGGCGAATCTGGTCGCTTACGCGTTCGATGCAGCGGGCAACTCCAGGGCTTCCACCGCTGTTTCGGTGAACGTGGCAAACGGAACGACCACGGTGACCAAGGATACCACCGCGCCACAGGTGAAGATTGTAAACCCGGTGGCAGGCACCATCTCGGGCAACAACGTGCCAATCAGCGTGAGTGCAAGCGATGATAGCGGCGCTGCAGGAATTACTTATATGCTTTACATCGACGGTACGCTCAAGGCTACCGGAAAGGGAAGTACGCTGGGTTATAACTGGAATCTGCGCAACATTGCGGCAGGTGCACATACTGTTCAGGCAGTCGCCAAGGATGCGGCGGGAAATAGCGCATCCTCATCCGTCACCGTGACGGTAGTCAAGTAGCCAAAGTAGCGGAAGCGGATAGGCCGTTTTTCTGGATTGGCAAATAGGCCGTTTTTCTGGATTGGCAAGCCAGGCCGAAAGAAAGGAGGCCCGGCTTTGCTTCTGTTTCCCCGAGTGACGGCGGTAACTTACCAACGCAAGCAGCCTGCTTCAAGGACAGCTAACCCGGCTTTAGCCGTCACTGACGGGCTGCTTCATAGAGCGGCATGACGACTGGCAGCAGCGATTCGATCTGCTGCACGCGGGTGGAATCAGCAGGGTGGCTGCTCAGGAACTCGGGCAGTTGCCCCCCTGCATTGGCATTGATCATTTTTTGCCACAGTGTGACCCCGGCGCGAGGATTGTAGCCGGCACGGGCTGACAGTTCGAGCCCGATGCGATCCGCCTCGGCTTCGTCGGTGCGGCTGAAGTGGGTCGCGATGAACGCCTGATATCCGATGCTGGCGAGTTGGGTGGTAGTCTGGCTGAGGCCGAATACCGAGGTTCCCACCCCCAGCGCCGTTTGCGCCGCAATAGCCTGCGACACCTGCTCGCGCGAGTGCTCGCGCAGGGCGTGGGCAATTTCATGTCCCATCACCACGGCGATTTCTTCATCTGTCAATTTCAGTTGATTGATCAAGCCGGAATAAAACATGATTTTTCCGCCAGGCATGCAAAAAGCATTAAGCTCATTGCTGTCGATCACATTGACCTCCCAGTTCCATCCCGGAGCGTCCTTTCGGAATATGCCTGTTTGCGGCTCGATGCGACGAGCGATAGCGCGCACTCGTTCCAGCAGTTTTTCATTTGTATTCAGGGCGCCTTTTTGGGTTGCTTCTGTTTTCAGCTGGCTATAACCCTGTGCTGCCGTTTGCTCCAGCTGTTCCGAGGATATGAGCAAAAGTTGGGAACGGTTTGCGCCAACCGCGCCACCTGCTGTGGTGGTGGCGCAACCGGAAAGCATTGTCAGCCAGGCACTGATCGATAGCACGATGAGGAGCCTGAAGGTGGACAGGATGGACATGATTTCTCCCGATAAAAGATAAGCTAGATAAGAGAGTCTAAGACGGTCCGCAGCGACCGTCCCCGGCGCGGGTTCGAGCGTAATTCAATCTGTGATTCAATCATTACGCCGGCGAACAAAGGCCAGACCCACGGCAGCAAGACTGAGCAGCGCAAGTGTCCCGGGCTCGGGAACCGTGGTGGAACGATAGTGGAGCGCCTCCACGGCATCCAGTGTATAGGCTTCCGGAAAGCCCTGGGCGATGTTACCCGCGGCAGTGATCCGGAGGTAGCTGAAGGCATCCAGCTGGAGGTTTGCAATGTCTACATCGGCAGTGCAAGGCTGCTGAAGGGAACATCCAAAATACGACAAATCTCCGGCGAAGGAAAAGGCATTCATGAAGTGTGTCCCATCCGCGCTTATTTCCAGGTCGAACCCATCCTGGAAGCTGAACGTGTCGTACAACCGCAGATCTGCGCCGGACCCATCCACCACCTCACCGCCGCTGAAGAGCAAAGTTATGGATCCGGGTGCTCCGGCTGAGCCTCCCAGGCCGAGCACCGCTCCATCCAGGGCCGTTACTGCACGGGCATCAAAAACACCCTCTCCCGACAGGCCTTTATAAACGCCACCGCTATCATCCTCCACACCGTAGATGCTGCCAGGGAAACTACTGCCTCCGGGGGTAAAGCTTACTACCGTGTCTGCAAAAGGAAGGGCGTGCAGCGCCGGGGCCGGCAGCCACAGTGCGATCGCAAATGCAAGCGGGAAAAAAGTTTTATGTGCGGACATGATCGCGATGTTGACAAACGTTATTGAATTAGCTCTGCCTTTTCCAGTATCGCATTTTCCACAGGCACATCCTGATGACCGCCGCGAGTACCCGTTTTAACTTTTTTGATCTTGTCCACTACATCCATGCCTTCTACCACCTTGCCGAACACGCAGTAGCCATAGCCTTGCGCTGTGGGCGATTTGTAGTTCAGAAAATCGTTATCCTTGACGTTGATGAAAAATTGACCGGTTGCTGAATGAGGATCAGAGGTGCGCGCCATGGCAATCGTGTATTTGTCGTTCTTGAGACCATTGCCGGCTTCGTTTGCAATCGGGGCACGAGTCTTTTTCTGGATCATGCCCGGTTCGAAACCGCCTCCCTGAATCATGAACTCGTCAATCACGCGGTGAAATATCGTGTTGTCGTAATGCCCGCTACTTACATAGTCTATAAAATTCTGGGCAGTTACCGGCGCTTTTTCGTGATCGAGTTCGAGCATGATGTCGCCGTAGTTGGTGTGCAGTCTGATCATATCAATCCCTGTTTTGTGGGTGGATGGGAGAGGCGAGAGACGGATTTGCAATAAGTCTCATTTCCTCAATTACTATGGTTTCCTTCGGCACATCGGTTGGAAATGGTCCGCCGGAACCGGTGGGGACAGCGGCAATCCTGTTGACTATGTCCATTCCCTCAATGACTTTGCCGAATACGGTATAGCCATAACCGCGCGGAGTAGGCGAGGTGTGATTGAGAAATGCATTATTGGCTACATTGATAAAAAACTGTGCGGTGGCTGAGTGGGGATCCGTGGTGCGCGCCATGGCAACCGTTCCAATCTCATTCCTGAGACCGTTGCCCGCCTCATTCTCAATGGGCGGCCTGGCAGATTTCTGCTTGAAAGTCTTGTCGAATCCGCCGCCCTGGATCATGAATCCCGGGATAACACGGTGGAATATGGTGCCCGTGTAGTACCCATCCTTCACATAGCGTAAAAAATTGTCGACGGTTTTTGGGGCCTTGTCGGGATAGAGCTCCAGTACCACTTTACCGAGACTGGTTTTTATTTCAACCTGCGGGTAGTTTGCCGGGGAATTCGCGGCAAGAGCGGTGAGGCTGAAAGAGAGCGCGAAGGCTGAGAAAACTTTGAAAATATGCATTAGCTTGGCCGTAATAATAGGAGTTAAGAGTGGAAGAGTTACCCGTTCATGGCCCTGTCGGTCCCTGCCCGGCTGTCCCCGGGCGGCATGGGATGAAGAAAGGACAGTCAGCCCACGATTTGCTGAATTTCCTGATTATGCCGCACTTTCGTAAATAATCTTCCAGGAGCCGCTTTTATCTTCTTTCATCCAGTATTGGCGTTTTTTGATTTTATTGGAAAGATCATTGCCGGAATGTTCTTCATCAAAGTTGATTACCGCCAGATCATCCCTTCCGGGATAAAGAAAGATGCCCACATTGCTGATGCCGACTTTGGCCGGGGTTTTTTCCGCACCTGCCTGCCGTTTGTCTTGCATCCATTCCGTCAGCTTCTGCTCGCCACTGGAAAAATCGTCTCCATAGATGGCGACGTAATCCTCCATATTTCCGCTTTCCCAGCTCCGCCGCCATCTTTCCAGGTGCTGGGCCAGTTTTCTGCGCAGCGCGACGGCATCGTGGGGTTTGACCCACTCCATCTGATTACTGATGATGACGGAGGTGATGCCGACCTGAAGTGTTGACGCCAGTGCACTCAGGTCATCATTTGCAAGTACTACGCAGCCGTCGCTCGCTCGGGGCGGGCGGCTGTAGGTATCCGGAGGGGTGCCGTGCAGCCAGATGCCATAACCGCTGCGTCCGTGCCTTTTGTCCCATTCGTTCGGGTAGTTGATGGGGAATGCCATGCCTCCATAAAAATCCGAAAGCCTTTGACGCGGCAGGTTGTCAGTGACGAAGTAGACGCCTATGGGCGTTTTTTTATCCCCCTCCTTCAGCTTTTGCGAACCGTTCTTGCCTGTGCTGATGTAGTAATCCGCCAGATAGCGCGGACTTCCGTCGACATTCTTGTAGAGATATAAGCGCGATCTGCCAGTGTCGGCAATGATTGCGTATTTCTGCTCAGGCGGCATTTGCAGCAGATACTTGGGCGTCATGTCGAGCGGTATCGGCGCCAGATGGCGCTGAAGTCGCGCTCTTGCCTCCTCGCGTAAATCGTCGATAGGCTGCTGTATTGCCAGCTCGGTTTCGCCAATGGTGTGAATGGGACGGGCGCGCGCCAGCAGCAGGTCGCCTTTGATCAGATGAGCAAGCCGGAAATTGGGGTTGGTCTTGAGCAGCTGCTCGATTCCGTTTAATGCCGCATCCATGCGGCTCTCGGAAATTTCCTGGAGACTCTTGACGAGCATCGATTCCGGTCCGGTCGCGGAGGCAGTGGACAGGGTCAAGGCTTCCTCGGCCCGCGCGGCGGTAATCCAGAGCGAAAGCGCTGCCGCGGTTATTCCGGCAAGCGCGGTTATCAACTGGCGGTTGCATTCGGCAGGCGGCGTTTGCACATTCATTTCCCGGAACGCTCCTGCCGTATCTGCCACTTCCCATCGGTTTTAACCATCTCAAGTGTTTTGGATGAATCATGTTTGAATGCGTCGGAGTGATAGAGCTGCCTGAAGCTTACTCTCGCGCGTGCTGGATTGATTAAAGTTACCTTGGGATGACTGATTTCCACCTTGATGGATTTTGGTTTGATGATGCGGTCACGCCGCGTTTTTTCCCATATCGTGCGTTTGGTGCCACGAGGGGTTTGAAAGTCACTCGCGTAGAATGCGAAGTATGCCGCCACATTCTTGTCGGACCATGCCTTGGCCCACGCATTGACAGTTTTGATGATATCGTCCGATTCATCCGGCGCACCGGATTTCTTTTCCGGTGAATGCGCTTCAACTGCCGCTATCTTTCCCGATGCTGATTTTTCCGCCTTTTCAGTTTTTTTTTCCACTGATTTTTGCGGCACCTTGCCGGATGCAGGGTGGGCGGAAGCAGGCGACGTTGCGGGAGCGGCAGACGTGGCAGCAGATGGCGCCGTGGAAGCAACGGATCGGGTGGGAGATGGCGGAGCGGGAGGTGGCGTTGTGGTGGCGGCGGAGCGAGCCGCGGATGGAGTCGCGGCTAAAGCAGGGAGTGCCGCTGCAGGGGTGGCCGTGGATGCAGCTTTTGTCGCGCCAGGTTTGCCGGTAAACAAATCCTTGATCATCGCGAGCTTGGTCTGGGCCGCCGCGTTGGTCTGGTCCAGCTGCAAGGCTTTGCCGTAGGCCTGGCTGGCCAGTTTTGCATAGATATCGCCCAGGTTCTCGTGCGCAATGGAGTAGCTGGGGTGGGTGCGTATGGCTGCTTCCAGCGCCCCTCTCGCCTTTTCATACAGGCCCTCGCTGGCATAGAGTACCGCCAGATTATTATACGGCTCGGGAAGATTGGGGTAATCCTCCGACAGGGAAGAAAAGATCTTGATCGCATCAGGAATTTTCTGCTGCTCAGTCAGTATCAGCCCCTTCTGAAACCGCATCTGCGGATCCTTGGGCTTGAGGGCGAGGTACGCATTTGCCTGTTCCAGTGCCTTGTCCAGATCGCCCTGCTGGTAGAGTTTGGCAACCTCGTCGCTTTCATCAGCAAACGCAACCGGACAAGCAGCGAGCAGCACGACCAGGGCAATGCGTGCGCGCGTCCGGCGAAAATCCAGCGTTTTCATTGTGCTATACTTCTCCGTCCCGTAAGTAGTGCCTCAGCGTCCGCAAGATTCTACCAAGAAGCCTGTTCAATTCAAAATCTCCCCCAGATGCTTAAAATTCATAATTCTCTTACCAGAGAAAAACAGGAGTTTATCCCGCTAACGCCGGGCAAGGTCAAAATATATGTATGTGGAATGACCGTCTATGATTACTGCCATCTCGGCCATGCACGCGTGATGGTGGTATTCGATATGGTGCAGCGCTGGTTTCGCGCCAACCTTTTTGATGTAGCTTATGTACGTAATATTACCGATATTGATGACAAAATTATCAGGCGTGCGCAGGAAAATAACGAATCTATTGAAGCGCTGACCGCGCGCTTTATCAAGGCAATGGAGGAGGATGGCGCAGCACTTGGGGTGGAACCGCCTTCATGGGAGCCGCGTGCCACTCGCCATGTGGAAGACATGATTGCCATGATCCGGGTTCTGGTGGATAAAAAACTGGCATACCCCGCCTCCAACGGCGACGTATATTATGCGGTTCACCGGTTTCCGGGTTATGGAAAGCTTTCCGGGAAATCCCTTGACGAGCTGCGGGCAGGCGAGCGGGTAATTGTCGATCCGCATAAAAACGACCCGCTGGATTTCGTGCTATGGAAAGCGGCAAAGCCCGGCGAACCCCGGTGGGATTCGCCGTGGGGTCCGGGGCGGCCAGGCTGGCATATCGAATGCTCGGCCATGGGTGAGCATTATCTGGGGGAGCACTTCGACATCCATGGCGGGGGCCAGGACTTGCAGTTTCCTCATCATGAGAATGAAATTGCACAAAGCGAGGGGGCGCACGGGCATCCTTTTGTCAACTACTGGATGCATAATGGTTTCGTGCGAGTCAATGACGAGAAGATGTCCAAGTCGCTCGGCAACTTTTTTACCGTACGCGAAATCCTTACCCACTTTCAGCCGGAGGTGGTACGTTTTTTTATCCTGCGCGCTCATTACCGCAGCCCGCTCAATTATTCAGATACGCAGCTGGAAGACGCCGGGCGGGCTCTCGATCGACTGTATACCGCGCTCAAGGGAAGTGGAGCCCCCGGCGAAGTCGAAATAGACTGGGATAACTCATATGCATCGCGTTTCCGGGAAGCGATGAACGATGACTTCAACACGCCGGATGCTCTTGCCGTGCTTTTCGATCTCGCTACCGAAATCAACAAAACCCGACTGCCCGGGGATATCGCCTTGATGAAAGCACTGGGCGGGGTGCTGGGATTGCTACAGCAGGATCCCCGGCAGTACTTCCAGCAGGCGGGTTCCATGGAAGATTCGGCATTTGCACCTGAAAGGGTGGAGCAGTTGATTCAACAGCGGCTGGTTGCGCGTGCCAACAAGGATTACCGGGAGGCGGACCGCATTCGAAGGGAATTGATGGAGGCTAACATCATTCTGGAAGACGGGCCCCATGGCACTACCTGGCGGAGGGCAACGAGTCTGTCCACTCTCTGAGTACTACTCCATGAATCGGCGGGATGGAGGTCATGGCTTGCCAGTTTGCCGAATCAGATTTGCGGCTCAAATCCTCCACATCGGCCATCCTTTCCAATATAAGTATAAATATGAAGGAGAAGCGAGATGGACCTGCGTGTAAAAAGACTTGAATTTTCCGATGACAGCACGATAGGCGAGCTGTCAGTCGATGGACAGTTCGAGTGCTATACATTGGAAGACAAGGTGAGGCCTGTGAAAATCAAGGGCAAAACCGCGATTCCCGCGGGACAATACGAGGTTGTCATCAATTTTTCCCAAAGGTTTCAAAAACCCCTTCCGCTTCTTTTGAACGTGCCGAATTTCGAAGGCGTCAGGATACATCCCGGCAATATCCCGGCGAATACAGAAGGGTGCATATTGGTGGGTGAAACCAAAGGTATCGACTGCATCGGACAAAGCAGAGTTGCTTTCCATCGCCTGTTCGAGAAAATGAAAACCGCGGCCGAGACCCAGAAAATATTCATTGAAATCGAGTAGGGGGAGCAGTGCGGCAGGTGGCAGCAATGCTCCCCGCATCAATCCGACGATGTTGAGCCCCTTGAAACGAAGTGTCTTGCGTTTTGCCCTCTTCTCCGTTGCGTTGACCGGTCTATCCTTTTTCACATCCGACACGGTTCTCGCGCAAAAGGAAGCGCTGCCCTTTCAGCATGAAAAAAACCATGCTCTTCCCTCCGGCAAAAAGGTAGGAGTGATTTTCCGTGAGCGCAAGTGCAAAAGCGGTGAGTGCCGTGAAACCGACGGTGGCACGTGGGGAATGGATAGCGGTGTGCCACGGTTCATGACTGAAGCTTTTCTGGTTTTCATCGATGGACAGCGATTCCCCATCCCGGAGAAATTCTATAGGGATCTTACCAACACCCGCTCGCTGCATGTCTCTGAGCAGAATGGCCGCGTGGTTATCGAACTGAAGGGGGGCGACGCAGCAGGCGCTTATACGGCGCATTTCCGGCTGGGGGGCATGTGCGGATTCGAGCGAAAAATCTGCGGTGAGATATGTAGTGAAATCTGGGAACACAGCACGTGGTACAACGCGTTTGCGTATGATCGGGATCCTCGATGTGAAGGCGGAATAGAATAGTGAGCAGTCAAGCTTTTAATCCCCTTTCAGCGCCGACGCTTCTGTTGCGTATTGTTGCGTCTGTCATGCTGTATCGTCATTCCAGCCATAACTGAACTTTTCAACTATAAATCAGGTAGAGTGAGGGCTCGGCGGGATTGGGACGGGTGCGTAGCCGTTCGTGGCTTCCCATGAGTTCGTTGTGATTTTTGAGCCGGATTGAAAAGTGCGGGAGAAGATGGGTCACAGCCAATTCGGCAGTTTGCATAATGCCGGCTCTCCCGTTCATGGCCGAATTCCGGTACTTGGAAGGGGGAATTGTGGAGTCGATATTTCAGGCGCTGTCACGGGCATTTCGCGATTTGTTTCAGTTTCAGGTGCTATGGATCATCGTCTGGCCTATTCTCGCAGCAAGCCTGCTGTGGGTGGTTCTGGGCGTGGTCTTCTGGGGGACTTTCTCCGGTTGGATAGCCGAGGCGCTGACGGCGATCGGGATCCAGACCTGGCTTGAAGGCGTTGAACCAAGGTGGATCGCCTACGGAATCCAGGCGATCGCACATCTGATCCTGTTTGTGCCGCTGGTTTTTGTGACCGCACTCGTGATTACCGCCCTGTTCGCGATGCCTGCCTTGATTGGCCTGGTTGCGCGTCGCGACTATCCGCTGCTCAAACGCGAAAAAGGCGGAACGCTCGCTGGCAGTCTGTTCAATGCGCTGATTGCTCTTGCCATTTTCATTACCATCTGGCTGATTACCCTCCCATTATGGCTGGCGGGTGCGGGCGTGGTTATCCCGTTTGTTGCTGCCGCTTATCTGAACCAGCGCCTGTTTCGCTATGACGCGCTGGCGGAACATGCCACACAGGAAGAAATGCGAGCTATATTTTCCAGGGACCGGCCCCGGTTGTGGGGATTGGGACTGCTCGCGGGTCTGGTCCAGTTCGTGCCGATTTTAAACCTGTTCGCCGCTGTGCTGGCAGGGCTGGCCTTCATTCATTTTTGCCTGGCCCGCCTGTCGGAGTTGCGTCACGAATTACCCGAGTTGCCCCGCGAGTTGCCGCTATGAGTCATGTTTCAAATCTATCGTGCCTGTGGAATATCCGTGCTCCACAGCAAAATTTAACGGTGAATATCGTGGGTATTCGTTTGTAACGCTTTTTGAGTTTGGGGCTATTTGTCTGTTGTCTCGTTATTGCTGCCTATCAAAATACCAATATGCGGTTTCCAAAGTCCGATCAGACCCGATCGAACCTGTGATAACCGGCTGACAAGGAGAGATCAATGCAAATCTACGTTCTTCATTTCATTGCCCTGGTAATAACGTTCGTGATCGGGACAGCCTCCGACGCTTTTGCCCAGAATGGACAAAGCAGCGAGATCGGACAGCCTGCTGGAGACCACGCAATTCGTCTTCACCAGGAACAGGAAGGGTTGGGTGAGCGAATGACCGTTGATTACGAGGCTCCCCGACTGCTGAATCTCGGTTTGCATACGTTTCCCGTCGGCACCGGCAACCAGTTGGCGCAGCAGTATATGAATCAGGGCCTGAATCTCTCCTATGCTTTCAATCATGCGGAAGCGGGACGCGCATTCAGGGAGGCGGGGCGACTGGATCCTGCTCTTGCAATGGCATACTGGGGACAGGCGCTCGTGCTCGGACCCAATATCAATGCGCCCATGGAGGCAAAAAACGAAGCGTTGGCGCTGGAACTGGTCAGAAAGGCCGCTTCTCTCGCTTCCGGAGCGTCTGACAGGGAGCGCGCGTTGATCGGGGCTCTGGAAAAGCGGTACACCGGCAATCCCGAAGATAGGAAGGCCAACGACAAGGCATATGCAGATGCCATGCGAGAAGTACATCGGCGTTTTCGCAGCGATCAGGATATCGCGATGCTTTTTGTCGAATCGGTAATGGATACCAGTCCGTGGGGCTATTGGATGCGCGATGATTATCCGCTGGAAGGGACAAGAGAAATCATCGCAGTTACCGAGAAGGTGCTGCAAGGCAATCCCCGGCATCCCGGCGCGACCCACATGTACATCCACCTCATGGAACCGACCAACATGCCGGAGCGAGCCGAGCGGGCAGCCGATACGCTGCTTACACTGATGCCCGATGCCGGTCACCTGATACATATGCCGTCGCACATTTACCTGCGCGTGGGCCGCTATGAAGATGCAATAAATGCCAATCAGCGCGCAATCGCGGCTGATGAGAGGTACCTCGTCCGGCAACATGAGCATGGCTTTTATGCGATGGCCTATTTCCCCCACAATATTCACTTCCTCTGGGCTGCTGCGACCGCCGATGGCCAAAGCGAATTGGCGATCGAATCGGCAAGAAAGGTCGCGAGCACCATCGACGACGCGGTTTTGAAAGAAATGCCCATGACCGGAATATTCCGGGTGGTACCTTATTGGGCGCTTACGAGGTTTGGCAAATGGGAAGAAATGCTTCAGGAGCCAGAGCCTCCCTCAGGCAATGCTTTTCTGAAAGGCGGATGGCACTATGCCCGGGGCCTTGCCTTTGTCGCCAAGCGGCAGTTGTCCCAGGCTGAGCAGGAGCTTGCTGCTTTACGGGGGATCATGAAAGATGACTCGCTCAATGGGAGACTTCTTTCCGTCAACACGGCGCGCTCGGTTTTAAGCATTGGTCCCGCGGTCCTCGCCGGCGAGATTGCCGCTGCGCGCGGACAGTTCGATTCCGCCATTGCGTATCTGGAGCAGGCGGTTCGTCTCGAGGATTCGCTGGCTTACACCGAGCCGCCGGAATGGCAAGCACCCCCGCGATTGACGCTGGGGGCCCTGTTGCTCGAAGCAGGCCACCCCGCTGAAGCCGAGACAGTATACTGGGAAGACCTGCGGCGCAATCGCAACAATGGATGGGCGCTTTATGGCTTGTTGCAGGCTTTGCGCGCACAGGGCAAAAACGAGCGGGCGGCGCTGGTTGAAGAGCGCTTCAATAAGGCGTGGGCACGGGCGGACGTGAAACTCAGCGCCTCCCGCTTCGGGTGTGTTTTTTCGCCTATGACAGTGGCGGGGCAATAGCGATAGCAAGCAATATCGGCTGATTCACCGCAAAACAGGCCCTGATAAGCTGGATTTAATCCAGATCGTACCTTTTTCGGTGCGGGGTCTACTACAGACTGGATTTTTTAGCGCTCCCATGGAAGCCACCGCGAACAGCATGAAAGATTCCTCCGGTGCAGAGCCCTTGATATGTACCATCGGGCATTCCACCCATCCGCTTGATGAATTCGTCAATCTGTTGAAAAAAAACGAAGTTACGCACCTGCTCGATGTACGAACGGTACCACGTTCGCGGCATAATCCCCAGTTCAACAAGGAAGTTCTGCCGGAGCCTCTGGGAGCAGCGGGAATCAAGTACACTCATCTACCTGGCCTGGGCGGGCTTCGGCATGCGCGCAAGGACTCGATCAATGACGGCTGGCGCAATGCATCCTTCCGGGGCTATGCGGACTATATGCAGACTCAGGAATTCGTGGAAAATGTGAACCGGGTTATCGGGTTCGCTGCGCATGACCGTTGCGCATTGATGTGCGCCGAGGCTGTTCCCTGGCGGTGCCATCGTTCATTGATTGCGGACGCGCTTATCGTCCGTGGCATGCGAGTGGAAGACATTATCGATAACCACGGACGAAAACCGCATTCACTGACTCCATGGGCGCAGACGGATGGCCTGAAAATTTTTTATCCTGCGCAACAGGGGCGGCTGATATAACGATGATTGGATTGTTACCTTTTGAAAGGGGGTAATGGAATATGAACGTACGTTTTACCCGGTTGATGGTACTGCTCGGTTTTGCGATGCTGATCGTACAGCCCGCTGCGGCATCTGACGATAATCCGTGGGGAAAGCCAGGGCTTCAGAAAACCCAGACAAAACAGCGCGGGAAGGAGGGCGGCGAGCCAAAGCCCTGGGAAGCGCGTCCGTGGACCGCCAACCCGTTGGAGACGAAACCCTTGCAGCCGGATCCAAGAGAATCGCGCCCATGGGAAGAGGCTTCGGAGGAGGTGAGACCGAAAGATGCCATGGGAGAGGAAAGATCCATGGAGAACAGGCGTCGGGCGGGCAGGAAGGCGCGGAAAGAGCGGGCGGAGAAAAGTCATGAAAGCAAGCAGCGATTGAGCAGCTACGAGGAGCGCTCCAGGCAGCGCCAGGAGAGATGGCGGAAGCTCCAGATGCAAAGCGAATTGTATCAGGCAGGTCGTGCAAGATAACTTCCGGAGCATTTGGGAAATGCAGCCTGCTCCATACTATACTCAATCACCGATTCCGATTTCCAGATTTCACTCCCGCTGCCTGGCGGAATGCCTTTCCAGGGCAACCGATGGTTTTTCTCCTGATCAGCAAAAGCAGGCAGATAAAGACGATTCTCCGGTATACTTCAGAAAATAATGCCAGATTACCTGCTGATCATTAGTGCTGCCGCGATTCTGCTTGTCACCATGGCCTACCTGGTGATCAGGCTCGGCATGCTCTCGACCATGGTGCGCGAACTGCTGGGGCAGCAGGCAAGGCTGATGGAAGACAAGCATCGCGACATGCTCAAGGACTTGCATGAAGGACTGTCAAACCAGGGCAATCGGCTTTCCGAGGTTCTGGGCAGGAATTCCGATCAGCTGCGGGGAACGGTGGAAGCGCGACTGGACCAGATCAGTGGACGGGTGGCGGAACGTCTCGACGAAGGTTTCAGGAAAACCAACGAGACTTTCACCAGCGTCATGACGCGGCTTGCGACAATCGATGAAGCCCAGAAAAAGATCGACAGCCTGACCACCAATATGGTGAGCCTGCAGGAACTGCTGGGCGACAAACGCTCGCGCGGCGCGTTTGGCGAAGTGCAGCTGGAGGCGCTGGTTCGCAATATCCTGCCGCCCTCTGCATACGAAATGCAGCATACGCTTTCCAACGGAGGCCGCGCCGATTGCGTGCTGAAACTGCCGCCTCCAACGGGAATGGTCGCGGTCGATTCAAAATTTCCGCTGGAAAATTTTCATCGCATGTTCGACCGTCACACGGATGAAACGAGCCGTGCCCTGGCGCAGAAACAGTTCAAGGCAGACGTGAAAAAACATGTGGATGACATTGCCGGCAAATATATCCTGCCGCCTGAAACCTGTGACGGGGCGGTGATGTTCGTACCGGCAGAGGCTGTTTTCGCTGAAATCCATGCCTATCATTCGGACATAGTCGACTATGCGATGCAGAAACAGGTCTGGATAGTTTCGCCTACCACCCTGATGGCGGTGCTCAATACCGCGCGCGCCGTGCTCAAGGATATCGAAACCCGCGAGCAGGTACATATCATCAAGAACGAGTTGTCCAGGTTGGGCAAGGATTTTGCACGCTTTGACGAGCGCATGAAAAAACTTGCAGACCATATCCGCCAGGCCAATCAGGATGTGGAAGAGGTGCATGTTTCAAGCCGGAAGATAAGCCAGCGTTTTGCCCGCATAGAGGCCGTGGATCTCGAGCCGCCTCAACTGGAAATGGAAACGCCAGTGATGAAACCGGGGGACGAGGAAACTTCCAGATAGTAGACCCCGGCGGGCATCGCATGCAGGAGGATACATCCGGAATCCCCCATGCTCTCGAACATCAAAACCTGGTATCGCCGCCGTATTATCGAGAATCAATCCGTCCCCGATGATATCTGGCAGAACGCGATAGCACACCTGCGGTTCCTGCGGGCGCTCGATGCGGTTGAGCTCGAGCGCTTACGGGAATGCGTCATACTGTTTCTCCACGTCAAGCAATTCAGCGGCGCCCGCGGGTTGGTGATTACCGACGAAATGCGCGTACTGATCGCTGCTCAGGCGTGTATTCTGATCCTGAATCTCGATCTCGATTATTACGATGGATGGGTAGAAATCATCGTTTATCCAGGTGAATTCATTCGCGATTACGAATATGCGGACGAGGACGGCATCGTGCATCATGCAGTGGAGCCTGCATCCGGCGAATCCTGGCTGGGCGGACCGGTGATTCTCTCCTGGGAAGATACGGCGGCTGCCATGGCAGGAACCGGGATCAGCCAGGGGTACAATGTCGTCATACACGAATTCGCCCACAAGCTGGATATGCTAAATGGGGAAGCCAACGGTTTTCCTCCCATACATCGGGGCATGAGCCAGCAGGCATGGAGTGAAGCGTTCAGTAAAGCTTATGCGGATTTTTGCAGGAGTATCGACGAGGGAGAGGTGATGGAAATCGACTCTTATGCGGCCGAGAGTCCGGCAGAATTCTTCGCGGTAATCAGCGAAGCTTTTTTCGAAATGCCTCTCTCTGTCAGAATACATTTCCCGGCAGTATATGAACAGCTCGCGCTGTTTTATCGCCAGGACCCTTCACAGCGATGGAGTGAATCATGAACGAATATTTCATCAGTGGCGACATTGGCGGAACCAAGACCTTGCTGCAAGCGGCAGAACTGAAAGACGGCAATGTCCGGATACGCTGTGAACAGCGTTATGAAAGCTCGGCCTATTCGAGTTTCTCGGATATGCTCCGGGACTTTATGAATGAAATCTCCACGCTCGATACCGATGGCAATCCCGGGAGCGCCTGCTTCGCGGTAGCGGGGCCAATCGCCAGGCAGGAAGTGGCGCCCACAAATTTGCCGTGGGTGATGAACTCCGCAGCGCTCTCCTCGGAATTTTCCATTTCCAAGGTCAAGCTCATCAATGACTTTGCAGCCATAGCGTCAGGTGTGGGCATCCTGCCGGAAAACGACCTGATGACGCTGCAGACCGGCCGATGTCACGTCGACGGGATGCGAGTCGTGCTGGGTGCGGGTACCGGGATGGGAGTGGCATGGCTCGCCTGGCAGGATGGAGACTATTCATCGCTGCCGAGCGAAGCTGGACATATTGATTTTGCACCGGCGAATGAGTTGCAGGACCGGTTGTTGCGTCATCTGCGAAAACGCCTGGGCCATGTATCGGTCGAGCGGATACTCTCCGGTCCGGGGCTGACAAATGTTTTTCGTTTTCTGCAGGAAGAATCGGGTGACAGCCGCGAACGGATACCGATGCAGCTGGAAGAAGATGATGCCGCCCGTATATCCGATCTCGCCTTCAACCACAAGCATCCGCTGGCAGTGAAAGCAATGGATTTATTTGCCGAGGTTTACGGGGCCTATGCCGGCGATCTGGCCCTGGCGGGCCTGTGCCGTGGTGGCGTGTATGTGGCGGGAGGGATTGCGCCAAAAATTATCGACAAACTGAGAGAAGGCGGTTTCATGAAAGCATTTCGCGACAAGGGACGCTTTTCCGGGCTGATGGGGGAAATTCCGGTACATGTGGTGATGAATCCAAAAGTCGGATTGCTTGGTGCTGCGGAAGAAGCGCGAAGAATGCTGGATGAGGTGTAAAAAACATCGCGATGAGCAAGGCATTTACCAGGGAAAACGAGCCTGACGACCTTGATGAAGAAGACAACGGGGATGCTCTGCCGTCATTACCTTCCGGCGCCAAAAATTACATCACTCCGGAGGGACATAAGCGGCTGATGGATGAGTTTTTATGGTTGATGAACAGGGAACGTCCCCAGGTAACCGCAACGGTTTCCTGGGCCGCTGCAAACGGCGACCGTTCGGAGAACGCGGATTATATCTATGGCAAAAAGCGCCTGCGCGAAATCGACCGGCGCATCCGTTTTCTCACCAGACGACTGGATATGGCGGAAATCATCGATCCCTCCATGCCGCGGGAAGACGAGACGCGGATATTTTTTGGTGCCACCGTTACCTATGCCAATCAGAAAGGCGAGGAAAAAACGGTTGCCATTGTCGGTGTGAATGAGATCGATACCACCAGGGGCTACATAAGCTGGGTTTCGCCATTGGCGCGGACATTGATCAAAGCGCGCGAAGGTGATGTAGTGACATTGCATGCGCCCGGGGGAACGGAAGAACTGGAGATTCTGGAAGTCAGGTACCAGGCAATTTCCATGGAACCGTTCGGGATGGGTTCGGGAACGGGGGGCGATGACGGGCTCCGCCGCTGACTCCACTCCTCAATGAAGCTTATTACCTCTCGCGGTAATCCCACCTTCAAAGAACTGGTTAAACTGCAGGAATCATCCCGGCAACGGCGAATTGCGGGACTGACACTCCTTGACGGCATTCATCTGGTCGAAGCTTATCTTGCGCTGGGAGAACCGGAAAAGCTGGTCGTGAGCGAGTCCGGGCGTAAAAACCCGGAAATCCGGTTCTTGCTGGAAAAAATAACAGAAGTGACGCAGGTGACAAAAGGCGGCGGCGCCAACCGGGAAGCGATAGCGATCGTTCTGCCGGACTCGTTATTCCGCGAAGTTTCCACAGTAAAGACTGCAACCGGCCTCATGGCTGTGGTACCGATTCCTTCTCCTGAAGCCATTCCCGTGCAAAAGGGAGAACAGGCGGAAAACTTCCGGGTACTGCTCGAAGCCATACAAGACCCTGGCAACGTCGGCTCCATACTGCGCTCCGCCGCCGCGGCGGGTGCGAGCGATGTGTATCTTTCCAACGGCTGTGCCGACGCCTGGTCGCCGAAGACGCTTCGTGCCGCCATGGGCGCTCATTTCCTTGTTCGAATCCACGAAGGTGCCAACCTGGCAGAAGTTGCGCGGGCGTTCAGAGGCAAGGTGATTGCAAGCATACTGGGCGCGAAAAAAAGTCTTTACCAGATGCGATTGACGGGGGCAGTAGCCTTCGTGTTCGGGAACGAGGGCGCGGGGGTGAGCGATGCCTTGCTTCAGGTTGCCCATGAACGGATTACTATCCCCATGCCGGGAGGTGCGGAGTCGCTGAATGCCGCGGCTGCGGCAGCGGTTTGTTTTTTTGAGAGGGTAAGGCAGATGGAAGCGGGAAGTGCATAACCATCCGCTTTTTATTATCCTTTCCTCATGTCGTTAACATAGCTGCTATAGCAGCTTCCAGCAGCGGTCTGACTGGCGGGGCTCAACCTTTCCCTTCGGAATGATCCAGCCAGTTTTCCAGGCCCTGAGCATTGAGTTCGACATCAAGCCTCAGCAGGCTGCGGATCCTTTCCTCGGTTAATTTACAGCCGTGCGCGACCACCCGGCGCAGCAACAGTTCGCCCAGTTCCTCCACCAACGCTGCATGCCTGTCAGGCACGCCGCGCAGCTTCCTGGCAATCGACACGTGCGCGTCAATCAGGCCATGCAGTTCGTTCGCATGGCGTGCGAGATGCGCGATGCGGCCGTAATGCGTGAGGAAGGCGTAAGACGGGTTGTAGCTCATGAGCCGATCCAGCGAGGCATGCGCTGCGACGGGGTCGAACTGCACGGGAGTGGTCGTCGGAAACACGAATTCCATGCCATCGACATCGAATTCCCGATAGGAAAGGCCGAATGTGTCGCCGGTGAAGAAGGAATTGCTTTGCTCGTCGAAGATGCAGTAGTGGTGACGCGCGTGTCCGGGCGTATCGAGAAACAGCAGCGGTCTGCCGTTGAAATCCAGCCTGAATTCATCCGGCGCCTCGATGATCCTGCTTGCATCTATCGGGTGGATATCCCCGTACATGCGCTTGAATTCCGCTTCGCCGTAGACGGTCATGGCGCTGGCGACAAGGCGCGCCGGATCTGCCATATGGCGGGCTCCACGCGGATGCACCACCAGTTTGGCGTTAGGGAGATGGCGCATGAATTCCCCCGCGCCCCCCGCATGATCGAGATGGATATGAGTGACAAACACGTATGTCACATCTGCGGGAGCCAGATTCTTTTCCTGCAGCACTTCCAGTACGCCGGGAACGGAAGATGAAGTTCCGGTGTCCACCAGCGCAGCTTTGCCGTTTTCCACAATCAGATGAATTGCAGCCAGGCCGGGGCGCAAATAATCGGCATCGATGGCGCTGATGCCACTTTCATAATCAGTGAGGCCGGGAAGATGGGAAATGTGCGGAGGCAAAATAGAAGGCGATGAAGTCATTCCAGACTCGGCGTCCGATGAAGATCGCGCGCCGTCATGCAACTGGCCGAGATGCAGGTTCCCCAACTACGCTACCACCTGTTTCAATTGTTCGAGTATCGCCGGGTTTTCCAGGGTGGATACATCCTGGGTTATTTCCTCATCCCTTGCGAGCGTACGCAGCAACCGGCGCATGATTTTGCCGGATCTGGTTTTTGGCAGGTTATCCCCAAACCGGATTTCATCAGGCCTGGCGATGGGACCGATTTCCTGCGATACCCAATTGCGCAATTCCTGGACAATGCGATGAGCGTCCTCCGCTTCCGGGCGCGCACCTTTCAATACCACGAAAGCCACGATAGCCTCGGTTTTGATTTCGTCCGGCTTGCCCACCACCGCAGCCTCGGCAACCAGGGGACTCGCTACCAGTGCCGATTCGATTTCCATTGTCCCCAAGCGGTGGCCGGAAACAGTCAGCACATCATCGATACGTCCCATGATCCAGAAATAGCCGTCCGCATCGCGGTGGGCTGAGTCTCCCGCGAGATAATATTTACCGCCAAGCTCCTCCGGAAAATAGGTGTTTCTGAAACGTTCCGGGTCGCCCCACAATGTGCGGGCCAGGGAAGGAAACGGGCGCTTGATCACGAGAAAGCCGCCTTTGCCCACCGGTACCTCATGCCCAGCTTCATCCACGATACCGGCCTTGATACCGGGAAGCGGCAATGTGCAGGAACCGGGTTTGAGCGTTACTGCTCCAGGCGTGGGGGCGATCATGTGAGCGCCTGTTTCGGTTTGCCACCAGGTATCCACCAGCGGACAGCGCGATTGGCCAACGGTCGTGTAATACCACATCCAGGCTTCCGGGTTGATCGGTTCGCCCACTGAACCGAGCAGGCGCAACGAGGAAAGATCATATTGTTTCGGCAGGTCAGGCCCGAGTTTTATAAGCGAGCGGATGGCAGTGGGTGCTGTATAAAACGTTGTCACCTTATGATCCTGGATCATTTTCCAGAAACGGCCGGCATCAGGATAAGTAGGAACGCCTTCGAATATGATCTGGGTCGCGCCGACGGCGAGGGGGCCATAAGTCACATAAGTGTGCCCCGTGACCCAGCCTACGTCGGCCGTGCACCAGAAGATATCGGAGGGTTTGTAGTCGAAAATCCATTGCATGCTCGTGATGGCGCCCAGCAGAAAGCCCGCGGAAGAGTGTTGCACGCCTTTTGGTTTGCCGGTGGAACCGGAGGTGTAGAGGGTAAATAGCGGATGCTCGGCGTTCACCCATTCGGGCTCGCAGGTCTCGCTCTGATCCCGGATGAGATCATGCCACCAGATGTCGCGATTGGCGCGCAACTGCAGATTCCCGCTGCCCCGCTGGTAGATCACGACGGACTTCACCGAATCCGTTCCACCTCTGCCAAGTGCATCTTCGACAACGGTTTTTAGATAGTTGATCTTGCCGCCGCGCCACTGCTCGTCCGCAGTAATGACGGCTATCGCACCTGTATCAATAATCCGCTCATGCAGGCTTTTGGCGGAGAAACCGCCGAACACGACTGAATGTATCGCACCTATGCGCGCGCAGGCCTGCATTGCTACTACCGCTTCGATGCTCATCGGCATATAGATGACGACGCGATCGCCTTTTCTGATGTTCAGCGCCTTGAGACCATTTGCAAACCGGCATACGCGGTGGTAGAGATCCTGGTAGGTGCAGGATGTAACGGCGCCGTCATCCGCCTCGAAAATAAGCGCAACCTTGCCCGGCTGGGCAGCCTGGTGTCGATCGAGACAATTGTATGAAACATTCAGTTCTCCGTCATCGAACCAGGTGAGGAACGGATGGTTGGTTTCATCCAGCACGCGGGTAAATGGTTTGTGCCAGGAAATATGATCCCGCGCCAGTCTGGCCCAGAACGCTGTCTCATCCTTTTCAGCCTCTGCGCAAAGAGCGTCATATTCCTCCATCCCGGATACATTCGCCTGTTCCACGAACGAAGCGGAGGGTGTAAAGGTGCGTGTTTCATTGAGGATGGATTGAATCGTCGCCACGGCTACCTCCCTGAATATTTTTGTTTCGTTTTGTTCGGTCAGTAAAATTGTATCATCCAGCGCTTTTCATAATAAATTTTTTCATACCGATCCGCCGCTTATGCATGCCGATGGCAAATCCGCGCATTGCGATCCGCCCTTGCGGCCTGTCGTTTTTTTTTCTATAACATGTTGGCAGAAAAAACTTTTTAACAGATTTTTTGTCAGTTGATCATGAACGCGGAACTCACTTCCTATTTCCCCGATCATAAATGTTTGTTAAAATAGAGAATAATAACGATGGGCTTCTTTCAGCCCATTTTTTGTTTGTATCGGCACTATGGATCTGTACGAATTGCTCGAACCGACCCTTGCAGGACTGGGTTATGAGCTGGTTGACCTGGAGCGGTCGCCAGGGGGAAAGCTGTTGCGGGTATTCATCGACAAGCCCGATGGTGTGAATGTGGATGACTGCGTGACTGTCAGCAATCATCTGAGCCGGCTTCTCGCCGTCGAGAACGTGGATTATGACAGGCTGGAAGTATCCTCGCCGGGGCTCGACCGGCCGCTGAAAAAGACAGCGGATTTTATCCGCTTTGCGGGAGAGTCCGTTAAACTCAGGCTGCGGGTGGCGCTACGGGGGCAAAGAAATTTTGTCGGCATTTTGCGCGAAGTGAAGGACGGTATTTTAAAACTGGAAGTAGATGGAAAAATGCTGGACCTTGAGCTCAATAACCTTGAGAAGGTTCGCCTCGTTCCGAAACTGTAATTTATGAGTAACTGGCTGGAGGTAACATGAGCCGCGAGGTTTTGCTATTGGTGGATGCACTGGCGCGCGAAAAGAATGTCGAGAAGAATATTGTTTTTGCGGCACTCGAACTTGCATTGGCATCCGCCACGAAAAAGCGTTTTAACGAGGACGCTGACGTGCGCGTATCGATCGACCACCAGACAGGAGACTATCAATCCTCGCGCCGCTGGCAGGTGGTGGCAGACGATGCGGTGGAGGATCCTGCCCGTCAGATATCGCTGAGTGAGGCATTGCAGCAAGACTCTGGGATCAAGCTTGACGAATATATCGAAGAGCTCCTGGAGCCGGTGGAGTTCGGTCGCATCGGCGCCCAGGCGGCGAAACAGGTGATATTCCAGAAAATCCGTGATGCCGAACGCGAGCAGATCCTGAACGATTTTCTCGAGCGCAAGGAATATATGGTTACGGGAACCATCAAGCGCATGGAACGCGGAAACGCGATTATCGAATCCGGCAGGGTGGAGGCCATATTGCCGCGTGACCAGATGATCCCCAAGGAAAATCTGCGTGTCGGGGATAGAGTGCGCGCTTACTTGCACAGAATCGACCGTACCACGAGAGGTCCGCAGCTGATCCTGTCAAGAATCGTGCCGGAATTTCTGATAAAGCTGTTTGAGCTGGAAGTGCCCGAGATCGAGGAGGGCTTGCTGGAGATCAGGGTGGCGGCGCGCGATCCTGGTTCACGTGCGAAGATCGCAGTGAAATCGAATGATCAGCGGGTGGATCCGATTGGCACCTGTGTAGGCATGCGAGGTTCCAGAGTCCAGGCCGTGACCGGCGAACTGGCGGGCGAAAGGGTGGACATCATCCTTTGGTCGGATGATCCCGCCACATTCGTGATCAATGCGCTGGCTCCCGCCGAGATCAGCAGCATTCTGGTGGATGAAGAGAAACACAGCATGGATATTGTCGTGGACGAAGGCAACCTTGCCCAGGCAATCGGACGTGGAGGCCAGAATGTCCGGCTGGCCTCGGAATTGACGGGCTGGGAGCTCAACATCATGACGATGGAAGAGTCGCAGGCAAAAAATGAAGAGGAGTTTTCGGCTTTACGCCAGCTCTTCATGGAAAAGCTGGATGTGGATGAGGAAGTGGCGGACATTCTGGCGCAGGAGGGTTTTACCACCCTGGAAGAAGTGGCTTACGTGCCGCTCAGCGAAATGCTGGAGATCGAGGCATTTGACGAGCAGACCATCAACGAGCTTCGCAATCGGGCCCGCAACGCGTTGTTGACCGAGGCCATCGTGAGCGAGGAAAAGGTGGAGCACATCGCGGAAGACCTGCTCGCGCTGGAGGGCATGGACAGCCAGACCGCGCGTGAACTTGCGGCTAAAGGAGTAAGCACCCAGGAAGACCTGGCCGACCTGGCCGTGGATGATCTGGTGGAAATGGTCGAGATGGATACTGAACGGGCCAGGCAATTGATCATGGCGGCACGTGCCCCGTGGTTTGCCCAGGCCGATAGAGCATAGCCGACTGAAGGTAATTAATGTCTCAAATGAATGTAGAGCAATTTGCGAGTGAACTTGGCGTGCTTCCCACCGTGCTGCTGGAGCAGTTGCAGGCCGCCGGTGTGCGCAAGCATATGACCGAGGATAGCCTGACGGAGAAGGATAAAACGCAGCTTCTCGAGTATCTGCGCAAGATTCATGGCGCCAAGGAGGAGAAGGGCAAGATTTCTCTGCCGCGTCGACAGACTTCGGAAATCAAGAAGGCGGATAGCACCGGTAAGCCACGCAGCATTCAGGTGGAGGTGCGCAAGAAGCGCGTATTTGTAAAAGGCGACTTGCCAGCCGAACGGAAAACGGTGGAAGCCGCTGCGCCCTCCGCTCCTTCCGTGCCTCCGGTGCGAACCCCTGTCATCGATGCGGCGCAGCAGGCATTGCGGCAGGAGGAGGCAAGGCGGCAGGCCGAATTGATGGCACGGCAGGCTGCCGAGTTGCGGGAAAAAAGACTGCGTGAAAGGCCGCCGGTTGTGGAAATCCAGGAATCCGAAGAACCTGCAACGCCTCCGGCACCGGTTGCCGCTCCCGCAGCCGGATCTGAGGCAGCCCCGGTTGCGACTGAAACTCCTTCGACAGCTCCGGCAGTCCCGACAGCTCCGACGGCAACGGGGGCGCCTGGGGAAGCGGAAGCAGCTGCGTCGCAGCCCGCCTCTACCGAAGGTACCTTGCACAAGCCGGTAGTGAAGCCCGAAGAGAAGGTGGATAAGAAAAAGAAACCGGCAAAGCAGGTTGTCTGGAAGGAAGAGAAGGTCGAGAAGCGTGGTCTCAAGACCAGAGGTGATCTGACCGGAGCAAAGGGCGGTTGGCGCGCGCGCAAGGATAAACATGGCAGAACCTCCGAAGAACCTGCCCTTCATGCTTTTTCAGCGCCGACCGAACCGGTGGTCCATGAGGTGCTGGTGCCTGAAACCATTTCTGTCGGGGCGCTCGCGCAGAAAATGTCCATCAAGGCGGCTGAAGTCATCAAGGCCCTGATGAAAATGGGCAACATGGTAACCATCAATCAGATGCTGGACCAGGAAACTGCCATGATCGTGGTGGAGGAGCTCGGTCACGTCGCCAAATACGCCGCGATCGATAGTCCTGAAGCCTTCCTGGTTGATACCGAGATCGCGCCTTCCGAATTGAAAATGGAGGCACGTGCACCGGTCGTTACGGTAATGGGCCATGTGGACCATGGCAAGACTTCGCTTCTGGATTACATTCGCCGCACACGAGTGGCAAGCGGCGAAGCAGGTGGCATCACCCAGCATATCGGGGCCTATCACGTCGAGACTGAAAGGGGCATGGTGACGTTCCTGGATACACCGGGGCATGAGGCGTTTACGGCCATGCGTGCGCGGGGAGCCAAGGTTACCGATCTGGTCATACTGGTTGTGGCAGCGGATGACGGAGTAATGCCGCAGACGGCTGAAGCAATACATCATGCCAAGGCGGGGAAGGTGCCGATCGTAGTGGCAATGACGAAAATCGACAAACCGGAAGCCAACCCCGAGCGGATTCGCCAGGAGCTCGTGACCCAGGAAGTGGTGCCGGAAGATTGGGGTGGTGAAACCATGTTTGTCGAAGTTTCGGCGAAGACCGGTCAAGGCATCGATGATCTGCTGGAAAGCGTGCTGCTCCAGGCTGAAGTTCTGGAACTCAAGGCGCCGAAGGATGCGCCGGCAAAAGGAATCGTGATCGAATCCCGGCTGGATAAAGGGCGAGGTCCAGTCGCAACCATGCTTGTTCAATCCGGTACCTTGAAGCGCGGGGATGTATTGTTGGCGGGCGCGGCTTACGGCAGGGTGCGGGCCATGCTGGATGAGAACGGCAAACAGGTGGAACAGGCAGGACCTTCCATTCCGGTTGAAATCCAGGGTTTATCGGAGGTTCCCGTAGCCGGCGAATCGGTGGTGGCTCTGACGGATGAGCGCAAGGCGCGTGAAATTGCCCTCTTCCGTCAAGGCAAGTTCCGCGATGTAAAGCTTGCAAAGCAGCAGGCAGCCAAACTGGAGAACGTGTTCGAGCAGAGGGGAGAAGTAAAAGTCCTTTCACTTATTATCAAGGCCGACGTACAAGGTTCTTACGAGGCCCTGGCGCACGCGCTGCAACAACTTTCCACTGACGAGGTGAAGGTCAACATCATTCATAGCGGGGTGGGTGCGATTACAGAATCGGACATCAATCTCGCATTGGCTTCCAAAGCAGTTGTCATTGGCTTCAACAGCCGTGCGGATGCGGTTGCGCGCAAGCTCATCAACTCTGCCGGAGTGGATGTGCGCTATTACAGCATCATTTACGAAGCTGTGGATGAGATCAAGGCTGCGCTTTCCGGGATGATGGCGCCCGAGCGCAAGGAGAATATCACCGGGCTGCTGGAGATCCGCGAAGTATTCCGCATTTCCAAAGTGGGCACGGTGGCGGGCTGCCTTGTACAGGAGGGGCTTGTCAGGCGCGGCTCGCTCGTGAGAGTGATACGCAATGGCCAGGTGATTCATACCGGAGAACTGGATTCGTTGAAGCGTTTCAAGGATGATGTGAAAGAGGTGAGGGCGGGTTTCGAGTGCGGCCTGTCACTCAAGAACTTTAACGACATCCAGGTAGGCGACCAGCTGGAAGCCTACGAAATCCAGGTAATCGCGCGGACTCTGTAAGCGGGGCGGAAGCTCCGCGTTGAAGTTTTATGCCCAAAGATTATTCCCGCACCTTGCGGATTGCCGATCAGATTCAGCGTGAATTGGCGGATCTGATACGCAATGAACTCAAGGACCCGCGCATAGGCATGATTACCTTGACCGGTGTCGAGGTGAGCCAGGATTATGCCCATGCGAAAGTTTTCTATACCACGCTGCATAGTGAAAGCGACAATTTTCTCGTCCAGAACGGGCTGGAAAATGCCGCGGGCTTTTTGCGCGGCCAATTGCTGCACCGGTTGAAGCTGCGTGTCATACCGCAACTGCATTTCATTTATGATGAATCCATCGAACGTGGAGTCCGCCTGTCGCAACTGATAGATGAAGCCGTGGCTTCCGACCGTTCTGAAAAAGAAGCTGACAACACCTGAATTGTTTATCACGCTTACTGGTCGAATTCATGCAGCCACTCCCGCAAGCTGCATGACCGGAACTGGATATCACCAGGTCCATCATGATCGATGGCAGTTCCCAGCGCTATCTGCAAATCCTGCCCTGCTTTCGATAGCAACTGCCGGGATTCAGGCTGACACCGAGACCCCATAGCTCAAATGTCCGCAGGTACCAAGCGACATATCAGCGGCGTGCTGCTGCTCGATAAAGCCTCCGGTTTCTCTTCCAATCAGGCGCTGCAGACCGCCAAACGCATTTTTTCCGCTCATAAGGCCGGCCATACCGGTACGCTTGACCCGATGGCGACAGGCTTGCTGCCCATCTGCTTCGGAGAAGCCACCAAATTTTCATCGGCGCTGCTCGGTGCGGACAAGACATATGAAGCCACGCTGAGACTAGGCTATATGAGTACGACCGGTGATGCAGAGGGGGAGATTTCAATTGCTGCCGGTGCGGAACGTCAATGCGTGGATCTGACATGGGAGAAGATCGAGACGGTACGTAAAAGCTTTATCGGCGCAATTACGCAAGTGCCGCCCATGTACAGCGCGATCAAGCACCGCGGGAAACCCATGTATACTTTTGCCAGAGCAGGAGTGGAAATCGAACGGCAACCACGCGAGATAACGATCCATGACTTGAGTATCGAGGCGTATCAAGGCAATGAAATACGCATGCGGGTGACATGCGGGAGCGGTACCTACGTTCGTACGCTGGCAGAAGACCTGGGACGTGCGCTGGGATGCGGTGGTGCTTATCTTACCGCATTGTGCCGGAGCGCGCTGGGCGGTTTTGATTTGCCACAGGCGCATACACTGACTGCACTCGAAGCGATGCCGCCCTCTCAACGGGATTCCTGCCTGCTGCCAGCCGATAGCTTCCTGAGATCTTTTCCCGCAGTGATCGTGGATTCCGCTGCGGCTTTATCTCTGCTCCAGGGACGCGCAATCTCCGGTCACCCGGTAGGGGAAAGTCTCTCACCAGGAAGACAGGTGCGGCTGTATGACAACAGGGGACAGCGATTCCTTGGACTGGGAGAAATTTCAACGGAAGGTTACGTCTCACCGAAAAGACTCATAAGGACTGAGCAGTCATTGTGAAGTTTGGCTTGCATGCATGCTGTCGGTGACGTCCTTGCCAATACCCCGATAACCCGTGAAGCGGCCGGAAGAATCGAACATGGGTTCACCGCTGACCATCAGGTATTGCGTCGACCCATCCGGTTTGGTCCGCCTGTAGATAAAATCGATAAAAGGCCGTCTTGCCGCGATATTTGCCTTGAAAGTTGAATACTCCGCTTCGTTCCAGTGCGTTCCATTATGTCCCTTGGATTCCCCCATCAAATGGTCGACCTTGATTCCCAGCATATCCAGGACGGGACCGTAAATTTTGGTGAAATTTCCCTTTTCATCCTGTTCCCAGTACCAGTCAGAAGCCAGTTCCGTGAGGCGGCGAAATCTGGCTTCACTTTCGCGCAGCTCCGCGGTTCGTTCCGCAACCGTTTGTTCCAGCCTTTTATTGTAATTCTCCAACTGCTTATACAGCAGGCGCACTTCCAGCATATTTTGAATACGGGTCTGAACTTCCACGAGGTCGAACGGCTTGCTGACGAAATCCTTTGCTCCTGCTTGCAGCGCCCGCAACTTATGACCCGGTTGCGCAGTGATTACGAGTACCGGAAGATAGCCTTCCTGTTCAATTTTCTTTAGTTCTTCCAATACCTGAAAACCATCCATTCCGGGCATATACAGATCAAGAAGAATGAGATCGTAACGATTCTGTCGATAGAGATCGCTGACTTCGCGCGGCTCCATCGTCGAGGTAATGTTTTTATAACCCGCGTCGCTCAACATCTGTTCAAGTAGCCGGACGTTGGCTTCCTGATCATCCACGATCAGGATTTTAGCGTTCAGAGTGTCAGGTTTGTTGATCATTATTTTTATCCTGTTTGTTCCCGTTAACCGGTTTCATCATTTTCCCCTACTCGTAACCCGTCTTATAGAGAGATGAACGGGCACGAAAAAACTGATTCTTCTTTTTTGAGCCAGTCATTATTATATTTTCCCGGCGAGCAGAAACAGAACGTTGTTTTCCGATAAATGTCCTGATTTCAGCAAAATATGGGAGATTTGCGGCGGCACAGCAATAATGGCGGAAAGGGGACTGAACGCTAGGCGTTTACTCTTTCTGAAATTCGATAAGTATTTTTGTTTGCCTGCTTTGCTTCCAGCAGGGCAGCATCCGCATTCTTCAAAAGGGTTTTCGCATCCTTGCCATTATCAGGAAAAATCCCGACACCAGCACTTGCGGTCAGGGTGATGGTATTTCCCTGAATGCTGTAAGGCTGCGACAGTGCTTTTATTACTTTTTCCGCAGTACGACTTACGCCATCGAGGTTACTTACGTGCGGCATCGAAATCACAAACTCATCGCCGCCGAGGCGTGCCACGGTATCTTCCTGGCGAACTGCGGCAATCAGGCGGGCCGCAACCAGTTTCAGAAGCAGATCCCCTATATCGTGACCCATTGTGTTGTTGATTTGCCTGAACCCATCCAGGTCCAGATACAAGATTGCCATAACGCTATTGTTGCGCTTTGCATGGATGATAGCCTGGGATACCCTTTCCACCAGAAGCCGCCTGTTGGCCAGTCCCGTCAGCGGATCATGCAGCGCCATGAATTCCTGAGATTTTGCATAACTGCGCGCTTGCTGATGCAGCAGCCGCACTTCGAGCAGATTATGCACACGGGCAAGCACTTCGCTCATGTCAAAAGGTTTGCTGACAAAATCCTTGGCGCCGGACTGGAGCGCCCGCAGCTTGGAATCCGGGTTGGCGGTGACGACCAGTACAGGGAGATATCCATCTGCTTCGATTTCTTTCAGGGCTTCGAGTACCTGAAACCCATCCATGCCGGCCATTTTCAAATCGAGCAAAATCAGATCGTAGCGGTTTTTACGGTGCAACTCATACACCTTGTGCGGATCGGTCGTCGAGGTGACAGACGTATAGTTTGCGGCGGCTAGCATGCTTTCCAGCAACTGGACATTTGTTTCCTGATCATCAACAATCAGAATCTTTGCTGTATGAATATCAGCTTCGGTAATCATATTGCCTACACCTTCATAAGGACTAATCGCCTTTCCAAGCCCGTTAGCCTTCGGGCGGCCTGTCCCCTTTCTGCTTATCCGGGCACAACTGGCTGAAGCCGCAGGTAAGCGGAATTTGACGTGCACAGGATCGCAAGGTCGAATATTGCCCCTATTTTACCCGCCTCTCTGTGCGCTAACTCTCATAAGAAAATGGGAATTAATGGTAGTATGTAGAAGAAAGAAGGAGGACGTTGTCTCTTCAGGAGATCGTCTTCATCTTCCTGAAATGTCCGAAAGGCATTCAGATCAAGGCGAGTATAAGCGCCATAATCCATAATGATCATAATAAAAGAGATTTGACCTTTCCTTTATAAATCCGGCTTGTTATAATCTTAATTCTCTGGCGCGGGGTGGAGCAGTCTGGCAGCTCGTCGGGCTCATAACCCGAAGGTCGTAGGTTCAAATCCTGCCCCCGCAACCAACGAGCTATTGATTTCAGTGTCAGTGGAATTTTCTGAAAAGCGGTAGATTAAACAAGTGCTAAATAGTATTTTTTAGCATCGGAATTACAGCTTGATCACGATCCTTCCGAGAGGATTTTCACACTTCTTCACACTTCTTCTCCAGTATTAGTTACAGCATCTGGCACATAAGCCGGTTCTAAATCTGCCGGATCATTCCTCCGTCAAGGTGCATCATCTGCTGCACTACCCACATGGGTGACTCCCCGGCAGAGATCATTCTCTCGATTGCTCCGAGAAATCGCGTCCGATAAGAGCGACAGTACCGCGCTCCTGCTCTGCCCACTGCGATTTCCAATAGCCTTCACGCATTACCTCATTGTCTCGTTTCCCTTCCGGCCACTCAGCATGCCTGAATTCTGGAATACCCCGTTTCGGATCAGAAAGCGGGCTCTTCTATGCAATGAGTGTCCGATACACCGGTTCCAGCATCTCCACCTTTCCAAAATTACTTGACCACTACTAAAAAGGCCCGACGAACGCCGGGCCAGGAAGTGAGTTTGCTGCAATTGCTTTTCCGTTGAGAGAGGAAAGAAGCGAGCAGGCAGATTAACAATACAAGAAAGCTTTTACCGTTAAATACTTAACGTATGGGAATAAAAAACCCGCTCGGGGCGAGTTGGGGGAAAGAGAAAATGCAACGGTTAATTAGGGTTGACTTTGGCGCGTTTTGTATAAACAATATGCTAATTTAATTGCCAACACGGAAGGTGTTGGCAATTAAATCGGCATACGATCCTGGTACTGAAGAGTTGCGTATATACGAAAGTATCGCAACCTGTTGATTAACTGGAAAGGAGAGGGCCATGAGTTATCGGGAGACAATCGAGAGCGCGAAAGAGGAGCAGGATTCAAGAGAGTTTGGCGCAGCAGAAGAGTTTGTCACAATCTCCCCGGAGGATGTGCAGGCATTGACAGACAGGCATCATTTGCAACCTGTCTCAATACGACTTGAGAAATCTTTGATTGAGGATTTTAAGCTTATCGCATCGATGTATGGAATTGGTTACCAGCCTCTGATGCGTCATATTTTGAAACGATTTGCTGATTCGGAGAAGAAACAGATATTGAGAGAGGCTGCTTCAAAGATGAAGTCAATGAGGAGGGAGGCATTAAGAGAGGCCGCTTCAAAGATGAAGTCGATGGGGAAAGAAGCGGCAAAAAATCTGCGTCAATTGGCTGCAAAACAAAGAAAAGTAGCTTGATCCAACCCGCTTCGGCGGGTTTTTTCTTATCAGCCCTTTCCTTTCTGTTGCGAAATTCCCGGAGTGGCGTAGGGGAGGGATCGGATCATGATCCGCGTCTCGCTATCATTGCTGCGGAATCTCAGAAGATAGGGACTTTGATCCTTGGCGCAGCCTCGATACACCTGTGCCATTCCGCAGTTCCTGTTTATCCTGTTTTGGAGCGGTAAGGGTGTCTCCGTCAGAGACCCTGACGATGGTAGCCAGAGATTGCAGCGCATGCAAAATTAAAATCCGAGCGGCGGCAATCCGGGTAGACCCTTTCGTAACTGCCATTCCGATGCATGTTGTCCAGATGCAGCCTCAATTGGACCGATACTCGTCGTTTGGAAAGAACGGTAGTAGACGTCGGCTTCGAGTCCGGGCAAAATATCGAAATTACGGATACGCACAATTTCTCAGTTTTCGGGGATTGTGCTTTTTTAATTTTTTCTTTTAGCTTTTTAGCTTTATGGCGGGCCTCCCCGCATTGCATGGTAGTGAACCTGGTCAGGTCCGGAAGGAAGCAGCCACAGCTATTTTTTGCAAGTGCCGGGGGTCGGGCTCGCCACCCTTTCTTATGCAGTTGGGTGGATCGGACGAACACCATCTTTCCCGACTGCATGCTTCAATGATTCATACCGTCAGTTACAGCCTCAGCCTGAAAATCTGAAATAACCGTTTCGCCGATTCGATTCTCGACATAGCGTGTCCTCCCCGACTCAAGTCCTTGCCCGCAAATGGCGTCCCCGGCGCTTTTCCGAACTGACCGGACAGGATCATGTTGTTCGTGCACTTGCCAATGCGCTCGAACAGAAGCGTTTACATCATGCTTATCTGTTCACGGGCACGCGCGGCATCGGCAAGACGACTATCGCCCGCATCCTGGCGAAAGCGTTCAACTGCCAGGCCGGGGTTACCCCCGAACCTTGCGGAACCTGTTCTGCCTGTATCGAAATTGACGGCGGGCGTTTCGTTGACCTGATCGAAGTCGATGCCGCCTCCAATACGCAGGTGGAAAAAATGCGCGAACTGCTGGAGAACGCGCTGTACGCTCCTACGGTCGCACGCTACAAGGTGTACATCATCGATGAAGTGCACATGCTTTCCAAATCGGCTTTCAATGCCATGCTGAAAACGCTGGAAGAGCCGCCGGAGCATGTCAAATTCATACTTGCGACCACTGATCCGCAGAGGATTCCAGTAACGGTTTTGTCTCGCTGCCTGCAATTCAACCTCAAGCAGATTCCATTTCCGCTGATCGTCTCGCACCTCAGACATGTTCTTGAGGAGGAGCATATAGACTGTGACGCAGCTTCCCTGCAGTTATTGGCGCGTGCGGCGCAGGGCAGCATGCGCGATGCCTTGAGCATTCTGGATCAGGCCATCGCCTTCGGTGAGGGAAAGATCGAAGAAGCAGGTGTGCGCGATATGCTTGGCGCGGTCGATCAGGGGTATCTGTTTGATCTGCTGAAAGCGCTGGCACAACGAGACGGCGCACGAATGCTTGTGGTCGCCGATGCAATGGAAACCCGCAGCCTCTCGTTCGACGCCGCCTTGCAGGACCTGGCGACACTGCTGCACCGTCTGACTCTCGCGCAAATCGTGCCAGCGGCGATTGGTGACGATGAACCTGAGCGAGACCGGATTTTCGAATTGGCGAAAATATTCGCGCCAGAAGATATTCAATTGTTCTATCAGATTGCCATACACGGGCGCGAGGATCTGGGGCGGGCGCCGGATGAGTATGCAGGTTTCACCATGACTTTGCTGCGCATGCTGGCTTTCATCCCGGAGGATTTTCTGTCGGGAGGAGAGGAGACAGGCAGGGATAGAGGAACGTCAGGTTCTTCGCCTGCAAAGTCAGGGAGCGGCAAATATCCTTCGACCCTTGGACAAGCCCAAGACTCAGGCCGAAGGGAGACGAAAGGCCGAGCGGAGATGAAAGGCTCTGAACGAATAGAGGTGGAAAAGGAAGATTCCAGGGAGGGGAAGACAGCCAGGAATGCTTCCGCCGGTGATTCAAGGCGGTCGGCAGAGTCGTTGCCGGATTCGCCCGAGTGCGATCCGATGCGGAAAAAGCCGGACTCCACCGAGTCTTTCAGTCATGGCTGGATTACGATAGTCGGTCAACTGAAGGTGAGCGGATTGACCAGAATGCTGGCTCAATATTGCGAGGTGAAGAGTTTTTCCGGGGATGAAATTGAATTTTGCGTACCGGAACTCCATAAGCATTTGCTGGACAAGACCTATCAGGACAGACTGCAGGCCGCCGTGAGGGAGTATCTTGGTAAACCGGTGCGGCTGAAGTTTTCAGTGGGAATCGTTAGCGGCATGAGTCCGGCCGAGCAGGAGAATCGTGAAAAGCAGGAGAAGCAATCGCAGGCCATCGCGGCTATCGAGTCCGATCCGTTTGTACGTGAACTCGTGGAAAATTTCGATGCAAAACTGATCGTTTCATCGATCAAACCTATTCAATAGTGGAGGTAAAAATGATGAAAGGTGGCTTGAGCAATCTGATGAAACAGGCTCAGCAGATGCAGGAGAACATGAAAGCCATGCAGGAGAAATTGGCTTCGATAGAAGTTGAGGGCCAATCCGGTGCAGGTATGGTGAAGGTCGTGATGACGTGTCGTTACGATGTCAGGCGCGTCAGCATTGACAGCAGCCTCATGGGAGATGATAAGGAAATGCTGGAAGATTTGCTCGCGGCAGCGGTGAACGACGCGGTGCGGCGGGTGGAGTCGACCACACAGGAGAAAATGGCAGGATTTACCTCAGGTTTGAGCCTGCCTCCGGGAATGAAACTGCCGTTCTGACGTGAATTCCCAGATTGATGCGATTCCGCAACTCCTGATCCTGTTAAGTAATTTTACGCTTGAGTGAACGCTCCCCGTAGTCTCGACGACCTGATCAACGCGTTACGCTGCCTGCCCGGTGTCGGTCCCAGATCAGCACAGCGCATGGCGTATCATTTGTTGCAGCGCGACCAGGAGGCTGCTCGCCGCCTCGCCGATTCACTCGACTACACCCTGAAACATGTCAGGCATTGCGAAAAATGCAATAACTTTACCGAAGAGGTGGTATGCGAGTTATGCAGTTCTCAGCGGCGAGATTCCGCCTTGTTGTGCGTGGTGGAGATGCCTGCCGATTTGATGATGATGGAGCAGGCGCATTGCTACAAGGGCATGTACTTCGTGCTGATGGGGCGGCTCTCGCCCCTGGATGGCATCGGCCCTCGGGAAATCAATCTTGATCGCCTGTTGAAGCGCACCCGGGATAGTATGGTGAAGGAAGTCATTCTCGCTACCAATTTTACCGTGGAAGGTGAAGCCACCGCGCATTATATCGGGGAGATGCTGCAGAACGAGGGCCTGAAAATCACGCGTATCGCGCGGGGATTGCCAGTGGGCGGGGAACTGGAGCATGTGGATAGCGGTACTCTGGCGCAGGCGGTTCTCGAGCGCAGGGAAGTCAAGTAGCAGAGGGCTTGAAATTGGGGCTGCAATGAAAACCAGATCATCGCAATCACTCCATGTGGCCAGACAACGCCGCTCCGTGAAGATCGCAAAGTCTCCTGCTTTGCCAGCTCCGGCAGGCTCACCCAAATCACTCCAGGCACCTGCACGAAGCCGGCTGGGAGGATCGGGGCTAAAGGGATCGATAAAATCAGCCTCGGCAATGCCCTCTGAGGCTGGTTCCTCCTCCGCTCAATCTGCTACCCAAAAACTGCACAAGATTCTGGCGCAGGCAGGCTTGGGTTCAAGGCGCGAAATGGAGGAATTGATCGCCAGCGGGCAGGTGACGATCAATGGAAAGACTGCGCAGGTGGGGGACCGTATCGACGCTCGAGATGTCGTGAGGGTTGGGAAACGCGTCATTCACTTCAGATCCGCCCGGCGTCTGCCCCGGGTCGTGCTCTACCACAAGCCGGAGGGTGAAATCGTCAGCCGCGATGATCCTCAAGGCCGTCCGTCAGTTTTCGATAAGCTGCCGCAGTTGAGGTCATCCAAATGGATCGCTATTGGCAGGCTGGATTACAACACCAGCGGGCTGCTGGTTTTCACCACAGATGGAGAATTGGCCAACCGGCTGATGCATCCCCGTTTCGAAGTCGAGCGTGAGTACGCGGTGCGGATTATCGGACGGCTGACGCCGGAGCAGACAGCATTGCTGACCTCGGGTGTTGCGCTGGAGGATGGCGTGGCCAGGTTCGATTACCTGTCGGATGAAGGGGGTGAGGGTTCCAACCACTGGTATCGCGTGATATTGAAGGAAGGCAGGAATCGCGAAGTGCGCCGGATGTTTGAAGCGGCGGGAATGACGGTGAGTCGCCTGATGCGAGTTCGTTTTGGTCCTGTCAACCTGCCCTCCCGTTTGAAGCGGGGAAAGTCGATGGAATTGAACGAGACAGAGATAGGGCGACTGCTGGAACTGGTCAGTTACAAAGCCTGATGGCCGGGAAGCTGATCCCGTTTCAGCAGGAAAACAAATTCGTTACCCGTACTGGTTTCCAGCCAGGTAAAAGGTGTATCGGGAAAGGCATGCTCCAGGGTTCCCCTGTTATGGCCAATTTCGACGATGAGCATGCCATCGTCGGTCAAATGATTTGCTGCGTCCCGTAATATTGCCTTTGTTGCCTTCAGTCCATCCTCGCCGCTGGCAAGTGCACTCTCCGGCTCATGGCGATATTCCTCCGGCAATGCTGCCATTGCTTCCGCATTGACATAGGGTGGGTTGCTGACAATGAGGTCGTAGCGGCGGTCTGTCAGTGCCGCGAATAAATCCGACCGGATGAGATCGATTCGATCTTCCAGACCATACTCCGCTACATTCTTTCCAGCAACCTGCAAGGCATCATTTGAAATATCCGTCGCATCGATCGCTGCATTGGGAAACGCATGTGCCAGCAGTATGGCCAGACATCCGGAACCGGTACATAGATCCAATGCGGAATAAACCTCTTCCGGCTCTTCTATCCAGGGCGCAAGTTGTTCCGGCAGCAATTCAGCAATGAAGGAGCGCGGTACGATCACGCGTTCATCCACATAAAAACGGAAATCCCCCAGCCAGGCTTCTTTGGTCAGATAGGCGGCCGGAATTTTTTCCGTTGCGCGACGCTCGATAGTTTTCAAGACCAGTTCCAGTTCGGCCGGAAGAAGGCGGGCGTCCAGGAACGGTTTCAGCTGGTCAAGTGGAAGATGCAGCGTGTGGAGAATGAGGTAGGCTGCTTCATCATACGCTGAGGCAGAGCCATGGCCAAAATGAAGCTCTGCATCGTTAAAGCGGCTGACGGCGAAACGCAGTACGTCGCGGATAGTCTGAAGCCGGTTTTTGGCTTCAATGAACATTAAGTTAAAGATTGTCTGTTCATTTTATTCTTGTTTTCTCAGCAACAAGCCTTCCATCGTGAGCTGGTAAATCTGGGGCAACTGGTCCAGATCCGCAACCTCGACGTATTCGTTGATCTTGTGAATGGTTGCGTTGCGCGGTCCCAATTCCACCACTTGCGGACAGATGTCGGCGATGAAGCGGCCATCCGAAGTTCCTCCCGAGGTGGATAGCGCGGGCTCGATTCCCGTCACCGTTCGAATAGCGGCACTTACCGCATCGACCAGGCTACCCCTCGGTGTGAGGTAAGGCTTGCCTGAATTTTCCCACTGCAAATCGTATTCGAGGTTATGCCGGTCGAGAATTTCGTGCACCCGGGTTTTAAGTGATTCTATCGTGCTTGCAGTGGAGAAACGAAAATTGAACAATACCGTTACTTCACCGGGAATTACATTGGTAGCACCCGTACCCCCATTCATATTCGAAACCTGCCAGGTAGTAGGGGGAAAATATTCGTTGCCTTCGTCCCACTTCGTATTGGCCAGTTCGGCGATGGCGGGAGCCGCCAGGTGTATGGGGTTTTTTGCCAGGTGAGGATAAGCAATATGGCCCTGTATGCCCTTCACGGTTAACGTTCCGGACAGGGAGCCGCGCCGGCCGTTCTTGATCATGTCGCCGAGCTTGTCGACAGAGGTCGGCTCGCCCACGATACAATAATCGATCAGTTCATTGCGCGCCTTGAGGGCTTCCACCACCCGTACAGTACCGTCTACCGCAATACCTTCCTCATCCGATGTGATCAGGAGCGCAATCGAACCATCATGATCGGAATACTCCGCGACGAAAGCCTCGATCGACGTGATGAATGCTGCTATCGATCCCTTCATATCGGCGGCGCCGCGCCCATAGAGCCTGCCATTTCGAGTGACGGGATCGAATGGATCGCTTTCCCATTTTTCCAGGGGACCGGTTGGCACGACATCGGTGTGGCCGGCAAAGCAGATCAGCGGTGCTTCCGTTCCGCGCCTGGCCCACAGATTATCGACCTCGCCGCATCGTATTCTTTCAATGCTGAAGCCCATTTTTTCCAGGCGATCGATCAGGATTTCCTGGCAACCATTGTCGAAAGGCGTCGGAGAGCGGCGGGCGATCAGCATCTGTGCGAGCGCCAGTGTGTCATTGAGCATGGAGCAATTCCTGAAAAGAAGCCTGGTGTGGATGAAAGTCGGTTGTTGAATTCCGGCTGTTAGATTCCCCTTAACAGCTCATTGATACCGGTTTTCGCACGGGTCTTGGCATCCACCTGTTTCACGATGACGGCACAATAGAGGCTGTATTTGCCATCTGCGGAAGGCAGGCTGCCGGAAACGACAACAGAACCGGGTGGGATACGGCCATAGCTGATTTCGCCTGTTTCGCGGTCATAAATCCGGGTGCTCTGGCCGATGTATACTCCCATGGAAATCACGGAGTTTTCCCCGACGATCACGCCTTCCACGACTTCCGAGCGCGCGCCGATGAAGCAGTTGTCCTCGATGATGGTAGGATTGGCCTGCACGGGTTCGAGCACGCCGCCGATTCCGACACCACCGGATAAATGCACATTTTTCCCGATCTGAGCGCAGGAACCCACCGTAGCCCAGGTGTCGACCATGGTGCCTTCGTCCACGTATGCACCGATATTGACATAAGAGGGCATCAACACGACATTGCCGGCAATGAAAGCGCCTTTGCGTACGGTTGCGGGAGGCACGACGCGGAAACCGCCATTACGAAAATCGCGGGAGCTGTAATCTGCAAACTTGGAAGGGACCTTGTCGAAATAATTGGAAAATCCGCCCTTGATGAAGCTGTTGTCCTCGATGCGGAACGACAGCAGCACCGCCTTTTTTATCCATTGGTGGGTTTTCCATTCACCGTCCGTTTTTTCCGCCACCCGCAGTTTGCCGCTGTCGAGCATCTCCAGTACCTGGGTAATGGATTCCTTGAGCTTCGCTTCGACGTTACGCGGTGTAATCTCGGCGCGGCGTTCAAACGCTTCTTCAATCGTGCTTTGGAGCTGATCCATGGTCTTCCTTCGATTTCTTGTTGATATATCGCTGATCTACAGGCTACCTGCTACAGGCTGGATACCAGCTTCTTTATCCGTTCGGTAGCGGCGGCGCATTCCATTACGGATGCCACCAGGGCAATCCGGACAAAATTTTCGCCGGGATTAATGCCGTGTGTATGCCGTGCCAGATAGCTGCCGGGCAAAACCGTGACATTATAATCGCGATAGAGCTGTCGGGCGAACTCGATGTCATTCATCGGTATTTTCAACCACAGGTAGAAAGCCGCGTCAGGCAGTGAAACCGGTAGCGTGTCCTGTAGTAATTTGATGACTGCCTTGAATTTCTCGCGATAGAGGCGGCGGTTTTCGACAACATGAACTTCATCATTCCAGGCCTCCTCGCTGGCTGCCTGCACTGCCGGGTTCATCGCGCTGCCATGATAGGTGCGGTAGAGCAGGAATTTTTTCAGGATCGCCGCATCTCCGGCAACGAATCCGGAACGCATGCCGGGAACGTTCGATCTTTTGGAAAGGCTGCTGAATACCACCAGCCGGGGAAAGCGTTCGCGGCCCAGACGCTGAGCGGCCTGGAGGGCGCCCAGCGGAGGAGAGGCTTCATCAAAATAGATTTCAGAATAACACTCATCCGACGCAATGACAAAGCCATAACGGTCCGAAAGCTCGAACAGATGGCGCCATTCGTCCATCGACATTACTCGCCCGGTGGGGTTGCCGGGCGAGCAGACATACATAAGCTGCGTGCGCTCCCATACTTCATCCGGTAACTGGGCATAATCGAGCGCAAAATCATTCCCGGGCAGTGTATTGAGGAAACAGGGCGTTGCGCCAGCCAGCAAGGCAGCGCCTTCGTATATCTGATAAAACGGGTTCGGACAAATTACAATTGCATCGGACCTGGAAGAATCGATCACTGCCTGTGCAAATGAAAACAATGCTTCGCGGCTGCCGTTGACCGGCAGGATTTCGGTATCGGGATCGATTGCCGGCAGGCCATAGCGCTGCATCAGCCATTTGCCGATGCCGGCGCGCAGGGATCGCGCCCCGAGGGTTGCCGGATAGTGCGCCATCTTCACCAGATTTTCCATCAGGGCCTGGCGAATGAAATCCGGAGTCGAATGCTTGGGTTCCCCGATGTGAAGGTTGATTGGTGTAAAAGCCGACGCGGGCTCGATTCCTGCGAACAGCTTGGTGAGCTTCTCGAAAGGGTATGGTTGCAGGCGGTTCAGATTGGGATTCAATTTAAGGAGATGGGAAGAAAACTCTATTCCCCGGATTGAGTGATTGATCGAAGCAGGATTATAAGAGGGTGCTCTCTTGCTCACAAAGCAAAATAAACAATATACCAGAGGTGGACAAAGCGGCGGACAAAGCGCTTTCCCGATTGTTGCCCTGCTTGTGGGCGCCACGATCTGGGGTCTGTTGTGGTACCCCTACCGCTTACTGGAACAGGCCGGGGTAAGCGGGCCGACTGCAACTGTTATTACCTACCTTGTGGCTCTGCTGACCGGCCTGGCTGTATTTCGTCATAAATTGCGCACTGTACGCATACTTGACAGGGAAACCTGCCTGCTCGTCGGAATAGGATTGTCCGCAGGCTGGGCCAATCTCGCTTACGTTCTCGGTGTGCTCCATGGCGAAATCATGCGGGTCATGCTGTTATTTTACCTCTCGCCGCTATGGACCATCGTATTCGCACGCTTCCTGCTGGGTGAGGTATTAAGCGTGCACGGATACCTGGTTATCGCTTTTTCTTTGGGGGGTGCGATAATCATGTTATGGCAACCGGAAGGCAGCCTGCTGCCTTCCTCCTATGCGGACTGGATGGGAATATCCGCCGGTTTCATGTTCGCTCTGGCGAACGTGCTGAGCAGAAAAGACCAGTATCATGATGTTCAATTAAAATCGGTTGCGGTATGGGTGGGAGTTGCCCTGGTGGCATTCGGTTACAGCCTGTTACTGCCTGATCTGCCTGTATCGGTCGATGTTTCCACCTATACGCTTTTGCTCCTGCTGCTGGTGGGGCTGACGGTATTTGCCCTGAGCCTGGTCGTGCAATACGGGCTTACCCATACCCCTGCGAACCAGGCTATCGTGATTATGCTGTTCGAGCTGGTGGTGGCAGCGGTTGCGGCTTACTTCCTGACCGATGAAGCCATGACGCTGAGGGAATGGGCCGGCGGAGCAATGATCGTTTCGGCCAGCCTTTTTTCAGCGAGAATGAACCGGGAGTAATACCGCCCGTGCGTTCTGCCGGTTCCGCCGGCGCTGCCGGTTTTGCGCCGGAATTCCAGTTTCCAATTCCGGTTTCCTGTACAAATTTCACACAAGAGGGAAATGAGCATGAATCATCACGTCGTTTTTCTGGAAAGGGATTCCCTGCAGGTGGAGGTGCGCCGGCCGAACTTCGAGCACACGTATGAGGAATACGCCAAAACAACGCAGGATCAAGTAGTATCGCACTTGCGGCGTGCGACCATCGCAATCATCAACAAGGTGGGGTTGAGCGAGGAAACCCTGGCGCAATTGCCCAAGCTGAAAATGGTCGCCATCGCGGCCACCGGATATGACGCTGTCGATATTGCAGTTTGTCGCAGGCACGGCATTGCCGTGGCGAATATCCGCAATTATGCAATTCATACCGTACCTGAGCATGTATTCGCCCTGGTGCTCGCGCTGCGCAGAAATCTTTTTGCTTACCGGCAGGAGATCGAGCAGGGAAGGTGGCAGAAATCGGAGCAGTTCTGCCTGTTTACCCATGAGATCAGCGAGTTGTTTGGCGCCACCATCGGTATTGTCGGGGAGGGCACGATTGGGCGCGGCACTGCTGCCATTGCACAGGGATTCGGCATGCGGGTGCTGTTTGCCTACCATGAATCGCAGAAGAAGAAGGACGTGGTTCTCACCCCATTCGAGCAGGTACTTGCGGAGTCCGACATCCTCTCACTGCATTGCCCGCTGACGCCCGCTACCCGAAATCTGATTGGCATGAACGAATTGCGCAAGATGAAGCGCAGCGCATTGCTCATCAACACCGCACGGGGAGGATTGGTGGATGAGGCGGCGCTGATACAGGCGCTGGACGATGGCACTATCGCCGGCGCCGGTTTCGATGTGCTGACGACGGAACCCCCAGGAAACGGCAACCCCCTGCTTGGCTTGCGCCGTCCCAACTTTATCCTGACCCCTCACATCGCCTGGGCCTCTACCGAGGCCATGCGTTTTCTTGCCGATCAGCTGGTCGACAATATCGAAGCCTGGGTGGCAGGCAAGCCGCAAAACCTGCTCACCTGAATTTCCAGTCCGGTGCGCATCGCCAGAAAGGCGGAATATAAGGAACGCATATAGGCGGTTGACAACTCAAGTAGCCTTCGATAGTCTCATAGAGTTAGCGAGAGCGAGCTGATGCATATGACTCCGGTTGTTCCCGGTTTCATTCGAATCGCATATCCCGCGGCATTGGCGGAAAGCTCTGTTTATTGATGATTTGATACAGGAGGGGAATGATGGAACTCAAAGGAACCAAAACCGAGGAAAATTTGAAAGCGGCTTTCGCCGGGGAATCGCAGGCAAACCGGCGTTATCTCTACTTTGCAAACAAGGCGGATGTGGAAGGGCAAAACGATGTTGCGGTGGTTTTCCGCTCCACTGCTGAAGGCGAAACCGGACATGCGCTCGGCCATCTGGAATACCTGGAGGCGAGCGGAGATCCAGCCACCGGCCTGCCGTTCGGTTCGACCCGCGCCAACCTTGAAACCGCCATTGCGGGAGAGACGCATGAATATACGGATATGTATCCCGGAATGACTAAAACCGCGCGTGATGAAGGTTTCGATGAAATCGCCGAATGGTTCGAGACACTGGGCAAGGCCGAACGCTCTCACGCCAATCGCTTCCAGAAAGCTCTGGACAATCTCGGCGACTGACGATTCGATAGGTAGCCCCATAGGCACAGGCGACCCGATAAGCGACCTGATAGGCGACCATGGACAACAAGCGGAAGGGATCGGCTCCTGCGTCCCGTTCCTTCCGCTTGTATCGTTATTATTCCGGAATTTTCAACTGAATTCCCATCTGTTTTATTTCTCGATTCATTCTCACGCATGACCACTCGCGAAGGCAGCCTGGAGGCGCCAAAGCGCCTTCCCATCGATTGGGAAAACCCGGAATATTACGACGAGCCGAAGCTGCTGGCGGAGATGGAGCGTGTCTTCGACATATGTCACGGCTGTCGCCGCTGCGTGAATCTGTGCACTGCGTTTCCGCGCCTGTTCGATCTCATAGATGAGGGGCCGACCGGCGAACTGGACGCAGTGGAGAAATCGAGATATTGGGAAGTAGCGGATCGCTGCTATCTCTGCGATATGTGCTCCATGACGAAATGCCCGTATGTGCCTCCTCATCCATGGAATGTGGATTTTCCGCACCTGATGCTGCGCGCCAAGGCAGTCAAGCACGAAAAAGGCGGTACGCGTTTCCGTGACAAGCTGTTGTCCAGCACCGATGCGGTGGGCAAGCTTGCCAGCATTCCCGTCGTGGTCCAGGCAGTCAATGCGATCAACAAGGCACCCGCTACCCGCAAGCTGATGGACAGCATGCTTGGCATTCATGCGGAGCGCAGGCTGCCCGAGTACGACAGTCACAGATTTCGCAAGACCGCGCACCCGAACGCGGATCACGAAGTTCGCAACGGCGAGCGGACGCCGGGAAAAGTGGCGATTTATTCCACCTGTTATATCAACTATAACGAGCCTGGAATAGGGCATGATTTATTGAAGATACTCGACCATAACGAGATTCCAGTGCGACTGGCGGAGAAAGAAGCCTGTTGTGGAATGCCAAAGCTGGAACTGGGCGACCTGCGCGCGGTGAAAGAACTCAAGGACAAAAATATTCCCCCGCTAGCGAAACTGGCCAGGGAAGGTTATGCAATACTCACCGCGGTGCCGTCCTGCACGCTGATGTACAAACAGGAATTGCCCCTCATGTTTCCGGACGACGAGGATGTGCAGGCGGTAGCCAAAGCCATGCTCGATCCCTTCGAATATCTGGTGTTGAGAAACCGTGATGGCCTGTTGAAGACAGATTTCAAAGTGCCGCTAGGCAAGGTTTCTTACCATATCCCCTGCCACTTGCGCGTGCAGAATATCGGGCAGAAGACGAAAGATCTGTTGCAGATGGTGCCGGACACGAAGGTGACCGTGGTGGAGCGCTGCTCCGGGCACGACGGCACCTGGGGGGTAAAAAGCGAATACTTTGCCGACTCCATGAAAATCGGCAGGCCCGTGTTCAGGCAGATGGCTCAGTATGACCCTGATTACATCAGTTCAGATTGCGCGATCGCTGGTCGCCATATCGAGCAGGGTATGGGCGGGACAAGCGCGCAGAAGGCGCATCCCCTGACCCTCATCCGCATTGCTTACGGGCTGGCCTGAACGGCTGCCGATGTTCAGCTGGCGTTGCCTCTACTCATTATCATGATCAAATAATAATTATGCCTCCGATCAAACGCAGCAGCCTGATGACACTGGAAGATTACGCTAAGTCGCGGCAGGAATTCCGCGCGCGCGTAATGGCGCACAAACGTAACCGCAAGGTACATCTCGGCACGAACGTGACACTCATTTTCGAGGATGAGTTGACGATGCGGTATCAGATCCAGGAGATGCTGCGGGCAGAAAAGATTTTTGAGGAAGCGGGCATCCAGGAGGAACTGGAAGCTTACAATCCGCTGGTGCCGGATGGGACCAACTGGAAGGCAACGATGATGATCGAGTACCCGGACCCTGTTGAGCGCGCAGCCAGATTGGCTGAATTGATAGGCATAGAGGACAAGGTGTGGGTAAAAGTGAACGGCCTCGATCCGGTTTATGCCATAGCGGATGAAGACCTGGACCGGGAGAACGAAAAAAAGACCGCTTCCGTCCATTTTCTGCGATTCGAGCTGGGGCTGGAAATGATAAAGGCGTTGCGTGAAGGCGCTTCTTTGAGCATGGGCATCGATCATTCTGCCTATAAAGTGCCGGGGCAGGAAGTGGATGCGGCAGCGCGGAATGCCTTGATGGATGACCTGACCACAGATCTTGCGAGAGGATGAGAACTTACCTGCTCATATTCTGGTTGCTGCTTTCGAGTGCATCGATTTCAGCTTCTGCCCAGCAGCAAAAATTCGAATATGAGTTCGATCATGAACGGCCGTGGGTCGAGCTGCAGACGGAATTACCCCCTTATCCCGAGCAGGAAAATCTGCTGCAATTCGATGCAGGCCCCGCAAGTTCGAATACACATTACGTCGACGGTGCGTCTATTACAGTGGGAGAAGATGGTGTCGTGCGTTACACCCTCGTCATCAAGTCCCCCACGGGTGCGATGAATGTGAGCTACGAGGGAATACGCTGCCAGACCGAAGAGAAAAGAACCTATGCGTATGGGCGCAACGATAAAACCTGGGCACGGGCAGGATTGTCGAAATGGGTCGATCTCGAAGGTATCGTCCAGAATTATCCTCAGCGTGCGCTTTACCGGTATTTTTTCTGTCCTCTCGGACTTCAGACAGTGAAGGATGCGGAGGAGGCTGTTGCCGCATTGAAAGCGGGTATCCATCCACGAGCAGTCAGATATTAGAATGAAATCGTGATCTCCCGTTCGCCTCTTCGACAGGCCCAGGGCGAACGGGAGACGAAGAGTTAAAGCAGAACCAGGTTATCCCTGTGGATGAGTTCCGGTTCGCCTATATAGCCGAGAAGGCTTTCGATTTCGTCGCTTCCCCGGCGGAGAATGCGCCGGGTTTCCGCAGCGTTGTAATTGACCAGCCCTCGGGCGATTTCCCTTCCTTGCGGATCGAGGCAGCCTACGACCTCACCGCGCTCGAAGTTGCCGTGCACGCCGGTCACGCCGACCGGCAGAAGGCTTTTGCCGCCAACGGCCAGTGCTTCCACTGCTCCTTCATCGAGTGTGACATTTCCCCGGATTTGCAGATGGTCCGCCAGCCACTGCTTGCGAGCGGCGAGCATCATGGTTTCCGCCAGCAACTGGGTGCCGATCGCTTCCCCTCGGGCGAGACGAATCAGGACGTCCGCTTCGCGTCCCGATGCGATTACCGTATGCGCGCCGCTTCTCGCTGCGCGTCTGGCCGCCAGCACTTTGGTCAACATGCCGCCCCGTCCTATTTCGCTGCCTGCGCCACCGGCCATCCGTTCGATCTCTGGATCTCCGGCTTTCGCTTGCTCTACCAGTTTCGCCTGGGCATCTTTTCGCGGATCGGCCGTGAATAACCCTTGCTGATCAGTCAGAATTACCAGCACATCCGCTTCGATCAGGTTGGTGACCAGTGCGGCCAGCGTATCGTTATCGCCGAAGCGGATTTCATCGGTCGCTACCGTATCATTTTCATTGATGATTGGAATGACGTTCAGATTCAACAGCGTGGCCAGCGTGGAGCGCGCGTTCAGATAGCGCTTGCGGTCGGACAGGTCTTCGTGGGTGAGCAAAACCTGGGCCGAGTGCAATTGGTGCTTGCGGAAGCAGGTTTCATAGGCCTGCACCAGGCCCATTTGTCCTACCGCTGCCGCCGCCTGCAACTCGTGGACGGCGTGCGGGCGCTTTTTCCATTTCAGGCGCTGCATCCCCTCCGCTATGGCCCCGGAAGAAACGAGCACCACTTCCTTGCCGATCTTCTTGAGTTTAACGATTTGCCCGGCCCAGTGCGCGAGCGCCGCATGGTCAAGACCTTGTCCCTGGTTCGTTACCAGGCTGCTGCCGACCTTGACGACGATGCGCCGCGACTGCTTCAAAACGGATTCCATATTTGACGCTTTACAATTGAATGTGCGGTTGCCCGTATTCCGGTTTTCAATGACTCTCAGCGAGCTATTTCCGCCAGTACTGACTGCCTGCTGGAAGGCTCGGTGACAGCATAGCACACGGGTGTCAGTATGAGGCTTGCGGCCATGCCCACCAGCAGGCCTACGGTCAGGGAGAGCGTCATGGGGACCAGGAACTGTGCCTGTTCGCTCCTTTCGAGCAGGATGGGAAGAAACCCGACAAAGTTGGTGAGAAATGCGAGCAGAATTGGCCTGAAGCGGGCGCTGCATGCCTCGAGGATAAGCGCCGATACGGGCTGGCCGCTGTCTCCCCGTTTCTGTACATAATCCAGCAGCACCAGGCTATCGTTTATTACCACCCCGCTCGCGGCGATCATGCCCACCAGCGACTCCATGGATAGCGGAAGACCGATCAGCCAGTGCGCCCACACCGCGCCGCTCCAGGCCACCGGAGCCGCCAGAAGAAAGATCAGCGGCTTGGTATACGAACGAAAGGGGATGGCAATCAGGGCATAGATAACGGCCAGGGCAGCTCCGGTAAAAAGCACCAGCTTCTGGATCGTCTGTTCCTGTTCCTGGCGCTCTTCGCCAATATCGATATCCAGCCCTGGAAACTGATGTTTTATTTCAGGTATTTCATGCGCTGCAAAACCGGCGTAAATCTGATTCACATCAGCCAGTTTAGGGTCGGTCCGGGCTTGTACCTTGAGGATGCGCTGCCGGTCCTGGCGAAGCAGTTTTGCCTGGCCGGGCATCAATTCGATTTCCGCAAGGACTCCGAGAGGAGCCTGGGCTCCGCTGGGCAAACGAACCGGAAGGTTTTGCAGATCGTCGAGTGATTGCCTCTCGCTGCGCGGCAGGCGCACCATGACTTTGACCTCATTGCGCCCTCGTTGCAGCCGATGCACCTCGTCGCCATAGTAGGCATGGCGCATTTGCTCGGCAATATCTTCCAGCCGGATGCCAAGCCGTTCCGCCTCGGGTTTGAGGCGCAGGCGGACTTCGGGTTTGCCGGCCTCGGCGGAATCCACCACATCGTATACTCCGATGTAATCCGCCAGTTTCTGCTTGAATACCGCCACGGCTGCCGTCAGGGTTTCCGGATCGGGGTGGCCGAGATCGAATTCGATATCGTAGGGAAGATCCCCCTCCTTATACAGGAAATCGATCTTGGCCCGGCCGATGTCACCGATACGCTTGCGCCATTCCCGGATGAAGTCCTCCACCACGATGTACTGGCGGCCGGTGGGAGAGAGTTCGGTCCAGAAACCCGCGCTGTGTTCCGCGATGATCGTTTCCATGCCGACGATGACGCTCCCACCGATATCCGGGTCACTTTTGGCTGCCTCTCTATCCAGCTCGTCCCGTAATTGCAGCAGCGCCTGTTCCACTTTTTCCGCCATTCTCCGCGTTTCGCTATAGGGTGCGTCTTCGGGCAATTTCAGGTAGACCCAGAAGCTCTCTTTTGTCACGTCTGCCTGCAAGGCCATCCGCACATGGCCTCCGGCCACCAGGGCCACGGCCAGCATCAGCAGGACAGCGAAAATGGCGATCGTGAGATAACGCCAGGCAAGCGCTTTCTGTAGCAATGGTTCGTAAACGCGGCGGACAAATTGCTGCAATCCATGATTGAGCGCGGCGCGCAGACGCAGCAGCGGAGGGTAAGTCCATGTGCTCCTGGAGGGTGTCGCCAGATGAGAGGGCAGGATCAGCAGTGCTTCAACCAGCGAAAATATCAGCGTGAGAACCATTACCAGGCAGATGGGTTTCATCATCTGCCCCGCCCACCCCGGCAGGAATAAGCCGGGCAGAAACGCGACCAGCGCGATCATGACGGCGAGAGTAACCGGCAGTGCGACTTCGCGCGCGCCAAGGATCGCTGCCTGCAGGTTTCTTTGCGCCCGGCGGAATTTCGCAGCCGATGAGCCGTTCCCTTCACCCGTCGCGGCAGCAGCTTCTGCTTTCGCCTCTTCCTGGCGGGCATAGATGGCTTCTCCTATGATAATTGCATCATCTACGAGAATTCCCATCGCCAGCAGGAAACCGAACAGCGACAGCATGTTGAGGGAAATATCCAGCGCTGGCATCAGCCAGAACGCGCCGAATATCGACGTCAGGATTCCCGCTCCGGCCCACACGGCCACTTTGAACTGAAGGAACAGGGTCAGGATGAGGCAGACCAGTGCGAATCCTGTGAGTCCATCCTCCAGCAGCGTTCCAATGCGCTCTTCGTAAGCCTGCGAATCGTCCCACCAGGTGATGAGGCCCACTCCCTGGGGAAGCTCCGCTTTTTTTTCCGCTACGTAAGCCTTTACACGACGCGCCACTGCCACTGAATCTTTTTCGGCATGAATTTCCCAGCCTTGAGCGGTTTCCCCATTGTGGTGCCACTCCGACAGCCGCTCTTCCAGGCCATCCTTGACGGCTGCTACATCGCGAAGCAGCACGCGGCTTCCGTCCGGACGGGTACTCACCACCAGATTTCCAACCGATACATCATCCTGGGCTTTGCCCTTGACCCTGAGCAGCAGCTCGCCTGCCGGATTCTTCATTACTCCTCCGGGCAGGTCCACCGACGCGCGTCGAATGGTTTCCGCCACCTCGTTGAGCGACACGCCATACTGGCGCAGTTTCTCCGTGGAGACCTCGATTGCAATCTCGTACGGCAGCTCGTAATAGTTGTGCGCCCGTGTTACCCCAGGTATGCGGGAGAGCTCGGCATGAATGCCGTCGCCCAGGCGCTTGAGGGTAAGCGGATCGGTAGGACCGTATAATGCCACCCAGATAACGCCATCGTCTCCGATGCGGTTTGCCGGCTGCACGTCAATCTTCTCCAGGCCTTTCGGCAGACGCTGAATCGCTTGTACCCTTCCACGCGCTGCATTCATCACCTGATCCCTGTCGTAGGCAGGCAGGGCGGTCAGCTTGACCGTGCATTCCCCCTCGACAATTTCCGAGTTCAGCCTTTTTATGCCGGGCAAGTTGTACACCGCCTCTTCGATGCGGACGCAAACGGACTCTTCGATCTCCAGAGGGCCCGCTCCGGGATAGGTCGCCTTGATCTCGATCTGATGTGGCATGAAGCGGGGAAATACCTCCTTGTCCATCAGCAGCAGACTGCCCGCACCCCCAAGCAGAATGAGCAGCATGAGGAGGTTGGCAGCGATCGGATTGGCCGCGAACCACGCAATCGACCCGGAGGAGGGAAGGGAAGGAGGGAAGATGCCCTTCATTCAAAAAAACTCACGAATGGATCCTTCCCTTGGCCAAGATGTGGGCATAGCGGATGGAACGCAGAACAGTCGCGCGTAAAAGCATCGCTCATAGTGCGTTGCCCTGCATTGGCGCTTCCAGGCCGGTCTTTTTGAGTTTCGGCTCCGGGGTCACAGTCTCGGCGCTTACCTTCATTCCCTCCACCGGAACCTCGATTCTCGAGATGACCAACCTGTCTCCCGCGTTCAACCCGCTTTTGGCGAGAATGCGATCAGGTTCACGGCGCAAAATATCTATGCGGCGGATATGCAGGCGGTTGTCCGCATCGACCAGTAACACTTCCTGGGAGGCATTGACGGCGCCGGGCGGCAATACAAACACATCGGCCTGTTCCCGCCCTTCGATCTCGGCCTTTACAAACAAGCCGGGTATGAGCGGGGGCTGGCCTGGTTCGACCTTATAAGGATTCCGTACCTCGGCAACGGCGTGGAGGAGTCCTGTTTCCTCATCCAGCGCGCCCTCTGTCCGGATAACGTGCCCCTCCCAACGGTGAGTGACACCGGCAAATTCTCCGCTCAAGACGACCCTCGGTCCCTTTTCTGCCTTGTTGTTCCTGTGATCGAGCAGGAGATCGAGGTATGCGAATTGGTCGGTCGCCAAAGGCAGGCGTATCTGGGCAACATCGGTCGCATAAAGGCGGGCCAGTTTTTCTCCAGGTTGAACGTACTGACCAAGACCGATGTGCATGTTGCGCACACGCCCGGCAAATGGCGAGCGCCACTCGCAGCGGCTTCGCTGGAGGCGGGCTTTTACCATGTCTGCCTGCGCTGCCTTCAGTTTTGCGCGTGCCTCCGCCAGTTGCGGTTCGCGCATGGTCAAAGGCGAGGGCATTCCCTCTCCCAGAACCTGCCATTCCTGGCGCGCCTGTTCCGCCTGCGCCTCTTCCATCGCGACCTGGCGCTCCGCCTCGGCAATGCGCGCGCGTGCCTCGGCAATCGCGTGATCATAGTCGCGGGTATCGATCATCATCAGGGTATCGCCCGCCTCAAAAAAACCGCCAGCGGCCAGGCTGGGATGGAGGCGGACGATCTGGCCCGCTACCTCGGGGACGAGATCGATCTCGGTACGGGGCACGACCACACCCTGTGAGCGGATATTCAGCCTGATCGTTTGTGGAATTGCCTCGATTACCCGTACCACTGGTATTCCGCTATCCGGCAATTCGGATTTCAGTGATGGCCGATGAACAGCAATCGCCCACGAAATACTGATGCCTGCCAGCACGACAAGAACGGGGATGATGATTTTGAGCATGCTCTTGCTTGCCACTTGTTTTAGCACGCCTCGCAAATGCTGCCTCCTAGTGCCAGATAAAGATTGATTCGATTGCTCAGAAGCTGGCGCTTGACAGAAAGATGGGCGCTCTGGGCATTGAGGGTGCTGCGGTAGCTATCCAGCAGTGTAAGAATTTCGATATACCCATGCTGATAGGAATAGATTGCCAGTTTGCGGCTGGCTTCGGTTTGCTCAACCGCATTTCTCAAGGCTTTTTCTTCCTTCCGTAACCATTCGTCGGCCGCCAGCGCCTGCTCAACTTCCCGGAAAGCATTGAGTGCCGTGTCCTTGTACAAATTAAGGGCCTGCTCGGTCTGCGCCTTGTCAAGTTCGATCTCGCCCCGGATGCGTCCCCCCGTGAATATCGGTTGCGCCAGCCCGATGAGCACGTTCCATGCGAGTGCCCTGGGATCCACCAATTCAGTCAGTGCTGGACTGCGCGTTCCTCCGGCGCCGGTCAAGGCAACACGCGGCAGCAGTAATTTTCTCGTGCTTTGCAGACGGGAGTCGGCAGCCAGCAAACGATCATAAGCAGCGACGAGGTCCGGTCGTCTTTCCAGCAATTCCGAGGGCAACCCGGCTGGCATGTCGGGTGGAAGCTCGGGCAATTCCGCAGTTGCCGCCAGCACGGCTTCCGGATAGCGCCCCAGCAGCACTTGCAGCCGGCGCGCAATGATCTGAACCTGGTTGCGCGCCTGGGTAAGCTCAGCCTCCGCATTGGCAAGGTCGGTGAGAGCCAGGCGCACGTCGAGCGCTTTCGTCAAACCGCGGGCAAAGCGTCCACGCACCAGGTCGACAATAATGCTTCGGTCCTTTACTGACCGCTCTCCCACTGCTGCCTGTAGCCTGGCTTCGGCAAGCTCAAAATAACTCTGCGCCACCCGTGCGGCCAGAGACAAGCGCGCGCCCTGAAAATCGGCTGCGGTCGCATCCGCCTCTCTTATTGCCGCCTGCTGGAAGTCGCTTATTCGTCCCCATACATCCAGTTCCCAGCTCAGACTGAACAATGCTTCAAGTACACTGAATCGGGCCGGACCGAATCCCTCTTCGCGGATTTGCGTATATTGATAATCGGGGGCAAAGAGCAGTTGCGGCCATCGGCTTGCACCATCTATGCGTGCCTGGGCCACCGCCGCTTTTACCCGCGCCGCCACGGCCTTCAGTTGATAATTATCCGCCAGGGCGCTGTTAACCAGGGCGCTCAGATTAGGGTCGCCAAAAATTTCTACCCAGTTTTCCGGGGTCGGTTGCGGAGTCCCTTTATCCGCCGTCCATCCGGCTGGGACTGCTGCGCCCGCATCTCCAGGATTTCTCAGTGGAGATGTTTTGCAACCGCCAATTCCGCCGAGGGAAATCGAGACAATTATTATCGCAAATATTCTGGACATTTCGGTTCAAGCCGATCCCAAAAGTGAGGATATTCGCAATATCCTTCAGAGCCGGAAGTTGATCCATATTGTAAAATAGAAATCGCTATATGATAATAAGAATAGTTATCGTTATTGTTATTATATGCCTTCTGTGGAGATGCGGTGATGATTGTCGAAGAGCAGGTTGAACTGAGCGAAGTTTTCATGGCTCATCGGTCCCAGTTGCGCTGGGCGGCACTCAAGATTCTCGGTAATCCCGAGCGGGCGGAGGATGTGGTGCAGGATGCCTATCTCAAAGTATCGGAAGCGGCGGCAGTATTCCATGTGAAGCAGCCTGTGGCATACCTGTTCCAGATGGTTCGCAATCTTGCCATCGATCATCACCGGCGCATTTCATTCGAATTGAATCTTTTCGAGGGTGAAGACGACGGGCTGCATGTGCCATCCCCCATCGGAATGCCCGAAGCGACGGTCATCGGCCGCCAGCACCTGAAACTGGTTGCAAAAGCAATATCGGAACTTCCGGAGCGGACGAGGCGCGCTTTTGAACTCCATCGTCTGGAAGGGCAGACGCACCGTGCTATCGCTGCCGAGCTGGCTATTTCGACATCCCTGGTGAATATCCTGATCCACGAGGCAATAGATCACTGCCGCGCCGCCCTCCAATCCGCCTGATCCCCCGCTTATCGCTGCCGGCTTGATCACTCCTGTCGCTGGAAGCACTTGCACAGCAGTATCCGCTATACTTGTTTCGGGCAAGTTTAAAACCGCGAAAAAATTGATGAATTCGAAGATTCATCGGGGGAGCATCAAGGCGAGGCCGTGGCGAATTCAGAGGACCAGGATTCGGATCAGGTATGGCATACAGCAGTCGAGTGGGTGATACGAGAGCACGGGTCGCTCAGCCCCGCTGAACGGGAAGAACTGATCGGTTGGCTGAACATGAATCCGGTACATAGAAAGGCCTATGACGAGGCTTCCCGTCTCTGGCTCCTCACCGGTCTTGTTCCGCCCTTTGAACCGCCTGCCGAGGATTGATGAAGAAGAGATAATACTGTGGGTAGATTGCGTAATGTTCTCTGATACGTCACATCGATCTGTTTGCGGTCAAATTGGTCTATCCGTGCTTACAGCACAGAATAGACTTTCAGACGTGCATCAGCAAAACAATACCAATACCTGATATCTCTGAATGGCCCGCACGTCTCATCAGAGGGGAGCGGGATTCATTACATCCGGCGTACAATTCGCTTTAACGATCGTAGAGGGATTTCCCGATACAATTGAATAAGGAGGGACGCTCTCTGTAACAAATGCGCCCCCTGCGATTCTGCTTCCGCGGCCTATGGTTACTCCTCCGACGATGATCGCGTGGGGGCCGATCCAGACTTCGTCCTCAATGACGGGATATTCAGTTTGACGATTTCCGTCAGGGGAAATGCGATCACGACGCCCAAGGGTGACCCCATGAAAAAGGGTTACGTTATTACCAATCCTGGCACCTGCATTCACAACCAGGCCCCAGCCATGTGTTATGGCTATGCCTGCGCCAACCCTGGTCCGCCAGGAAAAGTCTACAGCCGCCAGGTGCGTCGACAAACGATGCATGATTTTCAAGGGGATGAGCGTAAGGCGCAGGAAACCCGGCTCTGCTGCCGCCGCCTGGCACAGCCTCATCGTTACGACTACCCGAAACGTTCTGCTGGTGATCGCCCCCTTGACTAGGTGGCCCCAGCTGAATTGCCCGCACTGCCGATGGGTATCAGATTTCAGTTCATTCAATGTCATTGCTCGTACCTGGATGCACTCATATTACTACTACCGGTTCTAATGCAGGGATCGACAATCGAGGACAGGTATTGCAGTCGCAATTGTTCCTGAACCTGAAATCCATGCCCTGATACCTGCCGGTTGGCGGGAGGTTATCGCAGCATCTTTGAAATGGACAGGCTGCGAAAAAATCTTGTCCTGTTGGATTATAGCTGGCTTTGATCAAAAATCCCTCCAGGCTATCAGTCATTTTCCTAAATTCTTCGAATCCTTATTCGTCTAGCTAACAAGATTCCAAATAAGATTAAGACGCATTTCCATTCCATGGAGTTATTCCATGGAGTTCGTCCAGGGAATCTGAAACGCCATCTGTTTACAGACATAAGGGGAACAAGCATGACAAGTTGCTTCGACCGCGAGGACGGGACGTTTCGCGTGCTGGTCAATCATGAAGAGCAGTACTCCATCTGGCCGGAGTGGAAAGCCATCCCGGGAGGATGGCGTGATACCGGCGTGCTGGGAGACAAGAAAACCTGCCTCGAACATGTAGAGAAAGTCTGGACGGATATGCGTCCCCTCAGCCTGAGGCGCTTCATGGATGAACAATGTTCAGTTGAAGCCAGGTGATGCCTGCACCTTTGACGCTTTTCACACTGCCTTGCGCGGGAGCGAGCTCGGTCATGTATTTGCGCTGGCGGCGCAGGCTGCCTTCCTGGATGCAAGTGGAGCCGCTCGAGTTGCCCGGTCGTGGAGGCCGCCTGGATGAAACATTCGAGAGAAGCTTCCCTTTACTGGTCGAACGCCTTGCGGATGAGCTCGAGGCGTATCCGCCCCGGCGATACGCATTCTTCGGACACAGCATGGGGGCACTGCTCGCTTTCGGAATTACTCATTCCCTGCGCAGGAGAGAAAAAGCCTTGCCTCTTGCCCTGTTTATATCAGCTTGTGCCGCACCCTCCCGGCAGGACTGGCGGCGCTATGCGGACAAGAATACCGACGCGTCGCTCATCACCGATCTGCGCAAGCAGAAGGGGACGCCGGAAGAAGTGTTCGAGAGCCCCGAGTTATTATCCATGACGCTCACCCTGCTGCGCGCCGACTACCGCATCTGTGCGAGCTTTCGTCATGCACAATCCTTGCCTTTGCCGCTGCCGATTCATGTTTTTGGGGGCCGTGACGATGAAATTCATGAGTCGAAGCTGGAAGCGTGGCGATCCGAAACTACAGAAGATTTCTCGCTGGACCTGTTTGAAGGAGGACATTTTTTTCTCCGGCAGCACGAAGAGGCTTTTCTTCACATGCTCGTCCAGCGGATGGCGCTGCACCATCCGGAAGCATACCAGGAAGTGCATTGAGAACCTGGTGATATGTCCTTATGTATTCCTTAAGGCATCTCCCGAGTAAGGGTATCCCCCAAGGCGCTTATCGCTGTCCGAACGCATTCCGGGGGGTGGCATCGAAGTGTGGTTGCTCGAGTTTGATATTGGGATGTCGGCGCTCCGGGATGATGAGGCTTACGAGATCGCACATGATTTCCCGGAGTGGCGGGAAATACAGGCCGGGGCCTCCCGGTACCCGATGGCCATGCAGCGGCCCCCCGGCATTCCAGACTCATGACCGGCCTTCAGTTCAGGGGAAGAGTCACGAAGTGTCGCGACTGACTCCCCTGTCAGGATCGGATCGCTGCCAGGGTCGGGCTGCATATCCGCAGGTTGCGATTAGTTCGTTCGCCACATAGATCACGCCTGAAAAGGTTTCAAAGTCAGTCTCCACTGAAAGGTTCACTATGACGCCAAGGTCAATTTCTCACCGCGTTTACCCGCAAAACCTGGTTACGCATCTCCGTAGTCTCGCGTCGGCACGTCCCACAGACCTCGCCTTGACGGTAGTGCACCAGGAAGGCGAGAGAAGCGTGGAAAAAGCATTCGATTACACAACATTGGATCAGCATGTCCGCGCACTCGCGGCCATTTTGCAGGACCGTTTTTCGGCAGGCGAGCGTGCCCTGCTGCTCATGGAAAATGATGAGCATTACGTAATCGGCTTCTTTGCCTGTCTCTACGCAGGGCTCATCGCCGTGCCCGTTTTCCCGCCGGAGATGATGCGAGAACGGCACCTGGCGCGCCTGCTCGCCATTGCAGCCGATGCCGAGGCCCGCTGCATATTGACCACGAGCGAAATCATGCCGCTGATTGCCCGTGCCGCAGTGGAACAGTTTTCTCATGCGACCGTCCTGACTGTGGACACGGTGAAATGCGATAACGCCTCCGCATGGCGTGAATATTTTCCCAAAGAGGGAGATATCGCGTTTTTGCAATATACCTCAGGGTCTACATCCACGCCTAAAGGGGTAATGGTCAGCCACGGCAGCCTGATGACAAATGCAAGGGTGTTCGAGGAGGGCATGTCGATCAACGCAAATGACATATTCGTGAGCTGGTTGCCGCTGTATCACGATATGGGACTGATCGGCGGCTTGCTGCAACCCATCCATCGGGGCATTCCTGTCGTGCTGATGACGCCCCGGTTTTTTATCGAACGACCGGTACGATGGTTGAAAGCCATTTCGCACCACCGTGCGACGGTGAGCGGTGCACCCAATTTTGCGTTTCAACTCTGCGCGGACCGGGTGACCGATGCCCAGCTACGAGAGCTCGACTTGTCGAGCTGGCATGTCGCCTTTTCGGGCGCCGAACCGGTACGCCGGGAAACGATGAGAGCATTTGTCGAACGCTTCGCACCGGCGGGGTTTCCACCCGGCACAATTTATCCCTGTTACGGCCTGGCCGAAGCAACGCTTTTTGTCACCGGTGGGACGCGTGGAGACGGCATGGAGGCGCATTGCTTCTCTAACCGGATGCTCGCGCAAGGCAGGGCCGGGGTGGCGGAGCCGGGAACCTCTCTGGTAGCTTGCGGTGTGCCGGCTTCCGGTCATACGGTGAGGGTTGTGGACCCGGAAACATATATCCAATTGCCCGATGGTACGATCGGGGAGATCTGGACGGATGGCGCCAGCCTGGCCTGCGGCTACTGGCGACGGCCGGAGGAAACAGCCGAAACTTTTGTTTCCCATGAGGGGGGGCGTTGGCTGCGTACCGGAGACCTTGGCTTCATACATGATGGACAGTTGTACATTGCAGGAAGGCGCAAGGATCTCATCATCATAAGGGGGCAGAACGTCTACCCGCAGGACCTCGAGCAGGTGGTCGAAGACGAGGTGGAGGCAGCCCGGAAGGGAAGGGTAGCCGCGTTCTCGGTAGAAACCGAAAACGGGGAAGGAATCGGCGTTGCCGTGGAGATATCCCGCGGCATGCAGAAGCTTATCGCCGTCGAAACCCTGGTGCAGGCGTTGAGCGAGGCTGTGAGCGGAAGCTGCCATGAGCCGCTCTCGGTGGTGGTATTGCTGAATCCAGGAGGATTGCCCAAGACTTCCAGCGGAAAATTGCAGCGCGCCGCCTGCCGCCAAGGCTGGCGCGAGCGCACCCTTGACGCGTATGCCATCTATGAGTTTGGCAATTTCGTGCTGGGTGGCAGCAGTCGACCTGTATCCACGTTGACGGATGACGTTGAAGCTGCTCTGGCAAGCATCTGGCAAACCGTGCTGAATCGCCCTGGGTTGGGGCGCGAGGACCATTTTTTTGCCGGCGGCGGCAATTCGCTCTCGGCAGTGCAAGCTGTGGCGCGTATTGCTGACCATTGGCAGATCGATTTCACGCTCCGCAGCCTGTTCGAGAATCCAAAGTTGCGCGAGTGCGCAGAGGAAATCAAGCGCGTATTGTCTGTTGGCACTCCCAGACGCACTGCCAGCATCAGCATTCTTTCCACCGCAAGGAGGATTGGAGCAGCCGACGCGGCACCGCTCTCCTTTGGTCAACGGCGTCTCTGGTTCCTTTGGCAACTGGACCGGACATCCACCGCCTATCACATCAAGCAGGCGTTGCGATTGTCAGGCTCCCTGGACGCGCAGGCGTTGCAGGCCAGCCTTGACGGGCTGGTCGCGCGCCACGAATCCTTGCGTACCATTTTCCGGACAGGAGCGGAGGGTTTTACGGAGCAGGTGATCCAACCGGCAGTGCGGTTGCATATCCCGCACATCGATCTGGACGGCACTCCTGCCCTTGCACGTGAAGCGCGTGCGAGAGAGGAGGCCGACCGGATCATTTCCGCTCCCTTCGATCTGACACAGGGCCCGTTGCTGCGAGTAGTCCTGATCCGGCTGACGCAGGATGAGCATATCCTGGTTATGGCCATGCACCACATTATCTCCGATGGTGCCTCGATGCAGGTATTGCTTGACGAACTCGCCGTCGGGTATCTGGCTCACGCCCAGGGGCAGTTGCCGCAGTTCGATCCGTTACCCATCCGCTACGCGGACTATGCCGAGTGGCAGCGCAGCTGGCTGGAAGCAGGCGAGAAAGACAGGCAATTGACCTACTGGCGTGATTACCTGGGCACCGAACATCCGGTATTGGAACTGCCGGCGGACCATCCGCGGCGGCCTGTGGCAAATTATCAGGCGGCACGTCATTCTTTCGATCTGCCACCGGATGTGCTGGGCAGTCTCCGAAGCCTTGTCCAACGCCCCGATAGCCACAGCACAACCCTTTTCATGGCGCTGATGGCGGGTTTTCAGGCCTTGCTCTACCGCGTCACGGGACAAAAGGACATCCGTATAGGAGTGCCGGTGGCCAATCGCAACCGGATCGAAACCCGGGATGTGGTCGGTTTTTTCGTGAACACCCAGGTACTGCGCGGGAAGGTCGACGGCCGCATGGCTTTGTCAACCCTGCTCGCGCAGGTAAGAGAGGCGGCAATCGACGCTCAGGCACACCAGGATTTGCCCTTCGAGCAACTGGTTGAAGCATTGCAGCCGGAGAGAAGCCTGAGTCGGACGCCGCTGTTCCAGGTGACTCTTAATCACCTGGTAAGCGACCGGCGCAAGCTCGATCAGATCAAGGGACTGAAGATCGTTGACTATATGCTGGGAGAGCAGGCTGCACAGTTCGAGCTGACGCTGGAAACGATCGAGTCACCCGATGGAAGCGTGCGTGCAAGCTTCATCTATGCGTCGGAGCTCTTCGATACCCGCACGATCGAGCGCCTGGGACGCCAGTATGTGGCTCTGTTGCAGGTACTGGCCAGGCAGCCGGAAACGCCCGTCGGCGATGTGTCTCTGTTGAGTGAGAGCGATATGGCGCAGCTCGGAGCATGGGGAGCATGGGGAACGAATACTGCAGCGTACGTTTCAGGTAGTGCGATGTTCCATCAATCCAGTCATCAAGCCGCCCACGAAGCCGCCCATCATATTGCCCATGAACCTGCGCATCGGCGCATGGAGCGCCAGGCGGAACAGCATCCAAATGTCTGCGCCCTGATTTTCAACGATACCGAAATAACCTACCAGGAACTGAACAGTCGCTCAAACCGGCTCGCACACCATTTGATCGCTCTGGGAGTCAAGGCGGAAGTAAAGGTCGGCATTGCAGTAGAACGTTCCATCGAGATGATCGTCGGCCTGCTGGGCATTCTCAAGGCAGGAGGGGCGTATGTACCGCTCGATCCCGACTATCCGCGCGAACGCCTCAGCTATCTGGTTGAGGATAGCGGCATCCGGTTGCTGTTGACGCAATCTCATATCAGGAATCGTATCCCCGATTCGGAAAAGCTTTCCGTGCTGGAACTGGATAGCGCCGACGTGAAGGGGGTAGCGGAGACCAACCCGGAGATCACGTTACATCCCGATAACCTCGCTTATGTCATCTACACATCCGGGTCGACCGGCAGGCCGAAAGGGGTAGGAGTAAGCCATGGTCCCCTGGCGATGCATCTGGCAGCGATCAGGGAAATCTACGACGTACGCCCGGGTGATCGTGAACTCATGTTTTTCTCGATGAATTTCGATGCAGCTGCGGAACAGTGGATCACCCCCCTGTGCGAAGGTGCGACGCTTGTCCTTTCATCGACACGCGACCTTGCCGGCGACGGTTTCGTCGACCGGATCGCAAAGCACAGCATAACCACGCTGCACTTGCCACCTGCTTACCTGCGCATGCTGCTTCCTTTGATGCAGGGCAGTGCCACGTCGGTGCGAACCTGCATAGCAGGCGGCGAAGCGTGGTTTGCAGCGGACCTGGTCGCCACGCAGGCGGCTTTCCCGCAGGCCCGGCTGGTCAATGCCTACGGGCCCACCGAAACGGTCATTACCCCCGCCGCCTGGATAGCCCCTGCGTCTGAAACTGCTGAGGCCGGGTTCATCGGCGAGTTCGCGCCCATCGGCCGTGCCGTTGGAGATCGCAGGCTGTACGTGCTCGACGAGGACCTGAATGTCGTGCCACCGGGATGCGCCGGAGAGCTTTATATTGGTGGGGCAGGACTGGCCCGCGGATACCTCGATCGTCCCGGTCTCAGCGCAGACCGGTTCGTTGCCGATCCTTTCATGCCCGATGGGAGCCGCCTTTACCGCACGGGAGATCGGGTTCGTTGGCGCAATGAGGACAATGGGGGTCAACTCGAATATCTGGGCCGGCTTGATCATCAGGTCAAGCTTCGCGGTTTCCGGGTTGAGCTGGGCGAAATCGAGGGCCAGTTGCTGGCGCAGCCCGGAGTTCGCGAGGCGGCGGTAGTGGCACAGGAAAACCGCAATGGAACGCGCCTCATCGCCTGCGTCGCCCCGCATCACGGCGTAACACTCAACGCGTCCATGCTCAAGACTGCGCTTGCCGCCGCGCTTCCGGATTACATGCTGCCGGGTTCGTTTGTGCTGCTCGATAATCTGCCGCTCACCCCCAATGGGAAGGTCGATCGCCAGGCGTTGCCCTTGTCCCTGGCGGAGCAGATCGATGAGGCGGCCTATCAGGCGCCCGTCAATGCCGTGGAGACGATGATTTCGGAGATCTGGGCGGAAGTCCTGGAGCTACCTCGAGTGGGACTGCACAGCAACTTTTTCGATCTGGGCGGGCATTCGCTGCTGCTCATCAAGGTGCAATGCAAGCTGGAAGAGCGGCTGAAAATGCGCATCGCCATCATCGACCTTTTCAGATATACCACTGTCGCAAGCCTCGCCAAATTCCTCAGCCAGGAGGATGGGCGGGCGGATAAGGAGCACTTGTCCTTGCAGCGCCACCAGGAGCGGGCGCAGCGGCAGAGAGCGACGTTCATACAACGCAGGCTGAGAGCAGGGAGGACGCATTAATGGATCATACGGAAGAGTTTTCGGAGCGAGCCGATATCGATATCGCAATTATCGGTATGGCAGGCCGTTTTCCAGGCGCGGACAACGTAGAGGCCTTCTGGCGCAATCTGCGTGATGGAGTCGAGTCCGTTACTTTCTTTACCGACGAGGAACTTCTGTCGCGAGGGATTTCGCGCAAGACCCTGGAAGATCCGCACTATATCAAGGCGGGCGCCGAACTGCCCGGCGTCGACCTTTTCGATGCCTCTTTCTTTGGTTATACCCCGCGCGAGGCGGCGGAAACGGACCCGCAACATCGGCTGTTCCTGGAGGTGGCCTGGCAGGCGCTGGAAGATGCCGGTTATGACGCGTCGAACTGCAACATCCCGGTCGGGGTTTATGCCGGCTGTGGGGTTAACACCTACCTGCTGCTGAATCTGTTTTCCAGCGGGCGGTTTTCCGATATGCAAGACATTTCTTCCCTGCAGGGGTTGATGAATGGAAACAATAAGGATTCCATGACGACGACCGTCTCCTACAAGCTCAATCTGCGCGGACCGGGGATCACCGTGCAGACGGCCTGTTCCACCTCACTCGCGGCCGTGCATGTCGCCTGCCGCGGCCTGCTCAATCACGAGGCGGACATGGCAATGGCCGGGGGCGTGTGGGTCAATCTGTTGCACGAGGGCGGTTATCGATACGAGCCCGGGGCGATCCTGTCGCCGGATGGCCACTGCCGGGCGTTCGACGCCAAGGCGGCAGGCACGGTGATCGGCAGCGGGGTGGGGATCGTCGTGCTCAAGCGGCTGTCGGATGCACTCGCCGACGGCGATACGATTCATGCCGTAATCAAAGGGTCCGCAATCAACAACGATGGTTCGGCCAAGGTGGGCTACACCGCACCGAGCATGGAAGGCCAGGCGGAAGTGATTCTGGCTGCTCAGGCCATCGCCGGCGTGGATGCCGACACGATCAGCTACGTGGAAACGCATGGCACGGGAACGACGATCGGCGACCCGATCGAGATCGCGGCGCTCACGCAAGCCTTCCGCGAAAGCACGGACAGGCGTGGATTCTGCGCTATCGGGTCGGTCAAGACGAATGTAGGTCACCTGGATGCGGCAGCAGGTGTCGCGGGCCTGATCAAAACCGTCCTGGCAATGAAGCATCGAACCCTTCCGTCCAGCCTGAATTTCGAGCGGCCCAATCCGCAAATCGATTTTTTCTCGAGCCCTTTTTACGTGAACACCGCGAGCAGGGATTGGCCGGATGGATCCACACCACGGCGTTCGGGAGTGAGTTCCTTCGGCATCGGGGGGACCAACGTGCATGTGGTGCTCGAGGAAGCTCCGCCCGTAGACCCCTCCGGTCCCTCGCGTGGTTGTCAGTTGCTGATGCTGTCCGCGCGCACTCCCACAGCCCTGGAGTCGAAGATTGCTGGATTGCACGAGCATCTGCGCGCACATCCCGATTTATCACTTGCCGACGCCGCTTATACCCTTCAAACGGGGAGAAAAAGTTTTGCCCATCGTGCAGTGGTGTTGTGCCACCACAGGGATGAGCCACTCAGTGTTTTGGAAACGAAGCCGATGGAGCGTTTTGTGACCGGGCAAGTGACGTCCGAAAATCGTCCCATAGCCTTTCTTTTCCCGGGGCAGGGTGCTCAGCATATCGATATGGCGCGGGAGCTTTACCACGGGGAGGCGGTTTTTCGGCGGGAATTCGATCACTGCGTCGAATTGCTGCAACCCCACCTCAATTTCGACCTGCGTGCCGCCTTATACCCTAACCTTGACCCTAACCTTGTGAGTGGGGATGAGGCGCGGAAGAAAGAGTTGTCCGTGCGCCTCGAACAGACGGAAGTTACCCAGCCCGCACTGTTTGTCGTCGAATATGCGCTGGCAAAACTATGGATATCATGGGGCATCCGGCCGGCGGCAATGATCGGTCACAGCGTGGGTGAATACGTCGCAGCATGTCTTGCGGGTGTATTTTCGCTCGAGGACGCGTTGCGCCTGGTTGCCCTGCGCGGACGTTTGCTTCAGAGCATGGAAACCGGCGCTATGCTTGCGGTCATGTTGCCCGAGAAGGATATCATGCCTTACTTGTCGGAAAGCTGCGACCTCGCCGCTGTCAACGGGCCCGAGCTGTGCGTGCTGTCAGGCCTGGTTCCCGCCATTCAAGCATTGGAAGCCGATCTGCACAATAAAGGTATCGGGACGCGACGCCTTCACGTCTCCCATGCATTTCATTCCAATCTGGTCGAGCCGATGTTGCCGGCTTTCATGGAGCTGGTTTCGGCCATGGAGTTGCACCCACCGAGGATTCCCTTTCTTTCCAATCTCAGCGGCGATTGGATTACCTCGCAGGAAGCCACTGATCCCGGGTATTGGAGACAGCACGTGCGCGGGACGGTACGCTTCGATGATGGACTGCGCGAGCTGTTGGGCAACCCCGATCGAATCCTGCTGGAGGTGGGACCGGGCGAAACATTGACTACCCTTGCGCGGCGTCATTCCGAAGCAAAACCGGAACACCTCATCCTTTCATCTTTGCCCCATCCTGGCAGAGCTGACCAATCTCAAGCACATTTTTATCTTTGCCTGGGACGATTGTGGCTTGCCGGGGTCGATATCGACTGGAGGAGTTTTTATGCCGACGAGCGCCGCCGTCGTGTCTCCTTGCCGACTTACCCATTCGAACGCCAGTCATACTGGATCAAGCCCGGAAGCCTGAAGACAGGGAAGGCCGCGAAGGTCGGGAAGGCAGTGGGGGACGAAGACATGCCCCGGCTCATGGCTGGTCTTGAGCCAGATGCATACCAGCAGGTGGCGGATAATGCCGGGCCGGTAGCCCGACCGCTCGATGAATGGTTTTACACCCCTTCGTGGCGCCGCTCGGACAGCATTGAACAAGAGAGCATTCTCCTGGATCAGGGAAGATCATTCATCCTCTTCGCAGATGATCATCCCTTCGGGATGGCTCTGACAGAGCATTTGCTAACGCTGGGAATAAAGCCGGTCGTCGTCTCCGCGGGCCCGGCCTTTCACCGTCAGGACAAGGATCACTATATTGTCCGTCCGGGCGAACGGCAGGATTACGATCTTCTGTTGCGCAACCTCGGCGAGGATGGCAGGACCCTCGGTCATATCTTTCACCTGTGGAGTCTGGCCGGGAATAGCGGGAGGCGTATCTACGGGGAAAGCCAGGTCGAAAATCAAGTGGAAATCGAGGCCAGGAATTTCTTCAGTCTGTTTTATCTCGCGCAGGCACTGGAGAGTGCCAAGCAGGTGATCCCGAACGGCGCGAAGGTCGAAATTACGGTCATTACCGACCAGCTCGAGGATGTCACCGGCAGCGAATCCCTTCGTCCGGAAAAAGCACTCTTGCTGGGGCCCTGCAAAGTCATTCCTCAGGAATATGCTTACCTGACCTGCCGGCTGGTTGATGTCGAGTTGCCTGCGGGCGACGATACTGCAAAAAACCGGCTTGTCCATCAGATAATGGCCGAGTCTCAGGCTGAGCCGGTTTCCTCGATGGTCGCCTATCGGGGTCCACACCGCTGGATTCAGACTTTCGAACCCATTCGCTGTCGGAAGCCGGAGAAAACGTGCCATCGCCTTCGAAATGGCGGTGTTTATCTGATTACCGGCGGGCTCGGCGGCATCGGATTGACGCTGGCCGAGCATCTGGCGCAGAACTATCGCGCAAAGCTGGTGCTGCTGGGGCGTTCCCCGCTTCCAGCCCGCGAGCAGTGGTCCAGTGTCATTTCAGCAGCGGAAAAAGCAGACCTCGTACGCAGCAAGATCGAGAAGGTCATGCATCTGGAGGCGCTGGGCGCGGAAGTGCTGGTATTGCAGGCCGACGTTGCGATCCAGGCCGATCTGAAGGCGGCGGTAACGCAGGTCTATGAGCGCTTCGGCGCTATTCACGGCGTTATACATTCCGCGGGAGAGGTCGGCAGCGATCTCATTTCGGTGAAGACAGAGGAGATGGTGGCGAAAGTGTTTGCCCCCAAAGTACAGGGAATGCAGGCATTGCAGGCTATATTCAAGGATACCTCCCTGGATTTCATGCTGCTGTGCTCATCGCTGGCAACCATTGCGGGTGGCCTCAGCAAGGTTGATTATTGTGCCGCCAATGCCTACCTCGATGCTGTCGCCCGCAGGGCTACCCGTTCCGCCCATAGCGGCTCCACATTTCCCGTCATATCCGTCAATTGGGATAGCTGGCGGGACGTGGGGATGGCGGCCAATATGGCAATGCCCGAGGAAATGGGAATTTCTCCGAGAGAAGGTGCTGAGGTTTTCGAGCGCATCGTCAATAACGCGGTCAGGCCCCAGGTGATCGTCTCCACCCTTGACTTGCATAGCCGGCTCAACCAGACGCAGGAGGACCTGGTAGATCTGGTCGGGCAGTCTTCCGCGTTCGCAGAGAGCTGGCAGCCTGAGCAGGGGGGACAGCAACGCTATCCGCGACCTGCCTTGGGCACGGCCTTTGTCGCTCCAGAGAGCGATCTGGAAAAGAGCATTGCAGAAATCTGGCAGAGCCTGCTTGGAATGGACGTCGTCGGTATTCATGACAATCTGTTTGAGCTGGGGGGAGATTCCCTGCTGGGTATTCAACTGCTTTCGAGAATGCGCACAGTTTTCGGAATCGATATGCGTCCCGCAGACTTTTTCCGGTCTCCCACTGTTGCAGATTTGGCCGAACTGGTTGAAACGAAATTGATGGACGAGATCGAGTGCTCATGATTTACCGCCCCTCGCGAGGTAAAGCCATTCTGTCATTCTGTCTCCTGATGCCTCGTCATTTATCTCATCATTTTTATCCGCACCACCATGCATAGCAGCAGTCTAGCGCAAAGGCGCGCGCGCCTGACTCCCGAGCAACGGGAGAGGCTGGCGCAGCGGCTGGCCGGAGCCCATGTTCCGGCACCCCAATCGAATATTCCCCGTCGGAACACTTCCGGTTCCATGCCACAGCCCATTCCACTCTCCTACGCGCAGGAGCGCCACTGGTTTTTATGGCAACTGGAGCCTTTGAGCACGGCTTATCATTTGAGCGGGGGGTTGCGGCTGACGGGCAGGCTGGATATTGAAGCACTGCGCTGGAGCTT